>Ga0114933_10006531_pt1 | contig 10320 bp, 8 predicted proteins | sample 4SBtaG_FD_89691 | JGI IMG/M metagenome (GOLD analysis project Ga0114933, IMG submission 89691) | Deep subsurface microbial communities from Kolumbo volcano to uncover new lineages of life (NeLLi) - 4SBTROV12_W25 metaG | ecosystem: Environmental > Aquatic > Marine > Volcanic | place: Kolumbo... | reverse complement strand
GGTGAAACATTGATCAATGTCATCAGGTAGCTTTTCGGTCATCAACAGGCCAATAACGCTGTTTAACTCATCAACCGCACCCATCGCTTCCACTCGAGGATTAGTTTTCGGCACTCGTGAACCGTCCCCAAGGCCGGTGGTGCCGTCATCACCGGTACGTGTATAAATTTTGCTGAGTCTGTTTCCCATCTATTACTACTCCTGGTGAGTCGAGGTGAAAACCGGCTATATCAAGTATTGGGTTGATATAACAACACCCTAAAGTCATTAACATTTGTTCGAGTTGGGCCGGTGTTAAGATTGTCATCAATAGCGGAAAAAAATTGCCCGACATCGTTTGTTTCGAGTGCGTTAGCCGCATCGAGACCAAGAAGCGCGGCGCGTTGTAGGGTATCAGGACTAATCACAGCGCCCGCGTCATCGTCGCTACCGTCTATTCCATCGGTGTCACCCGCCAGAGCCCAGATACTTGGGTCAGCATTGAGTTCTAACGCCAGCGCAAGGAGAAACTCTCGATTTGGTCCCCCGCGGCCCTCACCGCGCACCGTCACGGTAGTTTCGCCCCCGGAGAACATAACGAGTGGCAGAGTGGGATTGGCGGCGATGTATTGACGAAACTGGGCAGCATGATTAAGTGCAACTTCGCGCGAATCGCCCTCGATCTCATCGCCAAGGCTGATCACCCGAAATCCCTGCGACTCGGCCAGCGACATTGCTGCCGCTAAAGACTGTAGCCCCGATGCAACAATGTGATGGCGGGTTTGTTCAAAGAGTGGGTCGTCAGGCCATGGAGTTTCCGAGATGCCGGCTTTGAGCATATCGGTTAGCGTGGAGGGTACCTTGATGTCGTAGTGTTGGAGGATGCCCAAAGCATCGGTGCAACTGGTCGGGTCACCGACAGTGGGTCCCGAAGCAATCACCGCGAGGTCATCTCCCGCTACATCAGAGATGATTAGGCTTTCGATTCGTGCCCCACTCGCTGCTTCGGCTAGGCGGCCTCCTTTGATGGCTGAAAGGTGTTTCCGCACGCAGTTAATCTCGGTGATTGCAGCCCCCGACTTTAGTAATTGTAGGTTAATTAATTGTTTATCTTCTAGGGATACTCCAAAGCCCGGTAACGTCAGGAGGGCCGACCCGCCGCCCGACCATAAGCACAAAAGCAGATCGTTCGGAGTCAGGGATGCTGCAAGGCTCAGTAGGCGCTGAGCCGTTGTCTGTCCGATTGCGTCTGGTATTGGGTGCCCCGCCTCTACCACCTCGATTGAGTGGCAAGGTGAATTATGTCCGTAACGTGTAATAACAAGACCTTCCATTGGCCCTGGTGAGGCAGCTTCGACGGCACTCGCCATGGCGGCCGCTGCTTTCCCCGCGCCCACCACAACGGTTCTGCCGGCCGGAGGCAAGGGTAAATAAGGTCCGACAACGTGATGCGGGGCCGCCGCACTAACTGCTGTCTCAAACAGACGACGAAGAAAAGTACCAGGATGTGTCATGTTGAGAATTTCGAAGTGTTGGCTAGTTGTAAAACATCGACAGGGCTAAGAGTTGGCCCCTTGGGGTCGAATTTGGTACACGGGATCATGGATAATCTATCCTTTCTATTATGCCGTGGAAACTTATACACGAGATGGAGAATAACGATGTATAAATACGAGGGATTTTCAGATCCGATACAGCGTCCACGTTATACTGGAGTGCCGACCTTCCTGCGCGCCCCTTACGAAGAAGATCTGGCTAATGTGGATATTGGGTTAGTCGGGGTACCGTTTGACGGAGGTGTTACCAATCGTACCGGGGCACGGCACGGCCCACGCGAGATTCGCAATCAGTCAAGTTTGATGCGTCGAATGCATCAATCGAGTGGCATCAGTCCACATGATTTGGCTCGTGTCGCTGATGTAGGTGATGCATGGGTGCAATCGCCATTTCATCTAGAGAATAGTCTTGATGAGATTGCAGAATTTTTCATACGCTTAAACGAAGCATCGGTGACTCCGCTATCTGCTGGTGGCGATCATTCTATTACCTTGCCAATTTTACGTGCTATCGCCAAGACCGGACCGGTTGGCATGGTTCATTTTGACGCACATTGTGACACTGGGGATGACTATCTTGGTTCCAAATTTCATCATGGTGCGCCATTTCGGCGAGCGGTTGAGGAAGGCCTGCTTGATCCTGAGCGCACGATACAAATCGGAATAAGAGGGTCAGTGAACGAACCTGACATATGGAAGTTTAGTCACGATAGCGGCATGCGGGTGATCTATATGGAGGAGTGTTATGAGCTCGGAATTAAGCGGGTTATTGATGAAGCACGCCGCGTGGTGGGTATAGGGCCGACCTACATATCATTTGATGTTGACGGTCTCGATCCTGTTTACGCACCGGGAACAGGAACACCGGAAGTCGGTGGTTTCAGTTCTATGGAGGCCCAATTCATGATCCGAGGCTTGAAAGGGTTAAATTTGATTGGTGGTGATGTCGTTGAGGTTGCACCACCGTTCGACCCGAGCGGGAATACAGCCTTAGTGGGCGCGACAATGATGTTTGAGATTCTATGCGTGCTCGCTGATGCGTGGGACCAGCGTCAACGGTAGGCTTAACATTGAGTGATTGTCTGTTGCCTGGAAGAATGGGTGTGACAAGAATCCGCGTCATTTATGGCGCCTATATGGAGAGAAGAGATGTCCGCATACACGCCACCGATCGATGACCTTCGGTTTGTGCTCGAAGAGCTCGCCGATCTGGATAGCATCCGCGTATTGCCGGGTTACGAGGAAGTGCAGTCTGATTTGGTTGATGCCATTTTGTCTGAGGCAGGAAAAGTCGCCGTGCAAGTTCTGGCACCACTGAATCGGGTCGGCGATGAGGTGGGTGCTCGGTTAGAAGCCGGTTTGGTTGTGACGCCGCCGGGCTGGCAGGAAGCTTTTCAGACATTTGTTGCCGGGGGGTGGAGTGGTTTGATGTTTGATCCAAAATTTGGTGGCCAGGGATTACCGCGGGTTGTCTCAACTGCGGTCCAGGAAATGTGGGAGTCCTCTAATATGTCTTTCGCGCTGTGGCTGCTACTCACACAGGCGGCAGCAGAGGCCATTAGCATTATCGGTACCGCGGAGCAGAAGTCAGTTTATTTGTCGAAACTGGTTCGGGGTGAGTGGACTGGTACGATGAATTTGACAGAACCTCAGGCGGGTTCCGATTTGAGTGCTATCAGTGCAATTGCTGTGCCGGAGGAGAGCGGACATTACCTGTTATCAGGCCAGAAGATGTTTATCACCTATGGTGATCACGATCTGGCAGAGAATATTATTCATCTTGTTTTGGCACGTACTCCCGATGCTCCGGACGGCGTCAAAGGGATTTCACTTTTTATCGTGCCGAAGTTTATTCCGGACTCTGTCGGGGAACCTGGACTTAGAAATGAAGTGCGCTGCGTGTCCTTGGAGCACAAATTGGGGATTCACGGTAGCCCAACAGCCTTGATGTCCTATGGCGAGGATAGGGGTGCAGTGGCTTACTTGGTGGGGGAGGTGAATCGCGGCCTGGAGTACATGTTTATTATGATGAATGCTGCGCGCCATGCGGTCGGTGTCGAAGGTTACGGGATTGCCGACCGTGCCTATCAGCAGGCACTGGCTTATTCGCAGGAGCGGATTCAAGGTAGATCGGTCGGTCAGAGAGACGGCGCGCGCGTCGCCATCATTAATCACCCCGACATTCAACGGATGTTGTTGGAAATGCGTTGTCAGATAGAAGCAATGCGCGCACTCGGTTGCTGCACAGCAGCGGCAATGGATCGTGCCGAAAGGCATCCAGAAGCGCAGGTTAGACAGCAACAGCAGCGACGGGTCGACGTACTGATCCCGATTGTTAAGGGCTGGAGTACTGAAGTTGGAAATCAGATTACCAGCCAAGCGCTGCAGGTCCATGGGGGTATGGGCTTTATGGAGGAAACTGGCGCAGCGCAACACTATCGTGACGCACGGATTACAACAATTTATGAAGGAACAACGGGCATTCAGGCGTCTGATCTTGTGGGACGGAAACTTTTGCGAGATGGTGGCGAAATGGTGCGGGAAGTGATTGCCGATATACGGGAAGATCTTTTATCAATCAGAAACACGCGTAACGAAGCAAGTGATCTTGCAGGCCATGTTGAAGAGGCGTTGTCCGATCTGGAGGATTCAACTGCGTGGATGTTGGAATCTGCTGGTCGAGATCAACGAATTCCGTTTGCTGCATCATTCGATTACCTTATGATGTTTGGGACCGTTGTCGGTGGTTGGCAAATGGCGTGTGCGGCAGGTGCTGCGGCGCAGCGTTTAGATGGTGGGCGAGGTGACGCTCGTTTCAACCGTGAGAAATTAGCAACTGCACGATGCTACGTTCACCAGATTCTGCCGCGTGTGCGTGGTTTTTCTGTCCAGATACGGTGTGGTGCCGAAGCGGTGGTCGCAGCAGGCGATATTGTTTTTTGATTTTTTCGCTATGCGAGTTTGAGTCCGTTATCGACCGGACGTTCTGGTTGTGCGAGTACCACAGCACCATCAATCTGGGTGAATCCGGTGATGAGAAATTCGGAGCGCACGGGTCCAATTTGTTTGGTCGGAAAATTGACCACACCAATAATCTGACGACCCAGTAGATCATCTGGTTGGTAAAGATCCGTGATCTGGGCGCTTGATTTGCGAATTCCAATATCCGATCCGAAATCAGCATGAATGATATAGGCGGGTTTTCTTGCCTCCGGAAACAGTTCTACGTTGATAATAGTTCCGCTGCGCAGTTCTACGATTTCGAATTCTTGCCAACTGATTTCTTTCACGTCCCAAGGCCTCCACTGGTGTTGCATCGCTTGATGAAAAGCGACTGTAAGTTAACTAGATAGGTTGGCCAACGCTTGCAGACAGTGCGGTCACGCCATGGGCTCGCGATTAGGTATTTCGGGAAGGTGTTGGTCAAACCATTCCCTGACCGGCATGATCAACGGGTGACCTAGTCTTAGGGATATAAGCTTGAGTACCCTGGGCAGGTGTTCACGATAGGCCGGTTTCGCGTCCCGTGTTGCCAGGCGAGTGAAAATCCCGGCGACCTTGCAGTGTCGTTGCAAGCCAAGTATGTGATATGAGTTCATGAATAAATCAGGATGGGTATCAGGCATTGAAGCTAGGTAGTGCAGCAGCATTGATTCGACGCTCTCCGGTCTGATATCTCTGCGGGCATCTTCGAGCAGCGACATCAGGTCGTAAGCCGGAGAACCAATGACAGCATCCTGAAAATCAAGTAAACCACATTGACTGGTGTTACCGTCGCGATTTACTTGAATAAGATTGTCAATATGAAAGTCACGCAGGACCAATGTTGGCTCAAATGCTGGCAGATGATTCAATACTTGATGCCAGGCGTCGATGTAATCTTGCCGAATTCTGGTTGAAATGTGGGATCCTCGGATAGCTGGATAGTACCAGTCTGGCATCAGTAAACTCTCGTCGATCATGGTTTGTCGATCATATGGAGGAACATGAATCTGAATGGCTGCACGATTTCCGTGTAGCCTAATAAGTACATCGACAGCCGATCGGTAAAGGTCGATTTCGTTTGTGCCAGAATTCAGTAGCTGTGTGAAGGTGTTATCGCCAAAATCTTCCATCAGGATAAATCCATTGGTCTTATCGTGATGGAAGATTTCTGGTGCCACCAGGCCGAGTTTATTCAGGTGATGAGCGATAGTAATGAACGGTGTAATCTGTTCGCGCATCGGGGGAGCATCCATCAACATAGCCGATACACCGGCGCGCTCTAATCTATAGTAGCGACGGAACGACGCATCTGGCTGCAGTGCAGTGATCTTTGCATCGAACCAGCCGATTTGGCTAACAAAGATGTTGCGCAGACGTTCTCTCTCGCTAGATGAAGGCAGCATAGCAGTTGGTAATCTATCAAGTAGAAAAGATTTAGCGATAGAGAGGTTAGAAGATACCATGGGCAAACCAGTGCCCGGTGTTTAATTCTCGAAAGATCCATAGATCAATATGGTGATTATTTCGTGCGTGATAATAATCACGTCTGACAGGAAATGTATCCCACCATCCGCTGACAATGCGTTCATATTCTTTTGCCACTTCTAAAGGACCGTGAAAATACGGATTGCCATCGATGACCTCCAGGATATGCGGCTTTAGGAATAACCACAGAGGACGTGGGGCGTATTGATGTTTTGGATCAGTTTCTCCAGGTTCGCAGAATGACCAGGCGTGTTCTGGACGATATTCTGCATGGGTGCGCAAGCCGAGTACTTGTTGATTGCCAAGGCGATGACGTAATCGATCCAAGAGCATTGGCCATGTATCCATATCGGTCGCCGAAAAAAGGGAGGAATTTTGTTCGCCAATGTGACGTAATGGCGTTGCACAGAGTGTTATCTTTTTGACTGCTTCGGTGAGATGAATCGCATCAAAGGCTAGATGGGTGAGCTCTAACAACGATTTTTCTCCGTATCGTTCATCAGTCAGACGCAGAGTAATAGGGGTGGGAGGTTGATCAGCATGATGTAGCAACCAATCAATTTGGTTAACATGTTTGCATGTGTGTAGTAATTGGCTGACGAGTGCTTGCACTAGTATTTTTGCCCAAGGCATTAATTGCTCAACTTGTGTCCTGGCGGGCAGACATTCCATAGTTTTCTCAAATCTATACGATGGAATAAATGTGATTTGGGGATCGGCTTCTACACCGGTTAGCCGATCGAGCATGTTCAAAATAGCGGGTCCCAGGCGACGGGCGAGCCCACTTCGCGGTAATCGTAAGAGAGCTCCAATTTTTTGAATACCGATCTGTTGTAGCAGTTTCTGTTGGTGCTGGTTCAGTTCCAATAAATCGACTGGTATTTGACTGATAGAAGCAACTAATCGAGTTTGGTTGATAATTAGAACACTGCTGGAATGACGAGCGCATAGCATTGCGCTAGACGGAGTTGGCGTAATTGCTAGATGAACACATGAGTATTGTCGATTTATCCAGGACTTAATTTCTGCTAAGAGGGGGTTAAGTCCGCCGTAAAGTCTTAGGCTGCCAGCGATTTCCAGCAGTAAGCCACTTGAATGCACCACCACATTTGGCGACCAGTAGATAGCCTGTGTTGCCAGTTTTACTAGAGCTTGTTGCTCAGCTTGGTGGTTTCGAATGAATGCACGTAACCCGGTGAGGCGGGCATGTGCAACCGATAGAGACATGCCAGTCATAATGCCGTTACGCTGTGCATGATTATCAACTGCCACAATGGAATAAGGTCGCTGACTTGTTTCATAGACCACAGTGGGTGTGGTGATTGGGCCAAGCGCGAATACCTCTAAGGGTAACAGCGGCAAGTGTATCGCTAGCCACAAGGTGTCGCTGTGATGTTCTTGAATCTCATTCCTGGTAGATGAGTTGGGCACACAGCACAGCGATTGATTGGCACCGAAGTTAATCGTGGGAATAGTTGGGATGCTAGGTGACATATAGAGACCAACGAATACGGACTACTGCGGTGCCAGTTTTTAAACAATTAGATCAAATGTGTTTGTACTGTTGAGGGGGTTCACGGTGTCGCGGCATATCGCCAGTTTGCCTTCCGTTTTCCCACCCCGGCACTTGAGAATAGTGAGCATGGCTCCTGTTCCAGTCGGTTTAAACAAGAGACGCAACGCAGCTGTGGTTGGCATCGTTGCAGCACGCCAATGTCGAAAGCACAACCCCCAAGTACCGCCAACCTCAGAGGCCAGTTGTAACCGTCTTGTAGCTGTAAATGATAGGTTTTTTGGCCAGTACAGAACGGCACTGCAGGCACCGGAACGAAGCGCTTGTTCTGCCGCCCATAGTGCGTCGGTTTCTTGTCGTGGTTTTAAAATCACCGTCTTGTCAAGACTAATACCCCGGCTTGTTAAGGCCGGTGGGTATGGAATATGTGGAGGATGTACCCAGATTTGATGATGCTTAAGTGCGGTTAATTGCAAAAGCCCTGGCAGTACCAGCCACAGTGGACTGTGTGCAATATCATCAATAAGAATTTCTGTCAGGGCGCCTAATGGCCAACCGCCACCTGGCAGATAGGCATCAAGTGGACGAAAGCCGCTTGAGAGTACTCGCCCTGCAGAGGGACTGTTTTGAAAACCTCGCCAGATATCTCTTCGTTGCAGGCATGACGCTAAACTCACGGTAATTTTCCGTTACGGATTACGCCGACTCCGATGCCTTCGATAGCGAGTGATTGATTTTTAAGATCTACCCGGATGGGTTCAAAGTCAGGATTGTGGGGTAGCAGGGTAACAACGTTACCTCGTTTTCGAAACTGCTTGACAGTCACCTCGTCTTCCAGTCGGGCGACCACGATATGACCGTTGTTGGCTTCCTTGCTTCGATGAACAGCTAGCAGGTCACGGTCAAGAATTCCAGCATCTCGCATGCTCATACCACGTACTCGTAACAGGTAATGAGCTTTGGGTCTGAACAGTCGGTCGGGCAGTGGATAGTGGTCTTCGATATGTTCGCTGGCTAGAATTGGGTTGCCGGCTGCTACTTCACCCACCACGGGCACTCCGGCGGGTGCCAGAAGGCGAATGCCGCGCGAGGTGCCTGATTGCAGTTCTATCATTCCCTTGCGGGCAAGCGCCCGCAAATGTTCTTCGGCCGCATTGGCCGAACGAAACCCCAGTTGTTTTGAAATCTCGGCCCGGGTCGGCGGCATGCCAGCGCGGTAAACAAACTCCTGGATACATGCCAGTACTTTTAACTGCCGGTCGGTCAATGTTGTGGCCATGGAAAGAATCCTATGCTGGGTCTAGGAGCTAATATTTATTAGCATCATATACTGTAATTATATACAGTATATTGAATTTCCTGTCCATCTATTGCAGATGTATCTGTCGAGTGAGAAAAAATTTATCGTAGGAAACTTATCCTGGCCAATGAGGCAAAACACCTTTCAAACAGAGAGCCCCTCTCTGCTAGTCGCCCGTGCTAGGCTCGGAACATGATCCGGATGGGAGACGAAGATGGAACCGGAAGCGTTTTTATCAAAGGCAGACTTGATTGTTACCGACGGTAAGGTGGCAACCCTTGATGCTGCTGGCACGATAGCTGAGGCGATTGCCATTAAAGGCGAGCGGATACTTGCTGTTGGCCGAACTGAAGCGATTACCGAGTTTGCCTGTTCCCAGACACAGCAGATTAACGCAGCTGGCCGTCTTGTGGTTCCAGGACTGATCGATGGACATGCGCACATGGATCGGGAGGGATTGAAGGAGGTATTGCCCTCTCTCGCGGGCTGCCGATCGATCAACGAGATCTGCGAGCGTATTCGACATCTCACGGAAGAAACGCCTCCGGGAGAATGGATTGTGACGATGCCGGTCGGTGATCCGCCGTTCTACCAGGATGTGCCAGAACTCCTGAGCGAAGGACGTTTCCCCGATCGCCATGATCTAGACCGGGTTGCTCCGGATCATCCCGTCTATATTCGTGCTATTTGGGGTCATTGGCGCAATACTTTGCCGCTGGTTTCGATTGCAAATACGAGGGCGTTAGAACGTGCGGGGATTACGAGCGCTACGCAATCGCCTTCGGTAAATGTACATATTGAGGCACTCTCTTCCGGCGGTCAGTTGACCGGGCGTTTCTTCGAGTGGATCTATAAACCACTTGTCGAAAAAACACTCATGGCTTGTATTCCACGTTTCACATTGAAACAACGTATCACTGGTCTGCAGCGCTCTATGCAGGTATACAACGGCTACGGAACGACCAGTGTGTTTGAGGGGCACGGCGTTGCAGGAGAGGTGCTCGCGGCTTACCAGGATCTCCGAGCGGCGGGACCATTGCCGGTTCGTGCCAATCTCATGTTCAGTCCGGCGTGGCCTAATGTCGATGCGGCGGTAGTAAAAGACCTGTTACTCGATTGGGGTCGTTGGCTCGCGGGACGTGGCTTGGGAGATGAGTATCTTCGCATCGCAGGTCTTTACACCGAAGCAGATTATTCTGAGGAGAACCGTTTGCGGGCGCTTTGCTCCCCTTATACCGGCTGGGCAGGGTTTAATTTTGACGCGGCATTGCCCGAGGATGTGATGATCGAAATGATGGTCGAGGCCGCACGGGCTGGGATTCGAGTGGGTTCTTTTGACACAAATATTTTGGATTTGTATGAGAAGGTTGATGCCAAGGTCCCGATTGGAGAGCAACGATGGATAATCGAACACGTGGGTATTCTTGACGCTGATCAGATACGGCGCCTCCGAGATCTGGGTGTGGTTCTTCAAGCTTATACCTATAAATGGATCTATCAGG
>Ga0114933_10006530_pt1 | contig 10320 bp, 10 predicted proteins | sample 4SBtaG_FD_89691 | JGI IMG/M metagenome (GOLD analysis project Ga0114933, IMG submission 89691) | Deep subsurface microbial communities from Kolumbo volcano to uncover new lineages of life (NeLLi) - 4SBTROV12_W25 metaG | ecosystem: Environmental > Aquatic > Marine > Volcanic | place: Kolumbo... | reverse complement strand
TTCAGCCAAGGAGCAGTTGTAAGAGATAAAAAGATTGTAGCTATTGAAGGTAAGGGTGGAACTCAAAAAATGTTAAAGGATTGTCGAAATAAAAAATTTAGAAACAAAGGTGTTTTAGTCAAATTTCCAAAGAAAGGGCAAGATCTTCGAATAGATTTACCAACTGTTGGATTAAAGACATTAATTCAATGTAAATCTGCCGGTTTAAAGGGTTTGGTTTTAAAAAGTAAGAAAAATATTTTCTTACAAAATAAAAAATGCATTAGTTTTGTTAATAAAAATAATATGTTTATTACAGTAAAATGAAAAAGATATTTATATTAACCGGTGAACCATCTGGTGATAAATTGGCCTCAAAGATTATTGCCAATCTTAAAAAAATTAGATCTGATATTGAATTTTTATCAGTCGGAGGTGAATATTTAAAAGCTTTAGAAGTTAAATCAATATATGATTTAAAGGAAATTACTTATATTGGTTTTACAAAAGTTTTGATAAATATTTTTAAAATTAAAAAAAAAATTAAACATACTGTAGAAGAAATTACTAAATTCAAACCTGATATTTTACTTTCAGTCGATAGTCCAGATTTTACTTTACGAGTTGCTAAAGAAGTAAAAAAAATGAATCCTAATATCAGAACAGTTCACCTTGTAGCACCGCAAGTCTGGATTTGGCGTGAAAATAGAGTTAAAAAAATTAAAAAATTTATTGATCATATGCTTTTACTTTTTCCTTTTGAAAAAAAATATTTCGATAAAGAGAATATTGCCTCAACTTTTATTGGACATCCTTTATTAGATAATATTGAAAGTAGTAATGTTGATATAAGTAATATTATAAAAGAAAATATGAAGATTTTTTCTATCTTTCCTGGGAGCAGAGATTCCGAAATAAATATTCTTACACCAATTTTATTAAATTTTATTAAATTAATGAACAACAAATATAAGGATTTATTTTTTGTTTTTCATTGCACTAATGAACATGTTAAAAAAATACAAGCTTTACTTATTAGCGAAGGATTTAAAAATTGCGGGGCAATTAGTGATGAAAAAGTGAAATCTCATATACTTAATTCTTCAATTTTTGCTGTTACAAAATCTGGAACAATATCTTTAGAAGTTTGTAAAGCAAAAGTACCTTCAGTTATAATTTACAAAATGAATCTAATTAATTATTTAATTGTTAAATTTTTAGTTAAAGTAAGATTTGCTAATATTATTAATATATCGCAAAATGAAGAAATTATCCCAGAATTATTACAGTCTAAATGTAATTCAAAAAATATTTTTTACACTGTTGATAAAATTTTGAGTAATAAGGAAATTTTAGAAAATCAAATAGTAAACTTTCAAAAAGCAATTAAACAATTTAAAACAAAAAACTCCACTAACCTAGCTTGTTCTATATTAACTAATTACCTTTAATCTTTTTATTATTTCAGTTTTATCAAGCGATAAAATGATATCATAGATTCCTGGACCAAATCTTGACCCGGTTAGAGCAATTCTTAAAGGCTGCCCCACACCTTTAAAATTAATATTATTTTTTTTTATTAGATTTTTTATTATTTTTTCTAAACTCTCTCTGTTGATATTATCCATTATTTCGTAATCTTTTAAAAAATCTTTAATTACCTTTTTAGATGTTTCATCTATTAGTTTTAAATCTTGATTAGAAATCTTAATATTTTCGTTAATAATATATTGAGCATTTAGATAGATATCTTCAAGTTTTTTCGCTTTGTTTTTTAAAAAATGAATAGACTCAATTAAGCTTTTTTCATATTTATCATCAATTTTATTCTTATAATTCTCTGCATAGTTTTTTAAATTTTCATATAATTCTTTTTCATCAAGGCTTTTGATGTAATGCTCGTTAATAGATAAAATACGTTCCATATCTAATCTTGAAGGCGATTTTCCAATACCAGTTAAATTAAAGTAGTTAATACTTTCTTCTAATGTAAAAATTTCTTTATCCTTATACGACCATCCTAATCGTAGTAAATAATTTCTTAAAGCCTCAGGAAGTATACCAATTTTAATATAGTCTTCTATGGTAGATGCGCTATCTCTTTTTGAAAGTTTTTTGCCTTCTGCGCTATGAATTAAAGGGATATGTGCAAATTCTGGTAGATTCCAATCCATTGCTTCATAAATTTGTTTTTGTTTAAAAGTATTTATTTTATGGTCATCGCCTCTTATCACATGTGTTATATTCATTTTATGATCATCTACGACAGCTGAAAGTTGATATGTAGGAGAACCATCTTTTCTAAGTATAATAAAATCCTCAATTGTAGAATTAGAAATATTTATTTCTCCTTGAACTAAATCACATATAGTATTATTGCCACTGATTTTACTTTTAAATCTTACTACTGGTTTGATATCTTGAGGTATTTCTAGATCTTTAGGATCTCTCCATTTTCTATTATAAACATATGGCATATTTGATTTTTTAGCTTTAATTTTCTGTTCTTCTATTTCCTTCTCTGAACAATAGCATTTATAAGCAAAACCATTTTTTAAGAGTTTATTAACTACTTCAATATGTTCATTTATTTTTTGTGATTGGATATATTCTTGTCCGTCATGTTCTACACCAATCCATTTTAAAGATTGTATAATTTGATTTTTAAATTCATCTTTTGATCTTTCTTTATCAGTATCTTCTATCCTTAAATAAAATTTACCCTTATTATTTTTTGAAAATAACCAATTAAATAAAGCTGTCCTAACTCCGCCTATATGCAATGGTCCTGTTGGAGATGGAGCAAATCTTGTTGCTACTAAACTCATGAATTATTATTAGACTATTTTATTGAAAGTTTCTATACAAAGATACTAAAATACCTTGAACTTTAACTCTATCTGGACCAAAAATTTTAGTTTCATATCTTTTGTTCGCGCTTTCAAGCGCAACAACCTTGCCTTTTTTTCTTATTCTTTTTAACATTGCTTCATGATCATCAATTAAAGCTACAACAATCTGACCATTATTTGCAGTATTTGTTTTTTTAACTATTACCGTATCGCCATCATTGATCCCAGCTTCAATCATTGAATCACCAGAAACTTTTAAACCAAAGTGTTCTCCACCCTTACTTAGTTCTTCAGGAATAGAAACTTTACTTACTTCATTTTGAATTGCTTCTATAGGAGTACCTGCTGCAATTTTACCTAAAACAGGAATTTCATTTGAATTTTCTTTTGGATTATCAGTATCAAGACCTCCTTTTATTACACTTGGAGAAAATGAATTATAAATATCGTTTGCGCTAGCGGTTTCTGGAAGTTTTACAACTTCAAGAGCTCTAGCTTTATGAGCCAATCTTTTTATAAAACCTCTTTCTTCTAAGGCCGATATAAGCCTATGGATTCCAGATTTAGATTTTAAATTTAACGAATTTTTCATTTCTTCATATGAAGGTGATACACCAGAAGATCTGATTTTTTTATTAATAAATAACAGCAAATTTCTTTGTTTTTTTGTAAGCATAGAACAAATATCGTACATTTACTGTTCTACAAAAGTTCTTATTTTAAATCAATGCATAAAAAACCTTGATTTTAAAGGGTAATTGTAGAGAAACCCTTTAATTTTTCAGCAATATTTTGGCTTTTTAAAAGCGATTCACCAATTAAAAAATTATAAATTTTAGCGTTTTTAATTATAAAATTTAGATCATTAGTTGAGTTAATTCCACTTTCAGAAATTAATGGAAATTTATGAGGTTTTAATATTTTAGAAAGTTTTACTGAAGTCTCTAAAGAAATTTCTAAGGATTTTAGATTTCGATTATTAATTCCAATTATTGAATCTTTAAAAGAAAGGGCAAATTCGGCTTCATCTTCATCATGAACTTCAATCAAAGTAGATATTTTTAAATCATTCGCAGCTTGATAAATATCTTTAGCTTGACTTTTTTCAACTGCAGATAAAATTATTAATATACAATCAGCTCCAAAGCTTTTAGCTAATGAAACTTGATAGGGCTCAATAAAAAAATCTTTACAAAGTATTGGTATTTGAAATTTATTTTTAATATCTTTGATATAGTCAAGCTTTCCTAAAAAAAAATCTTCTTCGGTAAGAACAGATAAAAATGATGCACCGTTATTAATATAAATTTTAGCTAAGTCTAAATGATTAAATTCTTTTACAATTATTCCTGCTGATGGACTTGCTTTTTTAATTTCAGCTATAATAGATACTTTTTTTTCTAAATTTCTATTTTCTAATTTATCTTTAAAGTTTAAGAAGTTTTTAATATATTTAATTTTTTCAAAGTTTTTATTTTCTGAATATTTATTCTTATAAAGTGCTAATTTTTCTTTCTTTTTCTCAATTATTTTTTTTAGAACATTGTTCATTTTAGAAGGTTTGAATCTTTTTTAAATGAGTTAGAACTTTATCCGTAGAAATATGTTCTAAAGAATACCTATATGCTTCTTCAAAATTATTAAATTTACTACTCACGATAAGACCAGCAGCAGCATTTAGGCAAACAGCATCAGAAAATTCATTTTTTTCTCCACTAAAAATATCAATAATCTTCTTAGCATTAAAATCTGCATTTTCACCCTTTAATTTACTTCGATCTTTAAACTTTATTCCAATTTTCTCAGGATCAATTATAAATTCATTAATATTATTATTTTTTAATTCAACAATATTAGTTTTGGAAAATGGAGAAATTTCATCCATTCCATCCTCACTATGAACAATCCATGCATGTTTAGTATTTAAGTTTTTCAAGGCATTAGCAAATGGAATTAACCATTTTTTATCATAAACTCCTACAACTTGCCTTTTTACATTGGCAGGGCTACTTAATGGTCCCAATAAATTAAAAATTGTTCTTTTTCCAATTTTTTTTCTAATTGGAGCTACAAACTTCATAGTTAGGTGATAATTAGGAGCAAACATAAATCCAAAATTATTTTTTTCAATACTTTTGGTTACTCCGTCAGGTTTTAAATTAATATTTATTTTTAATCTTTCTAAAACATCAGCTGATCCACATTTTGAAGAAAGAGCTTTGTTTCCATGTTTGGCAACTTTTATATCCATGCTTGAAAGTAATAGCGATGAAGCAGTTGATATGTTCAAGGTATTCATCCCATCTCCTCCTGTACCACAAGTATCTATAATTTCAGCTGGTGCACTTACTTTTAATGCTTTTTCCCTCAACACATGCACGCCTCCAGCAATTTCATCTGCAGTTTCACCTTTTTTTGCTAAATTAACTAAAAATTTATGAATATGATCATCGGTCATATTCCCACTCATTATATTTAGAAAAGCTTCTTTACTTTCCTCAAAACTTAAATTTTTCCCTTTTAGTATTTCATCCAATATTTGTAGATTATTATTCATAATAATTAATACTTTATAAAATTTTTTAAAATAGTCATTCCCTCAGGTGTTTTTATACTTTCAGGGTGAAACTGAACTCCATGAACATTGTAACTTTTATGCATTATTCCCATAATAACTTTATCAGCAGTTTCGGCTGTAATAATTAAATCTTTGCTAAAACTATATCTATCAATCACTAAGCTATGATATCTTGTTGCTGTAATCAATTTTTTTACCCCTTTGAAAATACCTAAACCATTATGTTTAATTATACTGGTTTTTCCGTGCATTAATTTTTTAGCTTGAATAATTTTAGAATTAAAAACTTGACCAATAATTTGATGTCCCAAACATACCCCTAAAATAGGTAAAGTTTTATAAAAATATTTAACTATTTGAAGACAATTACCAGCTTGATTAGGGTTACCTGGACCTGGAGAAATTATTATTTTCTTGTATTTGTTTTTTTTTATATTATCAATTTTAATTTTATCATTTCTTATTACATCAACCTTACATTTTAAAAATGATAGATAATGATACAAATTGTAAGTAAAACTATCATAATTATCAATTAATAAAATTTTCATTTTTATACTAAAGAATTTAATAAAGCTTTAGCTTTATTTACAGTTTCAAAATACTCTTTTTCAGGATTGCTATCAGCAACTATTCCTGCTCCAGATTGTATATAAAATTTATTATTTTTAATTAAAGCAGTCCTTAAGGCTATACAAGTATCAAAGTTTTTATCTGCTGAAAAATAACCAATAGAACCCGCGTACATTTTTCTTTTTGATTTTTCAAGCTCATCAATAATTTCCATAGCTCTTATTTTGGGCGCACCTGTAACTGTACCGGCCGGAAAGCCAGCAAACATTGTATCTAGTAAAGATTTTTTTTTATCAAACTCTCCCTCAACATTAGATACTATATGCATAACGTGTGAATATTTTTCTATTTTAAATTTTTCAGTAACATTAACACTATTAATTTTTGACACTTTACCTACATCATTTCTCCCTAGGTCTAAAAGCATTAAATGTTCAGATAATTCTTTTTTGTCACTTAAAAGTTGCTTTTTATAAAACAGATCTTTTTTTGAGGTAGATCCGCGCGGTCTTGTACCCGCAATTGGACGAATAGTAATTTTATTTTTTCTTAATCTAACTAAAATTTCTGGACTGCTACCAATTATCTGAAAATCTTTAAAATTAAAAAAAAACATAAATGGAGAAGGGTTTGTAATTCTTAATTTTTTATAGATATCCAAAGGTTTTTTTGTAAGCTTTGATTCAAATCTTTGACTAAGCACAACCTGAAAAATGTCACCTTTTTTAATATAGCTTTTGGCTTTTAATACAATATCTTTAAATTTTTTTTTAGAAATATTTGATTTAACAAAGACTTTTTTTAAATTTTCGTTTTTAATTTTAGTTTTAGTTTTTTTTCTTTTTGAAAAAGCTTTATTTTGAAGTGATCTTATTTTTTCTAGCTGATTTGAAAAGTATAATTTATAATTTGTAATTGTTTCATCCGAAAAGCAATTAATTATAAAGTATATTTTTTTTAATAAATTATCATGAATTATTATTGTTTTCGGACGCATTAATCTAATATCGGGTATATTTAAATCATCAACACATTTATTTGGAATTTTTTCAATATATCTAATTATATCATAAGAAAAATATCCTAATAAAAGTGAACAAATTGGAGGAACATTTTTGGGCAGGGGGAAACTAAAATCTTCAATAAGTTCTTTTAAAAATTTATAAGGCTGTCTTTTAATTTTCTTTTTTGTTTTTTTTGTATGCAAATGGATGTTATTTTTATTAAACTCCCATATCTTATCTGGATTACCTCCTATTATTGTGTATCTACCTCTAATACTTCTTTTTTCAACCGACTCAAATATAAATGTATTTTTATCAACTAAATAATTATCAATTAGGTTTTCAATAATTTTATTATTCTTACAATTAGTTTTATAGAATATTATTTGGTTTTTTTTAGCTATATGTTTTTTTTTAAATTGAGATAAATTTGTATTAATTTTCATTAATTATAATAATTTTTTACAGTTTCTAAAGTTTGGTAATTTATATCAATTTTATATTTTTGCTTTATATAAGTGTCGTAAGTATTATATAGGCTATTAATTAGTTGAGCTTCTGTTAAATTTTGATAATTTTTATATTCATCTGAGTTAAATTTTAATTTAACGTGCTCAATTTTGTCGATATATACTAGATAGCTTTCAGAAAGATCAATTTTATTAACAACAATAACTTTTTTTTCAGGCCAAGAGTAAATTTGATTTATAATTTCTTTTTTAATAATTTTATCATCATTTTGACTTTGAAGCTTAACCTCTTGTACTTTGCTATTCTTTTCTGCGGCAAACTTGTCAAACTCTACTTTATTAAATTTATTAGCATTTATTTCACTTATAATTTTCGAAATCATTTCTCTTTTTTTATCTGCCTTTAGTTTTTTTAAAATATTATTTTTCACAGATTTATTTAATAAATTAAGCTGAACATTTTCTGTTTGAGAAAGCTCTATCAAGAAATATTTATTTTCTTTTTCTACTAGCATTGTAGGATCCGATGGATCGATGGTAAACAGTTTTTGGGCAATATCTTTGAAAATTATATTTTCTGCTGTTTGATCAAAATTTTTTCCATTAATATCTATTTTATAGATTTGAGGATTATTTAAACTAAATTTATTTATTAAATCGCTTAAATTATTTCCCTGAATAATTAGGTCATCAATTTCGTCTATTCTTTTAAAAAATAAATCAGTATATTCATTGCCATCAGCTAATGTTTCTGGGCTCAACTCAATTAATTTAAATGATTTATAAATTTTAGTGTAATCAATTTTATTTTTTTCAAAATATTCATTTATTTTTTTATCAGAAAAAGTTAATTCATTTTGAAATGAATCTTCAAGACTTATTAATTTTATAGATCTTTTTTGATTTATTTTATCATAAGAATTATTTACTATAAACTCGGCAGGCATTAAACCACCGCTCACAAAATTTAATAATTGTTTTTTCTTTTCTTCTTTAGCTAAAAAAGATTCAAAAGTAACAGCAGTTACATTATTTTCTATTAAAAATTTTTCATATTCTGTTCTTGAAAATTTTCCATCTCTTTTAAATTTTTTTTGATTTTTTAAAAGATCAGCTAAGGATTTTTCAGATAAATAAATATCAAAATATTCTATTTCTTTTTCTATTAACTTTTCACTTATAAAAACTGACAATAAATTTTCAATTTGGTTTGAAGTAACTTTTTCATTAGAATTTCTTTGTATAAAGTCTCCAAATTCATTAATCGAATATTTATCATTATCAATAATAACTATAATATTTTTATTACCCCCGCTTAGAGAGCTGCCCATGCCCCAAAATACAAAAGGTATTATCACAATACCTAAAAGTATTTTTGCATAAATAGTCTTTGAAAAGTTTCTAATTGATCCAAGCATTTTATTATTTTTTTTATTGTATATATTTAGATAATCTATAAATTAATTATTAAATCATGACAAACAAATTAAAATATTTTATTGGTAATTGGAAAATGTTTGGTGATTTTAATGACTTTAAAATAGTCAATAAAATTAATAAATTTACACAAAAATCAAAAAATATATTAAAAAAAAAGAAAGTTATTTTATGTTTGCCAAATATATTAATTTACGATTTTAATAAAAAATTAAAGTCAAAATTTCTTTCCTTAGGTGCACAAAATTGTCATCCTCATGATAAATATGGACCTTATACAGGTTCAGTAAGTTCTTTTATGTTAAAAAAAGCTGGAGCAAAATATGTTATATTAGGACATTCAGAAAACAGATCTGAAGGAGATTCCAATATCCTAATTAGAGAAAAAATAGTTTCAGCATTGAAGCAAAAATTAAATGTTATTTTTTGTATAGGAGAAACATTAAAAGAAAAAAAGTTGAATAAAACAAATTTTGTCCTTAATCAACAAATTAAACATTCTTTAAGTAAAAAAATAAATTTTAATAAAATTATAATTGCTTATGAACCAGTTTGGTCGATCGGAACCAATAAAATTCCTAACATTAGCGAATTAAAAGTAATTATAAAATTTATTAAAAATAAATTGAAAAAAACTCTAAAAATAAAAAAGTCACCTTTAGTTCTATATGGAGGATCTGTAAATTCGAATAATGTTAAGTTATTTTCTGATATCAAGGAAATAGATGGTTTTTTAATTGGGGGTGCTTCACAATCTTCAAATAAATTTATTGATATCATAAAAAATTACTATAAATAACTCCTATGGAAAATATTATTTTAGTTTTAAATGTAATTTTGGCTGTCGTGTTAGTTATTATTATACTACTTCAAAAGTCAGAAGGTGGAGCTCTTGGAATAGGAGCTTCTCAAGATTCTTTCGTTACATCGAGATCAGCTGGGAATTTTTTAACTAAACTAACCGCTATCATTGCAACTTTATTTATAATTACTAGTATTTCATTAACAATTATATCGAAGAAACAATTTCCAACTTCGTCTATTTTAGAAAAGGTTGAAGAAAAAGAAGACTCATCAGAACCCAAAATTCCAAAAACAGACGAATAATTTGTCTTTATTTTTACTAAATAAGTTAATATAATATCCTTCCATGGCGCGATATGTATTTGTCACCGGCGGCGTGGTTTCTTCCCTTGGAAAAGGACTCTCTTCAGCATCGTTAGCATCCTTATTACAATTAAGAGGCTTTAAAGTTAGAATAAGAAAACTTGACCCTTATCTGAATGTAGATCCTGGTACAATGAATCCTTTTCAACACGGAGAAGTATTTGTTACCGACGATGGTGCTGAAACTGATTTAGATATTGGTCATTATGAAAGATTCACAGGAATTTCAGCTACAAAATCAGACAACATAACAACTGGTG
>Ga0114933_10006529_pt1 | contig 10321 bp, 9 predicted proteins | sample 4SBtaG_FD_89691 | JGI IMG/M metagenome (GOLD analysis project Ga0114933, IMG submission 89691) | Deep subsurface microbial communities from Kolumbo volcano to uncover new lineages of life (NeLLi) - 4SBTROV12_W25 metaG | ecosystem: Environmental > Aquatic > Marine > Volcanic | place: Kolumbo... | reverse complement strand
AGTTGTTATAATATTTTTTAATAGTTTTTTGCCTATTATTTTCTTAAGATTAGCTTCTAAAGGTAAAATTCCTGATTTTTTTCCTCGCATCGCATAAAGATGCTTAAGAGTAATCCTGGTTCCTTTTGAAATAGGTTTTATCACAATTACTTTTCTCATAGAGAGGTTTTTAGATTCAGATTTTGTTATTTTCTTGGAATTTGCACCCAATGACTTTTCCATTATTCTAATTTTTTTTATCCATTCTTTTAATTCATATGGCTCTAAGGATGATGATTGATCCGGGCCAGACATTGTGCGATCTAAAGTAAAATGTTTTTCTAACACTCTAGCACCTAAAGCAATAGCACCTAAACTTGCAACTTCATTTTGAGTATGATCTGAAAATCCTACAATTATTTTATACCGCTTTATATATTCTGGAATTATGTTTAAATTTACTTCATCATTAGAAGTAGGATAACTTGATGTAGTATGAAAAAGTACAAGTTTATTTTTCATGTGTAATTTTAAAAGTAATTTTATTGATTCATCAATTTCTTTAAAAGATGCAAGTCCTGTTGAAAGAAATATTGGTTTATTTTTTTTAGATATATATTTTATCAAAAATGAATTAGAAAGATCAGTTGAGGCTATTTTAAATAATGGAATATTTATTGATGATAAAAAATCTACACTTGTTTCATCATATGGAGTAGATAAAAAAATAATATTCTTTTTTTTACAATATTTAGATAATTTTTTTTGATCAGTAAAAGATGGTTCTAATGATTTAATAATTTCAAAATAATTAGAATTAATATTTTTTTGATAATCAGGTTTTTTAGAATTTTTTAATTGTATTTTATCACTGATGAAAGTTTGAAATTTTATTGCATCAGCTCCTGCTTCTTTTGCTTTATCAATCATTTTATAAGCAATAGAAAGATTATTGTTATGGTTAACTCCTGCTTCGGCAATAACAAAAACATTTTTTGACAAGTTGATAATTTTTTTATCTAGTTTTATTTTCATTTTATTTCTTATGTTTTTTTATTTTCTTAGTTGGTTTTATTGAATGAGTGTATATGGTTTTAGGTAAAGAACCTTCTATAAAATTAATAAAATTATCATTATGAATTTTTTTTTGAATAAATTGACATACATTTGAGAATGCCTTTAAAGTAGAATCAATATCACTTACAGAATGAGAATATGAAATGAATGATGGTCCAGGTGACATAAATATTCCTTGTTTAACCATTTCTTGTAAAATTAATGCTTTTAGTTCAATAGATTCATGACCATGTGAATCTAAACAATGTAAAGTCATCCGAATTGGATATCCAATCATCTTTGATGAGATATTAAAAGAATCAGCAATTTCATTCCAACCATCAAATAGTTTTTTACCTATTTTCCAACATTTTTGAATAGTTTTTTTCTCTTTCATTTCAGTAATTGTAGCATATGTTCCTGCAAGTGAAAGGGTTTCACTTCCATTTGTTGTTGAAACCCAAAGTTTTTCAAAAATTTTCATAAATTCAGATTTACCTGTTATTGCAGAAATTGGTAATCCATTACCCATTCCTTTTCCAAAACATACTAAATCACCTTTAATGTCAAAGAATTTTTGTCCACCTCCAAGATCAAAACGAAAACCTGTTACAACTTCATCTAAAATTAATACAGCGTTATTTTTATCTGCAATTTTTCTAATTTTTTTAAGAAAATTATTTTTTGGTATTTTATAAACAGATGGCTCAAATACTATTGAAGAAATTTCATTTTTATTATTTTCAAAAATTTGTTCTAATCCATCTGAGTCATTATAATCAAAAATTTTAATTAATTTTTTGTTAAAATCAGGTACTCCATCATTTCTACTTATTGATGCAGCATACCAATCATGCCAAACACCGCCACTACCACAGTAAGCGATTTTATTTTTTTGCGTAATTGCTCTAGCAGCTCTAACAGCTCCTGTAACAGCATTTGAGCCTGATTTTTCAAATTTTACCATATCAATATTTGGAATTGTTTTACAAAGTAATTCAGATAAATCAATTTCAATTTTATGCGGCAATGAGAACAAAATACCATTTTTTAGTTGATTAGTTATTGCTGAATTTACTTTTTCATAATTATAGCCTAAGGTAATTGGTCCTAATCCCATCAAATAATCAAGAAACTTATTTCCATCAACATCTATAAAATGAGAACCATTAGCTGATTTTACATATACAGGGTATACTCCTTCAACAAATGTAGTAGCAGCACGACTGAATGTTTGAGTTTGGGATGGAATTAATCGATTAGCTTTTGATTTTAACTTTTTTGAATTATTTAATTTCAATAATGAAGAGTTTATAGTCGTAATAATAAGAATTTTGTGAGGAAATAATCAAATATCAACCTAAATTATGATGAATAATGAGTTCAAGGATTTATGCTTCAACAAATTGTCTTAAACAGCCAAAAAATATTGTGAAAGTTCTATCAGAATATCAAAAAGGTGAAATCGAAAATGTGGAATTAGGTTCTGTTCATGCTCATTTTGACATAAAAATTTTGAAAAAATTTGATTTTAATTATTTAATTCATAATTATTTTCCTCCTCCAAAAATTCCATTTAATTTTAATCTAGCATCAAAAAATAATTTGATTAGACAAAAAAGTTTGAAGTTAGCAATAAAAGCAATTGATCTTTGTTGTGATATTGAAAGTCCACTATATACATTTCATGCGGGATTTACAGTAGATCCTCCTAAATTAGGAAAACAACTACCAAGAATTAACATCAGTGATAGAGATGATGCAATAAAAATTTTTGTTGATGAAGTTAAAAAAATTGTAGATTATGCAAATAGTAGGGGAATTAAAGTTGCTATGGAACCTAATGTAGTTCAAAAATTTAATTTAATTGAAAAAAAAAATGATTTGTGTTTATTTGCAGAATACCAAGAGATTGAAAAATTATTTAAAATTTTAAGAAAAACTTCGTTAGGATTACTAATAGATTTGGGTCATATCGCAGTAACATCACATTGGTTAAAATTTGATAAAGATGAATTTGTTGAAAAATGTAGAAAGCATACATATGCTATTCATATTAGTAACAATAATGGATTTCAAGATCAACACAAAGGTTTAACTCAAAAATGCTGGCCAATATCAAAACTAAAAAAAGTTAAAAATATACCCATTATTCTTGAAACAATGAATTTATCAATTCCAAAGATACAACAAAATATCCAACTGGTACAAAATTCAATAAAATAATACTTTAAAATTCTAATCTATATTCATAATGAGACAATGTAAATTTCAATTTCTCTGCAATATGCTGTGATCTTTTATTATCTATATGACTACGAATTGTATAATAGGATTTTTTATTGATTTTCATAAATTGTTGAATTGCTTTGGTTCCAAATCCTTTATTTTGAAATTCTGATAATAGCCAATAGCCAATTTCATTATTTTTTTTATTTAGAGTTAAAGAGCCAGCTTTTTTACCATCTATTTCTATAATTTGCCAAGATCGAAATGGATGAAAATTTGCTTTATCTAAATAATTTTTTACAAAATCCTCCTGTTCATCATATTTAATAGATGTAAGAATATCTTTAGGATTTCTTTTCAAATATAATTCATAAAGAAAATCAGAGTCATCTAAACAAACTTCTCGAAGTAACATGAATACAAAAAATTTAAAATTATTGATATTTATCAGGTTTGGTCAGGTTTGCCATTTTTTTATAAGTTCTGTTATATGGATAGCATTTTCTTCAGATAATTTGTTTCCCATGGGTAAATTAATAATTTTTGAAAATATATCATCAGAATTTGGAAATTTACCATTTAAAAAATTAGAATGATAAAATTGTTTATGAACAGGTAACCAACAAATTCTTGTTTCGATCCCATTTTTATTTAGATATTGATTTAATTTATTACGAATTTTTGATGGTGTTAGTAATGCAAAAAGCATGTATGGATGATTGGAAACAAAATTTGGAATTTCTTGAAATTCAAAATTATTTAATTCAGTTTTGTAGATTTTTGCAATTAATTGTCTATGTTTTAAAAATTTATTGATCTTCTTAAACTGTTCAAATATTATTGCTGAATGCAAATCAGATATTCTAAAGTTTAAACCAAAAATTTTATGATCATAACTTTTTGCATCTCCATGAGAACGAATTAATTTAGCTTTTTCAGCTATTTTGTAATCATTTGTAACAATACATCCACCTTCTATCCCTGCCACAACTTTTGCCATATGAAAACTAAAAATAGTAGAATGCCCAAATGAACCAACATATTTTTTCTTATATTTTGCACCTATTCCTTCAGCAGAATCTTGGATCAAAATAAGATTTTTTTGTTTAGAAAGTTCTCGAAATTTATCTATATCTACAGACATACCTGAAACATCTACAGGCATAATTGCTTTAGTTTTTTTAGTGATTTTTTTACTTACAAAATTAATATCAGTATTGAAAGTTTTTGGATCACAATCAACTAAAACAGGTTTTGCACCAACAGATAGAATGGAATTGATTGTAGCAACAAATGTAAAAGAAGGAACAATTACTTCATCTCCTGGACCAATCTCATGGGCCAATAATGAACAAATCAATGATGAAGTTCCATTATTCATTACTATAGCATATTTAGAACCTATTGTTTGAGAAATTTTCTTCTCAAGTTTTTCAGTAATTGGTCCTTGTGTCAACCAATTAGAATTAATTACTTTTTTGAGTGCATCTTTTTCTTCTTTTTCAATTGACGGTTCAGCCCAAGAAATTTTATATTTTTTTTTCAACTAATTCACCTAGATATTAATTATTAATTTTTAATCACTATTTATGGTATTATGTATAGGAAAAAATTTTTTCTGCCAATTTATTATATTCACTAGCTTTCTCTAAGGTAATTAGTCCAATTTCTTTTTCTTTTTCATCATTTAACATTACAGCTATCTCTTCTGCAATTCCAGTTTTTACATCTGGGAAAACGGTATTAAATTGAACAGGTTCCCAATTTACACTCGCTTTTTTACATACAAATAATCCTTCAAGTGGGATTAGTCTATAGATTTTTTCTTTGGTCATTATTTCAATACCCCATCTTCCAGCAGAACCCCAATCAGCATGAAAAGAAAATGGAACATTATTTTCAGAAACTCCAGAGCCTGTAAAAACTGAACCAGAAGGATGCCAATCAAGTTTCCCAGAATTATATGTAGAAATAGTTTTAGGCATTCCAATTAATTCCATAGCCATAGAAATTACATGAAGTGAATTACTTATTCCCCATCGTTCATAGACTTCAGAAGGATATTTTTCAAAGTTAATTGTGTGGATCCATTCAGTAAAATTAAAATTACAAGAAGTTATTCCGCCCTCTTGTTCTGTTAACAATTTTAGTTTATGAAAACTGGGATATAAAAGTCGATTATAACCAATCCTTATTGTTTGCTTAGTCAATTGTTTTGATAGTGAAACTAATTTTTCAAAATAAAGAGAACCCGGTTTTTCAATTAAAATTTTTTGTTGTCCAGAATTTATCGCTAATTCAGCTGCATCTAAAAGTTGAGGAATTGGAGTAACAATTACAACAAGATCGGCTTGTTTTAATTTTGGAAGATGTTGTCGATATCCTCCATGTAATACATTAAAATCAAATGAATTACTAAAGTCAGTGGTTTCCTTATCATTTTTTGAAATTACTGTAACATCAGATATATTCATTTTAGTAAAAGCAGTTGCATATTCATTAGCCATAGGACCAGTGCCTACAAGAATTATAGATTTATCATGAAAATTTTCTTTTGAAATATTGGCAATCCAATCATAATTTTGTTTAATCATTGCTTATGTAATTGGACATAAAGAAACATCTCTTTTTAACTGCTTTTTAATATGAAGATTAAATATTCTAAATAATTCAATATGGGCTTCATAAGATTCAGCAAGTTTTGGAAGGAATGATGTATTTTTAATTAAAATATCATTAACAATAGATGTAGTTAAATTACTTGCGTATTGATTAACAAATTTAAATTTTTTATTAGTTATCCCAATTTTGAAAATCTTTTGGTTTAATTCATCAATTATATAATTTGAGGTATCAGTAGAAATTACAATAAAAATAGATTCAATATTTGAAGGTAAAAAAGTTAAAATTAATGATGAATTATTTTCTACAGAACCTACCACAGTTCCATAAAATTCTTGAAATTGTTTTCCTCGTTTATTATTAAATAATTTTGGAATTAAGAAATCACCATTAAGTTTTATTTTATAATCATTTGTAAACCAAGAAAAAAGATCAAGAAAATGAATTGCATTAGTTCCTAGACCAACAGATTTACATAAAACATTAATGTTAAAAAATTTTGAATTTCTTAATTCATGTTTGATTTTCCTATACGATTCAAAATATCTCCTATTAGTATTAACCCATCCAGTTGCATTAAATAATTTCATTTGTTTTAATAAATTAGTATATTCTTGTTTAGATTGACAAACTGGTTTTTCAATTAGAAATCGTTTATTTTTCTTTTTTAATAAATTTTGAATTAAATCAACCCGCCCCTCAGATAATGTAGAAATAATAACCAAATCTGCAATTTTAGAAATTTGTTCAATCGAATTATACCAAAAAATTTGGTGATTTTTTTTATTAAATTTTAATTCATTAAGACGAGATATTGCTATATTTTTTGATTTTTTTTTCTTTTCTACAATATGAATATTTACAATTAATGGTAATTTTACTAATGCTTGAAGATGCCTACTTCCAATATTTCCACATCCAACAAGAATGATATTTTTTTTCATAAATTCAAAAGTAAATTAGACAATTTTTAAAACTTGTTATTTTTAAAATTTATAGATTAATTCTTAAAAAAAATAGCCTGAGCTGTAGGTAATGGCATTAGAATTCCAGGCTTGTTTTTAAAAAATTCATCTATTGCATTTTTGGTATCTATATGGTTTTTCCATCCATAATCATCAAACAAAATAATTCCACCAGAAACTAATTTTGTAAAAAAATATTCTAACGTATCAATAGTTGGAGGAGTAGAATTAAGATCTATATGTAAATAAACTATTGAAGATGGAGATTTTGGAGATATGTCAAAAATCTTTGGAATATATCCTCTATGATAAATAATAATTTTTTCAAATTCTTTTAGATTTTTTTTTGTTGTGTCAAATTCCAATTCAGAATAACGCCCCAAACTAGAAGATTCACTTTCAAGTAATCCCTCTTCTTTCATTGGAGCCCAAGAATCATATAGATGCAACTGTGCCTTATTACATACATCAATATTTCCATCAATTTCTTGTAGTGTATAATATGATGACAATCCATCACCTACACCACATTCAACAAAATTATACTCATCAGTTTTAGAAAATGTCATTGCATGTTTAGTTGCATAAGAAACAATCCAATGTCGCCATAACAAAGTATCAACATTATGTGCATCTATTCCAGTAGAATGAACAACTCCAAAATGAAAATTTGATTTAATTTTACTACTAGTTTTATTAAATATAGAATTTGGATCATGAATCCATGGTGGTTCATGATTTATTTTCATTCCCCAACCGGAAAATTCTGGTTTAATTGGATAAAATATGTCTCTTAATTTCATCATAAAATTTCTTAATTTTGGATGATCTAGATAAAAATCAACTAGTGATTTTTCAAATTTTTTATTCATAAATAATATAATTTCAAAATCAGTATATAATTTAACAACAGTAAGTATAATCTTATATTCACAAAGAAAATCACGGTACTAGTAATATGAATAATATCAAACCTAAAATCAGTATTGGTTTACCAGTATTTAATGCTGAAAAATTATTAGAAAAAAGAATTAAGTCAATATTGAATCAAACTTGTAAAGATTTTGAGTTAATTATTTCTGATAATGCATCAACGGATAAAACATATGAAATATGTAAAAAAATTGGAAAAATAGATTCTCGAATTAAATTATTTAAACAGGAAAAAAACATGGGGCCATATTGGAATTTTAATTTTGTTTTACAAAAAGCAGAGGGAAAATTTTTTGTATGGTTTGCAGCAGATGATGAGCATGAAGAAACATTTTTAGAAAAAAATTTAATAGAACTTGAAAGAAATCAAGATGTAGTAGCAAGTATAAGCAATGTAGAATATTTTGGAAAAAATTTGGAAAAAATTATTAAAAAAAGTTTTTTCCAAAATATTAAAAATATATTTAAATATAGATTTGATAAAAAAACTAAATTCATTCAAGTTTTTCCATCTAATGGAACGTTTGAAAAAAGGGCAACGACATATTTACGCATGGATAGATCTACAGCACTTTATTCATTGTTTAGAAGTTCAGTGATTAAAAAAAGCATGATTGTTACAGCATTTGCAGGATCAGACTTAGCAATAATTTTGAATGTTTTAAAACATGGCCAAATTCATGTCATTGATGAAATATTAATGAGAAAAAGTTTAGAAGGTTTTTCAAGCAAAGGGATAATTTCATATTTAAAAAATCAAAATACAAAATTATTTAAAATAATCTTTATGAATATGCCATTTACAATTTGGTGTTCCAAAAATTTAGGATTAAAAATTTTTATAAAGAATTTTGATTGGTTTATTGTAATTAACGTGTATGGAGCATATTTGATAATTTCAGATATAATACAAATAATTAGTAACAGGAATAGTAAAAACAAATGACCGAAGTTATCCTATTAGAAGGAAAAATTGAATTTGATACAATAAAACAAGAGGATTTCAAAAAAGAATCAATCATAATAACTTTTGATTATCACGCACATAAGTCTCTAATTGATGCAAATATTAAACATAAAATCGTTGAAGAGTATTTTGATGAAAATGATAAATTAATCGTCGATGATACGTCTCTCAAATTATCGACTTCATGGTATAAAAATGAAAAAATTTCTAAGTATTTAGAATATGAAAAATTGAATTTAGGTTCTGTTTTAGAATTAGAACTTACTACCTATTTCCTGATTCATATAAAACGTATAATTGGATTGAAAAAAATTTAGAAAAAGAAAATCCAGAAATAATAAAATCATATGGTTTAAAAAATTATGTAACAGAATTTTGTAAAAATAAAACAATTCAAACTGAATTTTTTGATGAAAATAAAATTGTAAATTTATTTTTTGATGAATTACAAATTCCAGTAAATCTATTATTTATTAAAAAGAATTTAAAAATATCAAGAAAAAATTATTTCAGATTAAAAAAGTTTATAGATAATATTTCTAATTTAATATTTAATGTTAAACCAAACAAAAATTTATTAAAAAATAATAAATCTATTTTATTGTTAGATTTTAATACAAAAATGTATGATGATTTTTTAAAATCATTTCCTGATTCAGATACAAATATAATTATTTTAAATCAACGAAAACCAGCAATTTGGGATTTAAAATCTCTAAATATTATTCGTAATTCAAATTGTAAAGTATTAGCCATAAATGAATTAGAAAATAGTAATACAAAATCTAGAAAAAATGAAGATCTAAAAATATTAAGAAAAAAATTAGATTCACTTTGGAAAAATGAAAATCATTTAAATGAAATTTTTTCAGTTGAAGGTTTTAGTTTTTGGAATATAATAAAAAATGATTTTCAAAAAATAATTACAGAGAGATTTAATGAAAGTGTAAAACGAATGATTCTTGTGAAGGAGCTTTTTGAAATAACAAAAATCAAAGGAATTTTAGGTTGGGCTCATACAGGAACAGAAGAAAAAGAGATCATTCATTTTGCTAAAATAAAAAATATACCTATTTTTTGTTTACAACATGGAATAATGACAATAAATCCTTCACTTGAAAAATATCATCCTTTAATGCCTGTTTTGCCATTTAACAATGAAAAGATGCTTGTTTGGGGAACAATAATGAAATCATATCTTTTAAATCATAAAGTCAAAGAAGAAAATATAAAAATTATAGGAAGTCCAAGACACGACAGATTTTTTAAAAGAAGGGTAAATGTAAAAAATAATAATACAATTTTAATTGCATCAAATTTATTTTTTCATGCAAATTTTACTGGTAATGATAGTAGAGCTTATGAAAGATTTGAATGGTATTTAAAAAAGATTTTAGAATTAATTAATAAAAATTATGATAAAAAGCCAATAATAAAATTACATGCAACAGAATTTTTTGATATTACTTCAATTGCTAAAAAAATCGATCCAAATATTTTAATTTATCAACATGAAGATGTTTTAGAATTATTAGAATCATGTGATACATTAATTTCAATGAATATTTCT
>Ga0114933_10006525_pt1 | contig 10326 bp, 6 predicted proteins | sample 4SBtaG_FD_89691 | JGI IMG/M metagenome (GOLD analysis project Ga0114933, IMG submission 89691) | Deep subsurface microbial communities from Kolumbo volcano to uncover new lineages of life (NeLLi) - 4SBTROV12_W25 metaG | ecosystem: Environmental > Aquatic > Marine > Volcanic | place: Kolumbo... | reverse complement strand
CATCAAAAACACGTTCGCTCTCTGCAAGGGCAAGGCCGCAAGTTGGCAGAGCGACACACGCATGTGCAGTTTGACGGGTAGCAGTAAAATTATCTCCAACTTCTATATTGAAATCTCTTAATGTCTGATCGATACCGGAACGATTGCTTTTTTCTATATCGTAAAAGTAAATATTCGCATTTGGTGTTATTCGAATTGGGCAATTAAATTGTTGTGCGATTTGGCGAAACGCAGTTCGATTCTGTTTTTCTTTGTTATCTTTAATTCTCCCCTGCGCTACATGAATACCGACAAAGAGTTTCCCATCTCCTTGCTCATGCCAGCCTAACTGATCTGAGACTGTATCGAATTTTACTTTTCTAATTTCTTCAGTAGGAAAATCGATGATTTTTTGAACTTCTTTTCTGAACCAATCGATACCTCTTTCTGTTACCAGATACTTTAACCGTGCATGTTTACGATCTGTCCTATCGCCATTGTCTCTTTGTACGATTATTATGGCTTCACATGCTTTTGCGATGTCTTTTTTTGAACAGTAAAATAAAGGCTTGGCAAGGCATGGATATGTAGTCTCTATGCCATGAGTCATTCCGAAACCACCACCAACATAAATTGAATAACCCACCACTTCATTGTTTTCTGTATGCATTACTAGCCCAATATCTTGACTGTACAAATCAACATCATTACGTGGAGGTATAGCGATGCCAATTTTAAATTTTCTAGGTAAATATAGTTCCCCGTAAAGCGGTTCATTTTCTGGTTCACTTGGATTATCAGTATGTATTTCTAACTTTTCGCCATTTAACCAGATCGAACTATATGAGTTTGTTTTTGCGCTGAATACTTCACTTATTTCATCTGCTAACTTAAGGGCTGACGCGTGAGCTTCATCTTTTATCGGTGCTGCTGGCCCCATGGTGTTTCTGACAACATCTCCGCATGCACCCCAGGTGGTTAAACCGCAATCTGAGATATATCGGATTGCGTCACGTAGATGCCCTTTTAGAATGCCGTGTAATTGAATGCCCTGCCTTGTAGTCAATCTCATCGTTGAATCCCCTAACTTATCAGCCATGGAATCGTGGGCTAGGTATTGCTCAGGAGTAAGTGTTCCTGATGGCATTTTTGTTCGCACCATAAACATCCACTCTTTATCGAGTTTTTGTTTGCGACGTTCTCTGCGGCTGTCCCGATTATCCTGTTGATAGCTGCCGTGAAATTTTAGTAATTGGTATTCAGCTTCCTGAAAATGAGATTCATTTGAAAGAAGAGTTTCAACTATCTTACCGTAAAGCCCTCGGCTCTCAGCTTTGATTTCTTCTACGCTTTGACGTGCCATGCAAATTTGAGGTTTTTGTTTCTTTTTTGGTAATTAGTTAAAATCTAATTTTGCTTAGAGATTTAATATAATAGAGGAAAATATGAGCATAAACGATACACCCTATTCTCTATAGGTAAAATCTAGAATAGAGTATTTTATTTAGTGATCTTTAAATTTTTATCTTCCATTGAGATGAAGTCTCATTGGGATCATCTTTGAGAATTGAAATCCTTCTTTATTAAAGAAATTTTGTGATTCGTCACTGATTTTATCAGTTAGTAAGGTGATACGCTTAAAATCTTTTTGTTGAGCAAATTCTGTAACAGCTGTCAGAAGTTTTTTCCCATAACCATGTCCGCGGTTCATTGGGTGGATTATGAAATCTTCTAATAGAAGAACCATCCCTCCTTCTGCAGTGCTTATAGTGAATAACATGTTCACCATACCAATAATTTTAGATTCGTTTTTTATAACTAGGATTCGTCCACGATTAGGATGCTCTAAGATTAATCTGAGTCCTTCTTCTTGTTTTTCAGAATTTGGTTCGAAATCACCTTCCATTTCAAAGAGTTCCATTAGAAGTTGTGTGAGTTGAGGCAAATCATTCAAAATTGCTGGAGCAATTATAGTATTGTCGGAGGAAACTATTTTTTGGGTGGGCATTAGAATAATTAAAATTAACAGGGATTGATCAATTGTATAAATAAATCATTAGAGGTAGTGAAAACTTTGATCATAACAATTTATTTAATATATATAGAAATTTTAAGTTGATTAAAAATTAATAATTATTACTTTTATGAAATTAATTCCTCCTAACCATTGCGATTTTTTGTCTTTTCCCTAATTCTTTCCTTTTTATTGATTCTACTAGGGCGAACTGGTAGTAACGTTCGCAATTTGTCTGTGCAACTTGATTATCTAAAATCAGAAAGCGCTGAATTTGAAAAAAATTTAGAAGTAGCAATTGCTGAAAATGGCAAACACATCAGCAAATTGCAAGATTACCAATCAGTTTTGTATGTTGCTCAAAGTTCGAATACAGCCCTTTCTAAGCGTCTTGTAAAGCAAGAGCACAAGGTAGAGAAACTACAGATTAATTTATCTTCGGTTTTGAAGGAGAGTTATTCAAAGAAAGAAAAATGGAACCAGGAAAAATATAATCTTCAGGATGAGCAAAAAAAACTCAAAGCGGAATTTCAGGCCTTAAGTCAGGCGCTATTATCTCAGTCAAAGGAATTGGCGAAAATTGGGGAGGAGTATAGCCTTTTGCGTGGGAAGTATGAAAACTCTCGCAGGGATAGTAACGAGCTACTAAAAGTCAATCATTTGAAAGAAGTGGCTATTGTGAATTTACAAATGCGCATAAAAAAACTGCAAATGGATAATAGATTTTTGTCAGCAAGGTTGGATTTTACTGAAAAGGAATCAACTATTTTTAGTATTCTGGATCAGAAATCTGCCGAACAATTAAGTGGCTTGGGAGGCATCTATGATAAGAAAAAAGGATCGCTTGGAGGCGCTGGCAGGTGATTTTTTACTGGTTTTTATTATTCGATAGTAATTAAAAAGCACTCCAGCGTTAGCTGCAGTGCTTTTAATTGAGGCCCCACATTATGCCGACTGCGGAAATTGAGGGCTCACGTTTCCCGGTGAATTCCAGGTGGGTGGCCGCCTTGCTGAAATCTGCCTTCCAGCGAAGGCCTGACATCAAACAACCGGCTAAGCCTCCCTTTAACGTAATAACGGGCCGGGCCCATGTCATCCGCGAACGCGAACACCGCAGGGTTATCTCAAAACTAAAAATCAAAGAACACTCCTTGGTATATTTATTTCCAAGAATATATTTAGCGGAATTCAATTGGCAGTTTTGTTCTCAATTCGCTGAGAATTTTTTCATGCTCAGTATCAACTTCCGCTGATTTTAATGTGCGCGCATCATTGCGGTAGGTCAATGAATAAGCAATTGATTTTTTATTTTTATCCATTCGATTTCCAGTTTCATCGTAAAACAAATCAAATAGTTTAAACGATTCTAGTAGACTGGAATCTATCTCTCTTAGGACTTTTTCAATTTCTCTATTAGGTAATGAAAAAGGCAATTCCATGGCGATATCGCGTCGGATTGAGGGATATTTTGGTAGTTCTTGATAAATGACTTGTTGTGACCGCTCTGCAAAAACTAAATCTAGATTTAGTTCTGCTACGAATATTGGATGACGAGCATCTATTTGTCGGGCCCTTGAAGGTGCAATTTGGGCGGCGCGTCCTATAACTTTATTGTCTATCGCAATGTTAACAATGAATGCGGCATTTTCTTGTTTTATGTCAGCAAGGATGAATTCTATGGGTTTATCTATTATCCGTTCTAATATACCTTTTAATGTGAAAAAACCGGCTGGGGTAGGGGATGGATGAATCCATGAGCTTTGTTCGGGGCCAGAAATTAGAATAGCTAAATGTTGGGCTTCCTCACTTGTTTCTTTTCCTGGGAATACAGTGCCTGTTTCAAAAAAGCGCAATCCTTCTGCCCCTTGATGCAGGTTACGTTCAGCTACATCAATTAAAGAAGCAATTAGCCCAGGGCGCATGTGGGTCAAGTCATCACTTAGTGGGTTTTTAATCGCAATAGCATTTAAATTGTCAGTGCAGACACAATCATCAATCTTGAGTTTTGAAGTCAGCTTAATTGTGCGTGTTTCATAAAAACCGATTGAAGAAAGCTCATTAGAATTATTTTCAATAAAATCGAAGAAATGGTCTGCCTCTGAAGACTTGGCGAACCAGCCGGCATGAAGTGATGGAATGTTGTCGATTCCGTATACTCTAGCGATTTCTTCATGCAGATCGGCCGTTCTAGTTAAATCCCTTCGATAACTGGGAATTTCCCAGTCAGAAATATTATCTCTTATCTCTATTTTTCTTAGCCTTAAGCCCTCAAGAATTTCAATCATTTCTTGGTCCTTTAGATTATGGCCAAGAACTGATCTGCATTTGTCTGGATCTAATGAGATACTTGGCAGAGAGTCTTCATATGCATTGGAAATGAGGGTTTCTTTGTCTGCTTTTCCTCCAGCTAATTCCAATATTAATTTTGTAGCTAATTCCGAAGATCCAATTACTTGAGAGGGGTCCACTCCTCTTTCGAACCGATAGCTGGAGTCAGTAGAGAGGCCAAGACTTCGACTGCTTTTTCTTATGGACGGCGAAAGAAAGTAAGCAGCTTCCAGTAGCACATCTTGAGATTTTTCTGTAATTCCTGTGTCAGCCCCTCCCATGATTCCGGCGATGGCAATTGCTTTGTTTTCATCTGCAATGACTAAATCATCCGTGCTTAGATTATAGTTTAATCCATCAAGAGCGGTGAATTTTTCACCCTCCTTGGCTGGCCGGACACAAATTCCCCCTTCTAGAGTGTTGAAGTCGAAAGCATGTAAAGGTTGTCCCATTTCCATCATAACGTAGTTAGTGATGTCTACAATATTATTGATGGAGCGTAATCCGATAGACTCAATTTTTGTTTTGAGCCAATGAGGGCTTTCTGTTACCTGAACATTTCTGATTATCCGAGTAGTATAAAGGCTACATTTTTCTGGCGATAAGATGTTTGCTTCTGATTTATCTGCGATCCTCTGTGGTGTTTTGGACAATGTATAATCAGGATTTCCTTTTAATTTTTTGTCAGATAAAGCTGACAATTCTCTAGCAATGCCTAGGTGACTGAGGCAGTCAGGACGATTGGGGGTAATTTCAAGATCAAAAATTGTTGGATAAATTGTATTAAGTGGGGTTCCTATTTTAAATTCTGTAGGCAAGATCCATAATCCTTGGTCATCGTTTCCTCCGAGTTCGCTTTGGCTACATAGCATACCATGAGATTCGGTGCCTCTTAGTTTGCTTTGTTTGATGGAAAACCCATTTCCAAGTTTGGCGCCTGGTACTGCTAGTGGGACCTTATCTCCTATTTTAAAATTTTGAGCTCCACACACGATTTGGCGTAGATCTTTGGTCCCATCATCGACCATACAAACTGATAGCTTATCTGCGTTAGCATGAGGATTTATAGTTTTAATTTCTGCTACAATGACTTTGTCTGGCATCATTATGATGTTCTCCACTTCAATGCCAGAAAAAGTCAAAAGACGGTCAAGGTCTTCTGCCGAGTATGATGTTAGGTCAATGTGTTCGCCTAACCAATCGAGTGAAATTTTCATGCGAATTGGTGAAGAAACCTTATGTCGTTTTCGATGAGTAGACGGATGTCAGATATTCCCCAACGTATCATGGCTAGCCTTTCTAATCCAAGGCCAAATGCGAATCCTGAGACTTGATCTGGAGAATAGTTATTATCGCCTCGTGATTTATTTACTTCAAGGAAGACATTGGGATCAACCATTCCGCAACCAGCAACTTCAATCCATTTTGGTTGTTTGCCTTGGGCTTGAAGAAGAATGTCGATTTCGAAACTAGGTTCTGTGAAAGGAAAAAAATGAGGTCGAAATCTTATTCGTGTCTCTTTCCCAAAAATAGAGTGTAATAAATATTCGAGGGTGCCTTTTAAATCTGCGAGAGATACGTTTTTATCGACGTATAGTCCTTCGAGTTGATTGAATTGACTTAAGTGAGTTGCATCAATCTCATCCCTTCTATAGGCGGCGCCAGGCGAGATTATTCGGACCGGAGGTTCGTTATTTTGCATTGTTCGTATTTGAACTGTTGAAGTATGTGTACGAAGGAGCCGACCATCAGCAAAATAAAATGTATCACTTTCGTTTCTAGCAGGATGATCTTCTGGAGTATTCAATGCATCGAAACAATGCCATTCTGTTTCTATTTCGGGTCCATTAGCTAATGAAAAACCCATTCTTCTAAGTGCATTCACGGCTTCGCTTAGCATTTGTGAAATGGGGTGACGTCCGACCCTTGGCAGCGGATTCCCTGGCAGAGTCACGTCTATATTTTCGCCTACTTTTTTATCTGCTTTTTCTTGAATATTTAAGACTTTAGCTTCTAAGGCGTCATTGATTACTGACCTAGTTTTGTTTAAAGCTTTTCCTGCAATAGGTTTTTCTTCTTTGCCAAGATCCTTCATCCTGGCGGCAATGATTGTAACTATTCCTTTTTTGCCAAGAAAATTAAGCTTCAATTTATCAAGCTCATCAATTGTGCATGCATTAGAGATTGCTAATGTCGCATCTTTTAGAATGTTTTCGAGTTCTTCGACCATATCATTCTGTGAACAAGTGTTACGACCTCAAATTCTGGGTCCTGTGTTACTCTGCTACTCTATTGCTTATAGCTAGGCGAATCAGGAAGCGGATTTTTTGTTATCTAAAGCCGTTTTTGCCTGATTAACCAAACCATCGAAAGCATGATCATCATGAATAGCCATATCTGACATAATTTTTCTATCAAGCTCAATGTCTAGTGATTTAAGTCCCTCCATGAATCGGCTATATGTAATGTCACGGGAACGGCATGCAGCATTGATACGTTGTATCCATAGGGAACGGAAAGTGCGTTTATGATTTTTCCGATCACGATACGCATAGGTCATTGCTTTGCGGACGGCGTCCTTTGCAAAGCGATATTTCTTTGAACGAAAACCGCGAAAACCTTTGGCTTTCGCGAGCATTCTTTTACGTCTTTTACGGCTGGCTGGAGAATTAGTTGCTCTTGGCATTTTTCGGTCAGGTTGTTTGGTTTAATATTTTCACCTAAGGTCTCACCTGGTCGATTATATCCCGCTTACCGGGGATCAGACCTTTAGGTTGTTGTCTTTGGCTGATTTTAAAATCGTTAAAAGACTATTTCCACAGGGTGTGGACTAGTGGCTGAATGGTAGATTTTCGCGAAAACGCGGCAGGTCTGCTGCTGAAACAAGAGTTGCCTTTCCTAAATTACGCTTTCTTTTGCGATTTTTGTTGAGGAGTAGGTGTCGTTTTCCTTGTTTTTGCCGCAACATTTTACCAGTACCAGTCACTTTGACTCGCTTGGAAATTGCCTTATGCGTTTTGCTTTTACCCGCCGTTCTTGCCATGGGGCGAGGAAAGTAGCGGAAACAACATATCTCGCAACCGCTTTTTTTCGCTTCTTGGTTAAATTTTACTAAATAAGTATTCCAATTAAGCTAATTATTAAGTTTACTTTACTAATAATTTTAATCAGAGTTATGCAAATTTCTTTAATTAATGGCCGGAGTTATAAACAGTGATATCAGAGTAATATCCAGACTTTCGACCCAAAATATTCACTTGAGAAGTGCGATTGATCAGGTGGAGGAAGGTATTATTATCCTAGAATTGCAACCTCAGTATGGGTTAGGGCCATGTATAGTTTTTGCGAATCGGGGAATTGGTGAATTATCGGGATTTCCTACCGAAGAGCTTTTAGGTTGCCCATTATCTCAATTATTTGGACCTCAAAAATTACATGCATTGCTTGAAAGGCTTAATGCAGTGGCAGAAGTGGCCGAACAGGAAAATGGGGGTGTAGTTTTTGAGTTTACTAATAATCTCTTAAGAGCAAAAAAAAATTCACCGTTATTATGTCGGTGGCGTGTCAGTTGCGTATTGGATGAGAATGGTCGGCCTGTGAATTTTTTGCTTTCAGTTGCTCGTGTCGCAATGGCTGAAGAATTGCGTTCTACAAAAATAAATGTGGAAGATCGTGACTTGAATGTGGGATTGTGTGGAATTGATGAGGTTCAGAGAGAGAGTGTTTTAGGGCGAGTAGAAGCATTGGCTATATCTGCAAGTGGTTTTGCGCATGATTTTAAAAATATACTTACAACAATAGTTGCTAATTTATCTCTTGTTCGTGAATCCGTTTCAGATGTTTCTATCCTTTCTGGTATAGATGATGCGCTTGAAGCTTCTAGTAAGGGTGAGGACTTAGCGAATGACCTTCTATCTCAAGCTCGAGGCCCTAGTCAGATTCATAGGGTAGATAAGGATATTGGAGAGCTTCTAACTGCTGCTGTGCGCATGTCTACTGCGGGCTCAGGAGCTCATTGTGAAGTGTCTATTTCGGAAGGTGTGTGGTCAGCTAATGTCAATGAATCACAAATTTTCCAATTAATTAATAACCTAATCATTAATGCGAGGCATGCTATGGATGACGCGGGTACCATTTTTGCAAATCTTGAAAATATTGAACTGACGGAGCATTGTGTTGAGGGATTGGAGCGGGGGAAGTATTTACAATTAGAAATAATTGATCATGGATGCGGAATTTCCAAGAAAGATCTGAGTAAGATATTTGATAGACTCTACACAACGAAAACGAGTGGAAGTGGTTTGGGGCTTTCAAATTGCCAAGCAATAATACGAGATCATAGAGGTGCTATAATTGTTGACTCAATTAAAGGCAGAGGTACAAGCTTTAAAGTTTATTTACCTTCTACTGGTACAACTGGAACTGTGCGAAAAGATCCTAAAGAGAATACAGTATACAGTGGTCGTGGGTCTGTTTTGGTGGTTGATGATGATAATTCTATTATAGATATATCTAGTAAAATGTTAACAAAGCTTGGCTATGAGGTTGAATGTGCCAATTCAGGATCTGAAAGTGTAAATAAATATCGGCGTAGGCTTAATAGTAAAAATACTTTCGCCGTAGTGTTGATGGATATGACAATGCCAGGTGGGATTGACGGTAAAGAAGCGGCTCAACAGATTTTAAATCTCGATCCTACTGCAAAAATTATATCATGCAGTGGTTACAATTCAGAGGATTTAATTGAAAATTCGAAGCTAAAAGGCCAGTCTGTTTTTTCTGGGATCTTGTCTAAGCCGTTTGATATACAAACGATATCTGCAAAGCTTCGTGAAGTAATCAATGCCGTTGAAGATTAATTATTGCTGGCGATTATAGAGAGTTTTTATTTTTTCTTTGGTGAAATTGCCGGTAAGGTCAAAGCTTCTATTGCTTTTAAGCTTTTACCGATTGCATTGGGTAAAATGTTAATTGCTTCAGGAATAATGCCGTTAACTTTGCTTTCTCTTATCAGTTTTTCTCCATTTGCTATAATATTTAGCGGAATGGAAAAGTTAACAGGTTTCCATTTAGGGTCCTTCAATGTGCCTTCGCCTTTATAGCGCAAGAGTTTAGATATTGGCCATCCAACTAACCGCAAAGGGCCTCGGGCATTCATTTCTACTTCAAGATCTAAGTCATCACGCACTCCATCGATAGTGCCTTTGCCATTAAGAATGAAGCTAGGTGTAAGAGCTTGAAAATTAAGAATTTTAATAATTCCCTGCTCTGACAAAAAATTAATAGTAGCTGACTGGGCGATGCTGTATCCCGCGCGAGGTTTATCAAGAACTCCACTGATCATAGGTGATAAAGGACCAAGAATTGGGATTGAGAAAATGTTTCCTTTTATAAGGGATGCGGTGCCAGTTCCTGACCACTTAGACGGTTCATTTAAGGGGATTGTAAATTGTAGATTGCTATTGAGAATACCTTTAGTGTTAGTAGGTAAATCAAACAGCTTTACAAGACTGCCGAAATTCATATTGGTTGCGGTTATTTCTCCAGAGTAGAAATTGGGTCCCTTTTTCATTTCCCATAATCCTTTATGTGAAATCTGCCCTTCTAAGATTTGTGTGTCGATATCTAGGATAATCTTTTTTCCTTTTAAGAGAACCGAACCCTTAGGTTGGTTGAGTAGTATTTTTTTCTTAAAGAGATTCGTATAGGCTTTTCCTTTTGAATTAAAGCTGACCTTTAAATTAGATTGGTTATTTTCTTCAGTATCAATGGTCCCATTAATTTCAATTTTTGGAGGATCTACAAACCTATAGTTATCTAGAAGAGACGCTGTATCTGGTGAAAAATAAGCAGCCAACTTATCGGGGAATATTTTCCCTGAAATTTTTGTTAAATCTATAAGGCCATTTGCAATTTTAATGATTGCTTTTTCACCATTAATATAGCCTTCTTCACGATCCAGACGAAAATCTTCAATGATAATTTCTTCTTCTTCGGTTCGAATT
>Ga0114933_10006524_pt1 | contig 10328 bp, 9 predicted proteins | sample 4SBtaG_FD_89691 | JGI IMG/M metagenome (GOLD analysis project Ga0114933, IMG submission 89691) | Deep subsurface microbial communities from Kolumbo volcano to uncover new lineages of life (NeLLi) - 4SBTROV12_W25 metaG | ecosystem: Environmental > Aquatic > Marine > Volcanic | place: Kolumbo... | reverse complement strand
TGAGATTTGCAGGCTGGCTTTTGGTATGAGGATCCTTGCCGTTCATCCGCGATTGACAGCGGAGCAAGCCGCCGAACGAGGCGCTGAGCTCGTTTCTTTCGAAAGCGCACTGGAACAGAGCGACTTCGTGCTCGTTGCGTGCGGTCTGAATGAAGAAACTCGTGGCATGTTCGGCACCGAAGCCTTCGCGCGCATGAAGTCGACTGCTTATTTCATCACCATTGGCCGTGGCGGTATCCATGACGAAGCTGCCCTGGCCGACGCGCTCACAGAGGGGCAATTGGCTGGAGCTGGTCTCGATGTCTGGATCGAGGAGCCGCCGCCGCTCGATCACCCGCTGCTGAAGTTCGACAATGTATTTGCCTCACCGCATATTGCCGCGATTACGCCGGAGAGTGCGTTGAAGGCGATGACGGAGGCGGCTAATCAGTGGCGCTTGATCCTGTCCGGTCGGCGACCGCCGCGTCTTGCCAATCCAGAGGCATGGCCATCATTCAAAGACCGTTACAAGCGGATTATGGGCAAGCCGGTGCTGGAAGACTAATCAACCAACACAGGGTCGATCTCGTCGATGATCCAGCGGGCGAATGCGGTCATCCGGGCGTCCTGATGCTGCTGCCCCATGATCTGAGCGCCGACTGGCATGCCGCCGACGCTCATCAACGGCATTGTGACGCAGGGTGCGAACAGCATTGAACTCGGTGTGTTGAAGATCGCATCACCGGTCGGGCGCGGCGCTAGCGGCTGGCCCTGGATGTCACCTGGCCAAAGCGGCGCCGGACCAGGGCAACTCAGCGTAATTGCTGCGTCCGCGAGGTTGCCAATAGCCGCGTGAGCACGCTGAGCGGCCTCGCGGTCAAGGATCGCGGCTCGGTAATCGTCTGGCGTCATCGCCTCGGCCTTAGCCAGGGTTGCTTTAGCGCGTTCACTCACGAATTCGCCTTTGAGGTTTACCAGGTTGCGCTGTGCCCAGCGGTTCTCCCATGGCGTAATGTTGCCGGTGATAGCAGGCGCCTCGACGATTGTCTGTTCCAGCTTTTCAATCAGTGGGTAGTCGACGCGGCGCAGCAAGGTGATACCTGCGCGCTGTAGATTTTCTAAAAGTCCTTCGAAGGCGATCTTGCTTTTGTCGTCAAGCATGGCCCAGCCAGCGGTTTCCAGAACGATCAGTGTGTCCGGCTTTGCGGCGGCTGGCGCTGTCATCGGGCCGAACAGGCCGAGTGCCCCTCGATCGCCGCCGGAGCGTTTGGCGATTTCGATTGCCACTTGCCACATATCCTCGACGCAGCCGGCATGGGGGCCGTGCGTGCTCATGCTTGTGGCTTGTCGTTCGCCGCGATTGATGCCGCCCTGTGTCGGTTTCAGGGCGACATTACCGCAGAAGGCGGCCGGTCGGATGATAGAGCCGCCAACTTGTGTGCCAATTGCGGTTGGGACCATTCGTGAAGCCACCGCCGCTGCAGAGCCGGAAGAGGAACCACCTGGCGTGCGGGATGGGTCAAATGGGTTGGTGGTTGCTCCTGGGTGCGATCCGCCTAGCTCCGCCGTGACTGTCTTACCAAGGACAACGGCACCGGCCTCGCGTAGTGCCCATACAGCTGCGTTGTCATTTGTTGGGAAGTTGCCGGCATAAGCTTCGCAGCCCATCTGCGTTGGCATATCCTTTGTTTCCAGAAGATCCTTGATGCTAATAGGTAGTCCGTCGATTGCTGATAGCGGCTTACCATCCTTGTAGCGCTGAGTGCTGGCATCAGCTGCTTCGCGTGCACCGTCTTCGTTTAGCACTACATAGGCTTTCACCTCCGGCTCGCGTTCGGCAATGGTTTCGAGACATTGCTCCAGATATGAACGAGGCGTGTCGGACCCATCCAGAAAGGACGGCACTTTGTCGTGAAAAGTTAGCGCTTGAAACGTCCTGGGATCGTAGTGCTCGGACATTATTTATCTCCATGAAATCTTCGACTGATCTTGGCAGCTTACCGACGGGGCTTCAATGTGGCGCGATGATTAGCTACAGTGATGAAAAGCGCAACCATTTGGAGCCTGATCGATGCCCGCACGCCCGGCCCCCTTTAACGGTATTCGCCATGTCGCCTTCGTTGTCCCGAACCTTGAGGAATGCGAGACATTCTACACCGAGGTGATGGGCATGGAGATCCTTAACCGCGCCAATGAGAACCTCGTCTATCTGACCTGCGGTAACGACAACTTGTCGCTGGCCCGCTCCAAGAAGCCGTCAGACGGTAATAACTGCTTCGACCATTTCGGCTTTATCGTGCGGACGAAGAAAGAACTGGACAGCTGGTACGACTACTTCAAGTCAGAAGGTATCGATGTCATGGATCAGCCACACGACCACGCTGACGGCGCGCGCAGCTTTCATGTGAAGGATCCGGCTGGCAATGTCATTCAGCCTATTTACCACCCGGCCATATCGGGACAGACGTTTAGCTAAAGGCTATTTCGCCAGCGCGCGGCTGATTACTAGGCGCTGGATGTCGTTTGTGCCTTCGTAGATCTTGCAGACGCGTACGTCGCGGTAAATTCGCTCAAGGGGATGGTCTTCCAGGTATCCGTAGCCACCGAGTGTCTGGATCGCGTTGGAACAGACCTTCTCGGCCATTTCGGAGGCCGCGACCTTGGCCATCGATGCTTCGATTAGGCACGGTTGGCCGGCGTCGCGACGGGCGGCGGCGTGCCAAACTAATTGCCTCGCCGCTTCAATCTCCGTCGCCATGTCGGCTAGTCGGAAACCGACGGCCTGATGCTCGAAGATGGGCTTACCCATACTCTTCCGCTCCTGCGCGTATTTGAGCGCGATCTCATAGGCAGAACGCGCCATACCGACTGCCTGTGAGGCAATGCCGATGCGACCGCTCTCCAGGTTGGCGAGCGCAATGCGGTAGCCTTCCCCTTCTTTGCCGAGCCGGTTTTCTTCCGGTACCTCGATGTTCTCCAGCACGATCTGGCAGGTGTCGGAGGCACGCTGTCCCAGCTTTTGTTCGACCCGGGCAACGATGTAGCCAGAATGATTGGTTGGCACGATGAAGGCGCTGATGCCGTGTTTGCCTTTGTCAGGGCCGGTTCGCGCGAAGACCAGCGCGATGTCTGCGTTCTTGCCAGTTGTGACGAACTGTTTGGTTCCATGCAGAACGTAGTATCCGTTCCTGCGTTCTGCTCGAGAGCGCAGGGTCGAGGCGTCGGAGCCTGCATGCGGTTCGGTCAGGCAGAAGCAGCTCAACATTTCGCCGCTGGCGAGAGCTGGTAGGTAACGGTCCTGCTGTTGCGCTGTGCCGTATTGCATGATCGGCAAGCAACCGACCGAATTATGTCCGCTAACGGCCGTGGACAGCGCGCCGCAGCCCGCCGCGATTTCTTCGAGCATTGCGGCATAGGCGATATGGTCGGCGCCGACGCCGCCTTTATCTTCAGACACTAGCATGCCCAGGAAACCGAGCTTGCCCATTTCGGTCATAGCATCGCGTGGGAAGTGGCTGTCGCGATCCCAGTCCGCGGCGTTCGGGAAAAGTTGCTCCCTGGAAAAGCGCGCAGCAGTATCACTAATTAGCTTCTGTTCCTCGTTCAGAAGCATCAGTCGTCAAGTTTGTAGGTTGTCACTGCGACGTCGTGATAGAGCTTCGCCTTATCTTCGGCCGAGTAGTTGGCGGTAAGCCGTTTGAACGAGTTGTACAGTACGTTGTAGCTGCAGCTCAGCTTATCGACTGGGAAGTTGGACTCAAACATACAGCGGTCCACGCCGAACTTCTCAATCGTGTACTCGTAGTAAGGCCGTGTCGCCTCGCAGAGTTCTCGGCTGGTCGGCGGTTTCGGCTTTTCGTGCCAGGCAAAGCCGTTTACTTCCATATTTATGCCGCCCAGCTTGGCCCGAACGTTTTCACAAAGCGCCAGTTCGTCAATCGAGCGTTGCCATTCGGCATACACCTCTTTGTCCTTGCCTTGGTAAGGCTCTATGCCGATCGGACCACCGAAATGGTCTAAAATGATAATCGTATTAGGGAAGGCGCGAGCGAGATCGGTGACGTCGGGGATTTGTGGATGATAGCACCAGGCTTCGTAGCTGAGGTTGCGAGGCGCGAGATGCTTGAAACCGGCGCGAAAATCGTTGCGCAGCACCATGTCGCCTGGCGGGTTAGTGCGGTGGTTGCTGACTTCGTCATGTTTATCCCAAGCCATACCAAGTCGTATGCCTTTGAAATGGCCCCCACCGGCGGATATCTGTGCATCCAGTACGTCGGCTGCAGCGTCACCGATCTTGAGATCGCAAGTGCCGATGATGCCCTTGGCAACCCGCGCGTCGCCATAGAGGCCCGACGCGCTCATGGCAGTGATGCCGCGCACGAACTCGGTCTCACCGACCGCCTTCAGCGGTTCTGGCCCATCCGTTTTAAACATGGCGCCGCATTCGATGAAAACCGTAGAGACGATATTGTGGCCGGCGTTTAGGTCTTCCAAAATTTCGTCCAGCAGGTAGCGTGGCTGGGTGTGTTCGGTCTTAAATTCCCAGAGATGGTGATGCGGATCGCAGATCGGCAGATCCGGCTCCAGGGTTTCTTCAACTGTCAATGCCAGCCAGTCGTCATGCGTGCCCATGTTCCGCACCTCTCTGTTTAATTTTACCGTAGAAAGAATCAAACGCTTTAAACCTGCGCTGTCAAAGCGACATCGATCGGTTAGAGTGCGATGCATGTTTTTGAAGAAGAGGTTTAATGATTTCGGTAACGCTCAACGAAGTGCGTCGCGGCTTTTATCTGGACTCGGTGGCGCTAATGCGGGTCGCCCGGTTGTTATTAGAGCGGCCTGGCATAGAGGAAGCTGCTTTAATGATGGGCACGCCGGCGAACCGTGACCTGATGCGGAACGCCGGTATTTTAAGCGACGATGGTGCGAGGGCAGACCCCAACGACCTCGTCATCGCAGTGCGTGCGGTAAGTCATTCGGCGGCGGAAGTAGCTCTCGCAGAAGCGGTAAGCCATCTCGACCGGCCGAAAGTGCAGAGTAAGAATGAAGCTTGGCGTCCGAAGACCTTGCGTCAGGCCATCAAAATCGCGCCAGAGGCAAACTTGGCGCTTATTTCGGTACCAGGAAATTATGCGATTGCGGAAGCTCGGAAGGCCATCGGTCGTGGCCTGCATGCGATGATTTTTAGCGACAACGTTCCCGTTGAGGCTGAACGCGCTTTAAAAGAAGAAGCCCGCTCCAAGGGACTGCTCGTCATGGGCCCAGATTGCGGTACGGCGATTATTGGCGGCGTACCGCTTGCCTTTGCCAATGCGGTGCCGAGTGGCGACATCGCGATTATCGGCGCCTCCGGCACCGGTATTCAGGAGGTTAGCTGCCTGATCGAACAGCATGGTGGTGGAATATCGCATGCCATTGGTGTCGGCGGTCGCGACCTATCGGCGGAGGTTGGCGGCATCACCACACTGATGGCGATGGATCTGTTAGACACAGATCAAGCGACAAAGCGCATCGTCATTATTTCTAAACCACCGTCAGAAGAAGTGGCGCAGCGGGTTATCGCGCGGATCGCCGAAAGTCCAAAATCTTATACGGTTTGTTTTATAGGTAGTGGGGAGCAGTCTTTACCGCATAACGCGACAGCGGTATCGACCTTGAAAAACGCTGCAATGCGCGCTTTGGAGGTTGAGAAGGATCAGTCGGTTAGTCCGGAGGTCTGTTCGATAGGAGGCAGGTCTGTGGTCGGCCTATTTTCCGGTGGAACCCTGTGTGCTGAGGCTCAAATTGTTTTTTTGGAAGGGGGTGAAGCGGTCAAGTCTAACGCGCCGGTGGCAAATACAGGTGTCACCGCTTCCTCCGGTCACTGCTTCCTCGATCTAGGTAGCGATGAATACACCCAAGGTCGCCCGCATCCGATGATCGACCCCGGTGTGCGCGATGGGCCATTGACGGCGGCCTTGCAGGACCCTGCGGTAGGGGCGGTACTGCTAGATATTGTTATCGGTTACGGAGCACATAGTGACCCGGCAGGACATCTCGTGAGACAGATTGCGGCGCTGGACTGGATTGATACAAGGCTCATTGCTTCGGTAACCGGAACAGATGGCGACCCCCAGATCTGCAGCTCACAGGAGGCTACTTTGCGCAACGCGGGTGTCACCGTTCTGCCATCTAACGCAGACGCTGCAGCCTACGCGCTGGCCTGCCTAAGTGCGGTTGCGTAAACATGCTGAAAACGGTTCGGTCTCGGCGGGGCATGGTGGTCGCTCCGCATCATTTGGCCGCCCGTACTGGTGCACGGGTTCTGGAGGATGGTGGTAACGCAATTGAGGCGATGGTCGCCGCCGCGAGTACGATCGCTGTCGCCTATCCGCATATGAACGCACTCGGCGGCGACAATTTTTGGCTGATCCATGCACCCGGCCAACCCGTTATTGGTATCGATGCCTGCGGCGCTGCGGCAGAGAATATTGCTCTATATCGGGACAAGGACGTCATCCCGCAGCGCGGACCGTGTGCGGCGTTAACTGTTGCGGGTGCGGTTTCTGGTTGGCAGTCAGCACTCGAAATTGGTCAGGGGTCGTGGGGTGGAAACATGCCAGTCGAACGGCTGTTGGAGGAGGCGGTCTTTCTGGCTGATGACGGTATAGCGGTCACTCGCACCCAATCGGAAAATACAGTCAAAAAGTTAACCGAATTGCGGGATGTGCCAGGGTTTGCCGAAACTTACTTGATTAATGGTTTGCCGCTGCGTGAGGGTGATCGCTTCAGACAACCCCGTCTAGCTGAAACCTATAGGCGGCTTGGACGTGAAGGTCTCGACGGTTTTTATCGAGGCGAGTTGGCAAGGGCGATTGCGGCTGATTTATCGAAAGCTGGTTCGCCACTCGAACTTTCCGATTTCAGGCGCCACCGCGCGTTGCTGGTCGAGCCGCTGACCGCAACGGTCAGCGGCCACCGTCTTTACAACATGCCCCCGCCGACCCAGGGGCTTGCTTCCCTGATGTTGCTCGGTATTTGCGCGCGTCTCGGCATAGCGGAGGCGGAGGGTTTCGACTTCGTGCACGGGCTCGTGGAGGCTACGAAACGCGCCTTCCGTGTTCGTGACCAGCATGTGACTGATCCAGCCTATATGGATGTTGATCCGGTATCATTCCTGGAAGATGCGGCACTTGACGCGTTGGCAGCGGACGTCGATATGGCAAAAGCATTGCCCTGGTCTGATGTGTCCTCGAAAGGTGATACGGTCTGGTTGGGCGCCATTGATGGCGAAGGCCGCGCGGTCAGCTTCATCCAAAGCATTTATTGGGAATTCGGCTCCGGCGTTGTGCTGGATGAGACAGGCATTACCTGGCAGAACCGGGGTGTCAGTTTCAGTCTTGATCCTGCGCAACAAAACGTTCTCAAACCGTTCCGCCGGCCATTTCATACGATTCAACCGGCTCTGGCTCAGCTGAACGACGGGAGGGTGATGGTCTATGGCACTATGGGCGGAGAAGGGCAGCCACAGACACAGGCGATGCTTTTCGCCCGGTATGTGCTGCATGGCCAGGATTTGCAGAAGGCGGTGAATGCCCCACGCTGGCTTTTGGGCCGGACCTGGGGGGAGGAAGCGACCAATCTTAGGATCGAGGACCGTATCGACCCCGCTGTCATCAAGTTGTTGCGTGCGGCGGGCCACGATGTGGAGATAGTTGGAGCTTTCGACCAAATTATGGGTCACGCCGGCGCAATTGCTCTTCATCCGGGAGGTTTGATGGAAGGTGCCGCCGACCCTCGAAGCGACGGTCAAGTCGCGGCCTTTTAACCGTCGAGGTAGCTCTTGATACGTGAGGTTACATATTTGGCATCGGGGCCGACACCGTAGACGACGCCCGACCGCCTGGTGTGCAGGTAGTTGAGCCCCAGAAAATAAAGCCCAGGTGCCGTAGTTTCTCCGCGGCAGGTTACAGGGTAGCCATAGTCGTTGAATATGTTAGCGTCGATCCAGGAAAAATCGAACGCGAACCCGGTTGCCCAAATCACTGTACTGACTCCAGCGTCATTCAAGTCGAGCACTTTCGGTTCTGGAATGCTATCCAGGTCGTCGAAAGGATCATGGGCCGGATCATCACCTTCGTCTGGAGGATCGGTTAGACCATACCGTTCGATATGGGCATCGATGTTGCGGCAAAGCCGCTCGGACGACTGGTCGGCGAACGCGATATTTGCGCGCAAATCCGTGGCCAAATGCAGCTTTGAACCTTCGATGCCATTTACCCGGCCGAGCAGGCAGACGCCTTCACGGTGGAACTTTTGCAGGCTGACCGTATGGCCACCATGCAACCCAGTATATTGGGGCTGACCACCGAAGATTTGTCGTGGGTCATCTAGATCGCTGGCCTTACGGTCCATTAATCCGAGTGGCTCATACCAACCGATGATGTCGCGGCCCCGATATCGCCGAGGTATCCGGCTGACTTTTCCTGTGGACAGATAGGCCTTGCGGCCGGCCGTCTGCAGGTCTTCCATGATCTGCATACCCGACTGCGCTGATCCGACGACCAGGACGTTGCCCTCCGGCAGCTGGCGCGAATTTCGGTATTCGGCTGCACTCAGCGAAAGGATGTTTTGGTCCAGAGATGAGGCTGCCGCCGGAATTTTAGGGAACTGATGGGTCGAGGTGGCCACCACGATTGCCCGCGCGGCTATTGGTCCTTCGGAGGTCTCGAGTGTCCACCCGTGATCTGAGGGCTTGGCGTTATGGGCTTCGACCCCCAACTGGACCGGGACATCAAAGTCCTCTGAATAGCGATTTAGAAGCTCGACAAAATCTGCACGCTCCATGAACCCGTCGGGATTGCTGCCGGCGTAGTCACGGCCAGGGAGGTTGAGGGTCCAGTTTGGCGTGTTCAAGCAGAAGCTGTCCCATCGTTGCCGACGCCAACTGGCGCCAACCTCGTACTTTTCCAGGACGGTGTGGCCGATCCCTAGTCCGGATAGGCAGACGCTGGCGGCGAGACCAGCCTGGCCGGCCCCCACAATGATCACATCGGGCACGGATCAGATTTCGTCTGGTGTGGTGATCATAGAGTGGTCCATCTCCATGCGGAAATCAATATAGCCTAGGGATGGTGGCTTGATACCGGAGATGCTGATCATATTGTGAGCTTGCCCGCGATGGTGCGCCTGGTGCTGAGCTAGGTTTGTGAAATAAATGTGCTTCGGTACTTCGCGGCGGTCGCGGTTATCTAGACCTAGGGTCCAGAAGACGAAAGGTTCGTCCAAGCGGTTGGCATCGACATCTTTGGTTAGGGTGATCCAACGCTGATCCTCTTCCGCCTGATGGGCGGAGAGCGACTGCAAGCCCTCATGTAGCGTGTCGTCCAAACCGTTGAATGTCGATTCGATGCCTTCGATCCGTTCGCGGTACAGAATGTCAACCAACAAGATGTGGTTCAGCGTACCCAGGATCGAGCCGAAAAAGGCACCGCGTTCGAGCATTACATCTTCCGGCGATAATTCCTCGCAGATGCCATGCAGGCGCCGATTAGCCCATGCATTGTACTGAGCGAGAATATTAGGGTGTGCCAGCATTACCTATAGTCCTTTGATAAAAATTATTAAATAAAGTTGCACCACATAATTGATAAGCAAAAACTATAATTTTTGGTTCTTAGTAGGGCGGCCTCGACAAAGAATATATTTTAGATACACCAACACCCTCAAATTGCCATGGTATGGCTACTTGCCAACGTACGATAGACACTCGCGCGCCCTCGCTATCGTCCCGCATATAAATTTTCTTGTTTCCAATTGAACCCCAATCCGCAGCGGTGCTTTGTGTGAAATACATAACTGTCACCATTTGACTGACGATTGCCGCGCTTATTTGAGGCGACGGGATATAATGAGAGGATGAATCTCTAAAGGGTCTAATTCGGGGAATATAATAATGGCCAAGCGCATTAAAGCTTTAGTTAGCTCATTGGTTTGTTTAATTTTTGCCTACAGCGCTTGGGCGGAACCAATTTATCATGAAAAATTTTACCCCGAGGGTTCTGGTCCATTTCCAGCAGTCATCGCATTACATAGTAGTGGCGGTTTCAAGAGGATAAAACATCTCGTCCAACGTTACGTTGGCGATGGTTTTGCTGTTTATGCACCGGATTTTTTCACCATACATGGACTGACTCCAAGGTCGTGATTTTAGTGGTACAGCACCTACCGAGAAAATATTGAAGAGGAATTGTCAGGGATTGTCGACCTTATGAAAAATGACTCCGACATCGACAATAAAAACATATTTGCAGTCGGTTTTTCCAATGGTGGGTATTGGGTTTGTTATTTAGCTGGGACTTCAAGAGTTA
>Ga0114933_10006523_pt1 | contig 10330 bp, 10 predicted proteins | sample 4SBtaG_FD_89691 | JGI IMG/M metagenome (GOLD analysis project Ga0114933, IMG submission 89691) | Deep subsurface microbial communities from Kolumbo volcano to uncover new lineages of life (NeLLi) - 4SBTROV12_W25 metaG | ecosystem: Environmental > Aquatic > Marine > Volcanic | place: Kolumbo... | reverse complement strand
TAGAATTGGTGAAATTAGAAAAGCAATGGATAATGCAGATCATCCAGCTTTATTATTTGTAGATACAATATCCTCTTTAGGTTCTATAGATTATAGACACGAAGAATGGAAAGTTGATGTAACTGTTGGAGGATCACAAAAAGGTTTATTATTGCCTCCAGGACTTTCTTTTAACGCAATAAGTTCAAAAGCATTAGATGCGTATAAAAATTCAGATTTACCCAAATCATATTGGGATTGGGAACCAATGATAGAAAATAATAAAAAAGGTTATTTTCCATATACCCCAGCAACTAATCTCTTATATGGGTTAGATGAAGCCATTAATATTCTTACAGAAGAAGGATTAGAAAATGTATTTAATAGACATAAACGATTTGCAGAAGCTACAAGAATTGCTGTCAATGCTTGGGGGTTAGAAATTTTATGTAAAAATCCTGATGAATATTCGAGCTCTTTGACTGCGGTGCTTGTACCGGAAGGACATGATGCGGACTCATTAAGAAAGATAATTCTAGATGATTTTAATATGTCGCTAGGAACTGGATTAGCGAAAGTAGCTGGTAAAGTTTTTAGAATTGGTCATTTAGGAGATTTTAATGAATTAATGTTAGCTGGAACTCTATCTGGTGTTGAGATGGGTCTTATGAAATCAAAAATTCCTTTTAACAAAGGTGGCATACTTAAAGCACTTGAATTTCTTTGCTAATATTTAGTACATTATAATAAATTAATATTATTAATTAATAATTCAGCTATTTTTAAAGAGTAATAGACCTTGACGTTAGTATTCTAAAAGATATAAAACACTATATTTTTTGGTAATGGGCGGTTAGCTCAGTTGGTAGAGCATCTCGTTTACACCGAGGGGGTCAAAGGTTCGAGTCCTTTACCGCCCACCAAAATTTACAAAGTGGGGGTGTAGCTCAGTTGGTTAGAGCGATCGCCTGTCACGCGATAGGTCGAGGGTTCGAGTCCCTTCACTCCCGCCACTTTCTTTCAATTAAATTAATTAACAGCTTAAGTAATTGATATTATTAGTTTTTTTAAATTTATTAATCTAAATTATTGAAATTGTTAACTTTTTTTTTATAAAAAATGTGACGTATCAACGCTTCAACATAAAATAAAAACTGATATATAGACTCGCATGTTATCTGATTTTCTAAAAGATTACTTACCAATAATTATTTTTTTGATCATCGCTCTTGGTTTGAGCTGTGCATTTGTGGTAATTAATTTTATTCTTTCGCCAAAAAGACCTGATCCCGAAAAACTATCAGCATACGAATGTGGATTTGAACCTTTTGAAGACTCTAGAATGGAGTTTGATGTTAGATTTTATTTAGTTGCTATACTGTTTATTATATTTGATTTGGAAATTGCTTTTTTATTTCCATGGGCGATTTCACTTGGGAACATTGGATTATTAGGTTTTTCATCAATGATGATTTTTCTATTCATTCTTACAATTGGATTTATTTATGAATGGAAAAAAGGCGCTTTAGACTGGGAATAAATTATTAACCATAATGAATAATAAGATTGATCAAGTTCCTGAGGAATTTAAACAACTTGCAGAAGATTTTAGTAAGAATGGTTTTATAACCACATCACTTGATAACTTAATTAATTGGTCAAGATCAGGTTCACTTCATTGGATGACATTTGGACTTGCTTGTTGTGCAGTAGAGATGATGCAAACAGCAATGCCAAGATATGATTTAGAAAGATTTGGTGCTGCACCACGTGGTTCACCAAGACAATCAGATGTTATGATTGTAGCTGGAACACTTACTAATAAAATGGCACCGGCATTAAGAAAAGTTTATGATCAAATGCCTGAACCAAGATATGTAATTTCAATGGGAAGTTGTGCAAATGGAGGAGGTTATTATCACTACTCATACTCAGTGGTTAGAGGCTGTGATAGAATTGTACCTGTTGATGTTTATGTTCCTGGATGCCCACCATCTGCTGAGGCTTTATTATATGGAATACTTCAACTTCAAAAAAAAATTAGAAATAAAGGCTCTTTCATTAGGTAAACATGATTAACTTAGAAGATTTAGAAAAAAAAATAAATTCAGAGTTAACAACTAAGATTAATAGTACTGAAATTAAACACAATCAATTATATATAGAAACGGATAAGGATGATTTAATTGATGTAACTCTTTTTATTAAAACTAATCAAGACACTAAATTTAGACAACTTATTGATATAACAGTTGTTGATTATCCTGAGAATACACAAAGATTTAAAATGGTATATCTTTTTTTAAGTCATGAATACAATCAAAGAATTATTTTAAGTTATTCAATTAATGAAAATGAAATAATTCCATCATTAACAAGCATTTTTCCTGCATCAAATTGGATGGAAAGAGAAGTTTTTGATATGTACGGTGTTTCATTTAAAGATCACCCTGACCTTAGAAGAATATTGACGGATTATGGTTTTGAAGGTTATCCCTTAAGAAAAGATTTCCCATTAACCGGGCACACTGAAGTTAGATACAGTGAAGATCAAAAAAAAGTAATTAATGAACCAGTTAAATTAGAACAGAATTATAGAAATTTTGACTACGAGAGTCCTTGGGAAGGTACGAAATATATTAAAGAAGAATTAGATAGTAATGACAAAAAAAATTAAAAATTTAAATCTTAACTTTGGACCGCAACACCCAGCTGCACATGGTGTTCTTAGATTAATCTTAGAATTAGATGGGGAAGTAGTTGAAAAAGCTGATCCACACATTGGATTACTACATAGAGGAACAGAAAAATTGATTGAAAATAAAACTTATATGCAAGCAGTACCTTATTTTGATCGACTTGATTATGTTGCTCCAATGAATCAAGAGCATGCTTTTGCACTAGCTGTGGAAAAAATATTGGAAATTGATGTTCCGATTAGAGCTCAATATATAAGAGTTATTTTTTGTGAAATAGGAAGAATTTTAAGCCATATTTTAAATGTTACTACACAAGCACTTGATGTTGGTGCATTAACTCCATCACTGTGGGGTTTTGAAGAGAGAGAAACATTGATGACTTTTTATGAAAGAGCTTCAGGCTCAAGATTGCATGCAAATTATTTTAGAGCAGGTGGTGTTCATCAAGATTTACCACACGGATTAGAAAATGATATTGGCAAATTTTGCCAAACATTTCCAAAAATAATAGATGATCTTGAGAGTTTGTTAACTGATAATAGAATTTTCAAACAAAGAAATGTTGATATAGGCATAGTAACTAAGGAAGATGCTTTAGATTATTCATTTTCAGGAGTGATGATAAGGGGTTCAGGCGTACCATGGGATCTAAGAAAATCACAACCCTACGATTGTTATGATCAGTTAGATTTTAAAATTCCAGTTGGAAAAAATGGAGATTGTTACGATAGATATTTGTGCAGAATTGAAGAAATGAAGGAAAGTGTTTCTATTATAAAACAATGTTTATCTAAAATGGAAAAAGGTCCAATTAAATCGTTAGATGGAAAAATTAGTCCACCTGCTAAAAAAGATATTAAACAATCTATGGAAGCTTTAATTCATCATTTTAAACTTTTTACAGAAGGATACAGAGTACCTAAAGACGAGATTTATACTGCAGTTGAGGCACCAAAAGGAGAATTTGGTGTTTACTTAATATCTGATGGATCAAGCAAACCTTACAAATGTAAAATAAGAGCACCTGGATTTTCACACTTACAATCAATGGATTATCTAATTAAAGGACATATGTTGGCTGATGTACCAGCAGTATTGGGTTCATTAGATATAGTTTTTGGTGAGGTTGACAGATGAGTTTAAAAAGACCAGCAAAAGATCAACCAGAGAATTTTGAATTTAATTCTTCATCTTTAGAGGCTGCCAAAAATATTGTTTCAAAATATCCAAAAGATAAGCAACAAAGCGCAGTAATGGCTCTACTTTACATAGCGCAAAGACAAAACAATAACTGGATACCTTTAGCTGCCATGAAGTATATCGCTAAATTTTTGGAGATGCCGTATATAAAAGTTTATGAGGTAGCAACTTTTTATACTATGTATAATTTATCTCCTGTAGGAAATTTTTTTGTTCAAGTTTGTACAACTACCCCATGCATGATTAGAGGAGCTAACAAACTTGTTGAAGCCTGCAAAGAAAAAATTTCTGAGAATGAGTGTGAGTTGTCAAATGATAAAAGCTGCTCTTGGATGGAAGTAGAGTGTCTAGGAGCTTGTGTAAACGCTCCAATGATGCAAATCAATGACGATTATTATGAAGATTTGGATAAAGAAAAAACATTAAAAATATTAGATAAGATTTTAAAAGGTGAAACACCTAAACCAGGTTCTTATAGAGGAAGAGTTAATAATGAGCCTGAAAATAATAGAAAAACATTAATGGATTTAAAAAATGCTTAAAGATAAAGATAGAATTTTTCAGAATTTATACAATGATTTAGGTTCTGATTTAAACTCATCGCAGAAAAGAGGTGATTGGGTCAATACAAAAGAATTAACAGACAAAGGTAGAGACTGGATAATTAATGAAATTAAATCCTCTGAATTAAGAGGAAGAGGTGGAGCAGGTTTCCCAACAGGGTTAAAATGGTCATTTGCACCTAAAGAAGTTGGATCAAGACCACATTATTTAGTAATCAATGGTGATGAGTCAGAACCTGGTACTTGTAAAGATAGAGATATCTTAAGATTTGAACCTCACAAATTGATTGAAGGATGTTTAATAGCATCTTACGCGGTTCAAGCCCATGTTTGTTACATTTATATAAGAGGTGAATATTTTATTGATGGTCAAAAACTTCAAGCTGCAATAGATGAAGCCTATAAAAAAAAATTGATTGGAAAAAATGCAGCAGGAACTGGATGGGATTTAGATATTTATATTCACTATGGTGCAGGTGCATATATTTGTGGTGAAGAAACAGCATTACTTGAAAGTATAGAAGGAAAAAAAGGTCAACCTAGATTAAAACCTCCTTTTCCAGCATTAATAGGTTTATATGGATGTCCAACAATAATTAATAATGTTGAAACAATAGCTGTAGTTCCAACTATTCTTAGAAGAGGTGGTAAATGGTTTGCTTCACTTGGTAGAGAAAGAAACACAGGTACTAAAATTTTTTGCATATCAGGAAATGTAAATAATCCTTGTAACGTTGAAGAAGAAATGAACATTCCTTTAAAAGAATTAATAGAAGTTCATGCAGGTGGTGTTATTGGTGGATGGGATAATTTACAAGCTGTAATTCCTGGTGGATCTTCAATGCCGTTAATTCCTAAAAAAAAATGTGAAACATTAACGATGGATTTTGATTCATTAATGGCTGAAAAAAGCGGGTTAGGTACGGCAGGTATAGTTGTAATTAATAAAGACCAGGACATAATTAAATGTATGGCACGGATTGCAAGATTTTATAAACATGAAAGTTGTGGCCAGTGCACACCTTGTAGAGAAGGATCTGGATGGATGTGGCGTATGCTTGAGCGTATGGCAAAAGGTGAAGCTACAAAAGATGAAATTGAAATGTTAGGAGATGTAACAAATCAAATTGCTGGACACACAATTTGTGCATTTGGCGAAGGATCATCATGGCCAGTTCAAGGTCTTCTTAGACATTTTAAAAAGGAAATAGAGGAAAGAAATAATTTAGATCTTATTGTGGAGAAAAAAAATACAATTCCATACTTAGTAGATCAACATTTATTGGATAAAAAAAATGCTTAAACTTAAAGTAAATAATATTGATGTAGAAGTAGAAGAGGGTCTTACTGTCCTTCAGGCTTGTGAAAAAGCTGGAGTTGAAATTCCGAGATTTTGCTATCATGAAAAATTATCTATTGCTGGAAATTGTAGAATGTGTTTGGTTGAAATGGAAAAGTCTCCTAAGCCAGTAGCTTCATGTGCTATGCCGGCAGCAGATGGAATGAATATTAAAACGAATACAGCTTTTGTAGAAAAAGCAAGAAAAGGGGTTATGGAGTTTTTATTGGCTAATCACCCTTTAGATTGTCCAGTTTGTGATCAAGGTGGAGAGTGCGATCTTCAAGACCAGTCAATGTTTTATGGTGTAGATAAATCAAGATTTAAAGAAAACAAACGATCAGTTCCAGAAAAGAATATGGGACCATTGATTAAAACACAAATGACAAGATGTATTCATTGTACACGTTGTGTAAGATTTGCAACGGAGGTAGCTGGTGTACCTGAAATTGGAGCGATTGGAAGAGGTGAGGATATGCAAATTACAACTTATTTAGAGCAATCCATGCAATCTGAGCTATCTGCCAATGTAGTAGATTTATGTCCAGTAGGAGCTTTAACATCAAAACCATATGTGTTTGAAGCAAGACCTTGGGAGCTTAAAAAAACGGAGTCCATTGATGTAATGGATGCAATCGGGTCTAATATTAGAGTTGATACATATGACTGGGAAGTAAAAAGAATTTTACCAATAATTAATGAAGATATTAATGAGGAATGGATTTCAGATAAAACAAGATATGCTTGTGATGGTTTACTTCATCAAAGATTAGACACACCTTTCATTAAATATAATGGAAAATTTGAAAATGCTTCATGGAATGAAGTTTATAAAATCATTAAATCAAAGTTTGAAAATACATCAAAAGAAAAAATTTGTGGATTTGTTGGAGATTTAACAAACATGGAGACTAGTTATATTTTTAAGGAATTTTTTGACAGAACATTAGATAATAATAATTACGAGTCTAGAACTGATAATCGATATTTAGATTTAAGTGAAAGAGAAAATTATTTATTTAATTCATCAATAAATGGCATTGAAGATTCAGACTTAATTTTTTTAATTGGTACAAATCCTAGATACGAAGCAACAATCTTAAATGCAAGAATTAGAAAATCATACTTAAATAATAATACTAAAATAATTTCTTTAAATGAATTAGGTGATTTAACTTATCCTTATGAAAGTTTAGATGGCCAAACTCAAACTTTGAAAGATATTTTTGATGGAAATCATGAAATTTCAAATCTTATTTCAAATGCAAGCAAACCAATGATCGTTTTAGGTGAGTCTTTCTTAAATCTTAACTCTTCAAAATATCTCTTTAAAAAAATTAAAAAATTTCTTTTAAAAAATAATAAATTAAATAATGATTGGAATTCATTAAACACATTATCTTGTGATGCTGCAACAGTAGGTAATTATGATCTTAAATTAATTAATAAAGATAAAAATTTATTAAAAGATTTGAAAGATCATAAATTTGAAATTGTTTACTTAGTTGGACAAGATAATTTGAACTTTGAAAAAAAAGATGAATTTGTAATTTATCAAGGAAGTCATGGTGATAAGGGAGCAGAATTAGCAGATATTATTTTACCAGGCTCTGCTTACACAGAACAAGATGGTTATTTCACAAATTTAGAGGGCAAATTACAAAAAGCTTATAAAGCTTCATATCCCCCAGGTGAATCCAAAGAAGATTGGTTAATTATCAATGAAATTGCTGAGTTTATGAACAATAGAAAACTATTTAACGATAAGGATGAATTAGAAAGCAGCATGTTTAACTACCTGAATTTACAAAAAGAAAAGCACTCAGATACAAAAAATAATGAAGAAAATGACAAAGCAAATGAATTTAATAACGAAATGTTAAAAATTAAAATTAAGGATTATTATTTTTCTAATGTTATAGCCAGATCTTCAAAAACAATGATTGAATGTAATAATTCAAAACATAACCTCAAATCTACAGGTACAGAAGGATAATATGGAATACTTTAATATTTTTTTTCAGGAAGTTTATAAGATTTTATTTTTGTTAGTTCCAGTCCTTGTCTCTGTTGCAATGATTGTTTGGCTTGATAGAAGAGTTTGGGCTTTTGTTCAAAAAAGACAAGGCCCTAATGTAGTTGGTCCATTTGGATTACTACAATCTCTTGCTGATGCTTTAAAATATATTTTTAAAGAAATAATCATCCCGTCTAGTTCAAATAAAATAATTTTTATTTTAGCTCCAATTGTAACAATGACATTAGCTTTAATATCATGGGCCGTAATACCTTTTAGCGCAACACAAGTTTTAGCAGATATTAATGTTGGAATTCTTTATTTGTTTGCAGTTTCATCTTTGGGAGTTTATGGAATTATTATGGGTGGATGGGCCTCCAACTCAAAATATCCTTTTCTTGGAGCAATTAGATCTGCAGCACAAATGGTATCTTACGAAGTATCAATAGGAGTTATTATTATCAATGTCTTACTTTGTGTTGGATCATTAAATTTAAACGACATTGTAGAAGCTCAAAAAAATTTATGGTTTGTAATTCCACTATTTCCAATGTTTGTTATTTTTTTTATTTCAGCTTTAGCCGAAACTAATAGACCTCCATTTGATTTACCTGAAGCTGAAGCAGAATTAGTTGCAGGATATCAAACTGAATATTCAGGAATGATGTACGCTATGTTTTGGTTGGGTGAATATGCAAATATTTTATTAATGTGTGCAATGGGTGCAATTTTATTTTTGGGTGGCTGGATGTCCCCTGTTGAAATTTATCCCTTTACACTAGTACCAGGGGCAATTTGGTTAATCTTAAAAATATTATTATTATTTATTTTATTTGCTTTAGTTAAAGCCATTGTTCCTAGATATAGATACGATCAATTAATGCGTCTTGGTTGGAAAGTTTTCTTGCCTCTTTCTCTAATATGGGTGGTACTAACAGCTAGCTACTTATTTTATTTCAATCTTTTACCGACAAATTAATTATGAAATTATCAAGATTTTTTAAAACAATATTTATGACCGACTTTATTGGAGGCTTAGTTATTGCAATTAAGGAATTATTTAAATCAAAAAAAACTATCAATTATCCTTTTGAAAAAGGTAAAATTAGCCCGCGGTTTAGAGGCGAACACGCACTTAGAAGATATCCAAATGGAGAAGAGAGATGTATAGCATGCAAATTATGTGAAGCAGTTTGTCCAGCTCAAGCAATTACCATCGAGTCAGCGGCTAGAGAAGATGGAAGTCGAAAAACTACTAGATATGATATCGATATGATGAAATGTATTTATTGTGGATTATGTGAAGAGTCATGCCCTGTTGATGCTATTGTTCAAGGCCCAAATTTTGAATTTTCTACAGAAACAAGAGAAGAGTTATATTACACAAAAGAAAAACTATTAGATAATGGTGATAGATGGGAGAATGTTTTAGCAGCTAATATTAAAGCTGATAATCCATACAGATAGATTAATGATCGCTCATGCCATATTCTTTTATTTATTTTCTTTAATTGCAATTGTTTCCGCAATTATGGTTACTGCATCTAAAAATACAGTTCATTCTGTTTTTTTTCTAATCTTAGATTTTATTAGTATTTCATGTTTATTCATTATGATTGGTGCTGAGTTTTTAGGAATGATAATGTTAATTGTCTATGTTGGTGCAGTAGCAGTTTTATTTTTATTTGTTGTAATGATGTTAAATGTCGCTCAACAAAAAAATCAATGGTTTGCCTCAGAAGAAAGTTCAGGTCATATACCTGTAGGATTAATTATAAGCACTCTTATATTTTTTGAATTAATAATTGTTATTGGAGGCTGGAAATACAAACCAGATTTATTTGATTTAAATAATTCAATGACAAATTATAGCTTAAGTAATACCCACTCAATTGGTCAAATTTTATACACTGACTACATTCATATTTTTCAAATTAGTGGAATGATTTTATTGGTAGCGATGGTAGGGGCTATAGTATTAACTTTTAGAAAAAGAGAGGGCGTTAAAACTCAAAGTTATTTAAAACAAATATCAAGAGAAAGATCTGAGGGAGTTAAGATTATTGAAGTAGAATCGAATAAAGGAGTTAAAATTGATGACTGAAATTGGTTTAGGACATTATTTAACTTTAGGTGCAATTATTTTCTCAATTGGAATAATTGGAATTTTTCTTAATAGAAAAAATATTATTGTAATATTAATGAGCATTGAATTAATATTACTTGCAGTTAATATAAATTTAGTTGCGTTTTCTATTTTCCTGGGCGACCTTGCAGGACAAGTTTTTACATTATTTATTCTAACAGTGGCTGCAGCTGAGGCTGCTATTGGTCTAGCTATTATAGTAGTTTACTATCGAAACTCCGGGACTATACGTGTGGAAGAAATAGATAAATTGAAAGGATAATATGGAAATTTCAATTTTGTTTCTTCCTTTGATAGCGTCAATAATATCTGGTTTTTTTGGAAAAATGATTGGTGACAGAAATTCAGAAATTGTTACTAGTTTACTCGTATCGATATCAGCACTGT
>Ga0114933_10006522_pt1 | contig 10332 bp, 11 predicted proteins | sample 4SBtaG_FD_89691 | JGI IMG/M metagenome (GOLD analysis project Ga0114933, IMG submission 89691) | Deep subsurface microbial communities from Kolumbo volcano to uncover new lineages of life (NeLLi) - 4SBTROV12_W25 metaG | ecosystem: Environmental > Aquatic > Marine > Volcanic | place: Kolumbo... | reverse complement strand
TTTATCAGACAATAATTTAGTTTCAATTGCTAAAAAGTCTAAAAAACGTTCCGTATTTTTTTGATTCAAGTTTTTTGAATTAACATTAATTACATTTTCAAATTTTAAGACAGATATTATCCTCTTGTTTTTCCTAAAAACTCCCTTTTCAACATCTTCCCACATAAATCTATTAAATTGGATTAGAAATATTTTATTTTTTTTTAAATGTGCAATATTCTTAACTTGTGTAATTGAATCCTGTAGATGTGCTGAGATTATCTTTATATCATCTTCAGAAATTCCATTAAGTTTTAAATTTTTACTACTCATTAATAATTTACTCTAGTAATTTTTGCACCACAGTTTCTAAGTTTTTTTTCTAAATTTTCATAACCTCTGTCTAGATGATAAACTCTATTTATAATTGTTCTGTTTTTGGCAATTAAACCAGCTAAAACTAAACTAACTGAAGCTCTTAAATCAGTGGCCATAACCTCAGCTCCATTTAATTCTTCAGAAAAGTTTATTGAAGAAAGATTTCCAGAAACTTTGATCTTGGCTCCCATTCTATTGAGCTCAGGAACATGCATAAAACGATTTTCAAAAATATTTTCTTTAATTTTTGATACACCATTTGCTTTGGTCATTAAAACCATAATCTGTGCTTGCAAATCAGTTGGAAAACCTGGGTAAGCCTCGGTTTTAATAGAAATGGGTTTAATATTTTTTGAAAAAAAAATTATTATTTTATTTTTTTGAGTTTTAAATTTAACACCCATTTTTTTTAAGATATCTAATTCTTTTTTTAATATATTGGTATCAATACTAGTAATTTTAATTTTTTTACCAACCAAGGCTCCAGCAATTATAAAGGTGCCAGCCTCAATTCTATCAAACATTACAGAGTAATTAACTGCCTTAAATGTTTGTGTTCCGATAACCTTAATTTCTCTTTTTCCAGTCCATTTAATATTGGCACCCATCTTTTTTAAAAAGTTTATCAAATCTTTTATTTCAGGTTCACATGCACAATTTTTAATTAAAGTTGTTCCGTATGCGTAAGTAGCGGCAATAATTAAATTTTCAGTTGCTCCAACTGATATTGATGGTAGTTTTATCTTATTGCCAAAAAGCCCATTTGTTGCTTCAGCGTGAATATAACCATCTTTAATTTTAATTTTAGCACCTAATTTTTTTAATCCAAAAAGATGAATATCCACCGGCCTTGTTCCAATTGCACACCCTCCGGGTAAAGATACTCGGGCTTTGCCAAATTTTGATAATAAAGGACCTAAAACAATAATACCAGCTCGCATAGTTTTTACAAAATTATATGGTGCTAAAGTTTTAAAAGATTTTTTAGAATTATTTATAAAGATTTTTTTTTTTTTAAAATTAGTTTTTATATTTGATCCCAGGTGTTTTAAAAGTTCAGACATAGTGATTACATCTTTCACACATGGAACATTGTTTATAGTAATTTTATTATTGCTTAGAATTGTTGATGCCAATATTGGTAAGGTAGCATTTTTTGAACCTGATATTTTAACAGTTCCAGATAAATTTTTTTTACCCTTAATAATAAGTTTTTGCATTAATTAAATTTTGGGAAGGGTAACGCCTCTTTGTTTCATATATTTGCCTTTTCTTTTAGAATAAGTAATTTCAGGTTTTTCATTTCCTTTGATAAAAATGAATTGCGCAGCTCCCTCATTAGCATATATTTTCGCTGGTAAAGGTGTGGTATTAGAAAACTCAAGAGTTACGTGTCCCTCCCAACCTGGTTCTAATGGAGTTACATTTACGATTATGCCACATCTTGCATAAGTAGATTTACCTAAACATATTACGATTACATTATCGGGTATTTTGAAATATTCCACAGTTCTGGCTAAAGCAAAAGAGTTAGGCGGTATTACACAAATATTTGATTTTTTTGATATAAAACCATCTTTTTTAAAATTTTTAGGATCAACAATTGTAGAATTGACATTTGTAAAAATTTTAAAATCATTTGATACTCTAGCATCGTATCCATATGATGAAAGCCCATAAGATATTTTACCTTTTCTTGTTTGTTTTGAGACAAAAGGTGAAATGATTTTTTTACTTTTCGCCATTTTTTTTATCCATTTGTCTGATAAAACACTCATGTTAATTATTTCACCCTCTTTTTATACTTATTTTTATAATCTTTTCTTTTTTTTAAATTTGATTTCAAAGCCAATTCTTTTTTATAAAGAGATGTCTCCTTTTTTAAAATGACTTTCATTAAAACTAATTTTTGTTAGGGTTTGTTAAATCTTCTAGTGTAATTGTCTTTTCAATATCATGCATTTTTTCGGGCTCATTTCTTTCTTCTTTAACTCCCTTTTTGGCACGCTTTTGCTCTAAACGAGCTTTTCTTTTGGCCTCTTTTTTCATGGCCTTTTCACCTCTGATTGATTTGTAAGTATAATGTATACCCATTTTTGCACCATATTTTCATTATCTTTTTACTTTGAAGGCTGAAATTATGCAAGCACTACTATATTCAACTGTAGATATCCTTAGTGATTATTTTGAATAACAATTATTACCTTGGTAAGACCAGCTTGTGATTTTTCCAGACTTAGAGACAACAAATGAAGTTTTACAGCTTAATGGAATTGTTGTACCTGGAGAAGAAGTGACAGTTGTAGTAGTACCACCCCACGGATCATAACTAGTGTTAGAAGTGTTGGATCCAGGCATATACATTGAGCTCGATCTTACAAATGTTAAAATCTTACCCCCATCGTCTTTATTGTAAACGGCATTTGGCGCACCCCATCTTTCAACTAATTCATCAGATGAATGACCCATCCAAGTATCAAGAGACGCCTCATATTTCGCAGTTGTTGCGAAACATCCGGTCAATAAAATACTTATAAAAGCAAAGCCTAAAATTTTTGTGATCAATCTCTTTTTCATATAAAAATATATTATCAGTGTGACATAGGTATGACCAGACAAATAATATTTTAGGATTATTGTTGCAAACAAATGTTTATTTAAACTTTAGCAATTGATTTGCAAGAAAGAGGTGCAAGTTCAATGCTTGCTGTGGGCACCAAAACTATATATTTTTTACAATCGTTCTAAATTGAAAATTTTCAGGATTTGAATTTTTACTAGATCTTTCAAAACAAGTATTTGCAAAAAAACTCTTTACATCTTTTTGGCTAATTGTATTTGAAATTAAATCTTCAACTTTTATTTTTCTTGACTTAAGAATTTCAATAGAATTTTCAATATCAGTCTTATATCTTTTTTCCTCTTTTATATATTGTGATGAGTATCCATGAATACCCTGCACTGAAATTTCATTTGAAATTAATTGATGATAATTTAGAGACAGTTTTTCATCCTCAACTCCAAATAAATATATTTTAGATTTGGGTTTAAGCTTTATTAAATAACTATTAATTTTTGAAGAAGAACCAAAAAAATCTAAAATAGTGTCGAATGTATCAAATTTATTTTTTATTTCATCTGACTTGATTGTATTTTTTATATTAAGTGTTTTACAGATATTATTATCTTTTTCTGTTTCAATCAAAAAATAAAATTTATTTAAAATACTTTGATCGAGCGATCTATAAAATAATAAAGATATAGTAGAAATCCCAATTCCAAGAATTTTTTTATTTTCTTTTAAAAATCTCGCGCAATTTATTCCAAGGGAAATTGGCTCTACAAAAATACCATGTTTGGAGTCAATTTCATCAGGTAGTAAAAAAGTTTGATGTTTAGATCTAACAAAATATTCTGAAAACCCACCATAAGTATTATTTTTGAATTTTCTCTTTTTTTTATTTAGACAGAATACACCACGATTTTTTTTACAATTTTCGCATTCCTCTTTAATATTGAAAGATTTACATATGTTTATGTCTGCTACTATTACTCTCTTACCTATATTTTTTTTGAATTCATTGTCTTTTGTATCAACAATTTCAGCTACAACTTCATGACCCAGATAATCCTTGCCAATTCTTCTATTAAGATTTTCATTTCTTTTTAGAAGTTGATTAATATTCATAACTTTGTCAACATCAGTTCCGCACACACCACAGTATATTGGTTTAAGAAGTAATTCATGGTCTTCGAATGTGGGCATATCTTCTTCGTTTGAAATTAAATGACTAAACCAAAACTTAGAAAAAAATTTACCAAAAAATCTATAAAAGCTGAAATTTATACCCTTTGCTTTTTTTGGATCAATGCAAAATGTTCTTATTGTCATACTAAATATCTATTATCTCCCTTATGAATTTTTTATCAATTGGCTTTTTTAAAATAGTTTTAATTTCATTAAATTGCTCTTTACTTGATAGTCCAAAAATTATTCCATTTACAAATTTTTGATAAAAAAGGAAAGAAAAAGAAAGCTTGGCAATACTTATAGAATTTTTTTTGCAGTATTTAAATATTTTTTTTGATCTGTCTAATTTATCTAAATAACCTCTTTTCTTTTTAAAATTTTTTATAGAATTAAATCTTCCCCCATATTTCTTATTTTTAAAATATTTGCCTGTAAGTAAGCCTCCTCCCAAAGGAGAATAGGCATTAAATTTTATATTATCTCTGATAAAAATTTCTTTCATTGCTATTTCAACTTTCCGATTTATAAGTGAATATTCTTCTTGGGAGTATAGGTTTATTTTATTTTTTCTACAGAGATTTTGAAACTTCGATAATCCCCAAGCTGACTCGTTGCTAATACCAAAGTTTCTTATTTTTCCAGATTTTTTTAATTTGAGAATAGCCTCGAATTGTGCTTCCAAGGGAATAACCTTAGGATCATTAGTTGGAGAATAATAAAGTCTATCAAAATTATTGGTAAATCTATCTGGCCAGTGAATATAGAATGTATCAATGTAATCAGTTTTTAATCTTTTTAAACTTTTTTCTGCAGCTAATATAATCCTTTTTGGAAGTAATCTGTTACCACCAACTGATTTAATTTCACCAAAATTTCTTCCAGTAACTTTTGTATCTATCAAAATAAATCTTCTTACTTTATTTTTTTTTTGCCAATAACCAATAATTTCCTCGGTTAAACCAAATGTTTCATTTTTTTCAGGAAATGGATATCTTTCAGCACAATCAAATCTTTTGACTCCAAAGTCATAGACCTGATCTAATAATGATAGCGATTCTTCCTCGTTTAAATAAGAACCCAAGCACTGTGTGCCAAAAATTAATTTTTTTTTAATCATCCTTAGGGGATACTATTAATCAAGTTTTATAGTTTTTAATACCTTTGATGTATAATGAGAATAAACACTTTTCTTCTCTGCAAACTTTTCACTCTCATACTGTCCGGGGTCAACAAGAGTGGTGATACCAAAATCTGGAACACCTAATTTGTATTCTTTTTCACGATCTGGATGAGGTTTGTGTTCCCCAATATAAAGTGTGGTATCTATTGAAATTCTTGTATCTGCATTTTTAGCCCTGTGTGTATTATGAACCATAGCATAATCACTAAAATAAATATTACCTTTTTGAGGAATAAAATCTATCTTTTCATAATGCTTCATGACCCATTGCATGTTTTCGTAAGAGGGAGAGGACTGCATCATTTTTTCATCAAAATCTTTTTTAATTGGTTCGTAAAAAACTAAATTATTTTTGTTGCTATCTCCAATAATTGGAAAATAACAGTTCATTCCCCATGGGCCCTCTACCCATGCATCAGAATGAGGATGGGAAGTGCTTAAAGATCTTCCAACATTATCTTCTAATTCTTTACCATATTTAATTCTTATGTTTGGTGTAATCCTAAAAATAGACAATAATTTTTTATCTTTTTCAATCATATTTTTAATTATTAAGGACCAATCTCTTAAAATCATATTATACTCTAATTGGAATTCCCTTTTAGGTACAATAGCTCCGTTTGGAGTTACATTTTTTCTATATTCCCTAGAAGAGTTAACCTTTTTAATAAACTCTTTATCGTCACTCTCATAAGGAAAATTAAGAGCTTTCGATACGTACAATTTAATTTTTACCTTAAAATCGTTAAATAGTTCTTTGTTAAGTGGTAAAGAAGCAATTAAATCATGGTCTCTGTTCAAACCCCATGATTTCGTGATGTTATTAATTCTTTTTATTCTATAATCTAAAGACATAAATTAATTTCTTCTTAAATATTTGTCTTTAAAAAAAACTTTTTTACTTCTGTGCCAAGTAACTGGAAAAAATGTTTCATTCATTTTAGATGAATTAAGAATTTTATAATGATTAAAATGAGGATTTTTTATTCGATTATGAAATTTGGAGTTTCCATTCATAAAATGAATGCTGAGCGTTATTCTGTCTTGTTTTGTTTTATTAAAACCAGAGCCGTGCCACATGTCGCCGTGGTGAAAAACTACAGAACCTTTTTTCGCTATTACGTGATGCCTTCCAAATTTATCAGCATTTGAAAGCAATTTTTTACTTATTGACCTGTAGCTTTGATTGGTAAAAAACTTATGAAGCCTTTTTGTTGTTCCATTTTTATGTGATCCAATTAAATATTCCAATGTTGCTCCCTCTTTACTTGTGTTTTCTAATGGTATCCAAGCAGTTATAACTTTACCAGGAGTATGCCAGTCTTGATAAGGATTATCTTGGTGAAAGGCAACAGATCCAGCGCCTGGAACAACCCAAATCAAGCTATCTTGATTAAGTCTTGTGCTATTCCAATTTTGAAGGCTTGCAACTAATTGACCTATTTTCTTCGATAAAACTACCCTTGCAACATCATAATCAGATTTCCACGCATTACACACTGATCTAGGAATATTATTTTTGTCCCTACCATAAACCCATTTAATTTTGTCAGGAACAATACCTGTTTCATAATGACCTTTGAAAATTTTTTTATATTTTTTTCTGACCTTATTTAATTCATTTTTATTAAGAACGTTTTCAAAAATTACAAAACCATTCTTATTAAAAAATTCTTTTTTTCCCTTAAGCTGATTTCTCGTAAAATTTTTGATCATTATAAGCGTCAAATACATTTGCAACCTGAGGAGATAAATGTTCTCCTAACTGGGTTAAAATAATATTATTGTTGTTTATTTTCAAAAGTTGGTCGTCCTGTAAAGGTAATAAATTCACAAGTTCCTTTTTGAAATAATCTTTAAAGTCTACTTTGTATTTCGTATTAAAAAAATCAAATTCTACATTAAAGAATGTTCTAATATGTCTAATTACTTCTCTTCTTATAACATCGTCAGGATTCATTTTGAGCCCTCTATAAATTGGAAACTTTCCTTCATCTATTGCTTTTCTATATAAATTTAATTCATAAAAATTTTGAAAATAATATTCATCATTTAAAACACCATGTGCTGAACTACCTACCGCAATAAAATTTGTAGCCTCACCTTTTTGTGTTCCTAAAGAATTATAAACTGCTTTTTTTTCATTAATTGATTTAGCTAATGGATCGTTTGGAAGTGCGTAGCTTTCAAAGCCTGCTCGCGTATAATTACTAGACATCAATACTTTGTTAGCTGCTTCAAAAACTGCTTTACGATCAAAAAAATCTAGCATTGGTTCATTTCTAACCATTTTTGTCATATATTTTCTAGTATTAGGTTTGTAGTGAACATACATGGTTTGAAGTTGAGATGGTTTTAGTTGCGCTACAGTCTTCATTGTCTGTTCAATTTTCTTAACATTTTGTCTTGGAAGGCCAATTAAAAAATCAAAGTTTATAACCGGGAAGAGTTTTCTTACTTTTGGGGTAAGCAATTTTTCTACTAATTCTGGTGGCTGAACCCTATTAATCTCCTCTTGTACATCACGATCAAAATCTTGGATACCAAAAGAAAGTCTTGTTACTCCTTGTTCATGATAAAAAATCAATCTTTCTTCATCGACTCTTCTTGGATCAACCTCAATTGTAAAGTCTTCTATTTTTGAAAAATCCATCAAAGATCTCATTTTCTTAATCAAATATTTAAATTCATCCTCCTTATAATAAGTAGGAGATCCACCGCCTAAATAAATTTCTTTAAAATTAAAATTAACTTTATTCTTGTTTAAAAAATTTTGGAGCATATCAAACTCTTTTGACAAATAATTGTATAAGTAGTCTTTAACGTTTTCGTAATTTTGAGTTATAGTTTTGCTACACAAACAAAAATAACATAACTGCTCACAAAAAGGAGTGTGTACATAAAATAAAACTGGTTTTTGTTTATTTTTATCTTTACTAAACCAATCGGTAATTGATGATTGATAACTGTCCGATCCAAATTTCTCAGACCAATTACCTTTGGTAGGATACTCTGTGTAATCATAGATCAAATTTGTGTGATATTTTTTTAAAAGTAGAGCATTTTTCAAAATACTACTTTCTTTACTTGCTGTATAACTCATTAGTTCAATGTAATAAAATATATATATTTTTACAAGATGATTTTAAAAAAGGGCCTGTTTTAAATCTTTTTCTACACTTTTAAACGCGGTATCTAAGTCACCAATTTTTTTTGACCTGAAAAGTTTGACGTTTTTATACCATTTGCTTTCTGATTTATTTAGAAACCATCGCCAATCACTTAAAAATGGGAGTATTATCCAGGTATTTTTTCCGAGTGTCGCGGCCAAATGGGCTGTCGAAGTATCAGCAGTAATTACTAAATCCATTTGATTTATAATTTCAATAGTATCTACAAATGGTTTTTCTGTATCATCAAGATCTCCAAAACATATAATATTTTTACTTTTAGAAATTTGTTTTAAATCAATATCAATAGGTTTTTTTTGAATAAGAAAGAAATTACTTTCAAATGAAGATGCTAATTTTACAAAATAACTAAATGGTATATTTTTCTTTTTTAAAGATGTGTAGGCATTAATTCCAATTTTAAAACCTTTATATCCTTCCAATTTTTTTTTCCATTTTTCCCCTATGTTTTTGTTGTATTTAAAAAAGTTTACTGGTTTATAAAAAATCTCATCTTTTTTACTAAAAATACTTGGTAGACTTAGAAGATGGTTATGAAAGTCATGATCCGGTATTTTTTCATTTTGAGAGATAACTTTAAAATCTTCTTTTTTAAAAAAATGTGAAAACTTATTGCTCTTTAAATATAATATTATTTCAACATTGTACTTAAATTTCAATTTATAAAGATACCTTAAAAACTGAATTAAATCACCAATACCTTGTTCTGTGATTATTAAAATTTTTTTATTATCAAGATTTTCACCTTGCCAAATTTTACTTGTTAAATTAAGTTTTTGGTAATTTATATAATCCAAGAAAGATTTGCTTTTTTTTCTCCATTCATACTCCTCAAAACCTTCTTTAAAATTTTCTAACATTAATAATTGTGTTGCATAATTAACGTGAATATCTGGATTATTATTATTAATTTTGATTGACTCTTTGTAATATTTTAAAGCTTCATTAAAATTTCCAATATTTTTATACGAATTTGCCAAATTATTTAAAGCTAAAAAGTTTTTAGGATTTGATTTTAAAGAATTTTCATAGGCTGCAATTGCTAAATCAAATTTATTATTTGATAAATGTATATTACCAATATTGTACATGGATAAATTATTTTTAGGTTCAATTTTAAATGATTGCTCATAGAGTTTAATTGCCTTATCAAAGATTTTTTGATCATGATAAAATTTTCCATAATTATATAAAAGTAAAGGATCATTGGGTTTTATTTTTAAACTTTTTTTGAAAATATTTTCTGCTAAGTTGAACTCTTTTAGTTGTGATAATAAGGGACCGTAATTCTGTAGAACCAAATAATTATTTGGATTTGATTTTAAAATATGTTCATAAATTTCTCTGGCCTTGTTCCAATTACCTTTGCTATGATGCAAAAGTGCACTTTTAAAAAAATCTACGTTCATAATTATTTCTTTTTTAATTTTATTAAAACCAAGTTTAATAAAGATAGCATAACAGCTACAATGACATCAAGGAACGGACTTGCTTCTGGATAGCCATAGTTCCATAAAATTACTAAAACTAGCCATGCCAACCAATTAATTATTTTAAAATTATTCATTTAATTTTTTTTAAAAAATAATTTTTTAATTACAAGTCCAACTAAAAGCATCAATATAAAACCTAAGATTGGTAAGTAAATATCAGGAGATAAGATTATATTTATTAAACTTAATTTTTCATTTGTCTCAATATATTTTTCTATCCCCGCTCCTAGTGCAACACTTATGAACATTGTTGGCCAACTACCGATAAATGTTCCAAGGAAATAATTTTTTATGGAAATATTAAATAAAACGGGTAAGACATTTTGTATTCCATAGGGAATTCCACCTCCACCGCCAAGT
>Ga0114933_10006521_pt1 | contig 10333 bp, 8 predicted proteins | sample 4SBtaG_FD_89691 | JGI IMG/M metagenome (GOLD analysis project Ga0114933, IMG submission 89691) | Deep subsurface microbial communities from Kolumbo volcano to uncover new lineages of life (NeLLi) - 4SBTROV12_W25 metaG | ecosystem: Environmental > Aquatic > Marine > Volcanic | place: Kolumbo... | reverse complement strand
CGGATCTTTCAGACCGCGCTCTTGGGGCGCCTGAGCTCACTCTTCGGTGGCCCGAGGTACCGGAGCTTCCTCTCCATGCCAAGCCTCGAGGATCTCTCGTACGTCGCCGAACTCGCCGTCGCAGGAAAGGTCGTTCCCCGCATCGATCGCACCTTCTCGCTGGCTCAGGTCCCCGAAGCGATCCGACACCTCGAGCAGCGCCGCGTACGAGGCAAGGTCGTCGTCACCGTCTGAGCTTCGGGAGCGCGCTGGCCGCCACGGATGGCTCAGGGGCGCAAGGTGGCGTACCTCACGGCCGCGCGGACGGGATCCCAGTAGACGATGTGAGGTCGTCGGTCGGGACCGATCTTCATGTCAATGTAGATCTCTTCAGCCGGGAGTCGAAGGGTGGCCACCTCGTCGACGATCCATCGGAGCTCACCGCCGACTTCGGTTTGTCGGTAGTAGAGCAGCTCCACATCCTCATCGTTTGCGTTGGCGACAAGCAGATGCAGCCAACCGCGCGCGTCGGTCGCGATCTCGATCGGGTGATCACCGGGCTGGTCAGCGACGACGACCCCCATCAGATGGGTGGTCACTTCGGGCATCAGGGTGCTCCCCCGGACCCGTGCGATGCGCACTTCCCCCACGCCCTCTCGCCAGTCGAGGTAGGCGATCACCGCGGTCGATCCCACCATGGTCAGATCCGCGCCGACGCCGCTCGTTCGGTTTTCGATCGCGGTGTTGTCGAGCGTTCGCGGCGTGCCCCACATCTCACCGGTTGCGGGCGAGTACGAAGGCGACGAGGCCGCGAGCGTGATCGACCACTGATAGGCGGCGTGTACCCCACCGCTGGCGTCCGCTGCGAGCGACATGGCGCCGTACCCGATGAGTCGCGGGTCGCCGTCGCTTCGCAGGCCAACCGCGCGGCTGAAGCCACCCCCGGGCAGCTCACGTCGCGCGTCGTTGCGGCCGGTCGCGTCGTCGTGCCATGCGACGACGCGCTGACCGTTCGTGTCGAGCACGATGTCGACCACCCCGGCCCGCCCCACCCCCGTCGCGATCGGAATGGGCAGATCGAAGAGCTCGCCGCGCAGGCTGTGCAGCTGCACCTCGTGGCCCACATCGGAGCGGTACCAGAGGGCGAAGTGGTGCACGCCCGCCGCGTCGGTCGCGATGCGCAGATCCGTGCCGACCACATCGCCGATCGACGAGACCGGCTCGATGCTCGGACCAGCGGCGCCAGCGCCGGGGTCGTCTTCTTGGAAACGCACCGTGCCGACCCGCCCCGAGTCCGGCCCGTCGAGCTCGCTGTAGGCGACGACGACATCGCCGTCGTCGGCCCGGCCGATCGCGACGGCCGTCGCCACGAAAGGCATCGCCAGATCCGTGACCGAGCGGCCCCCACACCCAGCCGGCGGCGGCTCGGGGAGCTCGGCCCAGATCGAGGGGCACGGCCGATCGATCCGGTTCGGAATGAAGCCCGCATCTACGCCAGAGTCCACCGACCCGTCCCACCCGGCGTCCAGCCCTGGCGCTCCCGCGTCGACAGCTTCGCCAGCGTCTCGCCCTCCGTCTTCGACGACGGTGAACGCCGAGAAGTCGGGCACACATCCGCTCCCAAGAGCCGCCAGCGCGAGGAGCGGGCCGAGCGCGTTGAGCGTCACGCGCAGGAGCATAGCAGCGCACACTGGAGCCCCCCGCCGCCGCTGCTATGCTGGCGGCGACGATGGTGGGCGAAGCGAGCGAGGCGCGCGAGCGCGGCTACTTTGGCTCCGGCGCCGTGCCCGACCAAGTCATCGCGGGCCGCTACCGGGTCATCCGAGAGATCGGCGCCGGCGGCATGGGGCAGGTCGTCGAGGTGGAGCACCTCGAGCTCGAGAAGCGGTTCGCCCTGAAGCTCATCCGGCCCGACCGCTGGGACGAGACCCTCGACGCGCGATTCCGCCGGGAGGCCCGCGCGCTCGCCAAGGTGAGCTCTCCGCGGGTGGCGCAGGTCACGGACTTCGGGGTCGACGACGAGCGGGGCCCCTTCTACATCATGGAGCTCGTCGACGGCGAGGCCCTCGATGCGCTCATCAAACGCTCAGGGCCCATGCCGCGGGAGCGGGCGCTCGAGATCGCCATCGGCATCGCGGAGGCGCTGATCGATGTGCACGCCGTCGGCATCGTGCACCGGGACGTCAAGCCGGGGAACATCGGAATCTGCGCTGACGGCCCGCTGGAGGTTCGGCTCCTCGATTTCGGGCTGGCGACCAGTACCGACGAGCGCTTCGGCTCTCGCATCACCGAGAGCCACCGTGTCGTCGGCTCGATGCCGTACATGGCGCCGGAGCAATTCCACGGCCACGCGCCGACGCCTTCGGTCGACCTCTGGGCGCTGGGAGTCGTCGTGTACGAGATGCTCTCGGGCAAGTTGCCTTTCGAGGCCCCCACCACCGCGGCGCTGATCCAAAAGATCCTCAACGAGTCTCCGCCTCCGCTGCCGGCCCACAACGGGGGCAGGCTGCTCTCGCGCTTGCTCGCCAAGGACGCCGCCATGCGGCCGCAGTCAGCCGAAGAGGCGCTTCACCTGATCGAGGATTGCTTGCTCGATCCGGGCGGTGACGACGCGGTCGTGGAGACGGCCGAGGCGACGCGGGTCGAGCCGGCTGCGGCTGTACCGACCCCCCGGAAGTGGCCGCGCGCGCTCGGGTTCGTGCTCGCGGCCGTGGGCCTGCTCGGGATCGGGGCCTCGGTCGGCACCTGGTCGACCCGCGAGCCCGCCCCGCCGGCGGAGGTGCCTGCGCAGGCGCCCGTCGCGGCGCACCAAGCTCCACCCTCTGTCGAACCGGCGCCCGCTGCCGACGAGCCACGGGACCCCGCGCCCTTCGAGGACGATGAGGCGGTGGACGCGCAGGAGCCCGAGCGGACCGTCGCACCCTCAGCGGAGGCCACGCTCGACGAGACGGTGCCCCCGCGGGCGCCGCGCACCTCGAGGCGACGGCCCCCCGCAACCGACGGCACCGGGACTGCGGCGGCAGCCCCCGAAGAAGAGGTACCCTCGGAGCCCGAAGCGGACGCATGGGACGGCACCATCATCGAATCAGCTACGCCCTGACCCTCCTCGCCTGGGGGGTCCTCGGTACGCCAGCGCACGCGCAGCCGAGCGACGAGCCGGGTGCCGCGCAGGCGTCCTTCGACGAGGGCGTGGTGCACCTGCGCGAGGAGCGATTCGAGGAAGCTGCGCAGGCGTTTCGCGCGGCATATCGAGAGACGCCGCGCGTCGAGGCGATGTGCAATCTGGCGTTGACCTACGACCGCTGGGGCGACCACATCGACCGCGCCCTGAGTGCCTACCGGACGTGCGCGCGGGACGATGAGACCGGGCGGTATCGGGGCTTCGCCGAGCGGAGGGTCGCCGAGCTCGAGCGCGCCATGGCGCTCACCGCGGCGCCCCCGCCGGAGCCGGAGCCGGAGGTGGAGGACCCGAGCTCGGGGCCAGAGGCAACCCCGTACGTCTACCCGCGCCCCGAGCCCGTGACTGAGGCACCACCGGTGGATCACACGTTGCTCGCACTCGGGGTCTCGGTCGGTACGATCGGCGCGGTCAGCCTCGGCGTCGCGATCGGCCTGGCGGTGGAGTCGAATGGCATCGTCGATGCGCTGACCGAGGAGCTGGGGTCGAGCCCGACCGTCGTGCGAGGCAGCCCGCAATATCAGCGCCTCGCGGATGCGCAGCTCTACGCGGACGTCGCGATCGGGATGTACGTCGCCTCCGCAGGGCTCCTGGCCGCCTCGACCCTGCTGATCCTCGCCGACTGGGCGCTCGTGGACGGTCGCGACGGTCGTGAAGTCAGGCTCGGGCTTGGCGGCCCGGGCTTGGCGCTGCACGGCGTCTTCTGAGACTCTCGGCCATGAAGAGCCCCTTCGAGATCCTCTCCTACGGCTGCGTGCAGGTGCAGATTCAGGTCTCGGACATCACCGATGAGAGTATGCGCGTCTACCTCTCGGAGCAGACGACGATCATCGAGGAGGGCATGGCGTCCGGCCCCCCATACGACAAGGCGGTGATTCTGATCGACGCGTCCGTCGAGCTGATCCCCTCGGCGACGGTGCGCCGGATGCAGGCGGATTGGACCAACGCCCACCAGCATCAGCTCGAGAAGATCGTGCATGCCATGGGTTTCGTCGTGCCGAGCGCGCTCTCCCGTGGCGCGATGACTGCGGTGCTCTGGCTCTCGCGGCCCAAGTGGCCGATGATCGCTCACGCGAGTCTCCCGAAGGCGGTGGACTGGGCGCTTCTCGAAGCGGAGCGCATGGGCGGCGAGGTGCACGCTGATCTGGTGGCGGGCAAAGCCGACACGGTCGTTCGCGACCGAGCTCAGCGCCTCGCGAGCTGACCCCGCGCGCAGGCCAACGCGGGAATGGACCGAACTCGCTCGCGGGCGCTTCATCGGGCAAGGCGGCGAGCACACAAGCGCCCCACTTGCCGGGGGACCGAAGGTGCGCCGCGGGCGCCCTTACGCTGCGAGACCGAAATGGCTCATCACGAGCACTGCCGCCACTCCGAGAGCGCCCGAGAACGCCACCGCCAGCCACACGTTCCAGCCGAGCCCCGAGCGGCGCTCCGCCAGAGCCTCGCCCGACGCCGCCTGCGACCGACCGAGCCAGGCCTCCTCGGAGGTCGGCTCCTCCACGTCGACGTGCACGTCGACCCCCGTCGTCTCGTCAGGGGTGAAGGCGAGGGGCTCGGCCGCTGACGCGTACTTCTGAATCAGCGGCTCCGCCTCCTCAGCGACAGCGGTCTCCGTGGCGACCGGCAAAACGACCGTGGGCTCATACACAGGCCGAGCCCAGGTCGAAGTGGCCTCTTCGGCGGCCGCAGCGTGCGCAAATGAGATGTGGGCTTCGCCGTGCGCCGCGTGGGCGGACAACATCGACTCCAACGTTACGCGCTCGTGCACATCGGCCTGATCGCCGCCGGAGAGGCGCCGGTAGAAGTCGATCTCGCTAGAGAAACCCGGACGGGTGGGCACGGGCTCGAGGTCGCCGGACGCGGGAAACACGCCGCGGGGCAGCAGCGGGTTGTGGGAGACGCCAGCCGTCTCGCTCGGGTCGGCCTGCGCGAGCAAGACGGACTCGGGGAACTGAGCACGGCGCGCGACATCTCGTTCTTCCTGAACTTCGGTGTAGGCGTTGATGCGGAGGGTGGAGTTGGCGTCCATCATGCCCCGCTCGTGAGCAGGACCCATGCCAACCCGAGAAGCCAAACCATCAACTTCGGGCAGTGCCCGTTGGCACACCCATGGGTGCCGTGTGCGCACGGGCCGTCCCAGATCGGCGGGCCGCCCGCCATGCTCTCCGGGCGGCCCGCGCGTGCGTCGACGACGGGTCGTCTCGGCAGGCCGGCGCTCGTAGACTGCCGACGTCATGGGCGATGAATCACCCACCGCAACCTCGCTCTTTCTCTGGCCCGGTGACCCTCCCGCCGCGGCCGATGACGTTCAGCCGTGGCTCGAGCCCTTTCTGCTGACAGACCGACCGGAGGCCGGGGCTGTGTTGATCGCGCCCGGGGGAGGCTATCGCTACCGCTCCTGGGTGAAGGAGGGGCGCTGCATCGCAGAACGGTTCAACCGGGAGGGTTGGCACGCCTTTGTGCTCGCGTACCGGGTCACGCCCAACGAGCACCCCGCGCCGCTGCTCGACGCGCGCCGGGCCATGCGGCTCATCCGGCATCACGCGCTCCGTTGGGGCGTGCGGCAGGACAAGATCGCCGCCTGCGGGTTCTCGGCGGGCGGCCACCTCGTGGGCAGCCTCGCGCTGCTGGAAGGTCATGGCTCGCTCGAGCCCGCCGACGCCGTCTCGGCGCTCTCGGCGAGGCCGGATGCCCTGATTCTCTGCTACCCGGTCATCACGGCGGGCCAGCACGCCGACCAGCACGCGGTCGCGACACTCCTGCCCGCAGGGGCCGACGACGCGCTGCGGGCGAGCGTCTCACTCGAGCGGCACGTGCACGCGGACACGCCGCCCACCTTCCTCTGGCACACGGCCGTCGACACCATCGCGCCCGTAGAGAACAGCCTGCTCTTCGCCCTCGCCTGCCGCGCCAAGGAGGTCCCGATCGAGCTTCACCTCTACCCCACCGGCCGACACGGCATGGGCCTCGCGGAGCCGCCCGCCCGGGTCGACCCGCACGTCGCGACCTGGATGCCGCTCTGCTGCGAATGGCTCCGCTCTTTGGGCTGGTGACGCCAAGTCACTCGGCCGCCGATCGTGCTTCGCGAAGCGCGATGACCAGTTCCGCGGTGCTCGGGCGTCCTTCGGGTTCGAGGCCCACGCACCTCTGCATCAGCGCAGCGACCGTCGGCGAAACGCCGGGGCAGACGTCCGCGATGAGGGGCGGCGGCGAGACCTCTCGGCCCGCCAAAAGCGCGGACGCCGCCGGCTCGGCAAAGGGCCGCACGCCGGTGAGCAACTGGAAGCCGAGCACGCCGAAGCTGAACAGATCCGCCGCAGCGGTCAGCCGGGCGCCGGCCTGCACGAGCTCCGGCGCCAGGTAGGAGGGCGTGCCGGGCAGGTGGCCCGGCTTCGTGAGCGTCGGGGGCGGCGGACTCGAGCTCGGACGCGCTGGCGTCACGGAGTCGCGGCCCCGACGCTGCGGTGGCCCCTGAACCGCCGTCGCCTCTGTGTCTCCGGGCGTCGAGTCACGTCGCATGTGGGGGATCTCGGGCAGCGTTTGTTCGTCTGCTTCCGCGGCGAAATCGAGCACGCGCGAGATCCCAAAGTCGACGAGCTTGACGAATGGCGCCCCGTCGACCGCCGTGACGAGTATGTTTGCTGGCTTCAGATCTCGATGGACGATGCCGGCGTCGTGCAGCGCTCCGAGGCCCTCGGCGATCTGTGCGAGCAGCTCGAGCGAGCCGTCCACGGATCGCCCCCGCTTGTCGAACGCGCTGAGCGTCTCGCCGTCGACGAGCTCCATCACGATGTAGACGAACCCATGGCTGGCCACGTCGACGTCGTGCACCCGCACCACGTGTGGATGGGAAACGCGACAGGCGATCTGGGCCTCACGCGCCAGCCGCGCGAGCGCGAGGCCGCGGGTCTCTTGCGCCACTTTGAGCGCGAGGTGCACGCCGTCGGTCTCCCGGCAAACCTCATAGACCGCTCCCATGCCGCCGCTGCCGAGCGTTCGGATGACGCGGTAGCGCCCCTGAACCACGTCGCCCTCGTGGAGCTCGGCTCGCTTCGTCTCGAGGCTCCCCCCGAGAGTGAGTGCGGCCAGGATCTGCGCCGACCGCTCCTCGAGCTGACGGGTCAGCTCGGTGTTGAGCCGAGAGATCTCGCCCCCGCGCGTCTCGAGCACATCGACCTGCAAGAGGAGCTCCGCGTTGAGTTCGTCCGAGCGGTTCAATGACCGGATGTGACCGCGGCCGAGGAGAAGCGCGAGGAAGAAGGCGAAGAGGGTGAGCCCGAGGCTCGCCGGGTGAACGCCCCCCAAGACCTCGCCGGCCCCGAGCCAGGCCAAGAAGTCCACCCACGCGGTCAGACCCACGGCGCCCCAACAGGCGGCGAGCAGAGCGACGCTCGCCGGGTTCTCTCCGACCCGGTAGAGGCGAAAGCAGGTTGCCAGCTGATAGGCGATGGCGACGCCGATCGCCACCACCAGCGGCGGCCCAATGATGTCGACGATGGTGAAGGGGTCGGTCATCACCCACACCAACACGGAGGCGATCGGCACGCCGATCCCAGAGACCCACCAGAGCCTCGACGGCGCTGGGAGCTCGAAATGAGCGTGGGTGAAGAGCACCGCGACGTGGGTCGCGCCAATGAGGGTGATCGGCAAGAAGAGCAGGTCGAGCGGCCCCAGCCATGCGCTCAGCCCCGAGACGTAGAGGGGGTAGTAGAGGGCGAAGAGGGCCTGAATCCCAAACCAGAGGTACGACTTTCGACGTCGGTCCACGAGAAAGATGACGACACACGTCAGCCCGACCTGGGCGAGCGCGATCAGGGCGGCGATCGCGAGATAGAGGTGAAACACCCGCGCGCCCGCGGTCGGCACGTCGAAGCCATTTGCGGGGAGCAGGCGCGGCGCGACGTCCAACCGGCCGCTACCACGCCAACGGTGCTGGACCTCGAGCTCCAGCGAGAGCCGGCCGTCGACGAGCGCCTCCGGCGGAACGTGCCAGCGCAGCGGCCCACGGCTGCGATAGGTGTGCTCTCTGCCCTCGATGAGGGGCGCGGGGAGGCCGTCCACGAGGAGCGCCGCGCGCCCGCCGAGCACAGGCACGCTCACCTCCAAGGGTCGCCTCCGGAGCGCTTCGGGCACGTCGACGTCGGCCCGCAGCCGAAAGCTCAGGTCGGCGTCTGGGATCTCGGGCTGCGCCGGGAGCCGGACCTCGGTCGACTCCCCGTCGACCTCCAAGGTCCACGTGTCGATCACCAGTCCGGGCGACGGGGAACACCCGATCAACCCCACGACGGCGATGACGCCGAACCGACCCAGCTGTCTCACCCCAAGGGCAAGCTATCAGCTTCGCGCGCCTTCGTGAGCTTCGGCGTCGCGGCCGCACGCGCTACCGACGGGCTCGCGCGCGAAGGCGCCATCCCAGACCGATGAGCGCCACGAAGAGCGGCGCCAGTCCGCCGGTGCGGGGCCCGTCGAGGGCGACTCGGCATCCGCCTCGGAGCGTGTCTGAGGCAACTCCGGCGTCACGCTCGACTCCTCCGCTCCCACCGTCTTCGCTCGGCTCGGGTCCGGCGTCCGCGGGCATCGCGGCGCCCGCGTCCGCGGAAGGAGGCAGGCCGGCGTCGCCGCCAGGGCAGTCAGCGCCCACACATGCGCAGGCGCCTTCGACGCACGACTCGCTCTCCTCGCACGCGCCGCAGGTCCCTCCGCAGCCGTCGCCACCGCACACACGGCCTCGGCACATGGGCGTGCAACCGCACGCCGGAGGGCGCTCAGCGCTCCAATCGCCTGCGCAGTCGATGCCGTAGGAGCCGGTGCTCGGGAAAGTGTATTCGGCCCCGGATGCGTCGGTGAACGAGAAGTAGTAGTGCCGGCATCCGGCGCCTGTGGAATCGCCCAGGTAGGTGCCGTTCACTGGCGTTCCCCGCTCCAGCATGAGCTCCGTGCACGAGCCGTCCACGTTGACCTCAGCCCGGGACGGCGCCGCCGCAGCGAACCAGTTGGCCCGAAACTCCACCGCCTCTCCACGCTCTGGCGTGTGCACGCCGGTGACCAGGTTCTCTGCCGGGTCCCCGCCGCCGAAGTCCTGCACCCAGTAGCGCTCGTAGTAGCCGACCCCCACGGAGCCCCCGGCGTTCAGGATGGCGTAGCGATGTCCGTTGGGGCGAGAGCGACTGTCGTAGCCGTACCCGCAGCTCGTGGCGTCGAAGGGTTCGTGGAGCCAGAGGTAGAACATGCGCACGGGGTCTTGCAGGCCAAAGGCGATGTTCTCGTAGGAAGCCGAGGTTCCGAAGCGCCCTACCCTCGTCTGGAACCGGGGGCCCGAACCCGTGAACGCGCCTCCCTCACAGGCGCAGCTCGCCTCTCCCTCGCAGGGACCGGGCACGTAGCGGTCACTGATGTCAGCGGGCAACTCGCAGGGCGAGTCGTGCATGATGCCGAGCCCAGCCCCGGAGCGCCGCAGCGTCGTCGCATGAAAGCGAGCCGCGCGTGAGAGCTGATGGCCCCACCCGAGCGGCGGACGCGGCTCGTAGCAAGCGCTCTCCGCGCAGTCTCGGCAGTCCGCCAAGTCGGCCGCCGGGTCGGCCCGGGAGCGGTTTGCCCAGACCCAGATCACCCGCTCCTGCCAGCTGGGGAAGCCGTCCAGCGGCTCACCGAGGGTCGCCTGAGAGGTGCCAACCGTGTCGGACGACGGGGCACAACCGGAGAGGAGAAGCAGGACCAACCACACGTACCGCATGCGACTCATCTTGGAGGCCCCGGAGCGCGTCGGCCGATTACTGCGACTTATTTCGAGCCCGAGACGCCTCTCGTCGAACCGCCCACTCCTCTGACCAGGCCGGCGACCCCGCGCGCGGCGGCGAGCATGTGGACTTCACGCACGTTCGGCACGCTCACGTCCGAAACATCAGTCGCCGAGGTTGCTGCCGACGCGTCGCGCACACTCGATCCAATGGTGATCGGTCGGCACCAGCTTCCGATGGCCCGCCACTTCCTCGAGCGGAACGGGCTCGAAGCCGTCTCCGCGCGCCGCCACCATCACGCCCCGGACGCCGTCCGCGATGAGATCGGCGCAGGCCGTGCCGAGTCGCGTCGCGAGCAGTCGATCGACCGCCGAGGGTACGCCGCCCCGCTGCACGTGCCCGAGGATGGTCACCCGAGACTCGAGCCCGGTCAGGTCTT
>Ga0114933_10006518_pt1 | contig 10337 bp, 9 predicted proteins | sample 4SBtaG_FD_89691 | JGI IMG/M metagenome (GOLD analysis project Ga0114933, IMG submission 89691) | Deep subsurface microbial communities from Kolumbo volcano to uncover new lineages of life (NeLLi) - 4SBTROV12_W25 metaG | ecosystem: Environmental > Aquatic > Marine > Volcanic | place: Kolumbo... | reverse complement strand
CTGTTGCCCGGCCTGTTGCCCGGCCTGTTGCCCGGCCTGTTGCCCGGCCTGTTGCCCGGCCTGTTGCCCGGCCTGTTGCCCGGCCTGCTGCCCGGCCTGTTGCCCGGCCTGTTGCCCGGCCTGTTGCCCGGCCTGCTGCCCGGCCTGCTGCCCGGCTGTACTTTCTTCAACTGATTGGAGCGGATTCGAAATGGAAGAATTTTCCTGGGAACTCGTTTCACTACTTTCTGTCGACCCCATAGGAGGGTTCGATGGCCTACTCTTTGCTGATTGGCTGGAGCTAGCGCAACTCGAAACCAAGAGTATCATTAGCAAAATAATTAGTAGAAAAGTAAGCTTAAATAATGAACAAACGCCTTGCATCGCATTCTCTTTGGCAAAAAAGTCAGAATCTTAATAATGTATTAACAAATCTGAATCTCAGTGTAAAGCTCTTAGCACCAAAGCCTTCTAATAATTTGAACAGAATATGCGAGACAATGTTTAATTGTTGTTTTCAAAATTTGAAACCAAGTTTTTTAATCGTCCGGTTTATGTATAAAAAAATAAGCCAAAAGAATTAGTTATGTCATTGGCCTTTTGGAAAATATAGAAAATTTAAAATGACTGAGAAACACTTGTGTATAGCAACGAATGATTTTCATGTTACTCACCATCAACCCTTCCAGACTATGGTGTATTTGTTTTGTCCTGTTTTAATTTCCTTATTCCTACTGTCCTGCACCAGAAATTATCAGGTTGAACAATCCCTACCGACCCCAATAGTTGAAAAGCTTCCTTTAGTATCCGATATCGTAATTACCAATGATTTTAGTACCTATATCTATAGCAAGGAGTACGAAAATGGAATAACGTACAATGTGGAAATAGGTAAGACTCAAGAACGAATGTTTACTAATTTATTCAATAACCTTCTGTCCACTGTATACGTTATAAGGGAAATGCCTAAATTTCCGTTAGAGGATCTAAAAAAAGATATTGTAATTAAAGTAACATTGGACGACTTCGAAGTTGCAACGCCTGAAGAAAATGGTTTGGAATCTCATAAAGTATCCGTACTCTATGGGTTGTCAGTTTATACTGCGGATGGAAAATTGTTGGGAAACTGGAAAGTTCCTGGGTATGGGAGAGACCGCCGTAATGATTTTCTTCCATTTGAACCAGTTGTAGAAGCCACGAAAGAAGCTTTGAGAGATGCTGCCACGTTAGTAGCAGCAGAATTTACAAGTTTGCCAGAAATTCAGGCAACAGTTTGCGTAAAAACTAAAAAGCCAAGTCAATGTCGTAAATGATACACGTAAAGACTAGTTATTCTGCCTATCAATTGGTTACTGGATTATGGGTTTTATTGTTGGTCTTGCTAACAAATTGTTCCACTGCACGGATAGAGCAGGCAAAACACGTTAGCAATGTCAGTACCCTGGAAGAAGGAGAAGCAATTGTAGTGTTGGCCAGGAAACAAGATCGAACGAATGAGACAGAACAAGATTTTTTGGAGTGTTTAAATGAAGAACTGGAGGATGTATCACCACAGTTGGTTGTTTTCCCCACACAGGAATTTATGGATAGCCTGTTTCCTTGGTTTGAACCTCGAATAGCCCCGGCCAATCCAGACAGTCTATTTCAGTTATTGGCACAAAAGAATGTCGCAAAAATAATTTCCAGTTTGGGAATTCGCCACCTAATTTGGCTAGATGGAGATACAGATGAAGTCGATAAAGGTGGTAATATTGCTTGCACTATCACGCCATTCGGTGGGGGTTGTTTTGGATTGAGTTGGTGGGACAAAGAGTCAATTTATGAGGCATCGGTCTGGGACCTCAAATTGACCCAATCTGTTGGTAAAGTAAGCGCTGATGTATCTGGTACCTCTTATATGCCAGCCCTAATATTACCTATTCCATTGATTGCACGTACTCAGAACACAGCTTGTGAGGAATTAGCTGGTCAATTAAAAGATCTAATGGGATTTAAAAAATAATTGGTATACCAATCAAATATGAGTTCGGTCAGAATTGAAAATTGATTAAACTTAAGATCGGCTCTTCCGTAATGAATTTGAGTCGGGAATTAACTAAGGGGGTAACCGCTAGTATACCATCGACAAAGCGTGGACAAAACACGATTTGTTGAAAACGGACGGGTATCAACACTGCTTATCGCTTGATAGTGGTGTGCCGGTATCCCTGTCTTCGCGTGCTCACTACCGAGTAATTGCAGACCTTATTCATTAAAATCATCAAACGGATCATGAAGCTATTAACTCGTAGGCTACCTTATTGAAGAGCAAGGGATCGCCTACTTGGCCGAAATGGATGCCTATCCCGCCTTGGCGCTCCTGCAATCAGGCGTTTTGCGTTGCATAACCTTGTGTCTACTTTAGAGAACTCATCGATTGTTTATATTTAACGGCAATATGCCAATTAATTCCGCTCCACATGTTGACAAAATCGGATTCTGTATCAGGTACGGTTCGCATTAATCGACGATGCTGAAAAACCAAACGACCCGGTTGGGATGTAATTGGGTTAATTGGATCGAGGTGAGCTGGCGTTTGGTATGTTTCGACATCCTGTCGAATATTTTGCTTGACATGACTATTGCTTATGACGATATGAAGTTCGTCTCCCAAAATAAATACACCGCCCGACGTGATCGATTCCTGCTGTGAGGAAATTGGTGTGGTTTTAGTGAAGGTGACTATTTCGGTTTTTGCGGCTTGTTCCAAGCCATCCGCTAACATACTGGCCAGGGTGTCGCTATCGTTTTGGTTAAAAATTTGTGAGCGTTTAATCTCTTTTTCGTCTTGGTTGGAAAAGAAAGGTAATGAACGCGGTTCGTACTCAATATAGAGACCCCGGAGCACAGGAGTAATCTGACTGGGTGGTAGCGTCGCCGGGTGGTTATACCCACGTCCCTTGTTGGGGTTGTCAACGGCACCAAGTTGAATAATCCATTCGTCGTTTTCATGAATTTTTGCGGTGCGAACTGGATTGGAGTAACAGGCTACGAGTGTAAGTAGCACTAAATAGCTGAAGATAACTCGGAAAAACGAAAAAGGCATCTGCAATGTAAGTAAAATTTAGAAATGTTAGGAATAGTATCTCAAAAACATGGATATTCAAAAAATCCCATTTATCAATTCTCTTTAGGAATTACCCCAGAAAGGGTATTTTCGGTCAATCGCTAATTGGATTCTCAGTCAGTGGAGCTGTTCAACGAAATAAATGGGTCCGTTGGGCCGCCTAGGGTGGCGCGGCCAACGAGACCCAGGTTATACCAATTGAGAGGATCAACTTAAAACGACACATCCCACTGAAATCTAACGCGTTGATCATCGACAGTTTGATCCAACACCGTGTCTTCCAGCGTCAAATGAGACACATCTAAGGTCAGCTTATTGTTGTGTCCCGCAAAAAACCAATTAAGCGCGGCGGTATACTCTTCTCGAGTATTTTCCTTGCTGATGTCCGTTTCATTCGGTTCTTCGACGAAGGCATAGCGAAACGCGAATTCAAGGGGTTTTGGAACGATTGGAAATAAGTCATGGAAAAAGTAGCCAATCTGCGCATAACTTCCTCTAAGGTGGCTTTTGGTGTCAAACACACGGTCTTCGATGGTCTTCCAATGAAATTCTTCCTGGATCGCCAAACCACGCCATTTAAACGCGAATTCCTGCATCATTTGTTCGACTTTGAACTGTCCATTCGCTGCATCGCTTGGCGAGGTGAAACCATCTAAGTTGCCACATCCACTTGAGGACCAGCGGGTGCATCGACCCACGTTGGTGGCGCCGGCAAAAGCGAGACTACCGGCTGGTTTTTTGTGATATTCCACATCTGTTTGCCGCCATTTTAAATCACGACCCAAGAAGTTCCATTGAAATCGTCCCATATACATGAGGTTGTTGTCATCATTGGACACGCCGCGGCCTTCGCCTGTAAACGCGCCAACGTAATAACGCATATCGGTGGGTGACCCTGGAAATAAATGCCCACGGAGTTCTACTCCCATTTGTCGGTCGACCGTGAAAATTCGGTTAACGATGGATCGTTCGACGAACTCTTGTCGTCCCGAGGAATCGACACGTTCACGGTTGTAATCAATCTTCCATTGTCCAACTCGTAAGGCCGCCCATTTGAATTTGTCTAGGGTAATTCGCCAGTCGATTAATCGCGAGCTCGAATCGGCACTGTCGTCATCGCTGTCACGTGTGGGTTGTAAGTCGACTTCGAAATAATACTTCAACCACGGACGGTAACCGTGACCGCCGATTTTCATTCGCACCCGGCGTAACTCAAATGTGCTCTCTTCGGTATTTTTAAAGTCGTCGACTTGACGGGGGTCGCCGTTGAAAGGGTTTGTATAGCGCATTTGTGCGCGCCACTGAAGATTCGTTGCCCAATTTCCATCTCGCGTTTCTAGCCGGAATCCTTTTTTTCCCCACTCGGCTTTTACGGGAAAATCCGATTCGATTTTTTCGGACAGTTTGGCTTCAACTTTCTTGTCAACGATTTTTTCTGCTTCTTGTTGATGTTGCTTGTGGCCCTCTCTGATTTCCACCCATTCTTCTTTTGTAATAATCCCTTTTTTCATGAGAATATCTTCCAATGTTGCTTCTGAATTTGTGGCGTTAGCTGACACCATGACGGCTGTCAACAAAGAGGCAGTCAAGATTTTTATGCCCAGATTCTTCTTCTGCATCTGCAGATCCCTCCAAGTAGGTTAAATTTACAGAGAATTATCGCTGGGCCTCATGAAACATTTGTTACAAATTGATGATACTTTTATGAACCTTATTGAATATTAACTAGCTTATACGCGCATTGACCAATGGCCGATGAGCGCAGCAACTTATTAATTTAGTCTCTTCAATATTTCAAATAAAATGGTCGATTCGATTTCCAGAGAAGGGGAGTGGAACGATAGTTTCCCCCTGATTTTGTGGGTGAGTGGTGCGAAAAGGTGAGTGAATTTAGACAGAAGAAGATTCCTGAACCCTGCCTGGGGCTGTCAGTGGATATCCTGAATAGATTGAAAGCCTGTTTGAGCGGGTAGACTAATCTGTGATCAACAAGGTTTGTTAGATTATGAACTGTTCGGCCATAGATAGTTGCAAAATACCGTCTATGGTGGCTAAGACTTGGTTAGGTGCCTGTGCAGAGCGGGTAAGGAACACGATAAACCCAAGCGTTTAATCAAACATCACACGGGAGAACATCAGTGACGCGATCAACAAGAACCAGATCGACAGCAAAAAGCCCGGCGTCAACAACAAAGCATTGACACCTTAAATCAAGCGGCAGATAAGATCGAGACTTTTCTGGGTACGCACCCCGGATGGGACAAGGCAAACGTAAAACGGAAGTTACAAGCAGCATAACGAATAACGGCAGCGCCAAAATAACTACCAGTAAAGGTACGATACAAGGCGGCAATGGTTTGGCGACGGTGGATAAAAAGCATCAAATCATCATCGGTGCCGAATTTTTGGTGAAGGACAGGAACATCACACCCTGCAACCGATCCTGGAAGCTATTTAAAATCGCTATCGAGGTCTTAACATCGGTACGGATTTTGTCCGTTCACAAGCGATTGTCACAGCCAATACCAGCTTTGCCAATGAAAGTAATATGGCAACCTGCATGACAAGAAGATCAATGCCTATATTCCTGACAACCAGTTTCGAAGTCACGATCTTATATTTACCGATCATAAAAAACAAACCCTTCGATCCTCACCAAACAATGTAATGAACGAAACTCGTTCAGACGAGAAAGACAAAGGAACAACGAGTCTATCGCACCAAGTGTCGCCAGTACGAATGCTGACTTAATCATTTCACTAAATAGATCAAGGTTAAAGGTCGGCATCTTCAGACCTGGGATCCCTGTAGGAATCTGACCGAGAATTTTCACGTCACTGCCACGGAAAAAAAATAGGTAAAGTCCTGTTCCAAGAAATAGGGCAAGTAATTGTGATGGAAAAAATTTATTCCATCTTGGTGGCCAGAGATAAACAATCGAAAGAGTCAATCCACCAAGAACGATTGAATTAACAATTGGGTTAAATAAGACTTCCGGTAGGTTTCGTACTGCCACAACGATCCCTTCTCTAGTCGTATCATGACCCACGAATGGTGCCAATTGGAGAATAATGATAATAACACCAATACCGCTCATAAAACCCGACAACACTGGAAACGGTACCATGTTGATATAACGTCCTAATTTTAATAGACCCATTAGGATCTGGAATAATCCACCCAATACCACAACAGTGAATGCTAGCGCGAGACCAGACTCAGGGTCCTTTGCAAGATAATCGATAATGATAGCAGTCATAACAACTGTCATTGGCCCAGTTGGACCAGAAACCTGAGACGGTGTCCCTCCAAACAGCGCTGCAAAAAAACCGACAATAATCGCACCATACAATCCAGCTATGGCGCCGGCGCCAGAAGCAACACCAAATGCTAGAGCAAGAGGTAGTGCTACGACAGCAGCGGTGAGTCCACCAAAGATATCACCAACAATATTTTTATAATGAAGACCGTTGACCAATTGCAATTAATTCACTCCAGTTTATAGGAAGTTATAATTGTAACACTCGGGCATTATGCCTAATTAGCGCAGCTTTTCGTTATATCGCAAAATACCAACCCAATCCGGATTTTTCACCAGACTTATTAAAAACACTGCGATTTATGTCGCTTTACCACCATGAATGGCTTTCATGTAGAGTGCATGACCGAAAATACGCCATTTTGCTTCGCTGCATTGTACATTTATGGCAAGTTATGTAATCGTTATCCACTATTGCAAGGGAGTAGGTTAGTTATGGCATTTTTTATTGATTCAACTGAACTCAATGAGCTTCGGGCTGTTAGAAAGCTTCATTGGGTGCGTGGAGTTACGACTAATCCACTACTTTTGGGGAATCAAAAGGAACCGTCGAAAGAGGTGCTTTCACAGATTAGGGAACTTGGATTTTCTACTATTTTTTATCAATTGGTAAGCCTTGATACAGAGTCAATCTATGCCGAGGCTGAAAGAGCACGTGACCTACTTGAAAATGCTCTTGTACTCAAGATCCCCTCGACAGAATTAGGATTTGAGGTTCTTTCGAAGTTATCATCGGAATATCAATGTTGTATGACGGCATTATTTTCTTGTCATCAAGCGATTGTTGCAGCCGAATGTGGTGCGAAATATGTAGCTCCTTATGTAAGTCGGGCTTCAAAGAATGATATAGATGGGATTCGTTTAATACGTGAAATGTCTTTACTCCTTCAATCGAGCAATACCGAAATTCTTGCCGCAAGCTTGAAAACACCTAAGGAAGTCGAGCAAGTACTCCTTGCTGGAGCCGTTCATGTTACTACCGGTTTCGAAGTCCTACGAAAAATGCAATGTCACGAGTTGTCGGAGCTGACGGTACGCTCATTTAAGGAAAGTGGTAAGGGATTGTCATTTTAGTGAAAAAAGGGATACCCATTAGTCAGCCATTGTCAATAGGGTATTAGAGTTTGCTTGCGCTTTAAAGTGCAATACAGTTAATATCAACGACGATCTGAAAACGCACCCGATACCACTCAAAAGTGGTTACCGAACCGATCCGCATCTGACACCTAGCAAAATCGTGGAAAATCCCAACACTTTCCTTTGGGACTCATACGTTGTATAACATTGTGTTGTTTTAAGATTTCATGACGACTGTCAGAAGCATATTGGCTGTCTTGGTCTGTATGCCAGATTAACGCCCAACACTCGAACTGTTTGTGCAACCGCTAATTTGACCGATGATTCTCTGAATTCTGATGAGTAAACTTTCGGTTTTTCTTGACTTATTTTAGACACACCTTTTTTGTTTTCATTGTACGTTAGGCTATGTGTCTGGGTTAGTGTAGTCACATCAGAATTAATCGGCACCCGTTTGTACCCACCAGCCCCCAGTTGCTCACCAAGCCCTTGGAGCGCAGCAAAGTGGACCCACAACATTATAAGTGCAGTTCTTCCCCCACCGGATCGTCTTCGAGTTCCCCTGCTTCCTCGTCACCATCGAGGTCTGCGAGATGGCGGGGATTAAACCAGCGCCCCAGAGCGATCCTTAGCGGTACTAGAATTGCGATCAGTATCGGAAACAAGATTCCTACAGCGCTCGCCTTCAGAATCCATAGCGCAGCTAGGCAGACTACTTGGATCAAGGTAAAGCGATGGATGGTCTTGGTAGGTACTTTAAGGATGTAGTGTGTACTGGGATAAAGTTTTCTATCGGTCACCCATAACATGACACGGCCGAAGAACTGATTTCCGCCCAAGGTCGCAAATCCCATGAATAAGAACAGTCCGAAGAGTACCGCCATTGGGATTACCTTGATGATTGGGAGCATAAAGATCGATGCGGCGATGAGTACATGAATAAACAAAGGGGATACCCGATTTTCGCGGACGGATACAATCCTTTCATACTTTTGCACACCGTCATCGACCACCTCGACGCTCGCCAGGCTTTTGACGTGGTTCAGGGAGTGTACCGTTGCGGCGACGATCCACGGCAGACCAAACAGCGAACAAAGACAAGTGATCACACCCACGACCAACAAGTCCAGATGGAAACCGGGTCCCTTACGCAGCTTGTGAGAGCGTGCATTCACCAGACGGGTCGTAATATTCTGGTCGAGAAAAAGTAGGATTGTCGCCATCAGGGCCGGTCCCGCTGAAGCGAAGATCGCCCAAACGGGTAGGGAAAAAATATCGACCAACCATGACCGCCCCGTTGTGGTGCCAAACTTGTCCGGAACTTCGGGGGATTCGATCGGAACCGCGGCTTCGAGGAGAGCAAAGCCCGTCATAACTGCGATCGCGATCGCAGGTCCGAAATCCGAGATGAACTCACGAATCTGATGGGACATGTAGGGCGTCCGGCTGAAAGACTTGAGAATTCGGGAAAGTGCGAAGGTGCCGATGCCCAGGACCAAGGTGAGCAACTCCGTCGATGCCCTTGTTTCGCTTGCCAAAAAGGGTTCAAACATGGCGTGTACTGCCTCGACAATAAAGATGATGGCAATGAGGGCAGCAAAGATTTCGTCCGTAAAGCGGGTAAAATAGCGCATCAATGAATTGGCGTTGAACACAGCAAGTGCGATCATAAACAGTCCAGACCAGAGACCCACCCAAGCATAGGTGGCCAAAAATGGCAAGCCGAATTGTTTGCAGACTGTGTAAAGCAATCCTGTGAAGATAACGATCGGACCGGTTCCTCCTAAGATTGTCAGTGGTTGCCCTGACAATAGCGCGAACGTGATGCCCCCCGCCGCAGTGGCCACAATCATTTCCACGGTCCCTATCTCGCCGTTCGTCACTATCCCGGTAAGTCCCCCAAATGCGATGGCGTTCGCGAGACAAGCAAAGAACAGAAACAGAATGGAAGCGAGGACCTTGGAAGAGATACCCTGTTGGAAATCATCAAAGTAGAATGGAAGCCGCCGACGGAGGTCTCCCAAAAGTCCTTCGAAGGGTACGGAGGATGGCCGAAGGCCGTCATCATTAGATTCTTTTTTTGGGGACATAAAATCTCTGGAAAATTTGGATATGAAGGCGCTAACTCAGTGAAGCTAAGAGGTCCACTACAGCACCAATTGATGCCGGGGTGCTTTCTTCCAACGCCAGATCCGCGCCGTGTATAAAAAATAAACGTTCTTCTTTGTGTTGTCGGAATGGACGAAACGGTCAGTAAATTGCCAATTCCAATGTTTATCGCTTTAAAATCTTGCATTTTGCAAATCAAAATTCAAAATGGAGCGACCAGCATGATACATTTTGGCACATCGCGACGATGATGGCCACAGAGGGGCTGGCTCATGTTAGGAGTTAATATTTTGTCCGGTTTATGTTTACCCAAAAGGAGGGGACATTTATCTGAACGTCTCAACTGGCCGGAAAATCCCGAAAGCGATCAAATAATGTATGTGGACTTTGCTGAAATATATTTCCCTAACTATCTGTTTTTTCCGCTGCCGGAATTTTGTCGGAATTAGTTGTGCGAAATCTTGATCTGTCTGGCTTTGAATAATGAGTGACTCTGGTGTTAGTTGTTAAATAACATATGTTTACTGATTCTATCGGGTTCTTTGAACGAAGTAGCTACAAAAAAACTGTGTGCAGAAGAGTTATGAAAAAGAAGACCAGACGGGTTCGATTCCTTTTGGGAGGGGCGCCAATTTGCCTAGGGTAGTCCAGGTGTTTTTCGGACTATGGAAATCTGAACCAACGGAACCGAGTAGCCCATGCCGGCGGGCTAGTTCAGCGGTATTACGAGTATCTTGATCGCTATTG
>Ga0114933_10006517_pt1 | contig 10338 bp, 22 predicted proteins | sample 4SBtaG_FD_89691 | JGI IMG/M metagenome (GOLD analysis project Ga0114933, IMG submission 89691) | Deep subsurface microbial communities from Kolumbo volcano to uncover new lineages of life (NeLLi) - 4SBTROV12_W25 metaG | ecosystem: Environmental > Aquatic > Marine > Volcanic | place: Kolumbo... | reverse complement strand
ATAGACTCAAGATCGCTAAAAACTTGTGCAGTCGCATTATTTACTCTCGTTTCAATCAGGCCTGGCCTCTGTAATGTTAATCTAGTTAAATCGTGTTGTCTTAATGTTTGTGATAGCCTATCGCCATATTCTTCGGCTCTTTGTAAATTGGCGGCTAACTCTTGATTTAATTCTTCAAAACGTGCCGAATCGTTTTGTAACTGGTTTATTGTCTCTTGGCTTGTAGCAGCCGCTATGGTTAATTCTGCATTATTCTCTGTAAGAACTCTAATAGTTCTGGCTGTTAGCCAGTAATAGACTCCAAAGCCTACTGCTAAAATTAACACCATACCTGCTAATACTCTACTCATTTCTAGATGTACCTTTGTCTCCGGCTAACCAAGCTATATTATTTTCCATCTTCTCTAAACGATTTGCTAATTCTGGATAATCTCTTTTCCACTTAGCTTCTTTCTTAGCTATTTCAATATCATACTTCTCTGATAAATACTGCATAAAGTTTTCGACTTTAGTCATTAGCCATATACCCGCTGTGGTTTTCATAAACCAAGTGGCGTATATCTTCCCAAAAGTGGCAAAGATACACGCCTGTATTAGTCTAATCAGTATTAGCATCTGCTAACATCCTTTGTGCCAACAACTCTTCGTAACCCTCTTCATCTAAATGAGTAACTGCTAACCAGTTATGGGTCATTTCATCGCCTGTCCTGCTTCCGCCAACTACCCACATATCTGGGTCTGGATTATTAGGATTATCAGCAGTATTATCATACCATTGTTTTAGAACTAGAACTGCACCTGTGGGTACCAGGGGTGCGGAACCTGGAGCATATATGTGGCTGTGATGCCAAGTTGCACTCCACTTTGACACTTGACTTATCTCTTCCGTTCTACCAGTTTCTGGATAAAATATCTCAAAACTAGCAGCGTTCATTCTTAAATGTCCATGTGGCTGCCAACTATCTATTCTCACAGGATGATCAAAGCTATGAAAACCTTGAGTCATGTAGTATCCGTGAGGTGGAATAACTATATCACCTTGATCGCCTAAACGATAAAGTGATAGGTCTTGTTTATACTTAGGCTCGAAACCCGGCTCATGAAACCATAGTCCAATTTCAACTACGTTATTCTCAACCATCTCACCCTGTGCGGTTGCTCCGACCCCGCCTGGAAACATATGAATATCCCAGCGTACTTGTGCATTTGCAGGGAATACTCTACATACTTCATTTGGTACTATTTCTCCCCACTTACCCATTGCATATTCAGTAAGCATACCGCCTTGCTGCCCATCTATATAAAGATTGGAATTAGCGTGGTGTACTACAGCTTTGGCTTCTCCTAGTGGCTTAACTTGTATCGCTTTAATACATCTATCTTCTGTGACACCAGAATCTACAATATGTTTATGCCACATATCGTTGCCATTGGCCGGTATATCGAGGGGGACGGAGGGAATTATCAAAGTGGGCTGTCCAAAATCAGCGGCAAAATTCCACTCACTTGGATCAGGTAAAAAGGGGGGTTGTACAGTTAGGTCGGCGTCACCATATGGCGCACCCGCTGAGACCCATTGTACTACTGCATCTATGTCTTCTTGGTCTAGTCTCCAGTCTCCTTGGAGGTCTTGTATACCTATTCCATGGTCATAGGAATATGGGGGCATCTCTCTATTTGCAACTTTATATTGAATAAGAGGTGCCCAAGGTCTAACTTGTTCATAGTTTTCGAACTTCATTGGTCCGATGCCGCCTTCTCGGTGACAGACTACACAATTATTATTGATAATATCTGCAACACCGTTTGTATATGTGGGTTCATCTGCAACGGCAGACCCACAAGCAAGGGCTATAGCTAAACTTAATTTTTTCATAAAAACTCCTTGAAAGCGGAGGGGGGCTTTCACCCCCGTCCAGGTTATCTATGCGAGTGCTATTATCCACCATGGCAATCTAGCAGCGAAGTACGTAATACTGACACTAACTGCAACAGCTTCCGCAACCTCTCGCTTTTTTACTCGGTCTTCCTTCTTTTCCATGACTTCTCCTAGTCTATGGCAATGGTAACGGGTCGCTCTGATTCAGGCAAATCCTGAACTAAATCTAAGCAAAGTAATCCGCGTTCCAAGTACGCTTTTTTCAATTTGATATAATCGCCCACTTTGAAATTACGTGTAAATTCTTTACCACTTAATCCCTTATAGGCGTACGTTTCATTTGGATTTTCAACTTGCTTCCGAATACCTTTAACGCTAAGTACACTCTTAAATAGAGAGATTTCAATGTCCTTTTTATCCCATCCTGGAAGTGCTAATTCAACTCTATAGCCATGCTCTCCCGTTCTTACGATGTTATATCTAGGATAACCTCCGTCTACTGTACTTGCAAAGAAATCATCTTCTAAGCGGTCAAACCCTACAAAAAATTTAGGCAGGTCTGCCAATAATGATCGTGTGACCATTGTTTATCTCCTCTAGCTCCCTTTCGGCGAGCCCCTTAACCCCTTTCGGTAGTTGATTATAAAAATGCTACTACTTGGTTGATAAGGAGAGTAGCCACCCCCAGTTAGCTGCTTACGCGGCTAACGCAAACTGTTCATCGTTTGCAGTTGTATTGTTGCTGTAAAGTAGCTTCCGCACTATTCTCCTGATAGCCTTTCTTAGCCTGTCGAATCTGGATCACCCCCCATAAATCTTGAGCGCAGAATGCGCACTATCAGTTAGAATTTTGGTTGGTGGAGGTGTCGGGATTTGCACCCGAGTCCACACTAATATTATACTATCTATCAACGAATTCAAAAGTATTTATTTATTGCTTGTATCTTGTCTTCTGCTTCTGCTATACGAGAAACTTGGGTTTCTATAGCTTCTACCAGGTCTGGATGTTCTCCAATTCCTACTGGGTTATCAGAGTAGACCTGGATATTAGCTTTGGCTATCTCTATCTCTCCCAGTTGTTTTTGTATCAATGCTTTTAACAAAGGTGACATTACTACTCTCCTAGTTTATTTCACCACTATCATCTACCTCAATGATTTGTTCTTCTATGAGGTACCCTACGGTCGCTACAATACCGGTCTTCCTACCTAACGCATAGCTAGATATTCCGCAACCAATAACAACCAGTACAAATAGAATTTCAAACATTTCTTCTCCTTTTTTCAATTTTCAGATATACTATTATACATCTACAGGGGTAAAAAGTCAAGAAATTTTTTTAGCCAAATAGAAAATTCCCCTGCCCGTAGGATCACTACTGACAAGGGATTTCTAGACTAACTTATGTTTTAGCGAGGTGGTGGAACTGAAAGCAAGCGGTCTCTCTAACGTGTGTTCCGACACGGCTGGGGCTTCTGTAGTACGAATACTACTAGGTCACGGCAGAGACCTCTGATTATTTTGACAATGTTTTTATTCACAAAGTTCGGCAGCCTCAGAGCACCGGATAAACTTTCGGTTGGTTATCACAACCCCTATCGCTTATCTTTAGCGTCCCCCCGATAGGAGTTAGACGTTTTTGATCCTATCACCTTCACCCTAGGAAAGAATGAATACGAGGATCAGAGGTTTAACCCTCCACTATTGTCCGCTAATTGCAACTAGCATGGATAGATTTCAGACTGTACAATAACGTCTCCGTCCGATGAGCCGAGCGATCCAGAGTTTATACTCAGATAACGCCGTGCTGAGTCCTTAACCTTCCCGTCTTTTCAAACAGGGTAGAAGAAAAAGCAACCGGTTATGCCACCACTTGATTCCTTCGCCCAAATGTTTGACTGTCGAGGGCATGGTTAAGCAAGGTGGTTGGGAGCCTTGGTACAGCCGGCCGAAGCTCGAACGTCCTCTGGTTTCCCAACCTAGGCACTTCAATATTAAGCGCCTAAAACCCTGTTTAATCTTTTTTCTGCTTGTAGCTTTCTTTCGGCATCCTTATAGAGTTCACTCTTTTTGGCTGCTCCGACTTTATTAATTAACCAAGCAATATCCGTAGCTTCAAAGTCGTTCATTAACATAATGTAGGCGATTGCGCCTTCTGAACTACATCCATCCTGCAGCATACCTGCGTGGATGATTAGCATTTCGAATTGTTGTTTAGTCATTTTAGTTGTCTCCCAGAAATTATAAACATTATACGGAAAAACAAGCAAAGTGTCAATAAAATTTTTCACCTGGACTTAAAATAATTTTATTATGCCTTACTAAAATAAAATCTTGACAACAAAGGTGAAATTTAGTATAATTATCCCATAATGAAAAAAAGACCGTGGACAGTGAAAGAGAAGCAAACGCTGAAAAGGTATTATGGAGTCCTATCAATAGAGGACTTATTAGAACTACTTCCAGGTCGTACACAAAATTCTATTTATAAACAGGTTTCATACCTTCGACAAAGAGGATGGACATTTGGACAAGCACAGATTTAACGAACAGTTTTTTAAGGAGATAGAAAATGGCACGAGTCAGGACAAGAACATCGAGAAAATCGAAGGGTATCCAAGGGAAGCCACACGGCGGAAATGGTACTCGCGATGGTATGGCAAGGCTATTGAATCAGCTAGAAGCGCACTTAAAGGACAAAAACACAAGGGCGTTTAATGGCCGCACCGGCGACCTTATCAATCGAGATAACGCAGGCAAGATAGTATTGCCACAGGTTGCTAAAAAAGGTAAAAAGAGTGCCAAGAGTAGCGGTTAGAAATGGTAATGTAGAAGCTGCTATTCGTGTCTTTAAGAGAAAAGTCACGGATAGCGGTATTTTAATGGATCATAGGGAGCGTCAGTTCTTTGAAAAGAAGTCCACTAGAAACAATCGCAATAAGCGTGCAGCAGTTATTAGAGAACGTAGGAGACAGAGTAAAGATGGGCGGGATTGAACAACATATCGAAGAGTTAATGATATTACTGGCAGAAGAATGTGGGGAACTTACACAAGCGTGTATGAAAATAAAAAGACACGGATTAGAACCTAGCAGAGTAACTGCACTAATAGAAGAAGTAGGTGACGTACAATGTTTAATAGATTTATTGATAAGTCATGAGATTATAACTTTTGAAGAAATCTATTCGCGTGTTGACGTTAAAACTGCCAAATTGAGAGAATGGAGTAGCCTTTATGACTAATTTTGAAAAAGTCAAAGAGTTTATGTCAACATTTGGACAGGAAGTTAGAAACTTTCCCTCAACCCGAATTGAGCTTAGCACTCAAAAGCTAAGGTATGACCTCATCAAAGAGGAACTGGATGAGTTAAAAGAAGCTATGGTAGAAAGCGATATAGTAGAGATAGCAGATGCAATCGCAGACATACTTTATGTAACTTACGGAGCAGCTGCTGCGTATGGAATAAATGTAGACATGGTCTTCGATGAAGTACACGATAGTAACATGAGTAAATTGGATGAGGATGGGAATCCCATCTATAACGATGATGGTAAAGTAATGAAAGGACCTGGTTACTTTGAACCTAGAATAGCTACTATTCTTACTAGACAAAGGAGAAATCCGTGAGAGCAGCTGTACTTAAAGTTGTAATGAATAATGAATCAGGAAATCAAGGACCAGATACCTATACACGTATTAGGTTATTCAAGGATGATGAAATAATACACGAACTATTGGAGAAGGGCAGTTATGAATTGGCTGAAAAAATTTCTAGGCATTGGGTCGCAGAAGGCATCTTGCCTGCCCAAACTTAGAATCTCTGAACCTAATCTAAGCTATAACGAGTATGCAGAGCTCTTTGAAGATGACTTATACATAGAGTATATGGAATCGGGTGCATACTATGAGTTTATAGAGCTAGAGGATTGGATTGAACAAAAATATGATGATTATTGTAATAGGCAGATTTAATGAACATATTTATGTTGCACGAAGATCCAGAAGAGAACGTAAAACTACATTGTGACAAACACGTAGTAAAGATGATCCTAGAGTACGCACAGATGTTGTCTACTGCACATAGAATGTTAGATGGTACACAGTACATCGACAATTCTAGTGGTAGACGTATTAAGCGTTGGCGTATGAAGCACGATGAGGAACTTTTATACAAGGCTTCTCATATCAATCACCCTTGCACTATATGGGCGAGGGATAATTGTGCGAATTATGGTTATTTATATATTTTATTTTCTACTTTATGTGAGGAATATACTTATAGATACGGTAAAGAGCATTTAACCTGGCGTAAGTTAGGTAAAGTACTTGCTACCCCACCTAAGAATATTACTCATGCATCGTGGATTAACTTATCTAGTATGCCCCAATGTATGCCTGAGGAATATAAAGACATCAGTGTGATAACTGCGTATAGACGCTTTTATCGCAATGATAAAATAGATTTTGCTAAGTATACTAGGAGAGACACTCCTAATTGGATGGTAAATAATGCAGATAGTAAACTTAAAAATACGCCTGGAATTAGATGAGGGTGAAGAAAGAGTAGACTGGATATATGATGCAATTCAAGAATGTCTACTAGAAGAATTGGGTGAGAAAATAACGATTTTTCATATCGTTCCGACCCCGCCCGAGTTTACAATGGAGTTACACCCGACTCAACACGATGAGTCTGATGACATAGAGGACGTTAAAACAATAACGTCTCATGGAGAAGCATAGGCATGAAGTTAGCCTTAGAAATAGATGGAAGACAAGTAAATCACGTAGTAATTAAATCCCTAGAAGGCTCAATCGAATTCTGTAAGGATTATCGTATGGCTGATGGCAGACCTGAGGAGACGAAGGAGTTAGTTACTTCACTTAAACGCGTACTTAAATTATATCAAGACGCAGAACATAACCCAAGGTGGCTAGCTCGTCGAGTAGAGCCGTATCCAGCATTTGAGCGCGGAGAAAACTAATGATAATAGGATGGATCTTATACGCAGCACTCATATTCGTGAATATAAGTATTTACGTAGCTATACAACTGTACTTCGAGGGTCATCCAGCTTTCAATGATAAGGCTGCAATAGAACATGAAAAAAATATTATTCGGAATCGTAATACTAACAGGATGCAACAGCACCCATTATTATGAACCAGATTTACAACAATTTGATTGGGTAGAACCACTCATTTTTGAACATAACCTAAAGGCTTGTCGCGCTCAAGAATACTGTAGAGCCGAAACTTTATTTGGATAAAACTATGGCTAGATGGAGATTAGAAGCTGAGTACACTGAAAAGTACCAGGTCGAAGTAGAGGCAGACTCTATGGAAGGGGCTAGGGAAATAGTGAGTCAAACTATCAAAGACGGAGCTGAAGTACATTTACAAACTGACATCAGTAGGGATTACTTCCTATCTATTAGTAAACCTACTCGATATGTTAAGACAAACACGCCTAGAATGGTGGAGCTTGTAGAGTGTCAATGGTATGGATAAATTTTTTGCACCAATCATATACTGGGGATTTATGTTCCTAGGAATCATTGCAATTCCAACTCTTTGGGGACAATGTATGTTTGTCTTCGCGATGTTCTATGCTAAGAAATTTATCGACGAATCATAGAAAAAACACACTTTTTTATGTTCCTGGAGCACCACTAAATCCAGGATTTTTATTACCTACTGAAAAACAGTACTTTCTTTCTGCCAAAAAGTATGGTATAATAAATACTAAATTTGATTAGTTAATCGAGTCATTTGAATAACCCACGGTGAGCGAAATAGAACAAAAATTTTTACGCGACACCGCTCTCGGGGTTAAGAGGAGAGAGCGGGTGTCCTGTAAGATTATTTGCAGTCGATATACAGGTCACTTCATTCCCGCAACAAGCGATCAAGTAAACAATGACCTAATATGACTTTGATAAGCTAATCACTCAATACACCTTACAAACTCACAAACAATTCCGTTGGGATACTCTACTTTTTAAAAACAGACCCAATTTTGCGTAATTCGAAATACAAAAAACCCGTATAAACCTTACTAAGTCTATACGGGCTATTATGGGTACAATCCTAATTTTATATATTTGGTACTAGAGGCTTTGTTTGAGAAACTTTAGTGCTGCCTTAGGAGCCTTATCCAGTCCTAGCAACTCGTTAGGGTCACATTGAAGCTGTTCAGCTATTTCATGTACTAATTCAATCTTAGTTACGGGTTTTTCACCAGATTTCGTTTTATACGACTCTCTTTGATATACCCCTTCCCGCGATAACTTTCCAATTATAGATTTTAAACTTCTATCGTGTTCCGCTGCGAGTTTCTCTACTGTAGACCTACTAGGAGCATCTATATAAGCCTCTATCAGTTTTTGTGTTACTTCTTCAGAATAGTTACTCATCTTCCTCATTCCTAATTGTTATATTACCAGCCGAATCAATGCCAACTCCCAAATTACTACTATATTCTAAGTCACCCAGGCTGATGTTATCTACGCCTGCTGTATCTATATATTCTGCTAGGAGTTTATCATATAATTCCTGTGTAGCAGCACCCGCCACCGACTCATCATGTACTTGAGTAAGTAATGAGTCGATAGCGATATTACGCTCGTTGAGAACCCGCTGCAACTCGTTTAAACGTCTACGAATTGCAACGGGTGTGTTAGCAAATTTTACTACTTCGCCCATGATTGGATTGCTGTAGCAAGAACAACAAGATCATCTTTGCTAGCTTTGGTTAGTGACTCAAGGTCAGCACCAATGTGGTTGGCGATAGTCGCTACAATGTCGGCCTTTCGTACCGCACCCGTTGCGACTTTACGGGGTTTCGCTACATACACGCCTTCGCGTGAGAGTTTAGCGATAACTGAACGAGTGGTCTTGCCAACAACGTTCGCTATCTCAACAACGGGATCGCCGTTGGTGTACATCTCGACCATTGTTTCTACCTGATCGGGGGTATAGTTTACAGCAGCCATATCATTCTCCCAAATATTATTGCTTTACTGTGATTTAAAAAATTATTATATTACTAAATCTACTTGTATGTCAAGAAATTCTTTTAGCAATACTACTTCCATTTCCTGAGCTTCCTGCTCCCAAGGTTGATTCTTGTAGTTAGCTCCACATTTTTTACCTTTCCAACGTGGAATACTTCTGTCTAAGTCCAACTCTCCATAGAAGAACTGTTTAATATGAGTCATCTCATGAAATACTGTACGCAATATGCATCTAGCATTATCACTAGGGTACAACCAAATTTTGAACTTATTATCAAAATCTGAGAATCCCCAGTATTTATCATTAGGGTTACCTAGTTTTACAACCAGGTCGATATCCTGGATACCATATCGGTACGCAGCATATCGTATTGCTTTAGTCACAAGCTTTTCAGAGGCTTTAGACCAATGCTTTTTCTTAATGTTAAATCTCATTTTCATACTACTATGATACCACAGGTTCATCGTGATGTCAAGTTAATTTCAAAGTTTAGGTTTAAAAAACCACAAAAAAAGCCCGCTACTTCTGTTTCAACGGGCTTCGAAAAAAACTTGACTAACCTTTAGGAGTAAATGTAAACGCGCGACACTTCTACACCGTTCTATGATTGGTCTCTAAGGTAGTGTTTTTACTATTTTGTACTTTCAGCGGTTTAATTTAAAAAGTTAGGTCGGATTTCCAAAATATGCGTATATTATGACAAAATTTAACCTTCAAGTCAACACTTATTTCCAGGTTCTCTCATAAAAAAGCTCCAGGGAATTCCGCGGGGGCGAGCGCGGGGTTGTCAAGTGTTTTTTGCCCTGGTTTGCCCAAATTTTACGAAATTTACGCCTAGAAAGCCGAAATAACACTTGACACACCCGCCCAGGCTGTGATATAATACCGGGGTGGGTCAGGGGCTGAGCAGACCAGGCCAAACCGCATTAATTCCACCAAAGGTCGAAGAAACACTTGACACACCCGCTGCGGTGTGGTAAAATCGGCGCCGCCAGGCAGACCATCACTTTTACACTTCATTTTCGCACTTCGGCGCAGCTAACCATCGTTTTTACACTTCATTTTAGCACTTTGGCGCAGGAGCGCATTTTGGAATGATCGGTCAAACCCCGCCCAAATGAGAAAGCGAATCTAAATGATAATGATTCGCATTCGCGCCGACTCAACCCCGCGGGGTCATTTTTTGACCCTTAGGGCCTGGCTAAGTCATTGATTTTAAAGGAGTTTTTCGTTTTCCGAACCTGCGCCGGTTCCCGGATTTCTAAAGAGGGACACGCGCCCCCTCTTTTATAAAACGGAATCAAGCATCAAATAAAATGCCCCGCCCCAGATTGCAAAATCAGTAATCACAGAATAAATAATATAAATTAATCCTAGCCATCTCATAGCTTATTCCAATAGTAAAATCATGACGCAAAGATAGTAAAAAATTCCGACGCCT
>Ga0114933_10006514_pt1 | contig 10340 bp, 9 predicted proteins | sample 4SBtaG_FD_89691 | JGI IMG/M metagenome (GOLD analysis project Ga0114933, IMG submission 89691) | Deep subsurface microbial communities from Kolumbo volcano to uncover new lineages of life (NeLLi) - 4SBTROV12_W25 metaG | ecosystem: Environmental > Aquatic > Marine > Volcanic | place: Kolumbo... | reverse complement strand
AGCTTTTTAGTAAGGTCATACCGCCCGCCGCCCAGCGCTCACGATAGGCTTCCTCGCGTTCCTCATCGCTTACTTCTAACGCCGAGAGATCCAATGGAGGGACACCGCGGAGGCTGCCACTTGGCGACAAACGCATATTAGCACGTTTCTCAGCGTAGTTCTCTTTCCAGACCTTCTCATACTCATCCGTCATGGGCACATTCCGCGCCGGTACCGTCCAGTGTGGCGTGCGCTGAAAGACTGTCAGATGACCGGCTTCCGCCGCGATTACCGGAATTGACTGGATCCCGGACGACCCTGTACCAATGATACCGACCCGCTTATCAGTAAAATCAACCTTTTCATGCGGCCAGTTTCCGGTGTGATAGATATTTCCCTTAAAGTCATCGATGCCCACAATATTTGGCATGTTAGCAGTAGAAATACATCCAGTAGCCATAATCAGGAATTGCGCCGTTAACGTCTCGCCTTTATCGGTCTCAATGGTCCAGCGGTTGGCGGTCTCGTCAAAACGTCCGGCAGTGACGGAGGTATCAAAGGTGATGTCCTTACTGAGATCAAACCGTTCAGAGACATGCTGAATATAGGCGAGAATTTCCGGCTGGGATGAGTATTTCTCAGACCAGTGCCATTCCTGCTGCAACTCTTCATCAAACGAGTAAGAATATTGCATACTTTCAACATCGCAACGCGCACCGGGATAGCGGTTCCAATACCAAGTGCCGCCAACATCATCACCTCGTTCGAAGACCCGCGTCGTAAAGCCATGCTTGCGTAACAAAAAAAGGAGGTAGAGCCCAGAAAACCCTGCCCCAACAACAACGGCATCGACAGTATTTAGTTTAGCCATAAAGCGCTCCCAAACGATCGTCCAAGCGAACCATGTGACGGAAGAATATGCAAGGTTCTGATGGTCTCTTGCTATCCTTTACGCATTGCTTCAGGCTTCCCTTAAATGCGCCGCCACAGAAGGAGAAAGCCAATGGCCACGATGCTGAAGCAGCCTTCGGGACAAACCTATCAGTCCGACAATATCACTCCTTTATCGCGGCTCGATCTCCCGGGTGGTGGGCAGGTTACAATCGAGAACAACTACGCCTACGTTGGATATATGTACGGACCGGAAGGCACATCAATCCTCGATATTTCCGATCCGCGCGACCCTAAGGTGGTCTGGACGACCAAACTCGATAACCCTCAGGCTCATTCCCACAAGGTGAGGGTCGTTGGGGACATAATGGTAACAAATTGCGAACAGCGCCCGCGCGCTGGAGTTCGCATGACTAAAGATTATGACGATCACGGCGTAAAGTTATGGAATATCAAAGATAAAGCTAACCCCAAACTGATCAACTATCACAAGACCGGCGGTCGCGGAGTACACCGGTTCGACATGGATGAGAAATATCTTTACCTCTCTACGGAAATGGACGGTTTTCTAGGTCATATCTTAGTTATCTATGACTGGAGCAATCCAGAGAAACTCTATGAAGTCTCTCGCTGGTGGATCCCAGGTCAACATACCGCCGGAGATGAAGAGCCAGGCCCATTGAAACGTGAACATCGGTTGCATCATGCACTGCGCTATGGCGATAAACTCTACGCCGGTTTGTGGATGTCTGGCTTTGCCATTATCGATATCAGCAATCTCATGACCCCTAAGACACTCAGCACCTATGACCCGCACCCTGCAGAAACCGAGCCCAGTCACACTTTGTTGCGCTTTCCGTTTCAGATTGACGGGCGCGATATTGCGCTTGGTGTCGATGAAGAACGTTCCAACCGCCACGAGCCTGCAGGCAAACCACATGCCCCGCTGTATATATTTGATGTGACTGATTCCACGAAGATGGACTTACTCTACACCTATCATGTTTCAGAAAATGGCATGCCCTATACCGGTAATGACATACGTTTTGGCGCACACCAATTTCGAGAAAAATTTGATGATACGCTAGCCTATGTCACTTGGTTCGCGGCAGGGCTGCGGATAATTGATATCGCCAACCCACACCAACCCAACGAAGTAGCCTATTTCATTCCAGAACCCGGTATCGGATATAATGCCCCGCAAACGAACGATGTAGAGATGGATCATCGCGGGCTGCTCTATATCACAGATAAGGCCCGCGGCTTTGATGTAATCGACTTCAAACGATAGTCGTTACTCCGTTTTAACCTCGTAAATCTGGTCGTTCAGATCCAAAATCTTGACCTTTCAGGGCAAAGGCGCTGATCATATGTGCTACGTTTTAAAATTATATTATCTCTGGGGGAGATATAATGGCTAAACAACCGGCTGGTATTGGATTTGTTGAATGCGACCTATACCGATCGGCCACGAATAATGGCCGGCACGGTGACACCCCACATAGTCATCGCCATCGCCAGATGGTCTCGATTAATGGGAAACGTATTACGACGGTTGATATTCACGCCCATTGCGCAGTCCCTGGTGCCATGGCGATCCTAGATCAAAATTGTGAAAAGGACGCACTCCTGATGTCCAATCCGTCCGACCGTATCGCGGCAATGGATGCTCAGGGCATCGACATTTCCGCGCTGAGTATAAATCCATACTGGTATCACGCCAATCGCGATGAAGCGGCAAAGCTTATTCAAATTCAAAATGAGGCTCTCGCCGAAATTTGTGCTGCAACACCCGATCGCTTCGTTGCATTTGCAACCATTGCACTGCAATACCCCGACCTCGCTGTAAAACAGATTGAGTATGGAATTAAGACCCTCGGATTACGCGGCGTCAGTATCGGCTGCGAGGTTGAAGGTGATGAACTCGCAAACTCCAAGTTTGATCCAGTCTGGGCCAAATGCGAGGAACTCAACCTACTAATTTTTATGCATCCAAAGGGAACGCCAAATATAGTTACCGGGGGACGACTTGCAGGCAGCGGCGTTTTGCAAAATACGATCGGTAATCCACTCGATACTACCATCGCGTTATCGCATCTCATTTTCGAAGGCACGCTGGATCGTCATCCCGGCTTAAAAATCTGTGCCGTACACGGTGGAGGCTATTTTGCGTCCTACGCCCATCGCTCGGATGCCGTGATCAAAACTTTTCCTAGTCGGGTCGGGCCATTACCCAAAAAACGTCCCACGGAATACCTCAAAGACGGCCAACTTTTCTTTGACACAATTGTTTTCGATCCTGAGGCATTGAGGCATCTGATCGCGCAAACGGGTGCAGATAAGATTATGATTGGGACAGACTATCCCTATGGATGGACAGAAACAGAAGTTGAACTGGTAATGGATACCCCTGGTTTGACTGACGACGAGCGTATCGCGATCCTGGGCGGCACCGCCAAAAAACTTTTAGGTTTATAAAAACGATATTTTATGTAGCTCTGCCATTCCTAAAAAAGACCTCGTCCAATAAAACACCCTTGTCATCAAAAATTGACCATGAACCATCTTTTACCCCGTTTTTAAAACTACCCTTCTTAAAAACCTGCCCATTTTCATAATACATTGTAATTAAACCTTCTGGTCGCCCATCTTTAAATTCACCTTCATAATGGACTTGGCCGTTCTGATAGAACTGTTCCCAGGGGCCATCAAGCTTACCCTCCTTGTAGGTCATTTTCTTGTACATCTGACCCGACATGTAGTATTTGACGCCGTCCTCTTGCTTCATTTTTGGTTTAGAGTGTTTGGTTTTTTTGTTCATTTTCACAAGTATCTTGTCAGTATGTTCAATTGGAATTCAGAGCTGTTATTACTCGACGAACAAATTAAAAATAAGTTCTAACTCCTAAAGCCTTCGAGGCTATGTCATCAATAGGATCAACCCGGAGCATATCAAGACCCCATAAGTTACCTTTGCAAACCAGTCTGCTGGTGCAATTTTGAATAAAAATTGTCCCAAATAAATCCCTAGGGTAAAGATTGGAAAAATCAGCGCCGCTCTCAGCAAACTGGTCTCATTGTACACGCCGTGCGCGCTCAGACCAACAATCGAGAAAATAAGTGTAAAACAAATGGCCGTTAAGACATTAGCTCTGATGAGCCCCGGCTCAGATGCAGAGTTATGAAAATATATAGCAGAAAGTGGAAATGCGGGCACGCCAAATGAACCTGTGATTGCTCCGGCAACGGAGCCCGTCGCTATTCCGACAAGTTTTCTGCGCTTCCCTACATAGCGATAACCAAAAATCATAAAGACGGTAATAAGCAAGATAAACGCACCCATACCGCGTCGGATAAAAGAAGGGTCGGCTGAAACTAGAAAAAAGATACCAAGTTGCATAGTTATACAGCTGGGCACTAAAACCGGCAAAATTTCTTTCCAGTCAGCTTTTTTCATCGCACCAGGAAATATTTGCAACTGAGCTGTAAGCATAAGAATTGCAACGATGCTAAAGGCTGTGACCGGGCCAAATAAAAGTGCGAAGAACGGCACGGCGAAAAGCGCACCTCCAAAACCGGCGTAGCCTTGGATTATTCCACTGGGCAATGCAACACAAGCTGCAAGTATAAGACTTATCGTCCAAATGCTATTCAAATTATTTAAAAGAACGTCCATTAAGAAACTATCGCAGGGAAATAGAGACTCGACACCCGAAGTGACGAAAATTAAGCAACGGGCCAATCCAAAGCTCTGCAGAGGGCCGATCCCATGATCTGTTCAAGGTCATCAGCGGACAGGCAATCGATCTCTTCAGTAAAATGTCTTACACATTGAGAATAGGTTCCACCAACAGCACCCAGGATACGGGAAAGATCAGTACCCCAGAAGCACCTCTCTGGTCCGAACGCTTTAACAAGGTCTCGCACGTAATCTTGAAGATTTTTATAAGGGTAAGGTTCCGTAGTCTTTGCTGGTAGGCTCGAGAGCTTAACAGAAATATTAGGATATCTCGCCAGGGCGACTGTTCCAGCAACATAAGGTCGGCAGTTATCGTCCTTGGTACCCCCGGGAACTCCCATATGATCAAGTATCAGCTTCAAATTAGGAAATTTTTCAGCGATCTCGGCGACCTGAGGAGCAAATTTTGCGGCATGAATCATTGTGGGAACCCCTAACTCTTCAGCAAGAGGCCAATACCAGTCAGCTGTGCCGTCAAACAACCATGTTGCCTCTTCCTTACGAAAAAATGTCAGGCGGACCCCCTTTGCAGCGGGTGTATCGAGTAATTTGTAAAGTAGCGCTCTCCCGATCTCAGGCTTAAGCAATGGAACCCGGCTTATCAAGCCGAACCGATCGGGGTATTTCTCTGCAGCTTCCAACCCCAAGTCGTTACGATCCATGTCCCAAGTTGGCGGGACAATTAATGCCCGGTCAACACCCGCTTCATCCATCAATTTCTTTAGTTCTTCGTAACCAATAGGTTCCTGACGATGCCCCATATCGCGCACCAAATCCCTACCCCCAGGCGTCCAGGGTCTCTTTTGAGTTTCCTTTCCCCAAATATGAACCTGTGAGTCACAGATAAACATCTTACCCTCTTAGGATAGGCTTTATTATTTGCTGTTCCCAGCTAATCAATCCGCGCCTTATATGGTTCTGGATCGACGCCCCATACGGTTGTCCGACGCAATAGCCTTCGTTCGCCCTCTGAAAAATCAGTGCGAGCATGGTTAAGACACCGGTTATCCCACACGACAAAATCTCCCGGTGTCCAAACATGCTCATAAACAAATTCGGGTTTCTCGAGATGATCAAATAATTCCTGCAAAACTTCAGTACTTTCATCCTCCGGCAGCTCAACAATCCTAGAAGTCATCAAACGGCTGGCATAGACAGCGGGCTTTCCGGTTTCCTCATGGGCTACAAATAGGGGATGCTGACGCAAACCACTCAGCGAACGGGTTGCCTCATCCTGATTATTATTGGCGTAATACATGTGCTCGGCATGGCAATTTGCAAGCTTCGATTTAAGGGTTTTTGGCAATGCTTCATAGGCTCTCGTAGTATTAGCAAATAGGGTATTGCCACCAGACGAAGGGACTTCCATGGCGTAGAGCAAGGTGTAGCGATAGGGCCGTTTCGCAAAGGCACCGTCGGAGTGGTAGAGCATCTCACCGTCTGGCAAGGAGCCTATAGGCTTACCGTCCTCTCGAATATTGCTGATAAGCATCGTTCCCGGGTGTGAAACCCGGCCCTTCTCAGACCAGCCAACATTGCGGATGCGGGTACCTGGTTCACCAAATTTTTGGGTATAGCGCACCTGATCTTCTTCAGATAAATCCTGCCCGGGAAATACCAGTACGTGATAATCAAGCCAAGCTTGGTGCACATCAGAAAACGTTGTCGCATCCATTTCCTGGGACAAATCAATCTCAGTAATCCGAGCCCCAGCAGCACACGAAATTGGCTCTACTTTCATCACTCCCTCATACACAGATCACGATAAAACCAGCCTCGTTTAGGCTTAGTTCTTTCCTTACAAGAACCTAAAGCAATGATTTAACCTGAGCAAGATTTGGCATTTAAAGTTATTCTCAGAGGGGTAAACTCAAGTGCATTTAAATTTTCTGCGGGGGATGCATTTTGCCTAAGGTCCTGAGTGAAGAACAGGTAGGGTTTTACCGTGAGAACGGCTACCTCGCTCCGTTTGACGCCGTTGAGACTTCGAATGTCGAGGCGATGTGCGATGACCTAAGCTCCTTTGAACGTAAGGAAGGCATTAGGGCATCCGAAATCATCGTTAAAGGACACCTATGTTTCCGGCGTTCTTATGAATTTTCTAGGCATCCTAAAATTCTCGACGTCGTGGAAGATCTTATCGGGCCCAATATTTATGCGCTTTCATCGCGTTTTTGGATGAAACCTGGACAGGATGGTACTTTCGTTTCTTGGCATCAGGACTCCGCATATTTTGGTCTGGAACCTAACAAGTTGGTCACAGTCTGGTTGGCTCTTACAGAAAGCACAAAAGCTAATGGGTGTGTGCGCGTTATTCCAAAAACACACCATGGTAAGACTTATTCCCATGTTGAAACCTACGATGAAAAAAACCTCCTTGCCCGTGGTCAATCGATCGAAACAATAGATGATACAGGCGCCGTTGATCTGGTTCTAAAACCAGGGCAATTTTCCTGTCACCATTCAAGAATAGTCCACGGGTCCGCCGCCAATAAAACAGATACAATGCGCACTGGCGTAGGATTTTTCTACTTCCCCACGTATGTCCGTTCGACCATTGGTCGTCGATCAGCTTCCCTCGTCCGAGGTACCGATGAACATGGTCACTGGGATCACGACCCAGTCCCAAAAGAAGATTGCGACACTAAAATATATGCGCACATCGTTGCAGCCGGTGAGAGATACGTAGACACCCAATTCGCACAAGAAGCGGAACGGAATGACATAAGGCCTAGAAAAAGGGGCCCCAAATAGGCAATTAAATTGCAACGCAGAGAAATCGGTAAGGGCACCAGCTAAACCCCTAACAATACCTACATTTGACTATCCTACGGATAATGTGGATAAAAAGATTGGCCAACCCGAGCTAAGACAGAGCGGTCATAAATAATTCTTGAAAATTCTATATCCTTTAACTCAAGACCAAAGGATTTAAACTAAACGACCACCGGGTAGGTGCGGGAAAGCGCTATGCTCGTGTGCTTCGCGCACTGGTATTGTCTTCGCGATGTAACTTTCATCCAGCTCGCTCCAATTTTTTACACCGATCAAACCCATCGTCGTGTGTATTTCGGTTTCTAGCATATGTAGAAGTGCAACGAGACCCTCTCTCCCACCAGCAGCCAATGCCCACGCCTGGAGACGCCCGATACCAACTGCAGTTGCACCCATTGCCATCGCCTTAACGATATCTGTACCGCGGGTAAATCCGCCGTCAACCACAACCTCTGCCCTACCGTCGACAGCTGCCACTACCTCTGGCAGCATATCAATATTGCCTAGCGTATAGTCTAGCTGGCGGCCGCCATGGTTAGAGATGTAAACCACTTGAACCCCGTGCTCGACTGCCATGGCGGCGTCCTCAGCGGTTTGGATACCTTTTAGCATAAACGGGATGTCACCTATTTCGTCCTGAATTACCTTAAGAGTGTCCCAGGTCACGCCCTTCTGGAAGTCACGAGCTGGTACACGGCGACTTGCTATCAGCGATGGGTGCAACCGTTCACGATTACCATAAAATGCGGAATCTACGGTCAAAGCCACGCCCCAATATTTTGCCTTGACCACCCGACGCACCAGATCGCGGATCCAGTCGTCATCGCCGCGCACATAAACCTGAAAAACTTTGGGATGTGGTGAATTAGCGGCGATTTCCTCCAGAGTAGGCGCCGTAACGGTACTGATAAAATTAATTAGACCAAATTCTTCTGCGGCATCATCAACGTCATTACCTCCATTGGGTGTAAATCTCTGAAGGCCACCCATAGGAGCCAGTAACACCGGCATACGAAGTTTTTTATTCTGAAATTTTGACGACGCATCGGGTTCACGGACGTCACGCAAAACACGTGGCCGAAGGGCGAAGCAGTCGAGCGCTTGACGATTGCGACGAAGGCTAGTCTCAGACTCTGCTGCCCCATTAATGTAATCCCATTCATCATCGCTTAGCGCGCGCTTCGCCATGACCAACATTTCCGTTGGGGTCGCAAAGTTGATAGCCATTATACCCTCCTCCTAAATGTTAATTTTTCAGGCCTTTTTTCGTCTATACGGCGTCCGTAGGCTCCACTTCAACGCCGGCTAAATCACATGTGATCAAATCCTGATGAGTTCTAATCTAACTCGAGGAGTAGGGCCTATTGGACAATTTCAAACATCAAAAATTTTACCGAAAAACATCAAATTTCGAATGGCACTTTCGTTCCATTCTCTTCTATTTTTAAGTGCGAACTTGATTTTTATTGCTTCACTAAAATTCAAGTCTTGTGCGCTCGTACTTTTATTTCCATCCGTCCAATACGCTCGAACTCGGAAACCATTACATCGCCGGGTACAACCGGTGCAAATCCGAGAGGCGATCCCGCCATAATTACGTCCCCAGGATGAAGGGTATAGAATGATGATGCATGAGAAACTACTCGAGCAATTCCATATTGCATGTCACTCGTATTGGAATCTTGTAGGCCCTCCCCGTTAACCGAAAGGGAAATGGAAATGTTGTCTGGGTCCTCAATTTCATCGGCCGTTACCATCCACGGCCCCAATACTGCATAACTGTCGATAGATTTCCGGGAACTAGCGCTTTCTGCGCCACGCAGTGTCATATCAATACCGATGCAGTAGCCTACGACATAATCCAAGGCTTCTGTCTCTGAGACATCTGTGCAGGCACGCCCAATAACAATAGTGAACTCTGCTTCGGGGTCATTACGCCGGTCTAAGAACCGAAGGGCAACACCATCAGATGGCCCGACTAATGCACTGTTAGCTTTTATAAACATACGGGGCGGGTCGCTATCCTTACGCGAAGTATCAACCGGAACACCCGGGCCAAAATCAAGTTTTTCTGTTGCACGATTTTTTCTGTTACCAGCAATCCCAATAATTTTACCCGGGTTTGCGATAGGACTGTTAAGGCGAACATCATCTAACGCATGGCAAACCCCTTTAGGCGCCGCCTCATCAATCGCTTTAATTACGGCATCCCAATGAAGTATTAACGGGTCACCCATGGGGAAAGACCAGCGGAGCGCTGGCAACACATCAAGCGCCTCGCTGACATCGATCACCTTATTTCCGTCAATTAAACCGAGCCGTTCATCATTAAAACGACAGATTTTCATTCCTTGGCCTCCACCCCTCCTCTTCCATACTCAAATACCCTATGAACTAGAAGTAATTTTGGTTGAAGAGGTTTTATATCATCTATATCCATATTTTATTTATGTGTACATTCTATAAAATATGATTGTCAAACTGGCTCGATCGAAGATGATCTATGACTACTAACTGAATTAGGAAGAACACAGCCATGGCTACCACTCTTAAAAGCGTTCGGCCTATAGTAATCGAAAGCCTTCACCCGGTCATTGGTGCGGAAATAAAAAATATCGATTTAAGGCAGCCACTTAGCAAGGATTGCATCAAGGAACTCAAAGAGGCTTGGCACGTCCATTCTGTCCTTCTATTTCGGGATCAAAACCTATCGGAAGAGGATCAAATCCGCTTTGCGGCCAACTTCGGACCAATCGCAGATCGTGTATCACCAATCGGCGGCGATGCGGTTAACGCGCCAGACTGGAAAAACCTAATGCTCATTACCGACCATGTAGATTCAAAGGGAAAGGCTATAGGATCTCTCGGCCACGGTGAGATGACTTTTCATACCGATAAGTGCTACCGGGAACGACCCCACCGCGCGTCGTTCCTTTATGGGATCGAAATTCCTTCT
>Ga0114933_10006513_pt1 | contig 10341 bp, 10 predicted proteins | sample 4SBtaG_FD_89691 | JGI IMG/M metagenome (GOLD analysis project Ga0114933, IMG submission 89691) | Deep subsurface microbial communities from Kolumbo volcano to uncover new lineages of life (NeLLi) - 4SBTROV12_W25 metaG | ecosystem: Environmental > Aquatic > Marine > Volcanic | place: Kolumbo... | reverse complement strand
TTCGGGTCGGCTAACACCTTTTAAGATCATCGGACCACCCCAAATTTGTCGGATCTCGTCCCAAGTATCCCAGTTGAGTGCGGCAAGAAACTCCCGCCCAGTTGAATTTGATCGAGTTGGTGGTGTCCATCCAGCTATCATTTGACGTTCACGATTAGAATAAACAGCTGCGTCAACAGTGACTGCAAGGGCGGCGTAATTATTGTCTTTCACACGCCCTAATAAATCTTCTAGCCAATTACGCCCGCCGCGAACATATATCTGAAAAACTTTCGGATGCAGACTGTTCATTGCAATTTCTTCTAGGCTAGGCCTGGAATGCCCGCTAAGCATATTAATAATTCCAAATTCTTCGGCGGCGTCGTCAACAGCTTATGCCGCCGCAGGGGTCACCAACTGTAGCGATGCCATTGGTGCCAGAAAAACTGGTATTCGTGATTTGTGACCCATCACTTTCGTTCCAAAGTCTACCGCCGAGACATCTCGTAAAACCCGCGGCTTAAGCGCGATTGAGTCTAAACCAAAGCGGTTGCGACGCATCGCGGTCTCGCTTTCGCTACCACCTGCCAGGTAATCCCAGACTGGTCCACGCGCGTTCCGCCTAGCTCTTCTGATAATCTCATGATTTGTTTTAAATTCCATTTTAGAGCGTAATCCTAAAGCTTTACTGCTTAATTTTAATCCGGCTGATCCTATTAGGTGAGGCGGTGAGCACAATTTTAGTGCTCGTGCCCGTCCTTGTCGAGGCAACCAAATCTATCAAAAGTTTTGTTTGAATTGGTTTCCCAACTGCGATTTTAGGTAATAAACTGACTTCTATGTCTGAACTTAAACTTAAAGAACATACAACACAGCGTGCCCCAGCGGTTCCCATGCAACCTGTTGTTGATCCGGCAGCGTGGACAGCCTCGGACTTGGCTAATGATCAGGGCTGGGTTCATGAGCTATCTGAATCAGACATATCTGAATTGGATGCCCTTGTTGGCGCGATAAGTTGCCGCATCACGGATATTCTTGACATTAAGAAGTCAGATATTGACTTACCTAAAATGGGCGCCAGGCTTAAAAGGATAGCAAAGGACGTACTTGATGGTAGGGGGCTAGCTCTTATTAGAGGCGTTCCAGTTGAGCGCTATTCTAGACTAGAATCAGCAATTGCATTTTGGTGTATCGGCGGGTTTTTCGGTGATCCAGTGTCACAAAATGCTAAAGGACATCTGTTAGGCCACGTGCAGGACCTTGGTGGAACTACCTTAAAAAACCCCAATAACCGTGGATACCAAACTCAAGAAGGGTTGCCCTACCATTGTGATTCTTGTGATGTGGTAGTCTTGCTATGTTTGCATCCCTCCAAATCTGGCGGCGAAAGTACGGTTGTTAGTTCGTTAAATATTTATAATGAAATCTTAAAACGAAACCCTGCTGCCGCAGCCGCACTCTCAGAAGCAATCTATCGTGATCGTCGTAACGAAATTCCTGAAGGTCGGGACCCTTGGTTTCAGCTTCCGGTGTTTAATTTTCACCAGGAATATATGACCGTGAGCTGGCAGGGTGGTTATATCCGTTCGGCCACAAGGTTCGATGAGTTGCCGCCCCATTCTAAAAATTTAAAGGATGGACTGGATTTGTTTAATAAACTCGCAAACGAGCTGTCCTATTCAATGGACTTTAAACCCGGTGACATTCAGATCTTGCATAATCATGTCACAGTCCATTCAAGGACAGCGTTTGAAGAATACCCCGAAATGGAGCGCAAGCGCCATTTGCTGCGTTTATGGCTTGCTACGCCTGAAGGACGTCCATTGTCAGCAGCGTATGCAAATCGTTATGGTGATTTGAAGTCCGGCGTAAGGCCTGCTGGAGGTGTAATTGTGCCAGGCACGGTGTTTAAGGCGCCATTAAATGCAGAGTAAATAAAGGTGATCCAAATTCTGTTACTTTTTGTATGATTAGTATAATATATTTGTTAAGGACAATTTTCGTAATGAGGTGGGTTTACTGAGGAGAAAGTAAATGGATCTAGCAACAAGTGATAAATACCATGCAATGAGTGTTGATAGCTTTGATACAACAAAGCTTCTGACCAACGCGGCGCGGCAACGCGACGCAAGAAAACTCAATGAATTTCCGATTTTTGATACTGACGCGCATCACTATGAGGGTGAGTCTATCCAGGAGATCATTAAATATATTGATGATGACGTTTTGAATCATCTTGCGAGGTCTAATCCTGGAATTATCTCGCAGGGTCGCGGTGGCTATCAGCCTATCGGTGGAAGAGTAACCAGATACCCCCTTCGCAAAATTGAGGAGACACCAGCGGATGGCGTTCATCGTGACATTCATTTGTCGCGACGTTGGATGGACGCGATGGGTATCGATTATATCGGCCTTTTCCCCACGGGGATGTTGGGGATCGGGCTTGCCCCTCAGGTAGAAGTGGAAGTGCAATATGCAAAGGCATATATGCGTTGGCTTACAGAGGAACTACTCCCCAGTGACCCAAGGATTAAGGGTTACGTATTCTTGCCATTTAACAGCCCTGAAGCTGCCTATGAAATGGCACAACAATTTGCGGATAAAAAAGGGATCATCGGCTTTCTTATTACAAGTCCAAGATATAAGCCGGTTCATGACAACGCCTATATGAAGACTTATAGGTTTATTGAGGAAACTGGTATGCCTCTAATTTTTCATTCCGGGCTTAATTGGAATGATCCCCTCATGTCGGTGACCAATCGCTTTATCGCTGCTCATGCGCTCGGCTTTACACTCTACAACGTCATCCATATGACCAACTGGATTTGCAATGCCCTTAACGAGCGCTTCCCAACATTGGATGTATGTTGGGTTGAGTCCGGACTATCTTGGGTTCCATGGCTTGGCCAAAGACTAGATAATGACTACAAGATGCGTTCTTCTGAAATTCCGGGACTTAAAAAACTCCCAAGCGAATATATGGCTGATATGTTCTACACTAATCAGCCGATGGAAAAGCCCAACGACTTGGACTATTTAGAAATGACATTCAAGTTCATTAAAGCGGAAACTCAGTTGCTTTATGCATCAGATTATCCGCATTGGGACGCTGATATGCCCAGTGCTATCTATGACCTTCCCTTCCTGGATGAGAAAGCGAAACGAAACATTCTGGGCGGTAATGCAGTCAAATTATTTGATCTTGATGTTTCGGATCGGTATCCGAATTACAAAGCTGCATAAGTATTCGATGTTTTCTTAATGCGGAGGCCGGGTTGTAATACCCGGCCTTCCTTTAAGAGGTTAATGTTAAGGCCTCGGGCTTAATGAATAATCAAAATATGAGTTATTAAGAAAGGGAGCGTAATGGCTAAAGAAATTCTCGTCGGAAAGGCCTCCGATTTTAAGGAGGGGGATAAAAAAATAGTACCCAACGGCAAGAACAGCGAAATTGGCGTTTATTTGGTTCACGGAAAATGGCATGCATATGCCAACCTGTGTCCTCATCAAGGTGGACCGGCCTGCGAAGGGTTGTTGATGGCTAAAGTTGAGGAAGTGATTGCCGAAGATAAGACCTATCAAGGCATGAAGTTTAATCATGACGAAATGCATATTGTTTGTCCGTGGCATGGTTGGGAGTTTGATATTGCTGACGGCCAAGCAGTCGCTGATCGCAAGTGGAGCCTCCGTAAATTCGAAGTAGAGGTTCGCGGAGAGGAAGTATATGTCCTCGCCTGAACAAGATCCAAGAGCTGCAGATTTACCCGAGGGGGGTGAAGTTATCGCCCATATACCCGACGAAGAGGCTGCACTGCGTGCTTTCGCTAAACGTATGGCCGAAGTTCCCGAGGGTGAGCCTATACCGAATGAAGTCATCCAGGAGGGCTTAACCGCTATGGTACGCCTTTACTCTGTGAAATTTCAGCTCGGTGAACGTTGGGAACCATTTTCAGAGGGTGACATGGTGCCTGCGACTGCCGCGATGATAATGTGTACGACGATGTTGAAGGCGGTAAATGTTGAGGTATTCGAACTGGGCATGTGGCAGTCATGGTCAGGCGCTTGAGGCATAGAGGGAAGTAATGGATTTACCGACGAGTGATATACACAAACAAGCTGTAAAATCCTTAGATACAACGAGCCTGCTCACTAACGCCGCTCGGCAACGTGACGCAAGAAATTATGCTTCATTTCCAATCGTTGATGTTGACTGCCATCACTATGAGAATGAGTCCATCTCGGAAATTGTAAGATATATAGACGACCCGGTCTTGAAACAGATGGGGATGTTGTATACTGGTGGTGGAACCGGTGGCCAAACGCCATTTAACCCCGGACTTGTTGGCTATCAAGACGTTGCCGGACGCGTTACGCGTTATCCATTGCGTAAAACTGAAACAACACCAGGCGATGACCAGCATCGTGATGTGCACTTGTCCCTGAGATGGATGGATGCCATGGGTGTTGATTACGTCTGCCTTTTTCCAACGCCGATGCTAAGCCTTGGGCTGCATCCGCAAGCCGAAGTAGAAGCAGCATTAGCAAAGGCATATAATCGCTGGCTCTTGGAGAATATTACAGCAAAGGAAGAGCGCATTAAAACAATGATGTATGTGCCTTTCAGCGACCCCGAAGCGGCCTATGAAACTGTAAAAGAATTTGGAGACCACCCGGACGTTATAGGCTTCATGATCGTTTCTGTTCGCTATCACGCGGTTCACAGCAATGCCTACATGAAGACCTATGCCCTCATGGAGGAGCTGGGTAAACCTCTTGGCTTTCATAGTAATTACAACTGGAATGATCGCTTGGTAGGTAATAGTAATCGTTTTCTGGTAACCCACGCACTCGGCTTTACGGTTTATAACGCAGTTCATCTATGTAATTGGGTTGTTAATGCAATGCCGGAACGCTTTCCCAAGTTGAAAACAGTCTGGATCGAATCTGGGCTGGCATGGATACCCTGGGTGATGCAGAGACTAGATAATGATTATAAAATGCGTTGGTCTGAAGCACCCTCACTTAAGGGGTTACCAAGCGATTATATGCGTGAAATGTTTTATACCAGCCAGCCCATGGAAATGCCTGATAATTTAGATGTCCTAAAAACTACTTTTGATATGATTAATGCCGATGATCAACTGCTGTGGGCATCAGATTATCCCCATTGGGATATGGATGTTCCAAGTGTAATTTATGATCTGCCATTCCTTGACGAACGCCGAAAACAAAAAATTCTTGGTGGCAATGCTATAGATTTATTTAATCTGGATGTTAGCCAGCGTTTCCCCGACTACAAACCGGGCTGACGGCAAACGGCGGTGACCTTAACTGAAGGACTTGTTGGTTTAATCAGGGAGAAGCCCGTATCGGATGTAGACCTCCATAAGACGGCCCTATTAACCCTTGACGGTGTCGCCAATATGATTGCCGGGCGCAATTCTGTGCCGGGGCGAAAGTTGCTCAAATGGGCAGCAGACCGTCAAGGCGACGCCGCGCGGCGCGCCTTTGTTATGGGCGGCCTCACTCATATTCTCGAAGTTGATGATATCCATCGAGCATCAGTTGTTCATACAGGGTGTGTCACCGTACCAGTTGCTCTTTCATTAGCAGTTGATCAGGAGATGTCGGGCGAAAAATTTTTAAAAAGTATTCTTTTCGGATTTGAGGCAAGTAGTCGGGTAGGGATGGCGGTTGGCCCGGAGCATTACAAAATATGGCATAACACCGCTACTTGTGGTCCGTATGGTAGTGCGATGACAGCTGCGACAATTCTTGATCTGAGTGATGAACAAAGTACTCATGCGCTTGGCAATGCGGGGACGCAGTCTGCGGGACTTTGGGAGTTTCTCGAGACAGGTGCGATGACTAAGCATTTGCATGCAGGTCGCGCTGCAGAGGCCGGGCTGGTCGCTGCTGAGTTAGCAGCGTTAGATTTCACTGGCCCTCCAGCTATCCTCGAGGGGAATGCAGGTTTCTTTGCAGGCGCCTGCCCAGACCCAAATCCAGAAGCTGTTTTGCGCAATCCCGAAGAGAACTGGCAGGTGCATTCTACGTCTATTAAACCCTGGCCCGCTTGCCGACATACTCACCCAGCTATAGATGCGTCACTTACCCTTTTTGATGACCTTGATGGTTCCTCGATAGAACGTATCGAAGTTGAGACTTATCAGGCAGCTATAGATGTCTGTGACCGTCCGGTGGTTAACAGTGAGTATGAAGGTAAGTTTTCGTTACAACATTGTGTGGCCGCTTCATTGAAGCGCGGTCAAATTGACTTTCTCGCCTTTGGTAAAGAAGCACGGCGCGAGGCTGCCCAATTGGCAACCAAAGTAAGTGTTACGTGCACAGAACCCTATGCTACGTCCTACCCAGGATCTTGGGGGGCTGCTGTTTCGGTAATTTTTTCAGATGGAAGAATATTAAAATCTTCCAAACCTGAATGTAAGGGGGACCCGGAGGCGGCATTGAATGATAAGGAGATGATTAGCAAAGCAGGGGATCTTATTCGCTTTGGCGGGATTAATGACCCGGCACCAGTGATTGAAGGGATTATGGGAATGTCTCAAGGTGGTAAATCTATCAGCATCGACAATGTTTTAGTGCCTGTGAATTAATTAAAAATTTTAATCACAAAACTTATTAAAAAAAATCTGAGAACAAAGTCGAACCAGGGACAAAAATATTAAACTTAGCCACCTATTTGTAATGGGAGATCAAATACGACTTGGCCGTTGCAGTATATGCCTTGTCGTCTAATCCAAGCTTTGGGGTGGGATCTTGACCTGGATAATTCGGTGAAAAAATGAAGGAAACTTACGATGACGCAGCAGGAGAAAGCTGAAAAATTTTTGGTGATGCACCGTGAAGGTATTTTAGTTTTGCCAAATGCCTGGGATGTCGCTAGTGCATGCGTTCTAGTTGACGCCGGGTTCAATGCAATTGCGACGACTAGTGGCGGTTGTGCCTTTTCTGTTGGATTCTGTGATGGCGAAAATATAGGCCGGAGTGGTATGGCGGAAGTTGTTCGTCGGATAGCAAGCGGTGTTTCGGTTCCCGTTAGCGCTGATATGGAAGCTGGTTACGGCCCTTCGCCAAGCGATGTGGAAAATACAGTTAATGCAGCGTTAGGGTCGGGTGCCGTTGGTGTTAACATTGAAGATGGAGATAAGAGGGGGACGACGAGACGTCTTCACGATCTAGATCTTTCCGTAGAGCGGGTTCGTGCAGCCCGTAAAGCCGCAGACGACTTCGGTATTTCAGCCGTGATTAATGCTAGGACAGATGGCTATATGCTTGGTGGTGAGCAGGATATGTTTGATGAAACTGTTAAACGAGCAAATCTTTACCTTGAGGCCGGGGCTGATTGTGCCTTTGTTATCGGTGTACGCGATGGTCATCTTATTGGACGATTAGCAGCGGCGATTAATGGTCCCATGAATGTACTGGCGGGACCTGGGACGCCTCCAGTCCAAAAGCTAAAAGAAATGGGTGTTCGGCGTGTAACCGTTGGCGGGAATATTGCCAAGGCTGCCTACACGTTGGTTAAAACAGCCGCCGAAGAATTAAAAAATTCTGGTACCTATGAATTTGCGGCAGGCATATATTCTCAACCTGAAATGCATCGTATCATCAAAGGCGAATAATGCAGAACTCCTGGTTATCTGAATACTTGTATGGCTCCTTTTGGATCGCCCACAAAATTTGACCTGGTCGCGGCATAGTTACGCTAGATACAACGGATATAGCCACCATCGACGCGGACAGAACTCCCAGTGATATAAGCGGCGCAGTCACTGACGAGAAAGGCTGCAACTTTCGAGAATTCGTCCACGGTACCGTATCGGCCGGCAGGAATCGTTGCGTGTGATTTTTTTACAATTTGCTCTACCGTTACCCCCTGATGTCTGGCCGCATTTGCGTCTATTGAATTTACGCGGTCAGTATGAATACGTCCTGGTATAATGGCGTTGACCGTAACTCCATCCTTTGCCACTTCTGTGGCAAGGGATTTACCCCAGCCTATCAGTGAAGCACGTAGTGTATTTGAAATACCTAAACCGGGGATTGGCTGAATAGCGCCGGAACTTGAAATGATAAGAATGCGGCCCCAGCCGCTTTCTTGCATACCTGGTAAAAATGCATTGGCAATCTCAAGCTGGCTAAGAACGATTGGTCGAAATTGGTTTTCTATAATCTCGAGATCTACCCCGGCTATAGCTCCTGGCGGTGGGCCCCCGCCATTATTTATAACGATATCGATACCGCTGAAGTCTTTCTTGACGTCAATAATTAGCTTGGAAACAGCGGCCGCTTGGGAAAGGTCAACCTGATAGCCACGGGCCATACGCCCGGTTCGATTCTCAAGATCGGTAGCCTGTGCCCTCATGGCGTTGCCGTTACGACCACAAAGTGCAACATCAACTCCTTCGGCGGCGAGTTGCTCGGCTATTCCTTGTCCAAGGCCCCGTGAAGCGCCCAACACCAGGGCGCGTTTATCCATCAATCCCAAATTCACGATAAAATTCCTTTGAGTTGGTTCTTTTGTTTAAAGCTCGTGTTGACGTTTTTGACGGTTCGCAAAGTCCATGACCGGTGGGCTTAGGTAGCGACGTACTGTTGATAAATCGGCGGCCTGACCAGCGGCGATGAGACGCTCCCCCTTAATAGTCACACGTTCCATCTGCCGGCGCTTCGGGTAATAGTCATGGAGTGCGGAATGTTGGACAGATCGATTGTCCCAGAATAGGACCATGTCCTGTTCCCAGGTATGGCGGTACTGATATTCGTGAATATAGGTTTTACGGAACAATAGATTGAGAATGGTGTTGCTTTCGTCCTCTTCCATTCCCTTAATCTTTATTGTGAATTGCGGGTTGACGAACAGCACCTTTTTACCGGTGACAGGGTGAACTGTTACAATTGGATGAACTGACGGAGGGTACATATCCTCGAATTTGCGCAGTCGTTCAATTCCCTCGTGAGTTTCAGGAAATAGTGTCTTGAAGGGCTTGAAATCGTGGACTGCTTCCAGTCCGGACAGAAAATTCTGCATTTTGTCGGACAGCCCTTCATAGACTGCTGACATGCTAATAAAAGCGGTATCGCCCCCTACATCAGGAATTATTTTGGAACAGAGAACTGTACCCATTGGTGGGCACTCTCGAAATGTTTCATCGGTATGCCAGATATCCGTGGGCGGCGGCGGGTTTCCTTCTTTTTGATCATAGACAATCAATTCTGGTGCATCTTCGGCACTACTTGAAAACGGATGTACTGTTAATTGACCGTAGTTACGGGCAAAGCGTTTGAGGTCTTCTGATGAAATTTTTTGATTAGGAAAAATCAGTAAACCAAATTCGGCGTGTGCCTGTCCGATTTTAGTCACGGTGTCTTCATCAAGCTGCTTTGTCAGGTCAATTCCCGAAATTTGGGCCCCGACGAAGACCCCAACTCTCTTGATAGTGATAGAGGAGTTCGTTTTTGTATTTAGATGCCCTGTGTCATCCATAGTTATCTCCTAATCACATTATTTTGTTCCGTTAGACCCACGCAGTCCCGAAAGGGTGGCTCTTGGTGAAATTTGGTCTTGCTCAATTCGAACTTCTATCATCGCAGGACCCCTGGACTTTAACGCTCTTTCAAAGGCCGGTGCAAATTGTTCAGTTGTTTCTACGACTTCCCCTGTTAGTCCGTAGGCTTTTCCCAGTGCTGCAAAATCTGGATTAATGAGGTCAGTGCCACTGACCCGCCCAGGGTAAAATTTTTCCTGATGCATACGAATTGTTCCGTAGGTTCCATTGTTAACAACAATAAAGACGACCCCCAGATTGTATTGCCGCGCTGTTGCAATCTCCTGGCCACACATTAAAAAATCACCGTCACCATTAAATGAAACAACGATACGGTCGGCATGAATAATTTTTGCAGCAACGGCGGCTGGTACACCATAACCCATTGAACCACTCTGGGGGGCCAACTCAGTGGGGTAACTACGATAGGGATAAAATCGGTGCACCCAGTTTGAAAAATTACCAGCCCCATTGGCAATAATAGAATCATCTGGTAGCCGATTCCCTAGCCATTGAATTATTGAGCCAAGATCCACGTCACCTTTCATTTTTGGAATGGTAATATTCTCATCCTGGTCTGAGCGCGCGTCACTCGTCCAGTTTGACCATGGAATGTTTTTGGGAAATTTGAGGGATTTTGCAGCAGCAGCAAAGTTTGCCATTCCCGAATGTATAGCCAGTTCAGGTTCATAAACACGGGCTAATTCGTCCAACCCTGCGGCAACATGCACGAGTGTTTGGCTGGGGCAGGGAATAGAAAAACGCTGATAACCATCGGTAATTATTTCTG
>Ga0114933_10006508_pt1 | contig 10346 bp, 9 predicted proteins | sample 4SBtaG_FD_89691 | JGI IMG/M metagenome (GOLD analysis project Ga0114933, IMG submission 89691) | Deep subsurface microbial communities from Kolumbo volcano to uncover new lineages of life (NeLLi) - 4SBTROV12_W25 metaG | ecosystem: Environmental > Aquatic > Marine > Volcanic | place: Kolumbo... | reverse complement strand
TTTTGTCTTTTAAAATTTCAAGACCAGATTTTGTGATCTGTAAACAACCAAATTTTTTAATATTAATTATTAGATGTCCTGAAGAAATTAGTTGTCTAATAAACCCTTGCCAAAAACCTTTTTTATAATTTTTTCCTATACCAAAGGTTTTAATTTTATCATGTTTTTTTTCAATTATTTTGTCAGTTTTATTTCCTAATAAAATGTTTATTATATGAATTGTTCCAAAAAATTGACCAGAACGATATATTGCAGAGAGAGCCATTTGTGCCAATTTTGTTCCATCAAGCATTTTAGGAGGAATTAAACAATTATCACAGTTATTACAGTCTTCTACCTTTTCATCAAAATATGATAATAAAGACTTTTTTCTACATATAGGTGTCTCACAATAGGCTAATAGGCTATCAAGTCTTTTATTCTCTCTTAATTTATGTTGTATATCATCACCATCATTCTCTATGAAGCGGCGTCTTTGAAATAAATCATTAAGGCCATAGAGTAATAAAGTCTCAGCCGGATTTCCGTCACGACCTGCTCTTCCAATTTCTTGATAATATGCTTCAATGCTAGAGGGTAGACTTAGGTGAGCAACAAACCTTACATTTGATTTATTTATTCCCATTCCAAATGCAATTGTAGCTACTATAATTACACCTCTATCATTCATAAAAATTTCTTGATTTAATTTACGTGTATTACTATCTTGGCCTGCATGATAAGGTATTGCATTATAATTATTTTTATTAAGGAATAAAGAGACATCTTCAGTTTGTTTTCTTGATAGGCAATATATAATACCTGACTCACCATTTTTATTTTCTAAAAATATAAGTATTTGTTTTTTCCAATCATCCTTTTGTTCTACAGCAAGACTTAGATTAGGCCTATCAAACCCTTGAATAAATACTTTTGAATTATAATTAGTAAGTTTTTTAACTATATCTTCTCTTGTGTTTTTATCAGCTGTAGCTGTAAAGCCAGCAATAATAGAATCCGGATATATTGTAGATAATTGAGATAGCTCTTCATATTGGGGTCTAAAACTAACACCCCATTTTGAAATACAATGAGCTTCATCAATAGCAAACATAGCAACATCAGTGTCACTAAGTTCATTTAAAGTTTTTTCACTCATCAAATTTTCAGGAGATAAATATAATATTTTTATTTTTCCTTTTTTAAAATTATCTAAGGTTTTTTTATTTAATTCTTCTGATATATGAGAATGAATTCTATCTGCAGCAACTCCGTTTTCTTTTAGAGATAAAATTTGATCGTCCATTAAAGCTACTAAAGGAGAAACTACAATTGTACCTCTAGAAAATATTAATGCAGGAATTTGATAGCACAATGACTTGCCGGCTCCAGTAGGCATTACAGCAAGTACATTATTTTTATCGAGTAAATTGTTAATAATTTCTTCCTGTCCAGAACGGAAAGAGTTATATCCAAATACATCATTAAGTATTTGTAGAGCTTGCATTATATATCCATATTATTAAAGTTTCTATATTACTATAATTTTAGTTGTTAATCATTACAAACATAATCATCTTTATTTAAATATCTTGCTATTAAATTATGCATGTGATATCGCCCCTTATAATTTTTATTTTATTTCATTTATCTTATTAAGCTCAAAATAAGCGTCTTATAGATTATTTGGATTCTTAAAACTGAAAGTATAACTCTATGGATTTCAATGAATTAGGTTTAACAGGTCCGATTCTCAAAGCAATTGCTTCTGAAAATTATGACAAACCAACTCCTATTCAAAATGCTGTCATTCCAAAATTTTTAAATAATCATGATATAGTTGGAATAGCTCAAACAGGTACTGGAAAAACAGCTGCATTTGTATTGCCTATATTGGAAAGGTTGATAAAGAAAAATAAAAAAAATCCACCTAAATCATTTCCTGTACTTATATTAGTTCCCACACGAGAGCTAGCAATGCAAATTATTGATAAAATTAGAACTTATGGAAAAATTATTAGGCCGAAAGCTGTTTTAATAGTAGGAGGTGCTAAACCTGGACCTCAGATAAAGTCACTGAAGGATGGAGCTGATATTGTAGTTGCTACTCCAGGCAGATTATTAGATCATGTAAAATCTAAAGTTGCATATTTAAATAATACAAATACTGTAATTTTAGATGAAGCGGATCAAATGTTAGATTTAGGGTTTATGCCAAGCATAAAGTTAATTATGTCTAATATTTCAAAATCAAAGCAAGCAGTACTTTTATCTGCAACAATGCCCAAAGCAGTTAGAAGTCTAGCTAATGAATTTTTAAATAACCCTGAAGAAGTAAACGTTGCACCTACTGCAAGACCGATAGAGTTAATTGATCAAAGAGTTTTTATAGTTAAGAGAGAAACAAAACTTAAATTTCTTAAAGATATATTTGATAATCATAACATTTATAGGTCTATAGTCTTTGTCAGAACTAAGATAGGTGCAAATAAATTAGCAACTAAATTAAAAACATCAGGAATAGATGTAGATGCAATTCATGGTGATAAAAGTCAAAGTCAAAGAACTAGAACATTAAAAAATTTTAGAATTGGAAAATTAAATATTTTAATAGCTACAGATATAGCTGCAAGAGGAATAGATGTGGATGATATTTCTCATATTATAAATTATGACATGCCAAACGAATCTGAAATTTATATTCACCGAATAGGAAGAACAGCGAGAGCTGGGAAAAGTGGTATAGCAATCTCTTTGTGTGATGTATCTGAAAAAAGAAAGCTTAAATCGATTGAAAAATTGATTGGATATTCTTTGTATGCAAAGGTATTAAATTCATCAGAAACTTTGATACTTGGTAACACTAATAAAAATTCTTCTTTAAAAGATAAAATTAATACTAAAAATGAATTAAATAGTAATAAAGTAGTTAAGAGTACAAAAAAAAGAAATTCAGCTAAACTTTTTAGTAAGAAAGCAAAAAAACGTTTTGCAGAAAAGAGAAAAAAAAGAATACAACAAGATAATCATCAATCTATAGAGAAACTAAGTACAAAAACAAATAAACGTAAAGATAAAAAATCAAAAAATAATAGTGTAAAAAATAGTAATTTAACTTTTAAAAAGAAGTCTAATAAAAGAAAATTTTCACTTAATTTAGATGATGCTTTTCATGGTAAAGCTCATAATTAAATTTATAAATATTTTATTATTTTAATATAAATCCTTGATAATTATTTTTAGAAACTTCATCACATTTTTCAACATATTTTGAATACCCTCCCACATAAGGCATAAAGTTTTTAGCCTTTCCTTTTATATTGGCACCAATATACCATGAGCTACAGGAAGAACGAACATGATCTATAGACACTTCTTGGTTGTGTTTATACCATTCATTTTCTGCTTTCAAAGATGCTTCTATAAAATTTTTATTATTATTTTTCATGTATTCAATACAATCAAATATCCAGTTAACATGCTGTTCGATAGAAACTATCATATTTGTCAAAACTGATGGGCTTCCTGGACCTGAAATAGTAAATAAATTTGGAAAACCTGAAGACGCTAAACCTAGATAATTTTTAGGACCTTCAGACCATTTATTTTTTAATTTAATATTATTTTTTCCTTCAATATCAATATTAAATAAGGTTCCCGTCATAGCATCAAATCCTGTTGCTAAGATAATTATATCAAGTTCATAATGATTTTTAGAAGTGTTTATTCCTTTTGCATAAAATTCTTCAAGAGGAGTTGTTTTAAGGTCAACAAGCGAAATATTAGGCTTATTATATGATTCATAGTAATTGCTATCTACAGCTAACCTCTTACAGCCTATGGGGTAATCTGGTGTTAATAGCTTAGCAACATGTGAATCTTTTACTAAAGATTTTATTTTGTTCCTTACAAATTTAGCAGCTGTTTCATTAGCTTCTCTATCAAAGTTTAAGTCTTCAAAAGCTGCAATAAAGGGAACTCCACCTTTATTCCACCTATCTTCAAATACTGTTTCTCTTCTTTCTTTAGAAACATTTAATGCAGACTGATGATTAATAGGCAAAGCCATTGCGGCTACTGAATTTTGTGCTTTTAATCTAAAATTTGAATAATTATATTTAACTTCTTCTATAAATAAATCATTATCATATCCTACAGGTTCTCTCATATATTTTTTAGTTTTACCTTTTAAGTATTTAAGAGGTTTATTTCTTGCTGGAACTGTATAATGGGGAGTTCTTTGGAAAACATAAAGATGTTCGACTTCATTTATAATCTCTGGAATACATTGAATTGCTGAGGATCCAGTTCCTATTATACCTACTTTTTTATTTTTAAGATTAATATGATGATGAGGCCAATTACCTGTATGATAAATTTCTCCTTTAAAGCTTTCTATATTTTTAAACTTGGGTTTATTTAAAGTAGAAAGGCAACCTGTTGCCATTATACAAAACTTTGTCTTAATTAATTGATTTGTATTATTTATTAATTCCCAATGATTTTTATCTGAATTAAATTTTGCTGACTTGATTTCAGAATTAAACTGAATATTTTCTCTTAATTTGAAACGATCTGCTACATGGTTTGCATATTTTAGTATTTCTGGCTGAGTGGCATATTTTTCTGTCCATTCCCACTCTTCTTGAAGCTCATTCGAAAATTGGTAGGAATATTGCATACTTTCAACATCACATCGTGCTCCTGGATATCTATTCCAATACCATGTTCCACCTACGTTCGAAGCTCGTTCTATTGCTATAACATTCAGCTTAGCTAATTTTGCTTTATATAAACTATATAGCCCTGCAAAACCTGCTCCAATAATTACTAAATCATAAATTTTTTTATTACTTATCATCCATTATCCAAATCATTTTACAAATGTATTATATTTTTTTATTACTCTCTATAATTATTTTAATAAAATATTTGATCTAATATAAAAATAACTCCGTAATTAATAGAAAAAGGAGTTTAAAATGTTTAAAGAATCTTATGCTTTAGTAATGAGCCCAAATTCAAATCCTTTAAAAGGATTACCTAAAATGGTACGTTTTCAGTTAATGACAACTCTAGCATTCATGTGGTCATTTATATTCACCATGTGGATTGGATCAATGCAATTTTTTGGACCTTCAGCTATAGTCCATACTTTAGTACTTATAGGCGTATTTTTTACAGCAGAAATTTTTAAGAAAGCTAGAAACTAAATTATATACTAAACAATAGAAATACTTAGTTAATGTTCAAACTGCTAATATTATTAGTTTATTTAGTGCCCAATTTCTCTTATGCAGATAGTACAGTTGGTGAATCCCTTTTTAACAGAAACTGTGCTACATGTCATAAGAGAACGGCACCTAATATAATTGGAACAAAATTGAATTCATCTACATTCTTAATGATAGTTAAAAATGGCAGAGCTGGTACTATGATGGGTTCATTTAAAAGTAAATTTTCAGACGATGAAATATTAAATATATATTCTTACTTATCAGGAAAATAATTATTTTTTCCACAGTGAATTTAAGTAACCTTTATCTTTATTCATATAATTATCAATGATAGAAAATCCTGTTTTAAATGCTATTTTCTCTATATCTTCTATTGAAAATTTAAATGAATATTCTAGATGTATTGGTTCAAATAGTTTAAATTTAAAACTTTTGTTTAATTTTTTTAAATGTATTTGCTGTTTTTCAGTAGAAATTAAGAAACTTTCCATAGCCCCTAATAATGGATTGTACTTCCCATAATGTATAAATGTTTTTAAATTAAAGTTACCTTGTAACTCATTATTAATTCTTTTTAACAAATTCAAGTTAAATTTTTTTGTAAGTTTGCTTGAGTCATTGTAAGCTTTATTAAGCTTCCTAATATCTTTTTTTAAGTCAAAGCCTGCAAATACATAACTATTATTTGATATGTTATTATATATTTTTTTCATAAATTTAATTGACTCAGATCTTTCAAAATTTCCTATATTTGAGCCTAAAAATAGAACTAATTGTCTATTTTGAGATATAGTTTTAACATAACGTAGACCTTCAAAATATTCACTTACTATTCCATTAATTTTAAGTCTATTACTTTCTTTGATCGTTTTATTTAATAATTCAAGTGCTTTTTTAGATATATCAATTGGATAATAGTTGACTATATAATTACATTTTAAAAAACCGTTAATGATAATTTTACTTTTACTTCCATCACCTGGACCAAGTTCAATTATATCTATTTCTTTTAACTTTAGTAAAGTTGGTAATTTAAATTTTATTTTATTTAATACTTCTATTTCATTTCTAGTAAGATAATAATCTGGGTGTTTTGTAATTTTTTGAAAAATTTTTGATCCCGTATCATCATAAAAATATTTAGAAGAAATAGCTTTATTTTTTAAGTTCAAGCCATTTTCAACATCTATTGTAAAAGTATTAAGTTTAGATACTTTCTGTTTCTTTTTACTTTGTTCTAAATTAATTATTCTCATTGAACATCTCTAGCTAATCTAATTCCAGAAAACATCCACCTTTGATGAGGTTCGTAAAAGTTTCTATATGTATTTCTAATATGTTCTGAAGGTGTGGCTATACTGCCTCCTTTTAGTACAAATTGTCCACACATAAATTTTTCATTATATTCTTCTATTTCTTCATGAAAAGGCTTAAAACCAGGATATGATGAATAATGGCTCTTCGTCCACCACCATAGATTATTTACAGATAAATTTATATCACTAGCATGGTAAATACTTTTACTACTATTTAGGTTTTTATTTTTTGAGTTTATTGTTTTTAAAAATATTTCTGACTCTTCCTCGGTAGGTAAACGACTATCAGCCCACTTTGCATATGCAGAGGCTTCATAATAGCTTATATGGCATACCGGAGCATCTCCAATTAAAGAATATAAGCCATGTAAAGTGAATTCTTTTATAGTACCCTTATTATTGTAGTTCCAATATAGAGGGCAACTTATCTGATTAGAATTAACCCACTCCCAACCTTTACTTAACCAATATTGAGGTTTCTGATAACCTTTTTGTGCTATAAACTTTTTATAATCATTATTTGTTACGTATTGTTTATTAATTCTGAAAGGGTTAATATAGACTTTATGTTGAGGTTTTTCATTATCGTATGTAAACATCCTATTATCTGCACCGACTAAATATAGACCTTCATCAAAATACTGCCATTTTTCTAATTTACGCTTTATTTTAGGAATGTTATTTTTTGAAAAACTAATATTATTTAAATTTATATTTAATACAAATTTAATATCCATTAATATTAATTCTTGATGTTGTTCTTCGTGATTTATTCCTAATTGTATAAGAAAATTAATTTTTTTATTATTTTTATTGGAAGTAATAATTTTACTAATTTCTTTATTAATATAATTCCTATATTTTTTAATTTCTTGAACTGTTGGACGTGATAATTGACCTCTCAAGTTTTGTGTCCAATGATTACCGATTGATTTGTAATAAGAATTAAAAATAGTATTATACGTTTCGTTATATCTTTTTTTATTATTTTTAAATTTTAATAAAATAATTTCTTCGAAAAACCATGAAGTATGTCCTAAATGCCATTTAATAGGACTTACTTCTTCATTAGGTTGCACCACATAATCTTCTATCTCAAGGGATTTGCATAGAGAAAGCGTTTTTTTTCTGATACTAACAAACTTCTTAAGTAAATCACTATTTTTCATTATACTGTCTATTTATTCATTATTAATTATGATTAATACTATTTTAAACTATATCTAAGTATTTAAAAATAAATTATATAAGGTAATATAATTAATAAAGTACTATTTTATTAAATATTGGATATTTTTTTATGAATTTAAATTCTATAACCTTTGATAATAGCTACGCTCGTTTACCAAAAAAATTTTATGCTAATGTTAATCCTACGCCTGTAAAAAATCCTAATATTATTAAATTAAATACACAATTAGCAGATAATTTAGGAATAAAACTGAATAATATAGATCTTGAAAAGTTTTTTTCAGGTAATTCTTTATTAGAAGGCTCTCAACCTATTGCGATGGCTTATGCCGGTCATCAATTTGGTCATTGGGTTCCTCAATTAGGTGACGGTAGAGCTGTACTTTTAGGAGAAATAATAGATACAAATGGATGTAGAAGAGATATCCAACTTAAAGGATGTGGACCAACTCCATTTTCGAGAATGGGAGATGGACGCGCTTGGTTGGGTCCTATTTTAAGAGAGTATGTTTTAAGTGAAGCAATGGAAAATATGGGTGTTCCAACTACGCGAGCATTATCGGCAATATCAACTGGGGAAAGTGTATATAGAGAAAAAGAATTTCCTGGTGCAATTTTAACAAGAGTGGCTTTTAGTCATGTAAGAGTAGGAACATTTCAATATTTTTCTGCTAGGCAAGACCTAGAAGGTTTAAAAATTTTGGCTGACTATGTAATAAATAGACATTATCAGAATTGTGTTAACGATAAAAATCCTTATTTAAGTTTATTAAAAGAGGTTATTAAACGTCAAGCTCTTCTGGTTTCAAAATGGATGGGAATAGGATTTATTCATGGGGTATTGAATACAGACAATACATCTATATATGGAGAAACAATAGATTATGGACCGTGTGCATTTATGGATGAATATAGCTCTAATAAAGTATTTAGTTCAATTGATCAAACGGGACGATATGCATATAAAAACCAGCCAGAAATAGTAAAATGGAATTTAGCGTGTTTTGCTTCTTGTTTATTACCATTAATTGATGAAAATGAAAAACAAGCAATAAGTTTAGCGCAAAATGTAGTTGATGAATTTTCCGATTTATACAAATCTTATTGGATTAAAATTTTTAGAAATAAATTAGGGTTATCAAAAGTATATGAAAATGATCAAAAATTAATTGATAACTTATTAAATTTAATGGAGACAGATCAAACTGATTTTACTTTAACGTTTAGAGGTCTTAGTACTTTAGCTAATAGTAATAGTTTGGAGTTTAAAAAATATTTTTCAAATCAGAATAAAATAAATGAATGGATTAATAATTGGAGACATAGGATATCTCAAGAAGGTAAAGAAAAAAAAGATATTGCTAAATTAATTAATTCAATTAACCCTTCTTATATTCCAAGAAATCATCGAATAGAAGAAATAATAGATAAAGCATTAGAGGGTGATTATTCATATTTTGAATTACTAAATAAAGTTTTAAATAAACCTTACAATGACCAGAATGAATATAAAAATTTTCAAGTACCTCCTGATATAAATCAAATAGTTACTCAAACATTTTGTGGTACATAGTTTTATTTCATGATAAATTAAAGGCTCTAAAAATTAGGGGAATGATATTATGAAAAAAAATGGAATAAAAGATGCTTGGGATAAAGGTGAATCAATAGTAAATGGCTGGTCTTCAATAGCAAATACTTTTAGCTCTGAAATAATGGCTGCTTCTGGGTTTGATAGTATTACGCTCGATATGCAACACGGACTAGTAGGGTATCAAAAAGTTGTTGAAATGTTACAAGCTATATCCGCTTATAATATAACTCCTATGGTAAGAGTTCCTTGGAATGATCCTAGTATGGTCATGAAATGTTTAGATGCAGGTGCTTATGGTATAATTTGTCCAATGGTGAATACACAAGAAGAATGCGTAAAGTTTGTTTCCGCATGTAGGTACGCGCCAAGAGGAAATAGAAGCTTTGGACCTGTAAGGGCAAGAATTTACGCAGGGGATGATTATTTTCAGCATGCAAATGATACTTTACTTAACTTTGCAATGATTGAAACATCTGAAGCAGTTGATAATTTAGATAGAATATTATCTGTAGAAGAATTAGATGCTGTATATGTAGGTCCAAGTGATTTAGCTGTTACGATGGGGTATGTTCCATTCACTTATGAGAAAGAAGTAGAGGATTGTATAAAATATATAGCAGATACTTGTAAAAAATATAATATTAGAACTGGCATTCACTGTCCAGATGGCAAGACTGTTAAAGAACGTTTTAATATAGGATATGATTTAGGAACAATTTCTGCAGATGCAGCGCTTTTAACGCAAGCATCTAAAAGAGAGATTGCTGATGCAAAAAAATAATTATTTAAGAATAAATATTTTAAATGAATAAAAGTGAGCTTCCAGAAAAGATTTGTATTATCTGTATGAGACCTTTCAAATGGAGAAAAAAATGGCAATTAAATTGGAAGAAAGTAAAATATTGTTCAAAAAAATGTTCAAGTATGTCTAAACAATTAAAGGTTAATTAATATAGGAAATGAAATCGAAATTAAAAATGAATGGGGCAGAAAGCTTAGTAAGAACCCTTGTTAATAATAATGTAGATG
>Ga0114933_10006506_pt1 | contig 10348 bp, 8 predicted proteins | sample 4SBtaG_FD_89691 | JGI IMG/M metagenome (GOLD analysis project Ga0114933, IMG submission 89691) | Deep subsurface microbial communities from Kolumbo volcano to uncover new lineages of life (NeLLi) - 4SBTROV12_W25 metaG | ecosystem: Environmental > Aquatic > Marine > Volcanic | place: Kolumbo... | reverse complement strand
TACCTCTAGAGAATTTATTCACGAAATGGGAAAATATTTAAAAAAAAATTCTAAGAAAAAAGACTCTTTAATCGAAACAGCTTACGATAATAATGTTCCAATATTTTGTCCAGCGTTTACAGATTCTAGCGCAGGATTTGGATTAGTTATTCACCAAGAAAAAAACCCAAAAAAACACATGACTATAGACTCTGTTAGAGAGTTTCGTGAACTAACTGAAATAAAGATTAAATCAAAAGGGTCTGGTTTATTTATGATTGGAGGTGGTGTTCCAAAAAACTTTGTTCAAGATACTGTTATTTGCGCAGAGCTTTTAGGTAAAGAAGTTGATATGCATAAATATGCAGTTCAAATAACAGTTGCTGATTCTCGCGACGGGGCATGTAGTAGTTCTACTTTAAAAGAAGCAAGTTCTTGGGGTAAAGTTGATATTACCAAAGAACAAATGGTTTTTGCTGAAGCAACTAGTGTTTTACCTTTAATAGCAAGTGATGCATATCATAAAGGTGATTGGAAAAATAGAGAAAGAAAAAACTTTTCAAAAATATTTTAATAAAAAATATTCCAAATAGGATAAATAGTGAAATATCTTTCAAACAAAAATGGATTTCTGGGAATTGATAATAAGTTCAATTTTAAAGAAAAAGTTGTAGTAGTTCCATTTGGTCTTGAGAAGACTGTAAGTTATGGAGGTGGAACTAAAAATGGACCTAAGGAAATCATTAAAGCTTCTCACCAAGTAGAATTATATGATGAAGAATTAAATTATGAACCATATAAAAAAATTGGAATAAAAACTTTACAACCTTTTAAAATTAACAAAAACATCAAAAAAGCATTAAAAAGAATATCTAATATTAATAAAGAAATATTAGATAAAAAACTTTTTCCACTAACTCTTGGTGGGGAACACTCAATTACTCCTGGATGTATTGAGCCATTTACTAGAAAATATAAAAAACTATGTTTATTACATTTTGATGCACACGCAGATCTTCGAGAAAGTTATAATGGTGAAAAATTCTCGCATGCATCGGCAATTAAAAGATGTCTAGATTATAAAAATGTTTCTTTAATTTCTTTTGGAATAAGAAATATTTCAAAAAGTGAAATTCCATATTTAAATAAAAACTCTTCTAGAATTAATATTTTTTGGGCAAAAGATAAACTTAAATGGAATTTAAATAAGTTTAAAAAATTAATTAAAAATAAAAATGTTTATTTGACTTTTGACGTTGATGGATTAGATTCAAGCATAATGCCTGCAACTGGTACCCCCGAACCTGGTGGATTACTTTGGGATGAGACGCTTAATATAATTAAGATTGCTGCAAAAAATTCAAATATTGTTGGAGCCGATATAAATGAATTATCACCTATCAAAGGATTTAACTCTTACAATTTTTTAGTAGCAAAATTAGCATATAAAATAATTGCATATTCCTTTGAATTTAAAAAAATTAAATAGAAAGCAAGTTTTTTGTATCCCATTCAATAGTTACCATCGCTCCTTTGTTTTCTGGGCAATTACCAAAATATACATTTGCTTTCATTCTTTCTAATAGTGTTTTTCCTATAAAAGTTCCTAGGCCTAACCCAGATTTATTATCAATCATTTTATTTTTACTTTTAATATATGGTTCACCCAAAAATTTTTTAATATCTTCAGGAAAACCTGGGCCATCGTCACAAATTTTTATTTGGGTCTTTTGCATATTACTACTTAATTTAATTTCTACTTTTGATGAACTAAACTTAGATGCGTTTCCAATAAAATTTCTTAGTCCATATGTAAGTTCAGCTTTTCTCTTTACTATAGGGTTGTATTCATCTTGATTTGATTTTACGGAAAAATTTTTATTTGAAATCTCTTCAAATGAATTTATTATTTCAACTATTAAGTCTTTTAAGCCTACATTTTCAAAAAACGCGTCTCTTTTGACAGGAACCATAGAAAGTTTTTTTAATATTTCTCCGCATCTTTGAGATTGACTTATAAGCAATTTTAAATCTTTTGAATATTTATTATTATTGCCTATTTCTTTTTCTAGTTCTTTAGCTACTAATTTAATTGTAGATAGAGGTGTACTTAATGAGTGTGCGGCGGCGGCGGCTTGAACGCCTATTATTTTTAATTCATGTTCTTTTGCTAGAACTAGTTCCATTTTATTAAGTGCATCAGTTCTTTTACGTGATTCTAATCCAAATCTGGCCCCAAAATAAGATAAAAATATTAATCCTATAGTTATCGCAATTGGAATACCATAAAAGTAATATTTAGGTGCATGAAAATGTAATTCTCCCAAACTAGGTAATGGATAATAATATAATGTTATTAATAATAAAATAATTACAGTTACAAAAGATAGATTAATAGTACTTCTTAATGATAAAAAAGCTGAAGATACTACAGCTGGAACAACTAATAAAATTACAAAAGGATTTGTTATTCCGCCAGTAAAATAAACTAGAATTCCTAGTTGAATAAGATCATATAACAAATAAAGAGTAGAGCTTAAGTTACTTAAAAGATTATTTTTTACTTTGAATTGTAAAAATAAATTACTCGTAGCTCCAAAAAATATAACTAAACAGCAATACAAAAATGGAAAGTTAAAATCTAATATAAAATATACAAAATTAATAGTTAAAAACTGGCCTGTAATTGCTATCCATCTTAAAATAACTAAAGTTTTTTTATCTAACCGGATATCATTATCTGATTTGAATGCTTCTAATAATTTCATTTAAAAATTATATATCTAAGTTAGAGACTTCTAGAGCTCGATTTATTATGAAGTCTTTTCGTGGAGCAACTTCATCTCCCATTAATATTTGGATTAAATCTTGGTCCTTTTTTGATTTAGCTTTTGTGTTATTTGAATATTTCACTTGTAATAAAGTTCTTTTTTCTGGATTAAGTGTAGTTTCCCAAAGTTCCTCTGGGTTCATTTCCCCTAAGCCTTTAAAGCGTTGAATATTAATATTGGCTTTTTCTTTTTCAATAAATTGAGTAAATTCCTTAGTATTTCTCTTAATTGAATTTTTATTTTTTTCTGAAGATTTAATAATAAAATTTTCTAATTCTTTATCGTCTTTTATGTATAAACTTTTTGAACCTTTGGTAATTTTATAGAGTGGAGGTTGGGCTAAATAAATATGATTTTTTTCTATAAGCTCATTAAATGGATAATTGTTAAACAAGGTCAAAAGTAGTGTTCTTATATGTGACCCATCGACATCTGCATCGGTCATGATAATAACTTTTTCATATCTAAGATTTGAAATATCAAAATTTTGAGAACCTGTGCCTAGAGCATTTATTAAAGTAACTATTTCGTTAGATGACATCATTTTTGAAAATGCTTTTGTTTCTATATCTTTCCCATTTCCATTTACAACTTTTTTTCCGTTTGTATCAACGTAGGTATTTAATATTTTTCCTCTCAAAGGAAGTACAGCTTGAAACTCTCTATTACGACCTTGTTTTGCTGATCCACCTGCTGAATCACCCTCTACTATAAACAATTCAGTACCTTCTGATTTTCCAATTTGGCAATCTGCTAGCTTTCCTGGCAACCCAGATAACTCTAAAGATCCTTTTCTTCGAACACCTTCTCGAGCTTTACGCGCTACATCTCTTGCCACTGCAGCTTGTACTATTTTTAGAAGTACTATTTTTTTTATACCTGGATTTTGGTCAAGCCAAGTTGATAATTTTTCGCTTATGATTGATTCTACAATAAATCTTACTTCTGATGAAACAAGTTTATCTTTTGTTTGTGATGAAAATTTTGGGTCAGGTATTTTTATAGATAAAACTCCAGTTAATCCTTCCCTTACATCTTCACCAGATAATGTAATTTTATTTTTTTTTAATAAATTGCTATCTGTGGCATATTTATTAATTACTCTTGTAAGAGCACTTCTAAAACCTAATAAATGTGTACCACCATCTTTTTGATGAATATTATTAGCAAATGGTAACATATCTTCTGAGTAGCCAGCATTCCATTTAAATGAAGCTTCGACTTCTACTTTATCTTTATTGCCTGAGAGATAAATAGGTTTTTTAAATAAATTAATATCATTTTTATTAACTAACGCAGTTTTATTTTTATCCAAGAATTCTACAAATTCTTGAATCCCTCCGTCATACTTATTTTTAAATTCTTTCTCTTTTTTTGCAGTTTTATCTATTAGAATTATACTTAAGCCTTTATTTAAAAAAGCTAATTCTCTCATTCTTTTTTGCAAAGTTGCTGAGCTAAACTTGGTTGCTGAAAATACTTCTTTTGATGGTAAAAAATTAATGTGTGTACCAGTTTTATTTATTTTACCCTTAGTTTTTAATGGTGCAACAGTTTCACCATCTTTAAATTCAATATAATGTTCTTTTTGATTTCTAAATATTCGTAAAGTTAATTTTTCTGACAAAGCATTAACCACTGAAACACCCACACCGTGTAAACCACCTGAAACTTTGTATGAATCGTGGTCAAATTTACCTCCTGCATGGAGCTGAGTCATAATTACTTCAGCAGCTGATTTTTTTTCTCCTTTATGTAAATCAATTGGTATGCCCCTTCCATCATCTTCAACAGAAACTGACTGATCTGAATTTATAGTAACTTTAATATTTTTGCAGTACCCGGCTAATGCTTCATCAATGGCATTATCTACTACTTCATAAACCATATGGTGTAAACCTGTACCATCATCGGTATCACCAATGTACATTCCTGGTCTTTTTCTGACTGCTTCTAAACCTTTTAGTACTTTAATTGAGTCTGCACTATATTTTTGAATTTCTTGGTGTTTTTTTTTAATCATATTTGTGAAATTTTAGATACTATTTTAACATTTTTTTTCGCTCAATGAAATCAAGGCAAAATATATATGTTAAATTATCATTGATATCAAATGATTACTTGAGGATAAAAAAAAAATTAACTTAAGATTTTATTTTATCAAAAATAAATCAAATTTTCATTGGCATGACGACATGAAACGTATTTTTATCTGCTATATCGTTGATAAGAACTGGAGAACCGGCATCATTTAAGAGAATAATTATAAATTCACTTTCTATTTGTGACACAATATCAATTAAATATCTGCTATTAAAACTTATACTCAATTCATCAGAATTAAAACTTGCATTAATATTTTCAATTCCTTCTCCACTATTCGGGTTATTAACTGATAGCTGAACTGCATCTTTGGATATAGTCATTTTTATCCCCTCTTTACGATCAGAAGAAACACTTATTACCCTCTCAATTGAATTTTTAAAATCCTCTAATTTTATTTTTAAAATTTTTTCATTTTTAACTGGAATAACTTTACTATAATCTGGAAATCTTCCGTCAATTACTTTAGAAATTAATACTCCATTATCCATTTCAAATTTAATTTTTGACTTATTATTTGATATTTTTATATGACTTTCATTTTGCTCAAGAAGAGAAATTAATTGAAAAATAGTTTTTTTAGGTAAAATAATAGACTCAATGTTAATATTTGGATCTATTTCTAAACTGCTAGATGAAAGTCTATGACTATCAGTTGCAACTCCACTAAGAAAAAATTTATTTTCTAATTTTGTTTTATGAATATAAATACCATTTAGATAGTGTCTAGTCTCGTCACTAGATACAGAAATTTTAGTCTTATTTAAAAGTTTTAGTAATTTTTTAGAAGAAATTTCAAAATTTTGTTGGTTAATATCTTCATCGGGTAATGGAAAATTTTCCGAAGGCAAACATAATAAATTAAATTTTGATTTGTCTGCAATGAGTTTTAACTTATTTGGATTTAATAGGGATAGTTGAACTTTAGCTTCTGGCTGAAGTTTTCTTAAAATATCATAAAGAATATTGGCTGAAGTTGTTGTAGATCCCTCTGTTTTTACCTCTTCAGGTAAAAATTCTTCGAAATAAATAATATCTAAATCAGTTGCAGTTATTTTTATTTTTGAATTTTTAGCTTCAATTAATATATTTGATAATATTGGTAATGTTGTTTTCTTTTCTATTATTCCATTTGCATGAGATAGTGCTTTTAAAAAAATATCTCTGTTTGTTGTGAATTCCATTTAAAATTTATAAAAGTTTTTTTTTAATTGCTAGTACGCTTTGACGAATTCCATCATCTTTTTTGATCAATTCTTCTATTTTTTTTACTGCATGAATTACTGTTGTGTGGTCTCGATTTGAAAACTTTCTACCTATATCTGGAAGTGAATTAGTTGTGTGTTGTTTTGCTAAATACATTGCAATTTGTCTCGGTCTTGCCAATTCTCTTGATCTTCTTGGTGAAAGCATTTCTTGGATATTTAAATTAAAATATGCAGCTACCAGATTTTGAATAGATTCAACGTTTAAAGATTTTGTATTATAATTTATAAAATCCTTTAAAATTTTTTTGCATTCATAAATAGAAGGAGATTTAGTGTTTATTTTACTAAATGCTAAAATCCTATTTAAAGCTCCAACTAATTCTCTAATACTAGAAGTTATTTCAGAAGCTAAAAATTCAAAAACTTCATCGCTTAAAACATAATTTTCATTAAAATTAACTTTAATTTCTTCAAACTTTCTTTTTAAAATCTTTATTTTCAAATTAAAATCTGGAGGCTGAATATCAATTACTAACCCGCCTGACATCCTTGATTTTATTCTTTCTTGTGTTCTATCTAAGTCAGCAGGAGGTTTGCTAGAAGATATAACAATTTGTGATCCTCTCTCTATTAAAGCGTTAAATGTATGAAAAAACTCTTCTTGCATGCCTTCTTTACCACTTACAAACTGAATATCATCAATAATAAAAACATTTGCGGTTCTAAAATAATCTTTAAACTTGACCATTTCTTTATTTCTTATCGACTTTATAAAGTGATACATAAACCTTTCAGCAGAAATGAACATAGCTTTTTTTATATTCTGAACTTCTAAACCAATTGCATTTAATAAATGGGTTTTCCCCATTCCAACGGGACTATAGATAAACAATGGATTATAATGTGCCGACTCAATGCATATTTTTCTCGCAGCCGTATATGCTAATTCATTACTTTCGCCTACCATAAAATTATCAAATCTATTATTAGAATTAAATCTACTGTAATTAGTTATTGAGCTTTCTATTGCTGTTACCTGCTTGTTTGAAATAAGTTCAGATTTTTGAGAAACAACTTGGTTTTCTTCAATTAAAAATTCAATTCTCTGAATACTTTTTTTGAAATTTTTTATTATATCTAATATTTTATCTGCATATCTTGAGACTATCCAATCTCTTACAAATCTAGTAGGCGCAGATAATATTAGGTAATGATTATATTCTTTTTTAAGATTTATATTTTTAATCCAACTTTCGTAGATGTCCTTTCCAAAATCTTTTTGAAGTTTTTCAAGTATCTCATTCCAATTGATTAAATTTTCTTCTTTAGAAACAATATTTTCAGGATTTTGTTTAGATAATATTTTATTCATCAGATTAATTTTTTTTGGAAACAAAGTTCTATTTTTTTTTTTAATTGCTTGCAATACTTCCAGGTTGATTCAGATAAATTTTTTTCCGCTAGGTTGTATTTAAAATAAAAAAATTAATTTTTTTTTTTAATTTTACAACCTTAAGTAAATAAACTAGATCTTGATAAATTTTTAGTTTTTTTTCTTTATTTAGATATTTTAAATAATTGATTTAAAAAATAACAACTTTTAATTGACTATTTTATTTTTTTTTAAGATTACTAATTCTTTTAGTGATTCTTGATAATTTTCGTGAGGCAGTTTTTTTATTTATTACTCCCGTTTTAGCTACTTTCATCAATTGAGAGTAGAATTTTGGAAGAAATTTTTTGGCTTCATCTATTTTTCCCGAAGAAATGTAAGCATTCATTTTTTTAATTGAAGATTTATATTTACTTTTTCTAATTCTATTAGTCAAAGTTTGGGCTTTAGTTTTTTTTGTTCTTCTTATTGCTGATTTTGTATTTGGCATAAAACGTTTTTTTATATCTTTTTGAGATATATCGGTCAATACTATCAATTTTGGCAATTGCTGCAGTAAAAAGAGGATCTACCAGATATATTAATTTTTTTTATTATTCCTTTACACGAAATACGAGAACATTTTACATTATATTTCCCATATACATGAAAAAATTGCTGAAAACTACCTGTTTTGCCAAGCGAATTTTGAAAATTTTTTATAGATGCACCACCTTTAGAAATTGAAAAATTTAAAATTTTTTTTAAATTAAAGATTATATTTTTAATTTCTAAATTTCTTAAACTATTGCAAGCTCTTAAAGGGTTAACTTTTGACATAAATAATACCTCATTAGCATATATATTTCCTATTCCACTAATAAAAGTTTGATCCATTAAAAGATTTTTAATATTTTTTTTCTTATTTTTTATATAAACTCTAAAATAATTAATGTTAAATTCTTTATCAAAAGGTTCAAAGCCTAATTTTTTTAAAAATGGTATTTGGTTTATATCAGTCAAATTATATATTTTAAAAAATCCAAATCTTCTAATATCATTATAAATTAATACAAACCCATTATTTAATTTAAAATAAATATGATTATGTTTCTGAATTAAATTTAAATCATAATAAAAACTAGTTTTAAAACTTTTATTATCTCGAATTCTTTTTACTATTAATTTTCCACTCATACCAAGATGAGCTAAAAGTATTTTTTTTTTAAGGTAGAAAATTAAGTATTTGGCTCTTCTAGAAATATTAAGTATTCTATCTCCAATTAGTTGCTTGGAAAATGTACTGGACAGTTTATAACGTAATTTTTTATTTTTAATTTTAACATCTATAATTTTTGTATTATTTATCATTTTATGTAATGATCTTTTAACAATCTCTATTTCAGGAAGTTCAGGCATAGGTAAATTATATATATTGTGTAAAAACTTAACATATGATCTATTAATTTAAATGAAAACTCTTCATAAAAATAAAGAAAGATTAGTAACTAAAGTTTTTGAGGATGTTTATGATAAATATGATCTAATGAATGACATAATTTCGTTGGGCGTGCATAAAATATGGAAAAAAAATTTTATTGAAGTTTTAAATCCTCAAAAAAATACAATATTAGTTGATGTAGCTTCAGGTACTGGAGATATAGCAAAATTATATTTAGATAAAATAAAAAATAATGGAAATGTATATTGTGTTGATGAAAATACTGGAATGCTTGATTTAAGCAAAAAAAAAATTAATAAAAAATATAATACTAAATGGTTTTGTAATAACGCGGAAAAATTACCATTTAAAGAAAATTTTTTTGATTATTACACAATTAGCTTTGGAATAAGAAATGTTGATAATATAGATAATGCGCTTAAAGAGGCGTACAGAGTTTTAAAGCCTGGCGGAAGATTTCTTTGTTTAGAATTTTCAAAAGTAAAAAATAAATTTTTGAATAAATTTTATAAAATTTATTCAAAGACTATACCCAGAGTTGGTAAACTAGTTGTAGGAAAATCTGAACCCTATGAATATTTAGTAAAAAGTATAGAAAAGTTTTACTCTCAAGAAGAATTTGTTGTTAAATTAAAAAAGAATAATTTTGATAATGTAACTTATAAAAATTTAAACAATGGTATTGTTTCAATCCATTCAGGTTGGAAGATTTAAAATGTTTAAAAAAATATTCATGTTGTTCAAAATTGGAAGAAAACTCTCAACATCAGGAGCTATTTCATCTATTTACCAAATTTATGATCCTCCAGTAATAATTAAAATTCTTTTTTTTGTTATAGGCTTTAATTTTAAAAATGAAAAAAATAATAATAATTTATCTCCTGGAACAAAATTATGTGAAGCTCTCCAGGAAATGGGAACAACTTTTATAAAATTAGGTCAATTCTTAGCTACAAGACCTGACATAATTGGTGAAAATATATCTAAAGACTTAGAAAAACTTCAAGATAAATTGCCTGCTTTTAATTTATTATATGCAAAAGATGTTTTAAAACAGGAGCTGGAAAGAAATAATTACGAAAAAATTTCAAATATTTCAGAACCGATAGCAGCTGCTTCTATTGCTCAAGTTCATTTTGCAGAAATTAGTATAAATGGTGAAAAAAAAAATGTTGCAATTAAAATATTAAGACCTGGTATTGAAAAAGTATTTAATGAAGAATTAGATGCATTAATGTTTTTAGCATATATAGTTGAAAATCTTATTCGAAAAACTAAAAGATTAAAGTTAGTCGAGGTTGTTCAATTATTAAGAGAAATTACAAATATTGAAATGGATCTTAGATTTGAAGCTGCCGCTGCCAATGAGGTGTACGAAAATACTAAAAACGAT
>Ga0114933_10006503_pt1 | contig 10351 bp, 9 predicted proteins | sample 4SBtaG_FD_89691 | JGI IMG/M metagenome (GOLD analysis project Ga0114933, IMG submission 89691) | Deep subsurface microbial communities from Kolumbo volcano to uncover new lineages of life (NeLLi) - 4SBTROV12_W25 metaG | ecosystem: Environmental > Aquatic > Marine > Volcanic | place: Kolumbo... | reverse complement strand
GCTTCGCGCTCCACTGGGCATCGCACCGCTTCCGGCCTCTGTGGGCCTTTCACCAGGTGCACCACAGCGCCGAGGTCCTGACGCCGCTCACCTTTCACCGGATCCACCCCGTCGAGTCGCTGCTCTACGAGCTGCGCGGGATCCTGGTGACGGGCGGGATCACCGCCGGCTTCTACTACGTCTTCCGCCAGAACGCCGTCGGGGTGGAGCTGCTCGGCGTGCCTGCGGTCGGCCTGGTGCTCAACGCGGTCTTCGGCAACCTGCGGCACAGCGACGTCTGGTGGCGCTTCCCGCTGGCCCTCGAGCGCTGGTTCATCAGCCCGGCTCAGCATCAACTGCACCACACCCCGGAGTGCGCCCATCGGAACATGGGCACCTGGCTGGCGGTGTGGGACCGGCTCGCCGGGACCCTTGAGATCAGCAAGGATCCTCCTGAGCGCTTCGGCTTGCCCGAGGGCGAGCGGAATCACGGTGACGACCTGGTCAGCGCCTGGCTCGCCCCCTTCAAGGCCGTCCTTCGATGATCCTCTTGTGGGCGACCCTCGCCGCGGCCGAAGAGGACGAAGACTTCGGCACCACCATCGTCGTCGAGGACGAGCGGGGCACAAAGCGCGTCGCCGGTTCGGCGCACAGCCTCGACGAGGAGCACCTCGAGGCCTTCGAGCACGACAACGCCGAGCGCCTGCTGGAGGACGTGCCAGGCATCACCACCCGCAGCGAGGACGGCTACGGGCTCCGCCCGAACATCGGCATGCGCGGGGCCAACTCCGACCGCTCGGCCAAGGTGACGCTGATGGAGGACGGCGTGCTCTTCGCTCCGGCTCCCTACGCGGCCCCCGCCGCCTACTACTTCCCGATGGCCACGCGGCTGGTGGGCATCGAGGTCTTCAAGGGCGCAGCGGCCACCCGCCACGGCCCGAACACCGTGGGGGGCGCCATCAACGTGCGCACCCGCGCCGTCCCGACCGAGGGCACCGACGCTCGCATCGACCTCGGCCTGTCCCGCTTCGGTGGCACCAAGGTTCATGCCTACGGCGGCTTCGGCACCTCGACGGCCGGCGTGCTCGTCGAGGCCGTCAACCTGCACAGCGACGGCTTCAAGGTCCTGGACGGGGGAGGGGACACCGGCTTCGACAAGAACGAGGCGATGGTCAAGGCCTTCTGGGCCCCAGGCGCCGCGAACCGCTTCGAGGCCAAGCTGGGCTACTCGGACGAGCTGTCCAACGAGACCTACCTCGGCCTGACGCCCTCGGACTGGCAGGCCGATCCCTACCGTCGCTATGCAGCCAGCGCCGCTGGGCTGATGGACTCGAGCCGGTCCCAGGCCGAGCTGGCGTGGAACCACTCGCCGTCGAGCGCCCTTCAAGTCCGCACCGTCGTGTACCACCACGCGCTGACTCGCCAGTGGACCAAGCTGAACGGCTTCACCGACGGCCCTGGGCTGCACGACTTGATGCAGGCCGATCCGTCAAGCGGTCAGGCCGCCGTGTACATGGCCTGGCTTCGGGGCGAGGAGGACACGGACAGCGGCTTGCGCATCGGGACGAACGACCGTCGCTTCCACAGCTTCGGCGTCCAGAGCACCGCCGCCTGGAGCCGCCCGGGCGAGGACCTCTCCTCGCGCCTGGAGCTCGGGGTCCGGCTCCACATGGACCACGTCCGCCGCCTCCACACCGAGGTCGACCACGGCATGGTCGAGGGGGTGCTGCAGCCCGCTGGCGAGCAGGTCACGACCCTCGACAGCGTCGCAACGGCCCAGGCCCTCGCTCTACACGCCCACGAAGATCTGCGCATCCGGAATCTGCATGTCCTTCCGGGCGCCCGCGTCGAGGTCGTCCGGGGCGAGCGAGTCGATGAGGGCACGGCGGACAACCCGGCGGTCACGCGCACCACGGTCCTGCCCGGCGTTGGCTTGCTCTACACGCTCAACGACACGGTCGATGTCTTCGGAGGAGCCCACCGAGGCTTCTCGCCGGTCGCCCCCGGTCAGCCCGCCGAGGTGCGCCCCGAGACGAGCTGGAACTACGAGGTCGGCACACGCCTCACCGGCGCCCAGCGCAGCCTCGAGGCCGTCGGCTTCTTCAACGACTACGACAACTTGACCGGTCCCTGCACGCTCTCCGGCGGCTGCACCGGGGACCAGGTCGGCTTGGAGTACAACGGCGGCGAGGTCGACATCGTCGGCGCGGAGTTCACCGGCACCTTCGTGGTGAACCTGCCCATCGACCTCAGGATCCCGCTCTCGGGCAGTTACGCCTTCACGAGGTCGCGCTTCAAGACGGGCTTCGACAGCGAGTTCCCCCAGTTCGGCCAGGTGGAGCCTGGGTTTTCGCTGCCCTACGTGCCCGAACACTCGGGCTCGGCGCGCCTCACGCTGGACCATCCGCGCTGGACACTGACGCTCGGCGCTACGGGACGTACCGGCATGCTGGATGTCGCCGGGACCTTCCCGGTCCAGGACACGGACATCCCGCCCCTGGTGCTCGTCGACGCTGGCTTGAACGTGCCCTTGGAGCACTTCACGCTCTACGCGATCGGTACCAACCTCACGAACCGGAAGAACATCAGCTCGTGGCGACCCGCCGGAGCGCGGCCCGTCGCCCCGCTCATGGTCGGGGTGGGGCTCAAGGCCGGGATCTGATTCACCGGCGTTTCACGCCACGTGTTCCTGGCGTCCAAGCCGCCCGCCGAAGCTGGGTGCATGGTTCCTGAACTCACCGGCGACGCGACCACCCTGGGCGTGCTCGTGCTCTGGCTGGTCGGCGTCATGATCTTGATGGGCCTCACGCCGATCCTGGCAGGGATGCTCGGCTACCGACTCGGTTGGGCGCTGCGTCGGCGGCCGAAGCTGCGGTCGGTCGCCTGCGTCGGGCTTCCGCCGGTGCTCGTGTCCGGGGCCTGGTGGCTCTGCTGGAGCGCCCTGGCCGGCGTGGTCCTGGGCAGCGTGTCCGTGCTCACCCGCGTCGTCGCCGTTTGGTGGCTCGGCGTGCGAATCCGAGGCGCTTCTTTCATCCCTCGCTGCTAGGAGGCGGAGTTGGTTCCTGCAATGTCCGGTGACATGGACGGCCTGTTCGTCGTCTTCCTCATCCTCGCGCTCGTCCTCGTCGCGGCCTTCGCGGCCCTCGTGGTGACGGCCGTCGGCGGTCTGGCCGTCGGCGTCGCCCTGCGTCGCCACCCCTGGTTCGCCATCCCGGTGTGCGGCGTCGGGGCGCCGGCTGCCTTGGGCCTGCTCGTGGCCGCGTTCAGCTCTCCGGAGCTTGGATGGGCCGCTGGGCTCATGGCCCTGTTGACCTGCGTCCCGGCCGCCTCGCTGGTCGCGGTCGTCTGTGCCCTCCGCAGGAAGCGCTCGATCCCGCAGGGCTGAGCCGGTGTTCAGGGGCCGTCGAGGTAGCCCAGCCGCCGCAGCGCCTCTTCGTTCACGTCCCCCGCCGCCCCGTCGACCCCCGTCCAGCCGGTGGTGGTCCAGGTCTCGCCCTCGACCCGCGTCTCGAGCTGCGGGCCGTAGAGCGTGCCTTGCACCAGACGCTCGGGACGGCGGGGCTCACCCAGGACCCAAGCCCAGAGGTCGACCAGCGAGGCGGGCTCGTCGCGCACCCCCGGCTCCCACCCGGGCGCCGAGAGGCCGATCGCGACCTCCACGACCTCGGGCGCGTGGCTGTGACCGTGCTCCCAGGCCCCGTGCTCCCAGAACTCTTCGCCGTGGTCGCTGGTCAGCACGACGATGCCGTCGTCGAAAGCGCCGTGGTCGTCGAGCGCCTCGAGCAGGCGCAGGAGCTCGGTGTCGGCGTGGTCGACCTCGGCGTCGTAGGCCCTCCGCAGGCCCGCGCGGTCCTCGACCGAGGCTTCGCCGTCCCGGACCTGTCGAGGGAGCTCCTCGGGCCCCAGGTCACCGTAGGGCCAGTGGGGATCCATCAGGTGCACCCACAGCAGGAAGCCCCGCTTCGGGGCGTCCTCGGCCAGCCAGACCTCGGCGCGATCGACGACGGCGGACGCGTCTCGGGGATCCGGATCGACGCCGCCCACCAGCGCGAAGCCGTGGGGTGCGTTCTCGTCCGGGTGATCCCAGAGCTGGAAGCCGCGCTCGAGTCCGAGCTGTCGCGAGGCGAAGGGATTGGTGACGAAGGCGGCCGTCGTGTACCCCTTCGCGGCGAGCTCCTCGGCCAGCGTCGGGACGGCGGCATCGAGGGCCGAGAAGCCGCCCTCGGTCCGCCCCGAGCCGTGCTCGCTCGGCCAGAGCCCCGTGTGAAGCGAGGCCAGCGCTGGAACGGTCCAGGACGAGGTCGACAGGGCCCGGTTCCAGCGCACCGGGAAGCGGGCGTGGGCGTTCATGCCCGCCTGCGAATCGGCGCGCAGCGTGTCCACGGTCAGGATCACGACCGGGGGGGCGTCGATTGGATCCACGGCCTGGGCTGCTCCTTGCCGCACGAGCTCGCCGAGGGGGTCGGCCACAGGAGCCGCGGCCAGCTCGAGCACGCGGGCGACGCCTCCGGCCAGAAAGACGAGGGGAAAGATCCCGAGCGGCCAGCGCCGCAGGATGTCGTCCAAGACACGGACGAGCACGACCGTGACCGGCAGGCCGATCGCCCCCGCCACCCAGGACCATCGCGCGACGAAGCACCAGATCAAGAGCACGGGGGCCCAGGCCAGCGAGGCGGCCCAGCCCTCCTTCGCGACCCGCTTGTGGAGCACGCCCAACCCGATCCAGCCCAGGGTCTCCAGCAAGAGCATGTCCGCGGCCGGGCGCGACCACGCCCCCAGGCCGTAGAGCCACTCCACCAGGGGCACAAGGAGCCAGGAGATCACTGGGTGAAGTGCGCTTCGCCGTCGTCGAAGCGGTAGCGGACGACCTCGTAGCCGAGCTCCTTCACGCGCTCGGCGTCCACGCCCTCGGGCACCACCAGCACCGTGCCGCCGGCCAGGACGAGGCGCCCGAAGGCCGAGGCCAGGTCGCTGGTCACGATCTCGAAGACCACCCCGGGACGGCCGCGCCGGAACGCCTCCTCGAGGGCGGTGCGGAGCCGAGGCCTCGGCGCCTTCTCTCCCGCCTTGAAGGCCGCCACACCTCGCACGAAGCCACCGACCTCGGCGATGGCGCGGCCGGCGTCCAGGTTGGCCACCGGGATCACCTTGCTCACCTTCTTGCCGTCGTGGACGGGGATGAGCTGGCCCCGGTGCCACTGGACCATGGCGGACTTGCCGCGGCTGACGATGCCGCGATGCACGAGCCAGAGCTCGCCCTCCTCGCTCCGTGCGAAGGCCCCGCCGATGCGTCGGTCGACCTTGGCGAAGGGGGAGTTGATCTCGACGACCTCGGCGGGCCGCTTCTCGAAGGGGTAGCCCAGGCCGAAGAGGTTCAGGTAGTGGCGCTCGTCCTTGCCGAAGCCGGCCCACAGGTCCCAGCCCTCGACGTAGCAGACGTCCCTGCGCGGTCCGATGCCCAGGTCCAGCTGGCGCGGGCCGTCGCTCGCGTCGCGGAAGAGACCCTCGAGCCGCTCCTGCGCCCGGGTGATGGCCGCCTTGCGGTGGAGGACCCTCAGCAACTCACTCGCTGCCGGTCATCAGGCCTTCGGGGCACTCCGGCCGCGCGTTGACCTTGTAGTAGCCGACCTCGTCCGCCCAGAACTCGCCCTCGTAGGGCCAGGCGACGAAGCCACGCCGGACGCGCTCGCGGCGCATCGCGGTGCGCTCGATGTCGGGCAGCTTGCCGGTCATCGAGGCCTGCTCGTAGAGCCGGGTCTCCAGCTTGAGCATGTCCAGCTTGGCGATCTCGGTGTCGTTGAGCATGCCGGTCAGCTCTTCCACCCGGTAGTCGGCCTTGTCCTTGAGGCGCTCGCCCTCGCCGAGCACGATCTCCTTGCGGCGCTCACGCACGAGGTTGAAGGCGATCTGGGACCACCCGGCGCGCTCGCCCTGGAGCCGGTCCAGCTCGACCTGGGCGCGATCGACGGCCTGGATCGACTGCAGGAAGCGGTCGTCGTGGGGCAGGTCCCGCCAGATCATCTCGGGGAGCTGGTAGGGCTCGCCCTCGACGAAGGCCCGCGCGTCGAGGAAGACGTCCTGCTTCGACATCGGACCGAGGGTGTCGAGCATATCGTCCCGGACCGGCGTCCAGATGCTCTGGAAGTCGTCGATCTGGGCGCTCGCCTCGGGGAACTTGCAGATGAGGAAGAGCGAATACGTCCGCAGGAGCTGGGCTTCGGGGAAGTACCAGTCCTCGTAGAAGGGCGAGACGTGGTTGTGCAACAGGCCCAGGGCACCGTTGATGTCCTGGAGCCGGAAGTGCGCCCAGGCGCGCTCGAACTGGGCCTCGGGCCACCAGTGCGAGTCACGGCTGACCTTGGCGTAGAACTCGATGCTCTTCGCGAAGTTCTCGGCGGCGTAGTAGGTCCGCGCCAGGTTCAGGTTGACCACGTCGAGCATCTCGGGGTCGTCCTGGACCATGGCCTGGGCCGTCAGGAGCGCCGCCATGGCGTCGGTGTACTTGCCCTGCTGGGCGAGCACGATGCCCTTGAGCGACTGCGCCTTCGCGAAGTCCGGGTTGTCCTTGCCGACGAGGGTGAGGATGCCGAGAGCCGTCGAGTAGTTGCCCTGGGCGTAGCTGCCCCGGGCAGCGAGATAGGCCAGGCGACCCCGGGTCTCGGCGTCGACGTCCAGGCCGACGTTCGAGGCGAAGACCTTCTCGAGGAAGGCGATGTCCCCGACCTCCTCGGCGACCTGCAGCGCGGGCTTGACGCTGGAGCCGTTGTTGTCAGGATCCAGCTCGATGCCCTTGGCCCAGGCCGCGAGCGCTGCGTACTGCAGCTCCTTGGACTCGAGCAGGCCGCCCATCGACCCGTAGGCGATGCCGTGGAAGTGGACCTGCTCCTCGTCGTCGAGGATCACGACCAGCGCATCCAGAGCGCCGTTGGTGTCGCCGGCGACGACGGCCTCGGTGAAGGGAGTGAAGGCCTCGACGCGCTCCTCGTCCGTGAACGCCGGCTCCTCCTCGGGGTCCTGCGCGAAGGCGAGGCCGAGCAGCAAGAGCAGGGTCACTTGCCCTCCGTCATCCGGCCGAAGCCCAGGTGGATGCCGACGTTCTGCTTCGGCACGACGGTGCCGGACTGCTTGCGGGCCTCGACGATGAGGTCGTCGCGGAGCTCCAGCTTCAACACACCGTTGTCGCCCTGGAAGAGCCGCACACCGACGCCGACACCGACACCGGGAGCGATGGCGAAGTACTCGTCACCCCAGGCCAGCCGCTCCAGCGTGACGCCGACGACGAAGGGGAAGTAGACGTCGAAGTGGTGGACGCTGACGCCCTGCCAGTTCAGCTTCGCGTAGATGGGAGACCAGTTGGCGCCGCCGGTGACGCTGCCCAGGTAGCGGTAGGCCTCGGGGCGCACGCCGTAGGCCGGGCCGCCGAGCGTGCGATAAGCCCGCTTTCCGACGCCGTAGCCCAGTCCGAGCTGAGCACCGAAGCTCATGGTCTCGCTGCGGTGCGACTCGAAAGACAGCTGCACCTTGGGCGCCAGCATGTAGGGATCGAAGGCGATGGCGCCCAGCTGGAAGGCGATCTCGCTGCGCCCGGTCTTGGGGTACAGCAGCTTCTGGACGACGGTGATCTCCTCGTTCTTGAGCGTTCCGAGGTCCAGGGTGTCCTGGGCTTCGGCGTCCGAAGAGAAGAGGAGGGCGGTCAGGGCAAGAAACATCAGCGACCTCAGAACGGCAGCGTGCGCGGCATGCCCTCGAGGGGCTTGTAGTAGATCTCGACGAGCTGGTTGTAGTCGGGGATGGCGGCCCCGTGGAACATCACCGCGTTCTGGCTGGCGTCGTAGCTCCAGCAGTCGCAGATGACCTCGCCGTCTTCGGTGTAGTCGGCCTCGTCGGCCAGCCGGATCTCCTCGCCGTCGACGTAGACGAGCAGCGTGTCGATGTCCGGAACCGCCTCGAGCGGGAAGGAGATCAACAGCTGGTTGAGCAGGGCCCCGAGCTCTTCGAGGTGGGTGGCGAAGTCCGTGTTCTCACAGTCACCGCCCGCCCCTTCCTGGGCGATGGTGTTGTAGAAGCCGCCGGTCTCTGCGGCGACCTGTTGAAGCCGCTCGGTGCCCCAGGTGGTGGCGCCGCCCGAGTTGCAGGTCAGGGTGCCCGCGTCGGCGTCGTAGTTCGGGCCGATGACCGCGAAGCGATAGGTGCGGTCGAAGAGATCGAGCAGCTCGAGGTAGGGGCTGGCGTCGTAGTCGCCCTGGCCGAGGCGGCGGCTGCCGTCGCCCTCGTCGGTTACGACGACGAAGATCGTGGTGGCCTCGTCCCGAAGGATGGTCGGGTTGGTCATCACATCGCCGGCCGTGAACGGCGTGTTGTCGTAGCACTCGTCCGGCGGGTTCTCGACGGAGCGGCAGAGCGACAGGAAGGCCGCCTCGAGGGGCTCCTCGTCCCCGGAGCCGCAGTTGCCTTCCCAGGCCTCGAGACCGCAGACGCAGTCGAGGTACTGCAGCGTGATCTGGTCGGGCTCGTCGCCGCACTCGTAGTTGGGGTCGGAGGGGACGGTGGCGGCCTGCCAGCAGGTGGCCTCGCACAGCAGGTTCGCGGAGAACTCGCCGGAGACGTCCTCGAAGGAGTTGTCGACGACCTGGACGTCGCCCACCAGCTCGCCGTAGAGGCCCGGCGGCTCGGTCCCGGGGTCCTCGACCGAGGTCGTCGTGATGCCCAGGTTGTAGTCGAGGAAGCGCCCGCGCTCACGGGTGTAGAGGATGTAGGCGTCCACGGCGTTGGACACGCTGCCCTCGGGCAGCGCGCCGCCGTCCGTCGAGGTCAGCGTGTCGATGAAGACGTCGAAGTTGAGCGCCAGATCCTCGGCCTCATCGGTCATCGACGAGGAGTTGTCGATCACGAAGATGATGTCGGCGTCGTTGGAGAAGCTCGCCTGCTCGTGGCCGGCCAGCAGGAACATCTCGTACTGGTTGCAGCCAGCCAGCGCGAGAAGCGCGAATGCACCCATGATGAGGGCTCCTCCGAGGGAGCGGACAGCATAGGGGTCGAACCCATGGGGCGCAACGTGGCCCAGGCCCGCCTGACGGGAGGTTGACTCGGGCCTTGAACCGCTCGATCGATGTGCCGATGAGAGCTGCATCCGGAGGTCCCGATGGGTGCAGCCCTGAAGATGATGGAGCGCCGCACGCTGCGCCGCCTGCCAATCCGAGTCCTGGTCGAGTACCAGGCGGTCGAGGACTTCCTCCACGACTACACGGCCAACATCTCGGTCGGTGGGATGTTCATCTGCACGGACAAGCCGCTCGAGGTCGGGACCCGCTTCCGCCTGCGCTTCCGGGTCCCCGGACGCAAGCGCCCCATCGAGACCTACGCCGAGGTCCGCTGGTGCATGCCGCCCGACGAGGCCGGCCCGATGAACCCGGGCATGGGCGTGCAGTTCGACGAGCTGTCGGCCTCGGACGCCCGCACCGTGCGCTCTCTGCTCGATGAGCTCGAGCAAGGGGTCCGCGCCGTCTGAGCGCCTCCTCCTAGAGTTGACTCAGGGCCTTCTCGTACCAGGCGCGTTCCTCGGCATCGCGGGTCTTCTCCACGAGCTTGCCGAGGGGCTCTCTGGCTTCGTCGAGGCCCAGGTCCGCCGCGGCCTGGGCGGCGGCGATCCGCACGAGGGCGTCGCGATCCTTCAGAAGGGGGAGCAGCGCTGCGCCCGCCTCGACGTCCCCGGTCTTCCCGAGCAGGCGTGCCGCCTCGGCGCGGACGAAGGGGGAGGGGTCGACCAGACCCTCGACCAGGCCCTCGACCCGCGCCGGGTCGTCGATCTCGCCCAGGGACAGGACCACCTCGGCTCGAACGTGCTCATCCGCGTCCTGTAGGAGGGGTCGAATGAGCGCCGCCGTACCCGGGGCGTTCGTCCAGGCCAGGGCTCGGATCGCCAGCTGCCGCGTCGAGGCGTCCCCATCCGAGGTCAACTGGACCAGGACCTGGGTCGCTGACTCGTCCTTCAGGTAGGCCAGGGCCGCCAGCGCGGCGTAGCGGACGTGCCCCGAGGAGCTCGTCACCACCTCGCAGATCGGGCCCACGGCGCGGGCGTCGCCGAGGTGGCCCAGCGCGAGCAGCGCGGCCTTTCGGAGCTCGGTGTCGCCGCCCTGGGCTGCGCCGATGAGCGGCTCGACCGCGCGCCAGTCGTCGGAGCTACCGAGGCGCCTGGCCGCTTGAACCCTTGCGTTCTCATCCTCCGACGCCAGCCGCGCAAGCTCGAGCGGCACGTCCACCGACGGCTCCGACAGGGCCCGCTTCGCCGCGAGGATCGCCGCTTCCCGGTTCTTGGCATCCGGATCCTGGACGGCCGCCTTCTGCAAGACCGTGATCGCGCGCGGATCGCGGT
>Ga0114933_10006501_pt1 | contig 10351 bp, 9 predicted proteins | sample 4SBtaG_FD_89691 | JGI IMG/M metagenome (GOLD analysis project Ga0114933, IMG submission 89691) | Deep subsurface microbial communities from Kolumbo volcano to uncover new lineages of life (NeLLi) - 4SBTROV12_W25 metaG | ecosystem: Environmental > Aquatic > Marine > Volcanic | place: Kolumbo... | reverse complement strand
TCACGAAGCGCCTGCTGGATTTCGAGCCGCCGGGTCCAGTCGAACGCGAGGCTGAGCCGGCGAACCTCGCAAGGCGTTCTCGCCGCCGCAGCTGCCTGCTCCGAGCGCGCGCGACGTTTGCCAGCGACGCGTGTGGCCCCCCAGAAGAACCCGATGAAGAGCACGAGCGAAAGGGGCCACATCGCGAGGCCGGGGCGGTGTTCGGCACGCGGCGACAGGTAGAAGCCCCAGGCGATGCGTTCTCGCGTTACGTAGCCACTCGGGCGCGCGGTGACGTGTGGCTCTCGTACGGGGGCGAGTGACGGCGCAAGCCGAGGTGCGGGCGGGCCGCGCTCCACCGAGCGCGTGCTCGATGTCGACGAACTGCTGCGCCGTGTACTTGGCTCCATGCCGGACCCGCGGCTTCGTCGGGTACTACCGGACGACGATCCGGACCACGAAGACGAGCGCGAACTCGAAGACGGCGACGACGAAGAGGAAGAAGAGCCACCGAAGGAGCGTGAGCCGCCCATTCGCCCGCCTGTGCGTTGTGCCTCAGCTGGCCCCCCGATCAAGGGCAGCAGAACAACAACGAGGAGCGCCGAGAATCGTCGTCGCATCGAGTTCTGCCCTTGTACCATCGCGTCAGGATGCTCCGCGCGATTCGTCTCGTCCTGCGATTGCTCACGACCGCCACTCTCAGCGTAGGGCTCGCGTTCGGGAGCCTCATGATCGTTGGCGACCATTGGCTGCCTTTGCGTTGGACCACTGCCGAGGGTTCACAACTGGCGGTCGAAGATGCGATGGCTCCGCACTATCGGCGGGTCGGGGACGTGCCCATCGAAGTCACACACGACGAGCGAACGGTGGTCCATTGGACGGGAGCGGAACGCTTGGGCGACGGGGTTCGTGACGACGGACGTTCGCTGATCATGTCCATGAACGAAGCCACGCTGGAGGCGGGTGACTGTATCGCCTTTGTGCCGTTCTTGCAGGGGGGGGACGGTCTCGCTCTGCAAGGCGCGTGGGTCACCGAGGGAGGAGTGACGGTCGCGGAACGCTCACGATACTCTCCGCGCGAACGGTCTTGGATAACCTATGTCGACTACGCACTCGGCCAGCGTGCGTCATGGGGGGGGAGCTTGGCGATCGGGTGGTGCAGCCCAGCGGGTGGCCGGGTCCGACTGATGCTTCGTTTCGTCCCTGGGGGCAGGACGCCGGCGCGCCCGTTCGAGGCCGTCGGTGGAGACCATGTCGTGCATCTGATCGTTGGGCGCAGCGCGGCGCCTGCCCAACTCTCCATCGGGTTCCGCTTCGCCACCTTCGCGGGCGAACGTGTTTGGGAGACAGCACTCGACCCTGTCGACACAAGCACAGTCATCGGGGAGACGGTGCGGAGCAGCTGGACCTCTGGGGTGGTTCTGATGCCGGCCTCGCCAGCGGTTTGGGGTGCACTGGCTGACATGAGCGCGCGGGGCTCCGGGCGCTTCTTCAACGTGCGCGTAGACGAGCGGTTGCGGCATGGCGGATTACCGTTCGGGCGACCCGATGCCGCCTTCCCACGCGGGGAGCCGCCCCCCGTTTCCGATCCCGTGATTCGCTGGCGCGGGGCGAGTTGGCGGGTGCTCGCGGCGGTGGACATGGGCGCGCTGGACACGCCGTGTGCGCGCATCGCGCTCAGCCGAAGTACTCTCGGGGAGAGCGCCCCAGAGGTCTCGGTAGTAGAGGTCCCAAGCCTACGCTCGTCCACGCTCACCCCCGAGGAAGGCACATCGACAGACCCCCGTTGCGCGGCGCGCGGCCTGCGGCTCTACCTCGTACCGGAGACGGACCGTGCCGGCTATCGCGTACGCGTGCTGCGGGGCGAGGCGCCAGAGGATCTCGGGGCGGCCGAGCCGTCGACGTATGCGGGGCCGTTGCCAATCGCGCGAGAGGGCGAGTGCGAGGCCGGGGACATCGAAGCATGCGAGCAGGTTGGGCTGCGGCTCGGGTTCTGGCCTGCCTACGCGCCCACCCGTCGTGCCGAGGGACGTGCACTGCTCGAGCAAACGTGCGCCGCCGGTCGAGAGAACGCCTGCCTCGGCGCCGCTCTGCTCTCCGACCCAGTGGATCGCGCGGTGCTCGAACAACAATGCGACGGCGACGGCGAGTTCAACGCAGCCGCCTGTATGCACCTCGGAGAGTCCTTCCGCAACGAAGCACGGCGGACATCCCACACGTCGGCCGAGAACCGAGAGGCTGCCCTGGCGGCCTACGCACGTGCGTGTCGTGCCGGCTCGCAGGACGGGTGCCACAACGCGACCGCGCGCTACCCCTAGCCTACGTCTGCGCCTCGATCAGACGCGCAACCATCATCGAGTAGTTTCGAAGCACCTCTGAGGGGGCGCTCGGCGCGACCGGTCGCTTCTCGCTCCTCGGAAACGCTGCACTTCGCTACCGTTTGCCCGGCCATGGACATCCCCATCTGGGCCTACGCTCGGGCTACTCTGCGCTGGATGCAGTATCGACACGCCCTTCTGATCGCTCTGTTGGTTCTGACCGGCTGCAACAACGACACCGTCGGTCCGCCGACGCCCGACGCAGGTGAGACGCCCGGGACCGACGCCGGTCCCTCCGGACCTCCCCCGGGCGGCGCGACCTACTACGAGCACGTGCGTCCGATCCTCGTGGAGAACTGCGTCGCCTGTCACACGCCGATGGGCGTCGCCCCCTTCGCGCTCGAGACGTACGAGCAGGCGTTCGAGGTCGGCGAACGCATGGCCGAAGTGACCGAGGCTCGCATCATGCCGCCCTTCCTCGCCGACAACTCCGGCGAGTGTCAGCAGTTCTCGAACTACCGCGGCCTGACCGACCAAGAGATCGCCACGATCGGCCAGTGGGTCACAGACGGGCTGCAGGAGGGCGACTCCACGATCACGGCTCCCACCCCGCCCACGCTGCCCACGCTTGGCGGTGGCGACCTCACGATCGAGATGCCCGCGACTTACGATATCCGCACCACCGTCGACGACGACTACCGTTGTTTTGCGGTCGACCCAGGCGTGACCGCCGACACCTACGTGGTCGGCTACGAGGTGCATCCAGGCAACCCGCAGCGCGTGCACCACGTGATCGTCTACAACCCGTCAAACGACGAAGCGGCGCAAGACGCCGTCGACCTCGACGCTGCCGAGGGCACCCCAGAAGACGGCTACACATGTTACGGCGGACCAGGGGTCAGAGCGGCGCCGATCGTGCTCTGGGCGCCCGGCGCGGGTGCAATGCTCTTTCCGCGTGGCACCGGCGTGCAGCTCCCAGCCGGTCGTCGACTGGTCGTCCAGGTGCACTACAACAACCTCGTCGGGGACGACGCGCCGGAGGACGACCGCACCACGGTCGATCTGCGCACGCGCTCCAGCGCCAGCCCCGCTTTCATCGTGCCGTTTGCCCACGGGGGCATCGTGTTGCCGCCGCGCATGGAGGAGGTCGTTCAGTCCACGACCCTGACGCTCGACGCGATCACGGTCCCCGTTCGGGTCCACGGCGCGTTCCCCCACATGCATACGCTCGGACGACAGCTACGCGTCGAGATTGCGGGCTCGGCCGATCAGTGTCTGGTCAACGTGCCGCGCTGGGACTTCAACTGGCAGCTCGCCTACTGGTTCACCGATCCGGTCCGCCTCGAGCCCGGTGACGTGGGGACCATCACTTGCACGTACAACACGATGTCGCGGGATGAAACCGTCACGTGGGGTGACGGCTCGCTCGACGAGATGTGCCTCACGTACTTCTACGCAACGCTCTGAGCCAGTAGTCGACCGAGAGCCGGCGGCGGCCCCCTCGAGCCCGGTCTTCTCGAGCAAGCCGCCGCTCTTGGCGCCACGGTAGGTGTCGCGATGGCCGCCGCGGTGCTCGCTGGGCTCACTCCGCCGGTGGAGCGGACATCGAGGTCGTGAGGGGTGAGCGAACGGGGTCCGCCCGTCCGCGTCTAGGCCGTGGGTGTCTTCGAGAAGTCGCGCTCTGCAGATAGCCGTGGGTCAGGCCGGCTAGACGCAGCGGCGATAGACCTCGACCGCCTCGCCGGGATCCGGGGATCCGGCTCCGCGAAATCCTCCACCAGACCCACGGCGGCCCGTTCCCGATACCTACGCTCGACGAATCCGGCCCGCGCAGGGTCGACTGCAACCCGTTCGAGTTCATGGGTGGCGTGCACCCCCGCAACCGATGGGTCTCGTCCTGGCAGTGATGCGAACGAGGCAAGCAGTGGGCGGGTGGCGCATGGGCCGATTCAGCTGTCGGCGAGAGTGGCCCGCGACAGCCGGAGGAAGTCGCTCAGCGGCATTCGGTCAACGCTCCGCAGTCCGGGCGTCGCGGCCGGAGGCGCCAAGTCACGTAGCGTGGATCGAGCTCACGCACTGCGCGCGGGAGATCGTCGCTCGCCCCAGTGAGGGGGTCGACCAACGCGCCCTGACCGGCGACAACGGCATGGCGCAGGATACGTGTCGAGTCTGCACTCCAGTCCAGGCCGAGGCTCATCCGATCTCTCGTGGCCGGAGTGATCGGCACACTGGAGCCGTCGCGGTCAACGATCCAAGATCCCTCGCGGCAGGTCAGATAAAACCGACGTCCGTCGGGAGCCCACTGCACCTCGGGAACGCCGAACACGTGAGAGCAGCCGTCGGGGAGTGATACGGGCGTTTCACTCGGCGTGTGAAGGCCGTGGATATGGATGCCGTTGATGGTGCCGCTCTCGGGCGCGCGTTCCGCGATCAGGAGCACATCGCCGTCAGGAGAAGGGGCCAACACGACGGGCACAAACGGAAGAGATGGCAGCAGCACCTCGCCCCGAGTTCCATCTTCAGAGAACCACCGGAGGTTGGACAGCTCGAACGCACTGCCGCCCTCGAGTGCGCGCTCTGTCACGGTCGAGGCGACGAACCCGCGCAGCGTGGGGTCCCAGAAATGAACGATCTCGTGCTCACCGAGTGCAGCGAGCTCGCGCCGTGACCCACGGCCCGGATCGATCAGGGCCGCCGACGCGGCCGTCCCACACGTCTCGCCATCGAGAATCAAGGCACGGCCGTCGTCGGTCGTCACCATGACTCCGGAGCACTCGCCCCCCAAGCGCGTCACCTCGCCGCCTACATCCACGTGATACGCACGCCTCTGGTAGTCGCCCGACCCCGCCGCCGTGGCCTCACAGGTTGTGAACACGCTGCGCCCGTCCGAGCTCCAGCGAATCTCGCTGAAGCTTGGATCGCCGCACGGCCCCTCGGGCTCACGGGCGTCGATGGCCGCGTACACGCTGGTGATGGGGCCAGCGCCGAGTGAGACGAGGTGCACGGAACGACGGGAACCGTGCATCGAGGGCGGCGCCGTGACGAGAAGCCCGAAGTCGCCGGTCGGTCCGGGGACAAACGAGCTGGCCGATTCGTCCGGGCGCAAACCGAGGCGGGCGAGTTCCTGGGTGACGCCGGAGTGGTCGACTTCGATCAGGACGGCCTGGTCGTCCTCCTCGCGGAGTACAACGAGACTCTCGTGCGCAGGCGGACCCGAGTCGGCGATCCCGGCGTCGGCCACAAACGCCGCGTCCACGGAAGTCGCGTCAGGTTCCGTGCCCGCGTCGCTTCGTACGTGGCCGTCCGCGCAGCCAAGCTGGGTCAGTCCGAGAAGCATCCCCCACACGAGTCGTTGCATGAAACGCACTCTCCCCGATTCCGCTGCATCGGGCCTGCCGAAAAGCACCCGCCTGAACCGAAAGAGCGGCCGCTCTGCGGCAAAAAGCGCCCAGCTCCGTCGGCTCGAGTGGACGTCGGGGCCAAAGAGCGACGCGGCGTTCGCCTGCACCGGACCCACGTCGCCGCCTTCCTTGGCCACGCGCATCTGGTTGAGCTCACGCGAGGCCTCGGCGGAAGCGCCACAGCAACGGACTTACACGGCCGCACCGCACTCCATTGCGGCCGCAGCTGGCGGCCGGGAGGAAGCCGTAAGACGCTTGCCGTGACGTGGGTTCACCAAGCGCGCTCTAGCGGAGCGCCGTGAGCGTAGAGCCTCACTCAACAGTAGAATCCGACCAGGCCCTGCCTCTTCGCGTCAGCGATCGAGAGCCAACCTTCCATCTCTGGCAGGATGTCGTCCGCGTAGATGTCTTGGGACGTGGCGCTGCCGAGCACAGGGCCTGAACGACGGATCGCGTCCGCCTCCACAAAGCCCACGAAGGGGTAGTCCGTCGCGACCGGAAGCGACATGGGTGCTCCGCGATAGGCTAGATTCGTGAGTCGAAGTCCCGGATCGACCCCGGCCTGTTCCAGAGCCGCGTCGACGGCCTCCATCGTGTAGCCAGCGAGCGGCGCGACGGTCTCGTTCGAAAGCTGGCGTCCGAGCACTCGGCAGTGTGCTCCTCGAGCGCCTTCGTCGTCGCCTCCGACAGCCCACCGAAGTTCGCGAACTCCGGGCTTGCTCCGTGCCAGCGCAGCCACGCGATGTCCCCGCCCCTCCAGTAGAGGGAGTCCGCCTTGACGTCGATGTCGCCACCGAGCTTTTGGTACTGGCTCCGGAAGAGCTTGGGATTTGGCGACGGCGCACCGGGGAGATACACCACCGCTCGATCCGAGGTCGAGGTGCGTGTCGCAACCACGCCCCAGCCCCTGTCCATGAGGCGCAGCGTCGTGACCCGCCATTCATCGCCCCGCAGCGAGGAATGGGAGACCCGTTGGTAGACCTCGACCAGCCCGTCGTTCACGGGCCGCGTCGTCGTCTGAAATACGTGTGCGTCTGCCCAGAACTCCTGCCGCTCGGTGAGCTCCGCCGCCAGCCTCTCACACCGCTCCGCGTGAGTGATCCCGACGAGTTTCTCCTGCGCCTCACGCGACGCCGCCTTCATGAGCGGATGCGACTCGGCGGGATCCTCGAACAGGTAGGATGCGGCCGCTTCGTAGTCTGCGGACACGAGCGCCCGTTGGTACGCCTCGAGAACCTCTGTGGGGGGGCTACCTGGCACCAACGGCCCCCATCTCGCCCAGGAGCTCCCGGAGCGGGCCTGTCGTTTCATCGGGAACGCCATCTTTCTCGAGCGCCGCGATGCGGTCGCGTAGCCGAACACGAGGAGTCAGACCATCTGGCGCCTGCGCGTCCGGGTCGGCCCCCGCCAGCAACAACCTCTGAATGACGGATGCGCTCGCCAACAACGACGCAGTGTCTGCCCTTGTCAGCATGTTGAGGGAGGTCATGACAACGCACGCATCGGGGTGACAGCCGGCCGTGAGCGCGCGTTCGAGTACTTCGATCTCGCCAGCAGCCGCTGCCCTTGCCGCGGGATGGATATCGGTGGGCAGGGTGGCCAACTTCGCGCCCGCATTGAGCAGCGGCAACGCACCGCCCATCCGACCCTTGAAGGACCTCTCGAGCAGGTGAGCTAGCTCATCTGAATGCGGCGGTCGCTCCTTCAGAAGAATCTCCAGGATCTTGTACTGCTTCTGACCAAGGGCGGTCCGAATGGGGGTCATGGTCTGCTCAAGGTCGAATGTGTCCAGCAAGCGCTTTGTGGATTCCTCGCGGCCACCGGCTGCGGCCCAGTGGAGTGCGGTGCGGCCGTTCGAATCGGTTGCTGTGGTGCTTCCACCGTGGCCTCGCATCAGATCAACGAGATGCGCATGGCCGAAGTAGGCAGCGACGTGGATCGGAAGAACCCTCCGGTTCGACTCGGGGTTCGGGTTCGCGCCGCGGCAAAACAAGAGCCGGCAGATCCCGGGCGCGCCCCTTTCCGCCGCCCAATGGAGCGCCGTCCACCCGTGCAGGTCACTCGCTTCGAGGTCCGCGGACGGCAACTCGGCTTCGACGTCCTCCGGCGTTCCAAGCTCGATCGCCTTCATGAGACGCGTTTGCTTTGCTCGATGTGAGAACAGGGACGGCTCCAGCGAGCGAACCCCTGCCGCTCGCTCGATGAGGTGGCTGGCCGTCCAGCCGACCCGGTAGTCGCCGCGCAGCAAGAAGACGGGAGCTACGTCATTCGAGGCCTTCAGGACGGTCCGCTCGGGAGTCCCTCGAGGCACCCTGGTGCTGTGGGTACGGATTCGGTCGATTTGGGTGAGCTGCGAAGGAACGATTCGTTCGAACTCGTCGGAGCGAGACACCTCGTCGAAGATCAGGCGTTGGACTCCACGGTCATATTCGTGGATGAGTAGTGGAACGGTCTCCAACTCGAGTCCTGCATCCCGAAGCTGCTGCGCGAGTCGGGCCGACACATCGAATCCATCGCTCGAGGCCAGAACGTCTACTTGACGCGCCCACGCGAGGGTTCCGCCGACATGAGCCGCCCCATCGTTCGGCATGTCGGCCGCCAGGGTTTGCGGAAGACTCACAACATCACGGTTCTCACCTGAACCCTTGAATCTCGAGTAGTCGTAGGCGAGCTTGTAGCCGAGCACTTCAGGAAGGGGTTGATCATGCGTCGTCATCGTCTTGGCTCCGCTCCGCCGCCAGCCTCTCACACCGCTCCGCGTGAGTGATCCCGACGAGTTTCTCCTGCGCCTCACGCGACGCCGCCTTCATGGGCGGATGCGACTCGGCGGGATCCTCGAACAGGTAGGATGCGGCCGCTTCGTAGTCTGCGGACACGAGCGCCCGTTGGTACGCCTCGAGAACCTCTACAGGCGGCTCATTCACCACTCGCCCCCTCCAAGATCTTCAGAACACGTCGCAAGGCATCTAGCGTGTTCGCTGCTTCTCCTGCCTCCTCGGCTGTAGCGAGATGCCCGAGCACTCTCTCTCGGGCGCTGAGGCCGTCTGGCACGAGGTGGTCGGGGCTTGCTCCCGCGGAAATGAGCCTTCTCAGGACCGGGATTCGAGCAGGCAGATCTGGAGACATGAGGCGAAGAAGGAGGTTCAGCGGGGTCCAGCCGCTGGTGTGATACTCGACATCAAACCCTGCATCGAGCATCCTTCCGAGCACCAGCTCGTCGAGCGCCTTGGCTGCCTTGATGACCGGATTCGTCGACAGGCCGACTGTCTTCGGCGCGAACATCTACTGGGTCGACTTCATCTTTGACAACAAGAACTCCTTCAGTTTGAGGTGACCTGACGCACCAGCGATGTTGGCCGCGGACATCCCTCGAACTGTCCGAAGGCCTGGGTCGGCGCCGTTCTCGAGCAACCGTCGTACCATCTCCGATTGACCAGAACTTGCGGCCTCCATCAGAGGAGTCAACCCGTACTGGGCAGTTGCCGCGTTGATGTTCGCGCCGAGAGAGAGCAGCGCCTCGACAGCGTTTAGGGCCGCATGACCGGCTGCCATCCGAAGTGCCGTCCCCAACTCCGCGTCAGAAGCAGGGATCATTCTGACGATATCGCCACGGTCGGCATTCACCGCCACGTTGAGAAGCGCCCCGGCGACTTCAGGTGACCGCTCCAGAGACCGCTTCATGAAGGACTTTATCGTAGAATGTGACGCGTTCGATTCAATCAACGACACCAACGGAGCGCTCGTCGGCTTAGAGCTTCGGACGACCGACTTGCTGAAGAAGCATGGCTCGAGTTCGCTCAAAGAGCAGCCAAATGCGATCTGTTCATCGGTGTCATGGTCCCAAAAGTACACTTGTGACTGATCGTCAACCGTCAGCAGGTTGCCGCTCCCATCGCGGGCCCACGCCAACCGGTTCGTGTAGCCTCCAATCGCTCTTCTGGTCACCTCTCCGACCTTCTCAGCCGGCAAGACACTGATAGCCCCAGACGTGGTTCCGTCCGGCACCCTGAGAACAAGATTCGGTTTCAGAAGACCGCCGTTGGTGAAGGCAAGGAGTTCACGGTGCTCAGGTGGGAAAGGCATCGACTGGCGAGATTCGATGCCATCCAATTCATGCGAATCGTGGGGCTTGGAGATCTTAGAAACTAGATGACGCATCCTGTTGTCCGTTCTTCAGGGTCGACCTACGCCCTTCACTATTCCTGGCCTTGCACCTGTGAAGCGCCGCCCGTATGCGGCACTTGTTCATGAATTGCGGCGGGAACCAACCAGCCTTCACCGAGCGGGTTTCGAGACTCGTGCCATGTCCAACCTTGAGGCGCATTTCCTCGACTGTTCGTTTCACCAGCGGGCCAGCCGTCATCATTACGTCTTCCACGCACATCATCCCGGAATCCGTTCATGTTGTCGTCCCGGTCGGTTCCGAAACCGTCAAACGTTGCTGGCTGACCCTCGAGTTGAGGGTGGTTGAACGGAGACAGGTCAGGGTTTCCTTCGTCGTCATACTGGACATGATCCTGTCCGAAATCCCGCGCCTGCTGCCCAGCGACGGTATCCTCCGGAAGATGGTACCGCCTGGTCTCCGGGTCCCAGTTCATATCGTACACGCTCGGAGACCGAGCCCGTCGGCCATTGATCGTGGGAAGACCGTCT
>Ga0114933_10006498_pt1 | contig 10357 bp, 10 predicted proteins | sample 4SBtaG_FD_89691 | JGI IMG/M metagenome (GOLD analysis project Ga0114933, IMG submission 89691) | Deep subsurface microbial communities from Kolumbo volcano to uncover new lineages of life (NeLLi) - 4SBTROV12_W25 metaG | ecosystem: Environmental > Aquatic > Marine > Volcanic | place: Kolumbo... | reverse complement strand
GGGCGCGGAGTGGGCGGCGGCAGAGGTGGTCGGGGCAAAGGCGGCGGGCGCGGAATGGGCGGCGGCAGAGGTGGTCGTGGTAAAGGCGGCGGTCGTGGTATGGGCGGCGGTCGTGGTGGTCGTGGAGGCAGAGGGTCTCATGGCGGCGGCAGAGGCGGCGGCGGCGGTGGTCGTGGTCGTGGAAAGAGCGGCGGACGTGGAAAGCGTAGATAGCATTTGAGTAATCTGATATTATCTCACTTGAAAACGCGAGATAATAATGAAAGTATTTACGAAATGGATGTGTGCTTTATTGGGAATACAGGGGATTTTATATACTCCTCTCTTTGTCCATAAGGTTTTGCACGATAAGGCCGGGAATTTTAGACCTGCTAAAATTGCTTATCAACTAGAGAAAAAGGGGGGCGGGGTTGCAATTGATCTCAAAGTATTTGATCAATCCTTCTCCTACCTTGCAATGGGGCATCACGCTTATGCATTTTTGAGTGAAGATGGAAAGTATGTCCTTAAATTTCCTAGATATCATAAGTTTCGCGACTCATTTTGGCTAAAACTCTCTTTTCTTCCAGACAAATGGAAAGAAAAAAAGATCAGAGCCAAGAGAGAGAGGTTTGATTTTTTCTTGAAAAGTCATGAAATTGCAGGCGCCTTTTTACGAGAAGAGACGGGATTAATAGCTCTTCACTTGAGTGAGACAGATTATCTTTCTAAAGAGGTTCGCTTGATTGACGGTCTTGGAAGGGAGCATATCGTAAATCTTGATCAGACGGGATTTGTGCTGCAAAATTATTTTCCTATCTATGGCCCAGAGCTTGAAAAGCATATCGGTGATGAAAAACAGGTAGCAAATTTTTTCTCTGCCTATTTTGAAGTCATTGCTTCTAGGTATGAAAAAGGGATTGTAAATAAGGACCGAAAGGGTTGGCTTAGAAACTACGGCTTTGTCTATCCAGATATTGCCTATGAAATTGACCTAGGCTCCTACTCTCTTACTGGACTGAGCTCTTCTGCTCGTAGAGAGATTAAGGATTGTTCTAAAGATTTTAGAAAATGGATTACGAAAAATACACCTCAGTACCTAGACCTCTTCGATCGGGAGATGGAAAAAGCGATGCAGCAGAAATCCATAGCACATCTGGATGCAAGATCAAGCAAATTAGTTGGTGCTAATTTGAGTAAGTAGCTTCTTACTTATTTTGTAAAAAAAAACTTAATGCGATCGAAAAAATTTGATTTTCGTGGGTGGTTGTTCGGCGTTTCCAGCTCTATGAACTCTTTTAAGAGCTCTTTTTGTTTCGATGAGAGCTTGACGGGCGTCTCACAGAAGATCCGAACAAGTAGATCGCCTGATCCGCTGCCATGAACATTGGGAAAACCTTTGCCTTTGATGCGTAGGATTTTTCCGGTTTGTGTGCCTTCAGAAATGGTAATCTTGTAGGACTCTTTGAGGGGAGTTGGTATTTCCTTTTTAGTGCCAAGTGCAGCTTCGGGGAATGTGAGGGGAAGATCTAGATAGACGTCATCGCCATCTCTTTCAAACTGCTCGTGAGCCTCGACATCGATGTATACGTAAAGATCTCCTGGAGGACCGCCGGCTGTGCCTGAGTCTCCGTAGCCATTCATTTTCAGGCGCATGCCTGAATCTACACCAGCTGGAATTCCAATTTTAACTTTTTGCTTTTCTTTGACTCTTCCTTGACCTCTACAGTCGGAGCAAGGGTCTGTAATCACTTGGCCTGAACCTTGACATTCGTGGCAAGTGGAAGACATGGAGAAAAAGCCTCTGCTTTGAAAGAGTTGCCCTTTGCCTTGGCAGGTGGAACATGTTCTAATTCCTTGAGAAGAACGAGTGCCATTGCCGCTGCACGAGCTACAGGTATGATAATTTGTAATCGCAATTTCTTTATTTATGCCGCTCGCAGCTTCGTCAAAAGAGATGGTAATGCCGACTTTTTTGCTAGCGCCTTTCTTCGGGCCGTGATCATGGCCTGATCCGCCGCCGCCAAAGAAAGAGTCAAACATAGAGTCGCCGCCGCCGCCGCCTCCGCCGCCAAAAGCGCCCATAAATGTACGAAGTGCTTCTTCCATAGAGCTAAATCCGCCGGGGCCACCAGGTGCGCCGCCGCCGCCAAAGCCTTTTAGGCCTTCTTCGCCATACTGATCGTAAATTTGTCTCTTATTATCATCGCCTAAGACTTCATAGGCCTCGGAAACTTCCTTGAAGCGTTTTTCAGCAGAGTTGTCGCCAGGATTTTTATCCGGATGAAACTTTAAGGCTTTTTTTCGATAAGCCTTTTTGATTTCTTCAGGGGTAGCGTTTTGTGATACTTCAAGAATTTGATAATAATCTGTCATCAGAGCACTTTTTATTCGTTTAGCTAGATTTTAGCAGAAGATTTGGTTGTTGGGAAGGGTTTTTAGCAATCCAGAGCGTGGATTGCTAAAATTCTAATATCCTTTACGAGCGGCGTTTTTAGCTCTTTTCATTGCAGCTTTAGACTTTGCACGTTTTTTCACAGAAGGTTTGTCGTGAAATCTGTGAGCCTTAGCAGCTTTCATAATGCCTTCTTTATCAAGTTTTTTCTTGAGCGCGCGAAGAGCTTTATCGATAGGCTCGCCGATTCTAACTTTTACACTTGTCATTTCTTTCCGTCCTAAATAAAGGTTTATTGCTGCAATTATAGGAGATCACACTGATTATAGACAAGCTGTCAATGATAACCTTGAAAATCATTTTGGGTATTAGAAAAGAGGGCTTCCATTCGCTTTCTTTTAAGAGGCTTATTGTTAGGGAGTTCTGAGGTATAAAGGGTTTAGCTCAGAGTGATTTAGAAAATCTTTTTGGGCCTGGAGTCTTTGATTCAAGAGAGGAAGATTTGGTTTTACCTCTTGAATGGACAGATGGGGAAGTCTCTTATGTAATGGTTCTAGATCGGGAGTCAGAAGCGTTTTGATACCCGATAGCTCTTTTTCTAACTCAGATGGAAGTACTAATTTTGGTGCATCGCCTGTTTGTACGTAGATTCCGCCTGATTTTGCATCGAGAAGGACAGCTGCACCGGGAGCGCTAAAAGCGGTTAGTGAAGCAAATCCAAGAAGAGGTACTCTTCTTCCATAAGAGAGGGTTTTTGCAAAAGTGATTCCGACACGGATGCCCGTGTAGGATCCAGGCCCATAGCCGCAGGCGATGTAGTCGAAATCAGCGATCTTCATGCCGGCTTTGTCGAGTAATTTTTTGAGATTTGGAGCGAACTCTGTAGAGAGTCCTCTTCCTCCTTCTAAAAAAATACTTGCAACAATCTCACTTCCCTCTGCAATAAAGAGATAAGACTGGTTATTAGAAGTATCGAAATTTATGCTTTTCATGAGAGAGATCATACCATAGTTTGCGAAATTTTGACTAACTTGATAGAGTGGAAGCAATTATTTTATCTTTTACCTACTCAATGACAACCCTTAGAGGACAACTTGAACGACGAAAATAGATCAGAAGATGAGACAGAGGAGAGCTCGCTTTCTCTTCCTTTAGAGGCCCCCTTTGGAAAAGAGCAGAAGCCAAAACCCAATCTGCCATTCCCTAAAGATATCTTTATTATGCCGCTGAATCGTAGGCCCTTTTTCCCAGGCATGGCAGCGCCTATTGTTATTGAAACGGGCGCCTATTATGAAGCTCTCAAAGCTATTGCAAAGACAGAGCACAAGTGTATGGGGCTCTTCCTAACAAGGGATGAAGATGCAAATATCTATGATTTGGGAATGGATGATATCTATCATGTTGGGATCCTGGCGAGGATTCTGCGCATTGTTCCGATGGAGCAGGGCGGCGCTCAAGTAATTCTCAATATGGAGAGGCGCATCTCGATCAAGTCTAAAGTTAGAGGGAAAAATCTCCGTGCAAAAATTGAATATCACGACGATGTTGTCACGAATGAAATTGCAAAAGAGCTCAAAGCCTACTCGATTAGTATCATTACAACGATCAAAGAGCTTTTAAAACTCAACCCTCTCTTTAAAGAGGAACTTCAGATCTTTTTAGGCCATTCCGATTTTACTGAACCTGGAAGGCTTGCTGATTTTGCTGTAGCTCTTACGACTGCAGCAAGGGAAGAGCTTCAAGGGGTGCTTGAGACTTTTAACCTTTCTGACCGTGTTAGTAAAGCTCTGATCCTTCTTAAAAAGGAGCTCGATTTAAGCCGCCTTCAAAGCAGCATCAATCAAAGAATTGAGGCTACTATCTCTAAGACTCAGCGTGAATTTTTCCTTAGGGAGCAGCTCAAGGCGATCAAAAAAGAGCTCGGCATGGAAAAAGATGATAAGACGATGGAAGTGGAAAAATTTAAAGAAAGAATCGACAAAAGAATAGTTCCTGCAGATGTCATGAAGGTGATCCAGGAAGAGCTCGATAAGCTCGGCTCTCTCGAGATGCAATCCCCTGAATATGGTGTCTGCCGAAGTTATCTCGATTGGCTAACGATAACTCCCTGGGGTATTTTTAGCGAGGAGACGACCGATCTAAAACATGCAGAAGAAGTGCTTGAAGAGGATCACTACGGCCTCAAAGATATTAAGGAGCGCATCTTAGAATTTATCGGTGTCGGAAAGCTGACGGGCGGCGTTAAGGGAAGTATTATCTGTCTTGTAGGCCCTCCAGGGGTTGGAAAGACAAGTATTGGAAAGAGTGTTGCAAGAGCATTAAACAGAAAGTTCTTCCGCTTTTCGGTGGGCGGTATGCGCGATGAGGCAGAGATTAAAGGTCATAGAAGAACCTATATCGGTGCAATGCCTGGAAAGATGGTCCAAGCGCTAAAAACAACAGAGACGATGAATCCTGTCATTATGATTGATGAAATCGATAAGATTGGCTCGAGCTATCACGGCGATCCTGCATCTGCTCTTTTAGAGGTGCTCGATCCTGAACAAAACCAAGAATTTCTCGACCACTATCTCGATGTGAAGTGTGACCTTTCGAACATTCTTTTCATGGTGACGGCAAATGTCCTCGATACGATTCCTGAGCCGCTGAAAGATCGTATGGAAATTCTCAGACTCTCTGGCTATATCCAAAGGGAAAAGGTGCAGATTGCAAAGAAATATCTAATCCCTCGAAATCGCAAAGATATGGGGCTCAAGACTGCCGATATTGCCTTTTCTGAAGCGGGAATTGGCCAGGTGATTAATGGTTATGCAAGAGAGGCGGGCGTAAGAAACCTCGAAAATAATCTGAAAAAGATTATGCGCAAAGTTGCAAAAAAAGTTGCTAGCGCTAAGAAAAAACCTGCAAAGGTAACAGTAACAGAAAAAAAACTTCCCGATTTTCTCGGTAAGCCGATCTTTACTTCGGATAGATATTATGAGCATACGCCGATTGGAGTCTGTACGGGACTTGCTTGGACTGCTATGGGCGGCGCTACACTTTATATTGAATCATCAGCATCTCCATCCGAGAAGACAGAGATGAGATTGACCGGGCAAGCAGGTGATGTGATGAAAGAATCTGCGCAAATTGCGTGGAGCTATCTCAACTCCCGCGTAAAAGAGTTTGTGGGAGATATTCCTTTTTTCGAAAAACAGAAGGTGCATATCCATATTCCAGAAGGTGCAACCCCCAAAGATGGTCCTTCGGCAGGTGTGACGATGGTCACATCTCTCATATCACTCCTTGCAAACAAGCCTGTGGATGATGATGTGGGAATGACGGGTGAGATTACCCTAACCGGCAAAGTTCTTCCTATTGGAGGGCTAAAGGAAAAGCTGATTGCAGCGAAGAGATCGGGGCTCAAAACGCTTATCTTCCCTGAAGATAACCGAAGAGACTATGACGAGATTCCTGACTACCTTCAAAAGGGCATAGCCGTCCATTTTGTTAAAACTTATGAAGAGATTATCCCACTTGTATTCGGAGGAAAACGTGGAAAAAAATTGGCAAAGCGCAAGCAGAAAAAAACAAGTAGATCCAAAAGAGCTTGAAGCGCTAACTAGCACTCTTCGATCTGAAGGGAAAACAATTGCTACTCTAAATGGATCTTTTGATCTGCTCCATGCAGGCCATTTGCATATTATTTTTGAAGCTTCAAAAAAAGCAGATGCTTTGATTGTTTGTCTCAACACCGACTCCTCTATTAAGAGATATAAAAGTCCATCCAGGCCGATTATTCCTCTGAAATTTCGTGTTGAGATGATGAGCGCTCTTTTTTTCGTGGACTATGTAACATGGTTCAGTGAAACCGATCCCATTGAGATTCTCTCAAAAATTAAGCCCGATGTTCACGTGAATGGTGCAGAGTATGGGGAAAATTGTTTAGAGGCAGAAGCAATTAAATCTTTTGGCGGAAAAATTCATGTCGTTGACTTAATCGATGGTCTTTCAACCTCAAATATTTTGAAAAAGGTACAACAATGCGCATTATAGGCTCTCTAAATAATCAAAAACATGCAAAGCGCTTATCTGCGTATCTCAGAAGCAAGGGGATTGAAAATACCTGTGAGATTGCTTTTGATAAAGCACAAGATCACATTACATGTTCTGTCTGGGTGCATGAAGAGGATCAAGTAGATGAGGCCTATAAGCACTTCCAAGCTTTTGAAAAAGATCCCGATAATGAGCAATACAAAACCTCTGCTGAACATAATAAAAAACCTTTCTCTGCAATTGAAAATCCAAACCAGATTAAGATTGAAGATAAACCAAAGGGACCCAAGTCTTCGCTTTTTGGTATGACCTACCTTTTGATGGGGCTTTGTGTCATGGTCTACTTCTTAAATCTCATGCAAGAGACCTCTATTGCTAAAAAGACAGAAGGCAGGACTATTGTTCTTTTCACCCCAATTCAATATGCACTTCTCTACGACGTGCCGCCCTCTCTTCTTAAGATTAATGAGCTCTTGCAAAAACATCCGATCCCCAGAAATGCCAAGGCGGAAGATATCCCCGAAGTGGTGAAAAAAGAGATCAAAATTATTGAAAATATGCCCTATTTTCGCGGCTTTTATGAAGCGCTTGTGGCAAAAGTTTCCAAAAAGGCTGCAAAGCCCACTGGCCCTATGTTTATCAAGCTAAAAGAGGGGCAAGTGTGGCGCTTAATTACGCCTGTCATCTTGCATAAAGACCTCATTCATATCCTCTTCAATATGCTCTGGCTTTGGTTTTTGGGAAAACAGATTGAGATTAGAGTGCCCGCCATTCGGATGCTTCTGATGGTTCTCATTATCGGCATCATCTCCAACACGTCGCAATACTTGATGAGCGGACCCTATTTTCTGGGCTTTTCCGGCGTTGTAATGGGAATGGCAGGCTTTATTTGGATGCGGCAACGAATTGCTCCCTGGGAGGGCTATCCCATTCAGAAGTCGACCTTTCTCTTCCTAGCGATCTTTGTGCTTGCTATGATGGGTATTCAAATCGTCTCTTTTGTGATGGAAGCCTCTGGCAAAGAGTTTATGTTTAATATTGCTAATACCGCTCACGTAAGCGGTGGCATCATTGGCGCCATCTTGGGACGCTTCTCTTTCTTTGCTTGGAGGAGTTCTTGAGCGTTCATGATATTATCATCTTGGGAACGTCCAGCCAACAGCCGACAAGATCGCGCAACCACGGCGCCTACCTTCTTCGTTGGAATAATGAGGGACTCCTTTTTGATCCTGGTGAGGGAACGCAAAGGCAATTTATCTTTGCAGACACCGCGCCTACTTGCATAACAAGGATCTTTGTTAGCCATTTCCATGGTGATCATTGCTTAGGCGTTGGATCGATGCTGATGCGCCTTAATCTCGATAAGGTGACCCATCCCATCCATTGCTATTACCCTGCAAGCGGCAAGAAAAACTTCGCTGCACTTCGTCATGGTTGCCTCTATCATGAAACCATTAATGTCATCGAACATCCCGTCCAAGAAGAAGGTCTCGTTGAAGACGATGGCAACTTTAAGATTGAATGCGCCTACCTCGACCATGGCGTGCAAAATCTTGGCTGGAGAATAACGGAGCCTGACCGTATTAAATTTGATAGGGAGAAGTTGAAAGAGAAGGGCGTCCATGGCCCCAATGTCAAGAAGCTGGAAGAAGAGGGGAAAATTGTGGTGGATGGTAAAACCATCCAATTAGAAGATGTTAGCTGGGTGAAGAAAGGCGAGAGTTTCGCCTATGTCATGGACACGAGATTTACTCCTAAAGCAATCGAGCTTGCAAAAGGAGCAAAAGTTCTCATCTGTGAGAGCACCTACCTAGAAGAGCACAAAGAGCTCGCTGGCAAATATATGCACATGACGGCAAAAGAAGCGGCTCATATTGCAAAAGAAGCGGGCGTCGAAATACTTATCCTCACTCACTTCTCTGCGCGCTATCCTGATGAATCGCTCTTTGAACAAGAGGCGCGGACGATCTTCCCCAATTCTTATGCAGCGACAGACTTAAAGCGCTTCAACTTCCCCAAATAAAGAATACACAAAGAATTTTCATTCTGAAAATCCCAGAGAGGAAGGGAGTTATCTATCCTTTGCGTTCCTCCCGCGTCTTTGCGCCTCCCGCGTTAAAAAAAACTAAAACAGACTCGTCTATCGAGCTTTCTTCAATGTAATCAGAGACTTATTATGCAGGAGGATTAAAGCGCCTCAATCTTGAAAAGAAATTTAACCACCCGTTCACTTCGTTCACTAGAGAACACAGAGATCACAGAGAGGGGACTCATACGCTTTTAACTTTACGCTGCAAAATCTTGTCTGATTACTTTTGTATGCTCTAACCAGAAATAGCCTTCTACAAAACAGAATTTTCATTTTGAAAATTCCTCTGTGATCTCTGTGTTCTCTAGTGAACCCTGTTCACGGGTGGTAAAAAAAAATTAAAACAGACCTGTCTATCGAGAGTTCTTGGAAAATATTTAACGCAGAGACGCAGAGTCGCAGGGGCGCAGAGGGGACTCATCCGCTTTTAACTTTACGCTGCAAAAACTTGCTCGATCATTTTCAAGTTCTAACCAGAAATAGCCTTCTACAAAACAGAATTTTCATTTTGAAAATTCCTCTGTGCTCTCTGTGTTCTCTAGTGAACCCTGTTCACGGGTGGTAAAAAAAAATTAAAACAGACCTGTCCCTCAAGAGCTCTTGGAAAATATTTAACGCAAAGGCGCAAAGACGCAGAGAAACGCAAAGAGAATTTTCAGGATGAAAATTCTTTTAGGAAGCTAACTCTCTTCTTAAAGAGACTTGTTGCTTAAGTAGACTTCAAAATGGTTCATGAGGGATTCTAAGCTCTCGTAGTCTTCTTTAATAAGTTTCTTGAGGAAACGCTTTACTTCCTTGAGATCGGTTATTAGAGCGTCGCTAAGAGAGTTTCCTTTGATGCGAGCATTTTTGAACCAGTTTCGAATACTTAGAACTTGAACATCTGTTGTATGCTGATACTCGTCTAGCTCAAGGTCTAGGTCGAGGGCATTCTTTTCAAATTTGGTCAGCCACGCTTCATTATCCACTAGCTTCAAGTTCTCGTGGAGCTCTTGCAAATCTTGGTAGACGAAGACTATCGCTGTTGTGGGGTCTTGTTCAGGTATTTCGCCAGACCAGCCGGCAAGGGGAGGTATATCAGTCATATAGCCATGTTATATCATCGCTTTGGAAGTTGTCTAGGGTTTTTAAATGGTGTTTTTTGTGTGCTTAATTTAAAATATCCATCATTTATTAAATATTTAATGAGGTTCTTTTGAAATTTTTATTGTTCTTTGTTTTAATTTGTTCTGTAGGGTTTTGTAATGACACAACATTTAAAAAGTTTCCAAAGCATCTAGATTATTCGTTTGAACGTCTGAGGCCAAAAAGTAATCTCGGTGTCTATTGGGCTTATGGAATCACAGGTCTTTGTCCGAGTGTTGGTATTGGCATGCGTACTGATCAAGATGATCATAATTTCGATCTCTATGCTTCTTTCGGGTTTGCAGGAATTGCATATGCTGCAGATGTTTCGATTAGCTTTCTTCTTGGTAACGAATATTTTATAGGTCCTAGTTTGGGTGGTGGAGTCGATGCGGTAGCGTTCTTTAGAGCGGGACCCTATGCAACAGGTAAGATTGCTATGGGGAAAAAGCTTTCTGAAGAAAATCTTATTCAGTTTGATGTCGGTTTGAGGGTGCCTTTTGAATCATATGAAAAAGTCGGTCTAACCGCTGATCTTAAAATTGTAAACAGATTTTAAGTTGTTGAATTCTTGTTGTTGAAACAGATGTTTTTTTTATGTACTCTTCTTTGGAGACACTGAACAACTCATATTTTCAATCTCTTACTAAACTTTTGCATAAATCATTTTTTCGACCTTTCCTAACCGTCAAAGGTTTAGGCCGGTCTCCAAAAAAGATTTCTACTAAAAGTTT
>Ga0114933_10006497_pt1 | contig 10358 bp, 7 predicted proteins | sample 4SBtaG_FD_89691 | JGI IMG/M metagenome (GOLD analysis project Ga0114933, IMG submission 89691) | Deep subsurface microbial communities from Kolumbo volcano to uncover new lineages of life (NeLLi) - 4SBTROV12_W25 metaG | ecosystem: Environmental > Aquatic > Marine > Volcanic | place: Kolumbo... | reverse complement strand
CCAGCACCACCAGCACCACCAGCACCACCAGCACCACCAGCACTATCGGCACCACCAGCACCACCAGCACTATCGGCACCATAACGAGCAATAGGACCGACAGCACTTTCGGCACCATAATGATCATAGTCATATATGTCATGACTGCTTTTGATTTTTTTTATCAGGTACAAATTATTGTTATTCGTGATTTTATAGTGTTTCAATGTTTTGTCATGTTTGAGTTCTTTTCCCTTGAATATTAATCTGTACGAATCTTTTTTTATTCTCCGCATTGAAATAAATTTATCAAGAAGCTCTGAAATTGTTTCATTTGTATCACTTGTCAAAACTAGTCTTATTTTTGGTTCTATCATATTTATATTGATTGTTATGATATTTCCGCCATAACACAAATATTTTTTTATAAATTTTTTAAGAATTTTTTTGCCTTTTTGTGTAAATATAGAAAATTTGATATTATTAAACGGATCAATAATTGTTGACATTATACAATACTAAAATATTTTAATTGAATTTGTTATATTGCTTTTGCCATTTGTTATGAATTTTATGTTGTTTTTAACTGTTTTGACTGTTTTGAAATATAATTTATGAAAATATCGGAACACGATTTGAAATGAATTGTCAAAACACCAACGATTCATCAGGAAAAACAACGAAATACCAAAATATTTGAGTGATGTATCTCACATGATATTTTTACATTTTTTTTCGATCGGAAATTCTTTACACTGATCCAATTACTTTTTCAGGTTCGTCGAAATTATTCATGTCAAAATTCTCAAAATTAAGATTACTTTTTGATGTTTCAACAAATCTTCAGCCGGAAATTCAATTCTTCTTTCTAATTGGTATCCTTGAATAAATCATGGTGTAAATATTTACCATAGTCCATCAAAGGATAGATTCAAAAAATAAAGATTTGCCTTTTGGAAAACCCGCAACCAATCTGATAAAATGTTCTAAATTTACCAAAATGATTGATAAAAAAGGAAAAGAAGTGATTCATGGAATATCATTTAGAAAAAGATATTTTTCAACGTATTCTTGTGTAATAGATAAAAATGATTATACTATAACAATAACAGCAAGATATGATACAATGCCAAGATTATTTGTTCCCATTGAAAATAAAGCAGGGAATTTTTTAAGAACATATACTATCCTTTAATGGACTGAACATATTTATTAAAATGTTTTTTGTTTTAATTTATGACAATACAAGAAGCCTAAACAAATATATTTTTCAACAAATATTTATTGAAACCATGGTGAAATATACACCATAGTTTCATTAAAGGATAGATGAAGCAAAACAAATCCAAGGTTTTCCAAAAGAATATGATTTTAGTGGTGTAAAAAGAAAAGATGCTATAAAACAAATAGGAAATGCTGTTCCACCACCCATGATAACTAAAATAGTTAAAATTCTATTTTTTTAAAATTAAATTTAACTATCAATACATTTATGTTGGCTCATCTTTAAGTGGTATTTTTCAATTTTTAAAAATCAAACATAAATGAATCGAAGCAACTAACAAATTTCTTTCTCCATTCCATTTTAATTAAACATGGATATTCAGTAAAATCATGTTGTAATTTTTTTTTTATTTTTTGACAATAATTTACTCTCGGATAAACAGAATAACCTTGTGGATTAATTAAATTTCCATTATTATCTTTGGATGTTTCCATCATTGTAAATATATTTTGATATTTGTTCTTTAGCTCTATAATTTCTTTTTTGTAATTTTTGTAACATTCCTTAACTTCATGACTAATTATATATTCATCACCACTCGGAAATAAAGCAGTTTTTTTTGTATTTACATTAACAATATGATAGAAATAATGGTTATGAACAGGAATATTGTCATTCCACATAATTTTACCAGATGACAATTTACACTCGATTGGAAAAATGTTTATTCTATTGTTTTTAACATTTAGTAATATGATATCAGGATGATTTTGTGAACCTCTTAATTTCCATATAACATAAATATCATTTGGTAATTTAATAGAATTTTCACAAAATGTTTCATGATTTTTAACATGTTTTTTTATGTTTTTAAGCTTTGGAAATTTATTTGAAATTTCTTTAAAATTCCATTTTTTTATTAAATAATTTATGATACCACGTTCATGGATTTTGGAGTTTTTTTGTGTGAAATTTTTGTTTTTTTGATCTATGTTAAATCTCAAATTGATCAAATCATTATAAATTATTTTTGATTTTTTGATCATTTTACAATTTAACATTTATTTGTGATGAGTCAAATTTTAACTCAAAAGATAATTTCCAGTTTTATGCCGATTGTACGAGGAAAATTCTTTATCATATAGATCTCCTAATTGTAAAGCAGGAATACTCACAAGATATTCAGGATATATTTTTTTTCCATTGGCCAAATCTATGTCCAAATCTTCAAATGAACAACTAACCAATTCATCAATAGGTTGGTTTCTTTCCCATTTGTCACGATTTATATCTTGTTTTGTTTTGTTGTTAATCACGCAATAAGTTGCCTGAAGAACAATGATTCTCTCAATCATTGAAACAAGTCTTTTTTGAGGGGTTTTATATTTTTTTCCACAATTTTTACCACCATTCATGCTCATTGACCTAAAAGAAAATAGTCCATTTCTATCTTTATCTGGATTAATTCCAAAAGCTGTGGCATTTAAAGTTTCGGGCGGTTCACATTTGAACACATATCTGAATAATTTTCCATGAATTTGTCCTATTCCATCATTATAAACATCATCCAACATATTACTGGGAAGTAAAATAACCAAAGGACATTTAAATGATGTTTCAATTTTAACACCTCTGATTGAATCTGAAGGAACAACTCCTGAAGTTTTTTTATTTATGGACCAAATTATAATACCCGCATGTTTTTCATATTCAGCAACATCACAAAATTCCAAAGTTTCTCCAAATTTTTTTGCCAAATCAAAAACAGGATTGTTAAGTTTTAGAAAAAAATCTTTTAAAAAGGGAATTTTTTCTTTCAATAAGTTCAAATCTTTTGGATCAAAATCAAATCTGATCTCAAAATTTGGATATTCCACTCGTAGTAAACCTTCATCTGTAACTATTCCTAAATCTTCTTCTGTTAATTGATTCCAATATTCATGAAACAATGTAATACCATCAATTCTAAAATTCACATTATCAATGTAGCTATTCCAAATCCTCAAAATTATTTCGTCTGTTGTTTTGTACAATAATTCATAAAGATTTGATTTCGAAACATTTGAAATTATATTGATAATTTGTTCTTTTGTCTGGAATTTTTTTTCCAAAAGTTTTTCATCGATTTTCAAAGTCAAAAGCAAATTATTTATTATATTTCTTAATTTCCTTTTTTTTCTTGTGAAACATGATGGATGAATGTAAATTCTATCAAAAATTAAACAATTATCTTTGGAAAAACAAAAACTGTCCCGTAAACATTGTTCAATGATATTTTTATCTCTTTTTTCTCCATTGTAATTTTGTATGATTTTTTTGATATTTCCATAATATTTTTTGTATTTTTTAACACTCATTGAACAAAAATCACAATTGTTTATGACAATTAATGTTTCGTCCATTTCTCTGATATGATTTTTAATGTTATTTTCAATAATTTCTTGAGTTTCATCTTCAAATGGTTTTCCAAATATGCCACCTGACAAAGCATTTAAAAAATTTCTTTTAGATTTGAATTTGTACAAAAAACATAAATCTCCACCCGTTTGTTCATTCATATTACTATACAATGTTTTTTAATTCGCTAATATTATCTGTGTTATTAATAAATGTTTCAAGCAGGACAACCAAACAAAAATATAAGTGATATTTATCATAGATATTTTGATGTTGACAAAAACAAAAATATATCAAAAAAAGAATATAATGATAAAATAAATGATTTTTTCCCACATTTGAAACAACCCCAAACAGATTATGAATTCACCAAAATTGACAAGAACAGAAACAATAAGATTGGTTTAAAAAATAAAAAATATGGGAAACCAAATAAATTTCCTTCTTATGAAAAATGGTTCGTCAAAAATCAAAATCCCAAGATTGATTTTTTTATTGATATATCCAAAGCACTTGATGATTTGGAATCATTTTTCAAAAAAAACATGTGGGCTAAAAAATTCAAAAAACAGGTCAGAAAATTTAAAAAACAAAAATGTTTACCCAGAAATGCTGACGAATTAACGAAATTTTACACTAAGTTTGATACACGAGAAAATTTGTATTTTGATACAAATGATTATTTTGATTTTATATTTGAAAATATTGATTGTTTGATGTTTTTTTGGCACAGACGTAAATTTAGTCAAATTTTAAAATTCATGTACATATTACTTGAATCAAAAATAAAACAAAAAAATCAAATTGAATCACATCCAAATTTCTATTATTATCTTTTGTTAAAAATAGAAAATTTTGTGTACATGTTTCATCAAGAAAAAAATTTATTGTCAAAATTTTTATCAAAAATGAATTATCCTATGGATGATTGGACCAAATTGACTCCACTTTTATTGCCTAAAATATGGTATCACAGGAATTTCCAATTACCTGGAAATGAAAGACTTTATGGAATTCAATTGTTTTGTAATGAAGGAACAAAAATCACAAAATGTGTTCAAACTATGAGAGAATTGATATTAGCTAAAGGAATTACTCATTATATCACACAAGAACCCGTATCACTTAATGAAACAAATGCTTTTAATTTAACAGTTGAATTGGCCAAAAAATTAGGTGATCAAAAAGCCAATAAAAAAATAACATTTCATAAAATATTTGTTGAGGATAGAAACGCAGCAACTTATAAACAAATAATGAAATTAATTAATATTGTCAAAAAAATCAAAAGTACAAACAAAGGAAATATTTTAATTCATTGTTTGGCTGGATGGGGAAGAACAGGAACTTTTATGATGGCAATCATATGGTTTGCTGTCATTAATCATTTTTACACAATCAGGGATTATGAAAACATGAAAAGAATGATAAGAATAGAATATAGTTGGTTGTACCGTTATTTGATAGAATGTTTCACTCGAGAATCTTCTATCGAGATTAGCCAAGGAACAATATGGAATTCAAGTTTCGGAGCAAAATTATTATCTGAAAGATTAAATAATATTTTAATAGGTTGTTTATTATCTTTAAAACCAAGCATATTTAATAATTGGAATTTGGCAAAAAAAATTATTGTTCCATTGAGAGAACTAAATGAAACATATCCATTCCAAATCGACAACGTAAGATTAATTGATTTATTTCACAATGGAAAAATAAAACAAAAATTCATCCATTTTTTTAATAGACCAGATCCACCAGTTCCAGGAGGAGGATTATTCCCAGTTCCAGGAGGAGGATTATTCCCAGATCCACCAGTTCCACCAGTTCCACCAGTTCCACCAGTTCCACCAGGAGGAGGATTATTCCCAGTTCCACCAGTTCCACCAGTTCCACCAGGAGGAGGATTATTCCCAGTTCCACCAGTTCCACCAGGAGCACCAGAAGTACCAAAAGTAGCGATAGAAAAAGTATTGGGAGGACCAGGAGGACCAGGGGTGTTTCAAAAAACAACACCAGCACTTGAACCAGCACCAGGGGGAAAAAAGTTTCCAGGAGTGGAACTAGGATTTATACCAGGAACAGAAATAGAACCAGGAGCACCAAAAAAATCAAGTTTGTTCCATGACCCACCAGTAACAGGAGTACCAGGAGCACCAAAAAAATTAAGTTTGTTCCATGACCCACCAGTAACAGGAGTACCAGTAGCATTAGCGGGAATGATCCACGACCCACCAATATAAGTGGCAAAAAACATAGCAAAACTAGAACTACCATAAATAAAAATGGTTTCATCAAAAATAGAATTGATATGAACGAAAATTTACAAAATCAGTTTCATCAAAAATCACTTGTTAACAGTACAGCTTTATCTTTTGATGGAATCACTTGGTTTTAATTTATATTTGTCAAAAATTATTTAGGTTTTATGGTCACAAATCAAAAATAATACCATAAATCATAAAAAACATTAAAACAGTGAATTTTACATAAATTGTTCAGTAATATTCCAATATTTATTTCAATATTTTTGTTGTGTTTCATAAAAAATAAAAACATGTATTTTGCCAAACATAAAAGGAATAAATTCACCAATATGACAAATTCGATAGGAACACGGATAGTGACATGGATAGTGATATGGAAATGATAGTAATCTTGATATGATGATGGAATGTGGCATTGAATTACAATAAATTTGTTTTTGGAAAATGTATCCCATATTCTTGCTTACTTGTTTTTGACATGTCACAACTTAAAACCTATTTACTTTGTCCGTAAACACAATAATTTTTTATTATTTGTTAATGTAACATGGATAAATTTTTTTATTCCAATGAAAATTTTAATATTTTGTACAAAATAATAGAAAAAAACATCAAAAATAAATTTGGGAAAACACATATTTTACGAAATGAACTTAAAATGGATATGGACCAAATATACAACAATGATTCAACTAAAATGAATTATTCTTTATCTGACATAGATAAAATAAAAAATTTGAATAGAAAAGTAATGATTAAATTTATAACAAATTATTCAAACAAACAAAATAAAATCAATGAAAATAAACAAGATAAAAAGAAAAAAAATAACCAAAAAAATAATATCCAAATGAATTTTAGTGAAAACAATAAAAATAAATTATCTGTTGTGGAAAAAAGAAATATTCAAGAAAATAATTTATTTAAGAAAATTCCCAATGATCCTAAATTACTATATCAAAATATTTCAAATGAATTAGATAAATCTAAATTAAATAAATCATATGAAAATAAATCTAAAATCCTGAATAATATAACAAAATATCCAGTTTTTCCTATTAAAAAAAACACATATAAAACACAAAAATTCATAATTTCTATTCATAGTCATTTAAAAAATTGGGGTGGTAATTGGGTTAAAAATTATGATTCAAATAATAATCTAATATCTAAAAATTTAGTATTAAATTCTAATAATTTTAGATATCATTATCAAATTAATTTTACTAATGATATGTTAAATCCTTTTGGTATCAAAGTAAATAAAATTTTTAAAAATGTGTCTGGTGTTAAAATACTAAGAATAATATTACCAACTAATGAGGTTGATAATCCAGAAATGGGCATAAATTCTTTAGGTTCAAGAGTACAACCATTCATTTCAGTTGGAATAGATGAAATATCAAATAATAATATTATTCAAAATGAAAATTATTTGGACTATAACTTTTATAAAGATACAAAAACCAGAGAAAAATCAAAAAAACCTGAAAATATTCTGAACGTAACTAAATTTAAAAATAATCATTTTACAAGATTATATCCCACATCTTTTTTCAAGTCTGAAAAAATAAATGGTCAACACATATTAAGAGACAAAATTATGTATTCAAACTTAGACAATCATAAAAAACATTTTGATATTAACAATTTGTCAAGTTTAAATAAACTCACTGTAACAGTGTTAAATCCATATGGTAAAATTTATAATGCTAATATGGATGATATCAAAATTATGAAGATAGACATATATTATGAACTTGAAAAAATCAATAGAAAATCTATTGTTATGAATTCAAGAACAATAGATGATTCAGTAAATCCAATACATAATGCTTTTAATTTTTCATATAGAAAATATTATTTCTTGTTAAAAATAGAACCATCCGTCAATGACAATGATACTCATTTGGGAGTTAAGATAGATAATTTAATGAAACATGATACCATTTTAATTCATAATTTAAATTTGACAGATTTATTCAAAGAAGGGACAGACAATGGAGATATAACTTTGAGTGATTATGGTCATGCCGATATCGAAAAATTACAAGATTGGTTCAATACAGAAGAACATCTTTTGATCGATTCATATGTTGATGATGGTGAAACAAGAGAAAAAATATATATCAAATTTACTGGATTTTTGTACACGGATGGGTACATTTTGATTAATGATTCAAAATACCAAATGGTAGACGAAAATGATGATGGACAATCTTCTAATCTGGGATCTTACAGAAAATTTAGAAAAGGGAATAATTTAACAGAATTTGTCCAAAATTTTGTAGATTGTGTGAATAATTCTCATAAATCATATTACAGTGCTAAAATAGTTGAATATTTCGTTAATGAATTTTGGGTTAAAATAACATCTTTAACTGTACAAGGTGGAATGACTAATTATCCACCAAATTTAATTAAAACAGATGAAGATGATGGAGTGTCTGGTAGTAACAGCAACACATATATTTCATTTCATCCAGATTTAATGGTATCTGCCAAAATAACTTCTTTTCCACCAGGTAGTTTAAGTTCACAAATAAACAATAATTATTACAATGTGATTAAGATAGCTTGTCCAAATAATGTTGATTTTAGAGGAAATGTTAAATCAAATTCTAATTATCAATTTATTCGTATTAATGGAGAAAATGAGCCGAGTTCCAGTACAACATATGAAGATTGGTCATTTAAAAAAGATCTTAAAACATTATTTGATATATACTCATATCCTATCGGAACACTAATAAATAGAAATTTACAACATACCATAGAATTAGAAATAGAAACTCAAGAAAAAGATTTGTCATTAATCAATGAAAGTCAAATAGTATAAATTATTTTTCCACAATCAAAAATAATACTGTTAATTATAATGAATTTATTTGATTTGAAATATTATTTTTTTGGGTTGGATTATTTGAAATATATATTTTTATTTCTTTTGATTAATTGGTTTTTGGAAAAGTCATTTATTCCAATAATAACTCTCAATACAATTGTTAGATTTTTTATGACAGGGACAGTTTTATATCTTTTGTTCATTTTTAAAATAAAAAAAAAAAAAAATACAGGTAATGAAATCCAAGAAAAATTAGATATTATTAAAGAACCTAATCTATACCATATATATAAAGATATTGGAGGAGTTTTATTATATTCAGATATATTGGATATTAGAAATTTAAATAAATATTCTTTCAATAAATCTATGAAACATTATGATAATTTCATTAAAATCAAAAATAATATTCTTAAAGGTGTTAAATTTCCAAAAAACTATCATGATATTTTAGAAGATGAAATGAGCAAATCTTTGAATGCATTATCTTCCATCAGTGTAGGGATCGGTCCTAAAACATTTTATGATGAAAATGAAACCAACAAACAAAATAAAAATTTAAAATTAAATAAATTGAACAAATCTGTAAAAGAATTGTATAATCTTTTTTATCAACATTTAAAAGAAATCAATAAATTTTTGAAAAATAAATGGAACAATTCAGAAATAGACAATACTTCTTTTCCGATTTATGAATCAAATATCAAACCCAATATGATCCACACTAAAAATTATTCGTCACATTATTCTATTTTATGACATTTTCTAATCGAACATTTGATTTAGTAACTTCATTTGTAAAACAATTGATATATTTATTAATAATTTTTTCAATGTTATTTTCCATCATTAGTTTTCCAATGTTTTTTTCTTTGTTAAAAATAATTATGGTTGGAAGTGCCCTTACTTTATAATAAATGGCCAAATTTTCATTTTCATCAATATCAATGAAAATAAATTTTATTTTATTTTGAATAATTGATTTATCATTTTTTTTTTTGTCTATGATTGGTTTGATTCTTTTACATGGACCACACCAATTAGCTGTGAAAATCATAAAAACATATTTATTTTCTTTTAAAAAATATTTCCAATTTTCTAATTTCATATAAACTTTTTAGAAAAAAAGTTCAATCAAAATAAACCATACAAAAAAACTAACCATAAAATTACTTAAATGAGTCATGTCCCATCTGAATCAATTAAATCAATTATTTGTAAAAAAATTATTTATTTTTGGACTGAAAAATCACAAGACTTGAAAATCAAAAACATGTGATTTTGGCAATATTCTTCATGTTTCAATGTAAACTAATAAATTTAGTTAATTTAACAAAATTTACATTTTTGGAAAAATCACACCAAAACAACATGTAATTATGTTCATGAACATTCACAAAGTAATTCAAAATGAAATTAGTTTATTTTCTTTGTATCTATTAATGAACAAATTAATTGACACATTGAATTCTGATACTGGGAATATAATAATTTCCATTATTTGGGGTCTTGGATTATCAGCATTGTTCAGAAAAGTTTGTGTTGGTAGAAATTGTATAATCATCAAAGGTCCTAATCCACATAAGATCAAAAAACAAATATATAAATTTAATAATAAATGTTACAAATACACACCATATATAGT
>Ga0114933_10006496_pt1 | contig 10358 bp, 16 predicted proteins | sample 4SBtaG_FD_89691 | JGI IMG/M metagenome (GOLD analysis project Ga0114933, IMG submission 89691) | Deep subsurface microbial communities from Kolumbo volcano to uncover new lineages of life (NeLLi) - 4SBTROV12_W25 metaG | ecosystem: Environmental > Aquatic > Marine > Volcanic | place: Kolumbo... | reverse complement strand
CTTCAAAACGAATATCTGTCTTTATTCCAATTGCATTGCCTCCAGCTTCTTTCAATTCATCAGCTGCAGTATAAATAGTTCCAGGAAGAGTAGGGTGAGGCTCTGTTGTTTTAGCAGCAATTACAATATTAGCTCCATCCATTGCTGCTTTTTTAGCAATTGCAAAACCAATTCCACGAGTAGCTCCTGTTATAAATAATGTTTTTCCTTTTAATTTTGTCATAATATTTTCCTTATTGTAATTTTTTAGGTTTCCATTCAAGAGTCCCGAAGAAACTTAAGAATTTTTCTTTAAATCCAACTGCAGACTTAGACTCTTCATACATCTTAATCCAAAGCATGAACGTAATTTTAAACGGGTTAAATGTTTTAACATTTTCCTTTATTCCATATATAACTTTTTCATTTTCAGGTTCAAATGTTCCAAAAAATTTATCCCAAATGATTAAAAGATTTCCAAAGTTTTTATCAATATATTGATCATTTGAACCATGGTGAACACGATGATGAGAAGGAGTAACAAAGATATATTCCAATGGTCCAAGTTTATTGATCCATTGAGTATGGCCTATTACACCCCAAAATGTTGAGGCAATTCCAACAACTACAGTAATCAAGGGATCAAATCCAATAAGGGGCAAAGGCATAAAGAAAATAACTTTTGCAAATGGCGCAAACCATGCTTGTCGCAATGAGACAACAAAATTCATTTCTTCGCTAGAATGATGGTTCATGTGCATTGCCCATAAAAATTTTATTCTATGCGAGCAGCGGTGAAACCAATAGTAAATGAAATCTATGGCTGCAAATGTTAGTACGACCACAAAAAAAACATGCATTAGATCATTAATTGTGAAAAGTCTGAATTGATAGAGATAAATATTAAACAAAAGAAAAGAGCCTTTTGTTAGAAGGCTAACCACAACATTGCCGGCTAATAAACCGTATGAACCTAAGGTGTCATTTACTTTATAAAAATTTAATCCTTTGATATTTGAATAAATTGCCTCTCCTAATATTAAAGCAATAATAATTGGGACAGCATATGTATAAACAGTAATCTCAGTCATAATTCTTAATTTATAATATTTTATAAGCTATCAGGCTATTTTTTTTGGTATAATTAATAGTTATAAAAAAGTTCATATAATTGTCATCTAATTAGTTCATAATTCTCTTATTTCAAAGGAGATATTATATGAGTAAGTTTTATATACTTGGCACTTATGCAAGTCCTGCTTTAACGGGCATGATGAGTAATCCAGACTCTGATCGGTCAGCAGCAATTACCCAATTTGTAGAGTCAATGGGCGGCAGTGTTTCAATGTTTAGCATTGTAAGAGGTTCAAGTGATGTCATTGTTGGAATAGATGGGCTGGATTTCGATACAGTAGCTAGCATGAAAATTGCAGTCATGTCATCAGGAGTAATGACAAGTATGGATATACTCGAAGAAGTTGATATGAAATCAATTGTTACAAAAGCTAAAACGGCATCAGAAAATTATAAGAAGCCAGGAGAATAAATATGTCAACAGTAGTAACAGTAAAATTTTTTCCTCAACCGGATAAAGCTAATGAAATGAATGATTGGTTTAGAAATAATCTATCCGATACCCAATCATATGAAGGTTGTAAACTTATTAAAGGTGGGTTTAATAAAGAAGCAAATGAGGTAATTTTATATGAAGTTTGGGATAATAAAGATGCTCATCAAACGTATGTTAATTGGAGAGTTGAAATTGGAGATATACCTAAGTTAGTGGAAATGTCCACTAAAGAGCCTGAGATTATCTATCACGAAGAAGTTTATTAATTTTATAAAAGGAGAAAAAAAATGGAAGCAAAAGAAGTTGTTCAAAAAGGATATGACCTGTTTGGCGCGGGAGATATGGAGACATTTTTTGGCGAAATAGTGCATAACGATATAACATGGACGTTTCCTGGAGAAGAAGGTAAGCATCCACTATCAGGTGTACATAAAGGTAAAGAAAATTTCATAGCAAATATGTCTAAGATTCCTGAGTACTGGAATAATTTCATGGTTACACCTATATCAATGATTAGTGAAGGCAATAAAGTGTTTGCTTTAGTAAAAGGCACTGCAGATGGAATGGACACAATGTTTGGTCATTACTTTGAAGTTGAGGACAATCAAATGAAAGTTATGATGACTTTTGATGATACTTTAACTGCATTTAACGCTATGACGAAGTAAACAATCTAAAGAAAGAGACATAAATAATTATGACAACAAATAAATCACACTACACAATAGCTACTCAGTGGATTGTGCCTGAAAATATGATATCTGAGGTAGAACAGTTTTTTCAAGAGCACGAGACATGGATGAGAGAAACCCATAATCTGTCGGGCGATGCTGAACCTAGGATTGTTGATTACTCAGTCTCAAAAGCCCCTCAATACATAGATAACGATTTAGAGAAAGGGCCGTCAGGTAAAACCATTTATTCTTTGTATGAGGCCTATGTAACAGATCAAGGTGCGATGAAACATTTTGAATTATGGCAGTCTCATCCTGGAGCTGAGACAATGGCAAAAATGTCTGAATATCAAAGTGATATGTCTTTTAATGCAGAAGTTATTGCAACTATGGAGAAATAAAAAAAGGAGAATTAATTATGTATGTAATGTTAACCCAAAAGTTGTCTAAAGGTTTTAAATCGTGGAAAGATATGGTTCATGAGAATGGACACAAATTAGAAGGATTTAAAGGTAAGATCTTATTTGCTGGATCACACGCTGAAGATGATAATTCAATGGTCGTAATAATGCACTATGAGGATAAAGAAGGTCTCATGGCATTTAAGAATGACGAGGAACTGATTAAAGCTAGACAAGATGCTGGCGCTTTAACAGAAACTACTCAAATGACTGTTATGACTGAAGAGGCTCTAATTAATTTTCCAAATTAATTATAATCCTGATATTATAATTTACTCACAATAAAATAGAAAGGACGTTGTTTATGAATTCAATTGAAGTAAAAAGTTTTAGTAGTGCAGATGAAGTTAATACAAATTTTAATAATGCACGTATTGAGGCTGTCAATGTTGGAGGCCAAAGAGTATTAAAGCTGACTCTTCAACCAGGATGGAAATGGTCTGATGATGTCAAGCCAACTGTTGGCACTGAAAGCTGTCAGGCAACACACCTTGGTGTTATTGTAGAAGGAAGCGTAAAAGCTGTTCATAATGATGGTACTGAAGCTACTTATCATGCTGGAGACGCATACTCTATTCAACCTGGACATGACGGAATGGTAGTTGGTGATAATCCTGCAATTGTTTACGAATTTGCAGGAGCATGGGGTGAATAAATTATTCTGTTAGGTTAAAATTTGTATCGGCTCTACAGCCAATACCGATTTCATACCCTTTATTCTTTATTGTTTCTCTATCAGCATCATTTTCTTGAAGTTTTTCTATGATTGTGCTGTTTCTATCAATGCATTGTTTATGTTTTGATGGAAAAATTGTTAATATGGTTATTGCAACAAAGCAAACAATAAGAACGCCAGGCCAAACGCTAAAATCTTTCATTATTATTTAAATAGTTCCTCAGCTTTTAATTTATCGCTTTGCTTACTTTTGATGTACTCATGACATTTTTTGATTTCTGTCTCCATTTCAAGAATATAATCTTTTAGCTCTTCTATGCTTAATTCATCAAAATCAATTTTTTTGATCTTTTTAATAGGCTCTAATTCGTCAGTATCCATACTGGTAAGCTATTATAAAAACGAGTAAATTCCAAAAGAAAGAGATAAAAATATTCTAATTGATCTAAATTTATAGTATCTTAAATCAAACATTGTTTATGAGATTATGCATTATCGTCACATATTTATATTAACTTTCTTCTTCATTTTTTCATTTATACCTTTATCAATGGCCGGTTCACCAGATGATCCAAATTCAAACCCTGTTCAAGTTAATAAGATTAATTCTTCAAGTTTTTCAAGTTTTGTTGACTCAATGGATATTCTTGGTTTTGACAATATTTATTTTAAAAGAGCTCCCGAAGAATTTAAATCAAGAACTGAGAAGGCATTTAATGAGAGATCCAAAACAAAAGATGCAAATCAAATTTTTGATCTTTTTAAATCAGAACTAAATAATACACCTCATTATGCATATAAAATTTATAATGAAACCCTTGTTCATTTGTACGATTTATCACCTAGAACATTTGAAAAAAATTCAATTATCCTAAAAAATTCTTTAATTGAGATCTTAAGTCAGCCGTATAACCCAGAGTCAAAAATTACCTATACTGATGAACTTGACTGTGGCGCAGAAGAAAATTACGAGCCTTGCAAAAAATTATACCAAAAAAAGATGAGGCTACCTCTTATCTTGTTCTTAATGCTTCCAGCTCTTTTATAGTACATAAATTAATATTATTTTATGAGAACATCTTATCTAGAAAATGATTTGATAAAATTAAGAAGAGAATTTCATTCACAACCGGAGTTAAATTTTGACGTTACTGAAACTTCAAAAAAAATTGAGTCAATACTAAGGTCTGCAAATATTGAAGTTCATAATAATATTGGTAGAACAGGTTTAGTCGGAGTTATCAAAAAAGGAAATTCAAACCGAAGCATCGGAATAAGAGCTGATATGGATGCTTTGCCAGTTAATGAAGCTAATACATTTGATTATAGATCCAAGCATGATGGCAAAATGCATGCTTGTGGTCACGATGGTCACGTTACAATGGCATTGGGAGCCGCCAAACATTTAGCTGAAAAAGAAAATTTTGATGGAACAGCTTATTTTGTCTTTCAACCAGATGAAGAACAAACTCAAGGTGCTCAAGCTATGATTGATGATGGCTTATTCGATCGTTTTTCAATGGATGAAATTTATGCATTTCATAATTTACCAGGAATGGATGTTGGAACATTTGCTACAAGAGCTGGAACAATTACTGGTAGTGAAAGTTTATTTCGTATTGAATTAAAAGGTATAGGAGGACACTCTGCGTTACCACACATGGGAGTTGACACAATAACTGTTGGTACTCAAATCATTACCGCTCTTCAATCCATAGTTTCAAGAAAATTAAATCCTGCAGTTAATGGTGTAGTTTCTGTTACAGAATTTATTACTGATGGAACTGAAAATGTTTTACCAGGACATGCACTTATATTAGGGGATACGAGAGCTTTATCTCCTGATTCAAATAAAATCATGGAAGAATCAATGAAAAGTATTGTGAATGGCATGGCTCAGGCACATGGCATAGAAGCAAAATTTGAATATAGGACTAGAACCAATATGACAATTAATTCACCTGAGCAGGCAAGATTTGCATCAATGGTTGCTGAAAAACTAGTTGGAATAGAAAACGTAGATGGAGATTGTGAGCCAAAATTGTTTTCTGAAGATTTTTCTCAAATGTTAATGAAAAAACCAGGTTGTTATATTCTAATTGGAAATGGAATTGATGGATCCTGTGGTAAGACGTTGCATTCTTCAGATTATGATTTTAATGACAAACTATTAGTAACAGGATCATCTTATTGGAGTGAATTAGTTCTCGAAAAGTTAGGATAACTTCTTCATTGGTTACTCATTAAATACTTATGAATAAATTAGATAATAATTTATTGTCAATTATCTGCATTTTAATAGGGATGTCTATCTTTTCTATCCAGGATGTATTAATTAGACTTTTATCAAATGAAGTTTCCACTTTTCAAATCTTATTTACGCGAAGCATTGTAGGATCCTCTTTGCTTGTCGCTTATTTAAGAGTCATGAACATTAAAATAGAGTTTTCAACCAATTATCTTTCATTAACAATATTCAGAGGAATAATATTTCTATTTGGTTTTGCTTTATTTTATGTTGGCTTAGCAAATTTATCTTTTGCTATTTGTACATCATTATTTTTTACAGCACCTTTTTTTGTCACCATTCTATCCAAAGTATTTTTAGGTGAGACTATTGGTATAAGGCGTTGGCTTACAGTCTTGTTTGGGTTTTTAGGAGTTCTAATTATAGCAGACCCTTTTTCAAGTGAATTTAACTATTATATGATTTTTCCAATTTTATGTGCAATGTGTTATGCGGGTGCGATGATCATTATCAAAATTACTTCAGATAAAGACAATGTATACGCTCAAACTTTTCATTTTTATTTTACGGCGATGATCTTATGCCCAATCAGTGCTTTCATTGGAAATATACTTAATCTTCATGATCCATCTAATCAAGTCACAGACTTCATGTTCCGATCTTGGGCATATAATTTTGATATCAACTTAGTGTTAATGATACTTGTCGGATTAACTGCAGTGTTAGCATTTGTTTTTACCATAAGCGCTTACAGGTTAGGAAAGCCATATATTGTTGCTCCTTTTGAGTACATTTTATTGGTATGGGCAGTAATTTATGGCAGGTTAATATGGGGTGAAACCATTTCATCACAAAGTTGGATAGGAATATTTATTATTGTAACTGGTGGGATTTATATCTTCTATCGAGAGCGAATAAATGATCAAGTTCTGGCTACAGATCAAACCATAAGATAATAATTGTCTAATTATTATTGTGTAAGTAAATTTGTTACAAAAAATTTAAAGAAAGTATATTTGAAATAGAAACCCTGAGTAGTTATTCTCAGGGTTCCTATCAAAAGGTATTAATTACTAGTAACAATATGGATTCCACCATCAGTAATGTTTAGGTGAGGAGCTAAGTTTGAATAGATCCATCGCTGCATCTTATTTGAACTAAATATATCCATAGCCTTACCAAGATCACTTGAATTTGCCGCTGACATCCACATTACTGTATTTGCAGGAAGTGTTTCACTTCCACAAACTGCACAGCCTGCTACACCAATAGCGGCAGGAGCTCCAGCTTCAGCCATCATCTTTGCTACTTTAGGAAAGTTAAAGAAAAAGTTTATACCATCATTTACTTCTGCAAATGAGTATGCGACTGCATTACCCACTTCGATTTCTCCTGTAAACTCTGTATCATTTCCAAAAGTTCCAGAAGTAGTGACTACGCCATCGTTATCTCCAAATGTTGATTGAAGCCAGTCAGGATTTTGTTGAACTAAAGCATTAGTTTCTAACATAGCTTGCATGTTTTCATAGTATCCTATAACGAAACTAGTATCTTGAGATCGATCACCTCTTATTTTAACAGATGATCTAATATCTAAATACTGAGCACCGCCCGCCATTGCAAGAGCTTTAAACTTTGTTGTAGCTTCAGCAACTTCTTGTGGATTACTACCTTCAATTTCCCAAACATCAAACACAAATGCAGATACATTAGCTGTGCTTAGAATGATTAAGCTTGAGAAGATAATAAAAAAATTTCTAATCATGTTCATATTAACTCCTTGTATAATTTAAGCTAAAATTTTATGGTAAATATGATTTGCTGATACACTAAATATTATGCTTAATTTTTATCGTCATAAAAAAACAACAAAAAACCTTATAATAAAATCAATAAGTTAAATATTATTGAGCTAGATTATTTTAAGATTACATTAACTGTATGACAGTCACTACACCAACTATCAAACCTAATGAGATACTAGACTCTTCTCAAGTGAAATATTTGAGAACTAAAAGCTCTTTAATGGGCACTTTGTTAGTTGCTCATGCTTGGTTGGTTATATTTTCACTTTTATTTGTTTATACTTTATTCCCAAGTTTTATTTTTTACTTAGTTATAATTACTTTTATTGCTGGTAGACAATTGGGGCTAGCGATTCTGATGCATGAAGGTGCGCATGGATTAATTGCAAATAATGTAAAATTTAATAATTATATATCTCAATTATTCTGTGCATTTCCAATGGCAGTTGATACATATGATTATAGACATTATCATTTAAAGCATCATAGACATACTCAAACCAAAGATGATCCAGACTTGGTTCTTTCAAAGCCATTTCCTATTACAAAAAGTAGTTTTATTAGAAAAATGTTAAGAGATTTGAGTGGAATAACTGGCATCAAGCAACGATATCAATCTATTAAAAGAACTTTTGATAATGATACATTAAAAGTAGATGGAAAAGAAATTTCAGGTTTCAAATCAAAAACGACATTAAGAGGAATTTTATTATCACAATTTTTAATATTTATCTCTATGAGTATTGTAGGCAGCTGGTGGTATTATTTTGCTTTTTGGCTAGTGCCCGCTCTAACTATTTTTCAATTTTTTTATAGAATTCGTAATATTGCAGAACATGCTGTTGTTCCAAACGATTGCGATGACTTTAATAACGCAAGAACAACTCATGCATCATTTATTGAACGTTGCTTTGTAGCTCCATATTACGTTAATTACCATCTAGAACATCACTTATTTATGTTTATTCCATGCTACAAGTTAAAGCATGCTCATAACTTATTGGTCGCTAAAAAATATACTGATAGAATGGAAATTAAAAAGGGATATATACCTTTACTCAAGTCAATATTAGTGTAATTAAGCTAATAATTTATAATTATAATCATGACAGATAATAAATTTGAAGTTGATCAACTTAAAAAAGCTTTTGGCTCATTCGCTACAGGTGTTTGTGTTGCAACTTCTCATACTAGTGGGTTTACAGTAAATTCATTTGCATCATTAAGTCTAAATCCACCATTAATGATTTTTAATATTTATAAAACTGAAACTGATTACGTTGAATTTTTAAAGAATGATAAATTTGCTATTAATTTTTTATCATCAGATCAAAAAGATATTTCAAAATTATTTGCTTCTAAAGAAACAAATAAAGCTGAAAATGTTGCACATCAAATATCCAAGAATGGGAATATTATTCTAGATAATACGCTTGGTTTTATTGAGTTAAAAGTTTTTCAAAAAATAGATATTGCTGACCATGTTCTAGTTATTGGAGAAGTCGAAAACCTTTCAATTGATGAAAATAGAAATCCTTTAATTTATTATCGAAGTGAATACAGAAATTTAAAACAAAAGGAAGACTCCTAAATCATCGGGTCTCCATATCGATTCCTTTTTTCATTCCCCTTAAGAAGCCAAAACATTACAATAGTTACAAAGCCAATAAAAGGTATTGCCATTATCAATAGCCACCATCCAGATCGATCGGTATCGTGTAATCTTCTGATATAAAGAGATAGAGATGGGACTAAGAATAGAAAATAAGTGAATAAATAAAAATGACCTAAAATGAATTGATTATTAGGTGAACGAGATAGTTCAAAATTTATTAATTCTAATGAAAGATATTGATCAATTTGAATACCAATCATGCCAACAATGACTGTAAATAAATAAAAATGCCAAAACTCCGCTCTCGAGGAGCGAGTTTTAAAATCAAAAGCTTTTATAAATGCCTTCTTGATTGAGTCTGTGAAACTTATTGCCATGAGTAAGAAAATATAAGTTTTTTTAAAAAAAATATATATACTTCCTACCTTATGACAAAATCAATAAGAATAGGTGGAGCTAGCGGTTTTTGGGGAGATTCTGTCATTGCTACCCCACAGTTACTTAATGGAAATTCTCTTGATTTCATTGTCTATGATTATCTAGCTGAGATTACAATGTCTATTATGGCTCGAGCTAGAAGTAAGGATCCGTCAAAGGGTTATGCTACTGATTTTGTATCGAGTGTTATGAAATTAAATTTAAGGCAGATAGCGGATCAAAATATTAAGATATTATCAAATGCTGGTGGAGTGAATCCGAATGCATGTGCAGATGCTTTACGAGAATTGATTAATGAACAGAAATTAGATCTTAAAGTCGCTGTCATTTTAGGTGATGATTTAATGTCTGAGAAAGAGACCTTAAACAAAGATAAGATTTTAGAAATGTATTCTGGAGTTGATTTTCCTGATCCAGATAAAATTGCCAGCATTAATGCTTACCTAGGAGCTTTTCCTATTGCTAAAGCTCTTGAAAATGGAGCAGATATTGTAATAACAGGTAGAAGCGTTGATAGCGCAGTTACATTAGGAGCATGTATATATTCATTTGGATGGAATGAAAATGAATATGATTTACTTTCTTCAGGAAGTCTTGCCGGTCATATTATTGAATGTGGAACTCAAAGTACAGGTGGTAATTTTACAGACTGGGAACAAGTATCTGAAAATTTAAATGATATAGGTTATCCAATAGTTGAAGTTGAAAGCAGTGGCTTATTCACTTGTACTAAATCTAAATCTTCATCTGGCATCGTTAACATTGGTACAATATCAGAGCAAATGCTTTATGAAATAGGTGATCCTCAAGCTTATATTCTTCCCGATGTAATTTGTGATTTTTCAAATGTAGAATTAATTGAAATTGAAAAAAATAAAATTCAAGTTTCAGG
>Ga0114933_10006493_pt1 | contig 10361 bp, 8 predicted proteins | sample 4SBtaG_FD_89691 | JGI IMG/M metagenome (GOLD analysis project Ga0114933, IMG submission 89691) | Deep subsurface microbial communities from Kolumbo volcano to uncover new lineages of life (NeLLi) - 4SBTROV12_W25 metaG | ecosystem: Environmental > Aquatic > Marine > Volcanic | place: Kolumbo... | reverse complement strand
TCTTACCGATGGGTTAGATGGATTAGCAACGGGGCTTGTTGCCATTGCCTCTGCCACTTTTGGTATTTTGGCCTACTTAGTGGGCAGAGTCGACAGTTCTTCTTATCTAGGTTTGTTCTATCTACCAGGCGCAGGAGAACTAGGGGTTCTAGCACTAGCGATTGCCGGAAGTTGTCTGGGATTTCTATGGTACAATTCACATCCAGCAGAAATTTTTATGGGAGACACTGGGGCATTGGGTTTGGGTGGAGTAATTGGAGTAATAGCAATCCTACTAAAGGCCGAATTCTTTTTGGCGATTGTTGGAGGTGTGTTTATAGCGGAAGTCCTTTCTGTTGTTCTACAGGTGGGATTTTTCAGATATACACGTTCAAGGGATGGTGTGGGAAGAAAGATTCTTCGAATGGCACCACTTCACCACCATTTCGAAGAATTGGGATGGACAGAAAGTAAGATAGTAGTGCGCTTTTGGGTGCTGGGAATCATGTGTGCTATGGTGGCGCTAAGCGCTCTAAAGATCCGTTGAGATATGGAGATAGATAGAACTCTGAACGGGCAAAATATAGCGGTGATTGGTTTGGGACTGTCGGGGGTAGCAGCAGCAAAATTAGCACTTGAAAAAGGAGGAGAAGTTTATGTCTCAGAGATACGGACGGACCAAGAGGCTCGCGATAGTGCCAGTCGGCTCCGTCGGCTCGGAATCGAAGTGGAGCTCGGACCACATAATCAACAGAAAATTGCAACAGCCGAAACAGTTGTTGTCAGTCCAGGGATCTCCCACCATGCAAGAATCATCAAGGATCTCGCTGGCAAAGGCATTGCGACGATGTCAGAGCCAGAATTTGCATTTAGATTCTTTGATGGTCCATTGATAGCAGTTACTGGCACCAATGGTAAAACAACAACGGCTATGCTGATAGCGCAATTCCTCAAAGAGGATGGGCAATATGTTGCACTGGGTGGTAATGTTGGGGGAGGCATGGCCCCTCCAGCATCTGAATTAGCTTTATCAGAAGATTCACCTTCCTGGTATGTTCTGGAACTGAGCTCTTTTCAACTTTCAGGTGTAATAAATCTAAAGCCCTCCATTGGAGTCATCACGAACTTGGCTCCAGATCATCTGGACAGGTACGAATCAGTGGCGACCTACTATGGAGATAAGGCCAACATTTTTGCCAACGCTGATGACAATAGTCGTTGGGTCCTTAACGGCAGTGATTTAGAAGTGTTGGATCTGGCTCAGAATGTACCAGGTGAACATTTTTATTTTTCGGAAGAGTATACTGATAGTTCAGCAGCTTATGTAGAAGATGACATGGTCACTGTTGAGTTGGTCGGTTCGCTCTCTAGCATTATCGGGACTGATAGCATTCCCCTGTTGGGGAAACACAATGTTGCAAATGTCTTAGCCGCTGCTCTTACTGCTAAGTTGGCTGGAGCTACAGACAATTCTATTGCGGAAGGGGTAAAGAAATTTTCTAGTTTGCCGCACCGTACTGAGAAGGTGGGACAGTGCAGGGGGATAGCTTGGGTTAATGATTCTAAAGCTACTAATATTAGCGCTACTATAAACGGAATCACGAGCTTGGATGGCCACCTGTTAGTGCTATTAGGGGGCCAGGACAAAGGAGAGGATTTCACTCGACTAATCGAACCTCTCAAAGCTAATAATTCGAAGGTCATTGCGTTTGGTGAGGCTGGAGACCGTTTATATCAGCAATTAAAAGAAGATGTGATGGTGCGTTTGGTAGAGGGCAGTTTCGAAGACCTAATGGAATCTGCTTTTGAATGGGCAGAGCGGGGTGACACAGTCTTGTTATCTCCAGCCTGTCCAAGTTTCGATATGTTCAGGGATTACCAGGAGAGGGGAGACCATTTTCGCAAGTTAGTGAACAAGTTCCTGGAGATGCCTAATGGCTAAGGTGATAAGAAGAAAGTCCCGAGGGCAGTCACCTTTTTCCACACAAAACTGGCGGAAAGGGTGGGAAATCAAAGCTCTCTATTCAGCAACAGCTATTCTGATAGTATTTGGTTTGATCAGCCTTTATTCCGCTAGTTCCTATCACGCCCAAAAACTGCAACTCTCAGACACATACTTCTTTGTTCGTCAGTCTATAGGTGCAGGAATTGGGTTGATCGTTCTTCTGATTTGTTCACGTATCAATTATGACATATGGCGGAAAATGGCATGGCCGATCATCGGAGCGACTTGGGTCCTACTGGTTTTACTTGTTCTACCAGGGGAATATTCATTTGCTCCAGAGATTAATGGTGCAAAACGTTGGCTTCGTATCGCTGGGATGACTTTGCAACCGTCTGAATTAGCTAAGATAGCCATTATAATCTGGACAGCTTCACTGGCCGTCAAGAAGCAGAATCAATTCAAGAGTTTGAGATCTGGCTTTTTGCCTTTTGCAGTAATTTGGGTAGCTGTAATGATGCCAATTGCATTGGAACCAGACATGACAACCTCCATGCTGGTGGGAGCATTAGGTTGTTTAGTTTTGTTTTTGGCTGGAGGTCGGTTCGGTCATTTTATTTTTATGATGATTCCACTTTCTCCATTTCTTTATGTGCAATTGATGGCTGGCTTTAGACTGCAAAGATTAAAAACGTTCTTTGATAGTGTAGTCATGGGCCCACTAGACGCTTCATTCGATCTTGCTGGTGCAGGATATCAAATAAGACAATCACTCTACGCAATTGGGTCAGGGGGTCTGAGTGGTGTTGGATTTGAACAAGGTCGGCAGAAACTAGGATTTCTCCCAGAAGGTCACAACGACTTCATTTTTGCCATGATAGGAGAAGAATGGGGATTCTTCGGTGTGATTTTTCTTGTGACTATGTATATGGTAATTGTCGGACTTGGATTTCATATTGCGTCTAAGGCGTCAGATCAAATGGGACAGCTACTCGCTATAGGTATTTCCAGTTTGATTGCAATACAAGCCATCTTACATATGGCTGTTGGTTTAGGCCTGTTTCCAACTACAGGGTTGGCTCTGCCTTTCATATCGTATGGTCGATCCAATTTGTTGGTCAGCATGGCCTGTATCGGAATCTTGGTCAACATAGCAAGGCCTCCTCAAGGCACTTATATGAGACGCAGGAGGGCTCGTGCATGACCTTTCGACGGTTGTTTTCGCTGGAGGAGGGACTGGGGGCCATCTTTATCCGGCCATGGCTATGGCAGAGGAAATGGCCAACCAGCGATCTGGGACTCGTCCAGTGTTCATAGGGGCAAGTAAAGGTATCGAGTCGAGGATTCTTCCTGATACGGGCCTTGAATATGATCTTTTACCTGTTCGTGGTTGGAAGAGAGGCAGTGTCTGGGTCAATCTGGGAGTTCCCTATGCCTTGTTGAAATCTATTTTGACAGCCGTCAAACTCCACAAGGAATATAGGTCCGATCTTGTAGTGGTAACTGGTGGATATTCAAGTGCGCCAGCAGGGTTGGCTGCAGTGATGTTGGGAATACCTCTGGTCCTACAAGAACAGAATGCCTATCCGGGTGTGACGACTAGAATACTTTCCTTGTGGGCCAAACAAATTCATCTCTCTTTCCCTGAAGCGATCAAAAAACTTCCTGTCGTGGCTAGAGATCGTGTGTTGATCTCGGGTTGCCCAATTCAACCTCCTCCCAAAGTCCGCTTAGACCGTGAGGAGATGTTAAAAACATTTGGTTTGAACTTAGACCGCAAGGTGTTGTTAGTTACTGGAGGAAGTCAGGGATCCATTGATCTAAATGAACTGATCTGGAAAGGTCTTCGGATTGACGGCGCGCGAAGGCGGAATTTTTTCTCCAATTGGCAGATTCTATGGATAACTGGCATAAAGAATTACGAGGCAGTTGATAGTAGGGTAGAGGGACTAGGGCGCTCATCAAATGTCAGGGTCGTTCCCTATGTCAACAATATGGCTAAAGCTCTTACAGTAACTGATTTGGCCATTAGCCGCGCTGGTGCCATGACTACCTCTGAATTCTTGGCATGGGGTATACCTTCGATTTTGGTGCCGTTGCCTACTGCTGCCGCTAACCATCAGGAATTGAATGCTTTGGCTATCCAGGAGTTAGGAGCGGGACTGTGCAGAATCCAAAAAGATCTAACCTATAGTCAGCTTTGGAAGGAAGTGCTTCAACTAACTGAGAACGATGAAATATTGGCTAAAATGGCTGATAGGGCAGTAGAAAATAGCAGACCAGAAGCAACTTCAAATGTAGTAAGTAGTATTTTGGAACTTTTATCAAAACCCACCAAAAGTTGGTCATGATGGAAACCAATCTTGTCATGAAACCCGAAACGTCACCTAAAGTGAATGACCAAGAATTGGGAAAAATTCATACTCACTTTATGGGCATAGAGGGTGCGGGAATGTTTGCGCTTGCGGAATTATTTCGGCAACAGGGTGGATTTGTTTCAGGTTGTGACATCGCTCTTGGTGATAATAGTCAACAGTTAGTGTCTCAAGGAGTAGAGATATACGGAGAACACAGTGCATCCCACCTTTCTGGTGTGAATTCTTTGGTCGTGAGTTCTGCAATCCCATGGGATACAGAGGAAATTCAAGAGGCCCTACGTCTCGAGATACCAGTAATGAAAAGAGCGGATGCGTTAGGTCTTTGTGTGAATGAAGGACAGGTCCTAGCGGTCTCGGGCACTCATGGAAAGACCACTACTACTGCTATGGTCACAGAAATCCTTGATGTGGCAGGGATGAATCCAACTGGTGTTGCTGGTGGATATGTTTTTTCCTGGGGAGGAAATCTCCTGAAAGGAGGAAGTGATCTTTATGTAGTTGAGGCAGATGAATACGATAGATCCTTCTTAGCCTTACAACCCGATATTGCTGTTGTCACTAACATAGAAGCAGACCATTTAGACTGCTACAATGACTTTGATGAGATAATTACTGCATTTCGTCAATTTATAGAATCTCTACCCTCCCAAGGCATCGCTGTGGTCTGTGCTGACGATAAATTTGCAAGCCAAGTAGTAAATGGCATGCGGGGTCAGAAAGTGACCTATGGATTGAATCCTGGCGCACAAATAAGAGCGACACAGATACAGCAAAATGATGGTGGTGTAGAATTTACCTTGATGGAAAAGGGTGCGAATATGGGATCGTTTAGGATACAATCCCTTGGTTTGCATAACTTGCAAAATTCTTTGGCAGCTGTTGCATCTTCACGATTCCTGGGAGTTTCCTGGGAAGCAATTCGAGTAGGATTAGCCGCTTTCGGAGGGGTAAAAAGAAGGTTCGAGATAATAGGTGTTCATAGGGATATTTTAGTAATAGATGATTATGCACATCATCCATCAGAAGTAGCAGCAACGTTGAAAGCGGCTAGAACATGCTATCCCGACCGCAGGTTGATCGCACTCTTTCAACCTCATCTTTACACTCGGACCAGAGATTTTGCAAAGGATTTTGGGAGCAGTCTCGCTATCGCTGATGAGGTTTGGGTGACGGATGTTTTCCCTTCTCGTGAAGAACCCATAGAAGGAGTAACAGGAGAATTAGTAGCCAATCACATTGAGAAAGCTCGGGGTACGGTTAGGTATGAGGCTGATATGGATGTGATAAGTGATCATTTGATACGTGAACTAAAACCTGGCGATTTATTTATTACCCTTGGTGCTGGTTCTATTCGTCAAGTTGCAGAGGAAGTAGAACTATTACTTCGTGATGGGCAGACAAATGAATAGACGCTTAAGGATTTGGCTGGTCGTCAGTATCGTGCTTGCGGGACTATGGGCCACGAGAAAACTACCGGAGCACTTAAGGAGAGTCGAGTTTTTTCAGGCAAGACAATACGAAGTTGAGGGGAATCATTACCTGACTAAAGAGATGGTATTAGAACTCAGTTCATTTCCAGCTGGGACAAGTATTTTCGATGATCTGGGTGGGGTTGAACTGCGATTGAAAGATCATGAGATGATTCTGAACGCTAGGGTTCAAAGTAATTGGTGGCCAACCAAAATTGTAGTGACAATAGAGGAGAGGGTTCCGCTTGCCTTAGTCGCCGAACCACTTTTGGTGCCAGTGGACAGGGAGGGTAACATTTTACCTATAGACCTGGGTAAATATCGATTGGATCTTCCACTTGTAAGAGTAAAGGAAAGTTCAGAAGCACAAACTGAAGAGGAATGGGATGAAGATCAGGTCAAGGCCATGGTATTGGAGTTAGAAAGGTTGGGTTTGGATAATCCTTTTTTCACTGAAGCTTTATCTGAGGTGGCCATTGATCAAGATGGAAACGCGGAGGCGATCTTAGATAGAGATGTAGTACTTCGCTTCAGGCCGCCGCTCATGAATCAAGTATTGAACGCAGGCCTAGCTGCCTTGGAGGATGTGAAGAGACGTAGATCTACAGATGCTGGCATAGTAATAGATCTAAGATTTGAAGATCAAGTTGTTGTGTCTTATGGGAAAGGAGGTGGCTGGTGAACCCCATCCTAATCGCAGGTGTGGATCTGGGAACTACCAGAACTTGTGCAGTGATTGCAGAGGTCCCTCAGGATCCAATTCTCAGAAGAGATCTCAATATTTTAGGGGTTGGCCAAGCTAAGACTACTGGAATGCAGGATGTAATCACTCACATAGATGAAACAACCGAGTCTATAAAGACCGCCATAGCCGAAGCTGAATTGATGGCGAGTGCAGAGGTCGATAGAGTTTATGTAGGTATTAGAGGCGACCACATCAAGACTATGGTGTCTCCTGGGATTGTTGCAGTAAAGGATGAAGAGATTTCCTATGCTGACATCGAGAGGGTACACGAAATAGCCAAAGCGGTAGCGTTTCCACCAGATAGAGAACTACTTCATGCGATACCCCGAGAGTACATCGTTGATGGTCAAAGAGGCATAAAGGACCCTGTAGGAATGATGGGGACCAGATTAGAAGCAGAATTATATCTGGTTACGGGATCATCTTTAGCCGCCGAGAATATTAGAAGGTCTGTTTATAGAGCTGGGTATGAAGTAGAAGGTTTAGTATTGGAACCACTAGCAGCTGCAAGGTCGGTGTTGACGGTTGATGAAAAAGAGGTGGGTGTTGCTGTTGTGGAAGTTGGTGATGCCACCACAAATATAGCTGCATACTACGATGGGGAAATCAGGCATCTGGCTGTTCTGCCACTGGGAGGAGCAGCGGTTACTAATGATTTGGCTCAAGGCTTGTCGATACCTTTTGCTGAGGCAAAGGAGGCAAAGCATAGGTTTGGAGTGGCTTGCTCTCAGTTAGTTGATCCAAAAGAAATGGTTCAATTAGATGGTGTCTCAGGAGGTTCAACACGACCAGTCGCGAGAGAACTGATAGCACACGTTATACAGGCTCGCATGGATGAGCTTCTGGTCATGGCCCATGCCGAATTAGAAAAGCAGGAGATGCTCCAAAAACTGAGTGCTGGGATTGTTCTTTCGGGAGGCGCTTCTGCTCTCCAGGGAATCACCAATTTAGCACAGCAAGTGTTCGCGGCTCCAGTACGGATTGGTTCTCCAGGAGAGGAATTGTCTGGAATAGCTGATTCAGTAGGACGACCGAGGTTCTCTACAGCAGTGGGATTAGTGCTACATGGATTTGATAGATACAAAGAAACTGGGCTTGGCGCATCAAATCTTTCTTCTGGTTTGATCGGCAATGTTAAAAAGTGGTTAAGAGAATTTTTCTAAAGGCACATCTAATGTTCAACCTTTTTATAGGAGTTTACTGATGAAAACATTTGAATTCGAGGACATGGATCTTCAGAGCGCATGCATGAAGGTTATCGGTGTCGGTGGTGCGGGTGGAAATGCTGTGAATAGGATGATTGATGAAAACTTGGAAGGGGTGGAATTTATAACGGCCAATACTGACGCTCAGGCTCTTAGAAGCTCTCGTGCGCCAGTCACCATTCAATTGGGACAAAATTTGACAAGAGGATTAGGAGCTGGTGCTAGGCCAGAAATAGGCCGCCAGGCGATTGCTGAAAGTGATGAAGAAATACGTAGTGTTCTTGAGGGGGCTGATTTGGTCTTTGTGGCTGCGGGGATGGGGGGTGGCACAGGCACCGGGGCTGCACCGATAGTAGGAGAGATTGCCAGGGAAATGGGCGCTTTGACTGTAGGAGTGGTTTCGAAACCATTTTCTTTTGAAGGAAAAACTAGGGAAAAGCAGGCAGAGCAAGGGATAGCAGAATTACGAAGAAGTGTGGATACAATGATTGTTGTTCCGAATAACCGGCTCATGGCAGTAGTACCCCAAGGGACGTCTTTCAAAGATGCTCTTAAAAAGGCAGATGAAGTTCTACTAAACGCTACGAGAGGTATTAGTGATCTCATACGGTATCCTGGAGAAGTTAATGTCGATTTTGCTGATGTTCGTACTATAATGGCTTCTCGTGGTCCTGCTCTTATGGGTTCGGGTTTTGGAGAAGGGGAAGATAGAGCGCAAGAAGCAGCGCAAGAGGCTATATCATCTCCCTTGCTTGATGAAGTGTGTATAAAGGGAGCTAGAGGTGTCTTGCTAAATATCACTGGTGGTATGGATTTAGCTATTGACGAAGTGCATAAGATATCCACCATCATACATGACGAAGTTGGAGAAGAGAGTGAAATAATCTTTGGTATGGTTCACGATAAAAAACTTAAGAACCAAGTCAGGGTGACAGTTATAGCCACGGGTTTTGATGAAGCCCAACCTATTCGTGAGGTCGAACCACCTGCACTTATGACTCCTGTTTTTGAAGATAATTCTCTTCCCCTAGCGGTAAATCAAAGTGATTATTCAAGAGGCGAAAGAGAGGGTGAAAGTGGTCATAGTCCTGCGGTCTTGACCCCCTTGAATGAGAGTACTATTACAAATCAGGAAATTGGTGAGTTGGATGTGCCAACCTTCATTCGGAGACAAATGGATTAATTTTTGGTTCGTTGGTTCTGAAGTGATAGGTTACTTGATGTGACAATATCAAATTAAGAGCTATAGATCGGTTTGGAGGAGTGCAGTGTTTCAAGACATCAGGGCAATATCATTATTTCGCGGGTTTGGATTGCTTGTACTTTTGTTCCTGATCTTTTGGCAAGAGAAAGAGAAGCTTCCTACTGTTCAAATCGATGATCCAATACCTGCACAGCCTCGGGAAGACGAATTTGTTTATGCGTTAGAAACAAATCAGACTTTGGGGGATCTTTTTAACAAATTCTTAAATCCAAATGATCAGGACGCCCTGCTTTCCGCACTGCGGGTACACATTGATCCTAGGCGGGTTCGAGAAGGAACTACCGTGAGAGTTCGCAGCGAGCGTGGAGGTCTTGAGGGTGTAAAATCCGTGGAAGTCACCCTGAATGCCGATGAAATGGTTCAATTGCTCCCTTCCACGGAGTCATGGAATTCAAGATTAATTAGCACTCCTACTACAGTGGATACTATATGGGCTTCTGGTAACATTGAATCATCTCTTTGGAATTCTCTGATACGCAATCAAGATCTCGCTCAGGTTGTTCAAGTTGATAGAGAGAAATTGGTCTTGGAACTAAACGATGTTTTCAAATGGCAGGTTGATTTTGTGCGACAAATTCAGGCGGGAGATTCTTATCGGTTTGCGTTCGAGAGGGAGATTAGGTCGAGTGGAACTATGCGTACAGGACATGTATTAGCTGCTGAACTCATTAACCAGAATAGGAGTTATACTGCTGTTTGGTTTGACCCAAACGGTGATGGTGAAGGGACATATTATGACCTGGATGGAAAATCAGTGAAGGGTGCCTTCTTGCTCAGTCCGATTGAGTTGCGTCACCGTATCTCCAGTCGTTTTACCACAAGTCGTTTTCATCCGATCCTTAAGACATGGCGAGCTCACCGTGGTGTTGATTACGCGGCCCCCACTGGGACACCCGTACAAGCTACCGGTAATGGAGTGATTGTACACAGAGCCAGGGAGTCTACGTATGGAAATAGAATAGACATTCAACATCCAAACGGTTGGACGACTAGATATGCCCATATGAATGCTTTTGCCAGAGGATTTTCTGTAGGTAGTAGAATCAAGCAAGGGGATATCATCGGGTACGTGGGAATGACAGGTTTGGCCACAGGACCTCACCTGCATTATGAGATGCTTCTTCACGGTCGCCATGAAGATCCATTGGGTATAGATCTTCCCTCTGGAGATCCAGTTCCTAATGACCAATGGGACCAATGGCAGGCTCAAAAGCTTGATAGGTTGGCTTTTCTAGATGAGTTAACAGATGACTCAGTGATTTTAGGATTGACGAGGAACATTGAGGATCAGTCAAATTCGGGAGTGCGGTGACTCTTTCCGCATTAGTCTTAACAGGACTGGTTATTTGTGCCGGACTTTTCTCGTTTTGGGTTTACTC
>Ga0114933_10006492_pt1 | contig 10362 bp, 8 predicted proteins | sample 4SBtaG_FD_89691 | JGI IMG/M metagenome (GOLD analysis project Ga0114933, IMG submission 89691) | Deep subsurface microbial communities from Kolumbo volcano to uncover new lineages of life (NeLLi) - 4SBTROV12_W25 metaG | ecosystem: Environmental > Aquatic > Marine > Volcanic | place: Kolumbo... | reverse complement strand
TCAATAGGTCGACGGTATAGGAGGCAAGATGAGGCAGGGACACCCTGGTGCGTTACTATAGATAAACTGACTATAGAGGACGGTACTGTGACTATTCGTGATCGGGATTCATTAAACCAAGAAAGAATAGCTATAGAAAAGGTGTGTCAGTGGGTCTCCGATCGTTTGTCCAAATCTTAGATAACCTGGTGGTATTCGAATGAGCCGAACTTGTAGATGAGTTTGGGGTGGCTCTTGCACATAAAATCTGGAGGTTGTGTTGGCACCGAAAATTGAAGTTTTCAGCTCCCGTTGGGGAATGCTTTTAGCGATGCTAGGGATGGCAGTGGGCACGGGTAATATATGGAGATTTCCTCGAGTAGCGGCTTCCAACGGGGGCGGGTCTTTTTTGGTAGCATGGTTGGTTTTTCTAATGCTCTGGTCCGTCCCGTTATTGATTCTAGAATTCGGGATGGGCAAGGCAACACGCTCGGGGGCTATCGGAGCGTTTATGAAAACCGTCGGTGTTAAGTTTACATGGATGGGTAGTTGGATAGCGTTTGTAGCAGCGGCTATAATGTGCTACTACAGTGTAGTCATGGGTTGGACTTTGAGATTTTTCTTGGCGAGCCTGCAGGGAGAGATTCCCACCGTCATACCTGAAGCTTTCTGGGAAAATTTTGCAGGTACACCATGGGCTCTTGTGACTCATGCCATTGCTATGGGAATGGCAATTTTTGTTGTTTCTAAGGGAGTCAAAGGCATAGAAAGAGCGACCAAGATACTGATTCCAGGTCTAATCATATTGATAGTGGTCCTGGCAATTCGAGCGGTGACGCTACCTGGTGCTATGGAGGGAATAGCTTTTCTTTTTACCCCCAAGCTTTCCGAGCTCACTGATGCAAGAATTTGGTTAGAAGCACTGACACAAAATGCCTGGGACACAGGGGCTGGTTGGGGGCTGGTTCTGACCTATGCTGTCTACATGAGAAGCAGGGAAGACACAGCCCTGAATGCTTTTGTGATCGGCTTTGGGAACAACGCAATTTCGCTACTTGCTGGAATCATGGTTTTGGGTACCGTTTTTTCGGTGATGCCAGATGCTTCTGCACAGATAGTGGGTGCAGGCAATGAAGGTCTGACTTTCATTTGGGTTCCGCAGTTGTTTTCTCTGATTCCTGGTGGTCAGTTTTTTATGGCTCTATTTTTTATGGCTTTGCTGTTTGCTGCGTGGACTTCCTTAGTGGCTTTGATTGAATTGCCGAGTAGGATATTGATTGATCTGGGTATGAGTCGTTCCCGCGCCATAGCTTTGGTAGGTGTGGCTGGATTTCTTTTCGGTGTTCCCAGTGCTTTGAATTGGACAGATACACCTGGAGCTGGTCCTTTTTTTGCTAATCAAGATTGGGTTTGGGGAGTTGGTCTGATGTTGTCAGGATTTTTCTTTGCTTTTGCAGTCTTGAAGTACGGGATAAAGGAGTGGAGGGAGCGATATATTAATACTGGCGATTCAGACATATACATCGGGGCTTGGTGGGACTGGGCGATTAGGTTGGTGATGGTGGAATCTGTTGTCCTGATGATTTGGTGGTTATACCAGGTCCAGGGTGAATCTTTCCAGGAAACCTGGACTCTTTTTTCGCCGTTGAACATCGGTACGGTTCTTATCCAGTGGTGTATTGTTCTAACGATATTGTTAATCTCAAATAAATGGCTAAGTAAGAAAATGTTGATGTCAAAGTTTTCATCAGACGGGGAAGGATCTACCGATTTACTTAAGCACTAGGGTGACCATTCCTTAGGAGTCAGCTATTGCCTAGAGAATCAAAGAAATCTGTACGTGAGAGGTCACTCCAAATTTTTGACCTGCTTCTCCAAGAGTACCCAGACGCACATTGTGCCTTGGAGCATGAGGGGCCTTTTCAGCTAGGTGTTGCTACAATTCTCTCGGCGCAGACTACAGATGAGCGTGTAAACATGGTTACTCCCAAGTTATTCCTGGGCTACCCAAGTCCGAATGATCTTGCGAGCGCTAGTCAGAAAGATGTTGAAACCTTAATCCATTCGACTGGCTTCTTCCGGAATAAAGCAAAAAATATTATTGGTTTTGCTAAGGGCATTGTGGAGAAGCATGGTGGTAAAGTGCCCCGAACTATAGAGGAACTTACAGCTTTGCCTGGAGTTGGAAGGAAAACAGCTAATGTTATTCTAGGAAATGCCTTCGGTATCAATGAAGGAGTGGTTGTAGATACTCATGTGAAACGTATATCAAATCTTCTTGCTTTGACTCGGGAGGAAAACCCAGAGAAAGTGGAAAAAGACCTCATACAGTTATTTCCCCAAGATAGCTGGACTCTCCTGTCTCACCTGTTGATTTTTCATGGTCGAGAAGTCTGTTTTGCGCGGAGACCTCAATGCCAGCTTTGTATGATGTCCGATCTTTGTCCGTCTGCAGCGATTTGATTTCTTTGCTAGACAATGATCTAGCGGATCAAGCAAGGTTGACCTATCTCGGTTTTGTGCTGACCTTGGACGTATTATCATAATGAGTGAATCAACTAGGAGTATAGCCTTGGCAAATATGTCAGTCAGTCGCAGTGCCTCTGTAGAACTTCTAGAGAAGTGGGTTGAAAATGTTGGACTAAGGAAGCATATGTTGGCCGTCGAGGCCGCAGTTCGTTTTTACGCTCGCATGTATGGAAAGGATGAAGATTTATGGGGAGTCGCTGGGCTTTTACATGATCTTGACTGGGAGCAATACCCAGATGAACATCCACATGTTGGTTTAAAAGAACTAAAACAGTTAGGCTATCCCAATGAAGTGTTGCAAGCGATACAGGCACACGCGCCAGAATTGACTGGTGTTGAGCCAGAAACCCTGCTGGACAAGGTACTCTTTGCATGTGATGAATTGTCAGGTCTGGTCTATGCTTGTTGTTTAGTGAGACCGAATGGTATAGATGATTTAAAACCTAAATCTGTGGTGAAGAAATTTAAGGATAAAGCGTTCGCAGCTGGTGTTGATAGAACACAAGTTTCTCGTGGAATAGAACTCCTAGGGATTGATCGGACTGAACACATTAGTAATGTAATTGCTGGACTGAAAGAAATTGCCGATGTTCTTGAAATTCGATCTGTTGATCGGGTTTAACCTCAGCCGAAGAAAATCGGGTTAACAAGGGGTATATAGCAGATGACAACATCTACCGTAATTACAATGATACTGGTACTGGGATTTGTTTGGGGTGGATTCCTTTTTGCATTGGTAACGGCTGTCAGAAAAGAGTCTTCAAAAAGGGATTAGTAAGATTATAGTTAAATGCTGTTGCGGAAAGAGGGAATTAGGGTACTTTCTCCTCCGGTGTTGATGATTTTTTAGTTGGAGATTGTTTTATTTGCACTTTGAGAACTGAGACTCGTTCCAGTGCCTAGACGCACTGATCTTGAATCCATTTTGATATTGGGATCTGGCCCAATAATCATTGGACAAGCTTGTGAATTTGACTATTCTGGGACACAAGCTGTCCGTGCTCTTAAGGAAGATGGCTATAGGGTAATTTTGGTCAATTCCAATCCGGCGACGATTATGACGGACCCCGATCTCGCGGATAGAACCTACGTTGAACCTCTCACGGCTGATTGGGTTGAAAGGGTCATTGAAAGAGAAAATCCAGATGCACTGCTTCCCACTATGGGCGGTCAAACTGCTCTGAATATTGCCATGACTCTTTCCGAGAATGGAGTGTTAGAAAAACACGGGGTGGAATTAATCGGGGCCAATGCAAGGTCTATCCAGATGGCTGAAGATAGGGAACAGTTTACTGCTGCCATGCATCGCATTGGTTTATCAGTTCCACACGGCGGTTTTGCTAAGACCGTTGAAGAGGCATTTGGAATAATAGATGAGGTGGGGTATCCTGCCATAATTAGACCTAGTTTTACTATGGGTGGAACGGGTGGAGCGATCGCCTATAATGCCGATGAATTTGAAAAATTTGTAAGTCATGGTTTAGAGGCCTCGCCAATTACGGAAGTACTCATAGATAGGAGTGTTATAGGAGCTAAGGAATATGAATTGGAGGTCGTACGTGACGCTTCCGACAATGTCATAATCGTTTGTTCAATAGAAAATTTTGATCCCATGGGAGTTCATACAGGGGATTCTATAACTGTGGCTCCGTCACAAACTCTCTCAGACGTGGAATATCACACAATGCGAGATGCTGCGATCGAAATCATCAGAGAGATCGGGGTAGAAGCGGGGGGATGTAATATTCAGTTCTCCATAGATCCCGACACTGGAGAAATGCTAGTTGTGGAGATGAACCCAAGAGTTTCACGATCTTCAGCTCTGGCTTCTAAAGCAACGGGATTTCCTATAGCTAGAATTGGGGCCAAGCTGGCTGTGGGTTATTTGCTAAACGAATTGCCAAACGACATCACCAAGACAACCCCAGCGTCTTTTGAGCCTACTCTGGACTATGTCGTTGTTAAGTTTCCTCGTTTTGCTTTTGAGAAATTTCCTGAGTCCAGTAAAGTTCTTGGTGTACAGATGAAGGCTGTCGGTGAAACAATGGCAATAGGCCGAACGTTTAAGTCGGCTTGGCAAAAAGGAATTAGAGGGCTTGAAATTGGACGCCTAGGTTGGATGGAAGGGGACTCTCTGGAGGATGATGGACTGAAAGCTGACGATTTCGCAGCACTTTTGGCTGCACTTAGAATCCCAACTCCCGATAGGCCATTCCAGTTAAAGCGAGCTTTGATTGCGGCTATGGATCAGAAAGGAGGTGTCGATTTCACTGAAGCTATGGAGGATATCTACCAGGCTTGCAAGATCGATCCATGGTTTCTGCACCAATTGGTTGGGATTATCCAGATGGAAATGATGTACCAAGATTTGGATAAAATTGAAGTTGAAGACTTGAAATTAATGAAAAGAAATGGTTTCTCAGATGCTCAGTTGGGAGATTTAAGGGGTGAAAGTGAAGCTGCGGTGCGAAACAAGCGGCATGAGTTTGGTATTCACCCAAGCTACAATGTAGTTGACACTTGTGCTGGAGAATTTCCTGCAGAAACACCCTACTATTATTCTTCTTATGAGGATGCAGACGAATCAAATCCATCGAACAAACGCAAGGTTGTCATACTAGGCAGTGGCCCCAATCGTATCGGGCAGGGGATTGAGTTTGATTATTGCTGTGTTCAGGCGGTTATGGCTCTAAAGGATTCTGGATACGAGACAATTATGATCAATTCGAACCCAGAAACTGTGTCAACTGATTTTGATGTAAGTAACAAATTATATTTTGAGCCCTTAACACTTGAAGATGTTTTAGAAGTTGTCATTAAGGAAAAACCAGAAGGAGTTATTGTTCAGTTGGGAGGTCAAACTCCGCTCAACTTGGCACATGCATTATCTGAAGCTGGAGTTACAGTTTTAGGGACATCAGTAGACGCTATCGATCGTGCTGAAGATAGAGAACGTTTCGAAGAAGTGTGTCAGATAGTGGGGGCGACACCGCCAAAGAATGGAATAGCTAGAAGTCAAAAAGAGGCTTTGGTGGTAGCTGAAAAAGTCGGTTATCCACTGTTAGTTCGACCCAGCTATGTGCTCGGTGGTCGTGGCATGGAAATCGTTTATGATAGTGAATCACTAGAGAATTATTTCGAGAAAGCAATAAAAATCTCTCCAGATCATCCTGTGCTGATAGATAGCTTCATTGAAGATGCTTTTGAAGCTGATGTGGACGCACTATGCGATGGAGAAGAAGTCATCATTGGGGGTATTATGCAGCACATAGAAGGTGCAGGTGTGCACTCGGGAGATTCGGCATGTGTGCTCCCACCTTATCTTCTCAGCACCGATGAGATAGACCAAATAAGAGAACAGACCAGAAAATTTGCACTAGAACTTGGAGTAGTGGGCCTCCTCAATGTTCAATATGCGATCAAAGATGGAATTGTCTATGTGATTGAAGTGAATCCGAGGGCGTCGAGAACTGTTCCTTTCGTGAGCAAGGCAACGGGTCTCTCGCTGGGTAGAGTTGCTGCGAACGTTATAGTTGGAAAGAAATTGAAGGATTTGAATGTCTCAGAGCCCGAAAGAACTTCAACTGTTGCGGTGAAAGAAGCTGTTTTTCCATTCAGTCGTTTTGAGGCAGATATATTGCTAGGCCCAGAAATGAAATCGACAGGTGAAGTAATGGGAATAGATGAATCTTTTGGAATGGCTATAGCCAAGGCACAGGCATCTTGTGACAATCTACTTCCCGTAAAGGGTGGGACTCTAATCGTAACTGTTAATGATAGGGACAAGGGAACGGTGGCTCCCATTTTACGCAGATTTCATGATATGGGATTCGAGATATGGGCCACAGAGGGAACACATCATTATTTGAAAGACAGAGGGCTACCGTCAGAGTATGTCTATAAAGTGGGAGAAGGTCGGCCCCACATAGTCGACCGTATAGTTTCTGGAGAGGTAGATCTATTAATAAACACACCTTTGGGAAAGCAGTCTCAATATGATGATTATTCAATGCGTCGAGCTGCTATCAATCATAAGATCCCATATTTTACCACGATGTCTGCGACCAGTGCGGCCTGCGATGCCTTGATTGCTCTGCGTTCAAGAGTTTACTCAGTACGCACACTTCAAGAGAGAATTGCAGAATCAGGGAATCAGAATTAGTTGTCAGGTATGGACGACAATGCACCTCCTGTCGGATTTTTCATTCATCCAGATGCCTCCCTGCATGATACAGGGTGGGGACATCCTGAGCATCAGGGGAGGCTCAGAGCAGTTGCATCTGCTGTCGGCCAGGATCTGTTAGCCATTGACGGAAAGGTGATCCAGGTTGAACCAGGGAAAATAGAGGACCAAGATATTCTCCGAGTTCATACAGAATCACATTTGAAAACCCTTAGGCAGGCTGTCGAAATATCGACTGAGGAATCTCGACTGGTTTCGATTGATCCTGACACCATCGTTTCCCCCAATTCTTTGAACGCTGCGTTTGGTTCTACCTCAGCACTAGTGACGGCGGTCAAGATGGTTCATGGAGGGGAACTATCCACTGCGTTTGTCGCAACTCGACCTCCAGGCCATCATGCCACTGCAGATCGAGCTATGGGTTTCTGTTTGGTTAATCATGTGGCGATAGCGGCCCGCTGGTTGCAAGTAAATTGCAATGTTCAAAGAGTGCTTATCATCGATTGGGATGTACACCATGGAAATGGAACTCAGGACATCTTCTATCGGGATGGGTCAGTCTATTATTTCTCGCTACATCAATGGCCACATTTTCCTGGTTCTGGATCTATTGGCGAAATCGGCGAAGGTGCTGGCACTGGGATGACAAAGAACGTCCCAGTCAAAGCTCGTACATCAGCAAGTGAGTATTGCGACCTTTTTCTAGATAATCTCGAGCAAGTATTAGGATCTTTTGATCCTGAGTTCATATTGATTTCTGCGGGTTTCGATGTGATGGAGGGAGATCCCTTGGGTGACCTATGCCTTGAACCGGAAGACCTCCATTTCTTGACAGCGGAAATCCTTCGTCGTGCACCTAAAGAGTGTGGAGTTACGGTGACATTGGAAGGTGGTTATGACCCCAAGCGGACTGGCTTAGGAGTCAAGGCAGTTTTAAGAGCACTCGCGGCGGTGGATTTAGATCGATAAATTAGGATTGTCTAAGACTTTTCGATTAGATTAATTGTATGATAATCGGCTGGATGTCATAAAATTTAGATATGGGGCTCTTTAAATAATGAAAGAGAAATTCTTGAAAGCGTTAGTAATCCACTTTTTTTGTGTGAATGCTCTATATACGGCGGATCTTTCTGGAGAGGCTCAGCAAGAATCACTGAGTAATCCGACAGAACCTCACCCAGTAGCTGAACAGGCGATTTCGAGGCTGAAGTCTCCCTACTGTCCTGGGCTGATGTTGGAAGTCTGCACATCTCTTGAAGGAGCAATGTTAAGAGATAGCCTCCAGGTAATGGCGAGAGAAGGCGGATCGATGCAGGAATTGGTTGATTGGGTAATTACCAACCACGGGGAAGAATATCTTGCTTACCCTCGGACTTCAGGTGCAGGGTTGATGGCTTGGGTAGTACCTCCCAGCGTTCTCATTCTTGGACTTAGCGTTTTAGTCCTTTTTCTTAAATATAAGCGTGAAGATGAGCCAGAGCCTGTAATAAATAGAGTGATTTCCGATGAAGAAGAGATTCTTCTGAGGGAGGCGCTCAAAGAAATGGAAGCTTCGGAAGAACCAGAACTTTGGTAGGTTCGTGACTGACTCAAAAGAAGGTCTGGAAACCGGTCCCATTCCAGTGGCTGAAGTACAGAAGTCTCTTCGAGAGGCGGATTTAGATGGGTGGTTGTTTTACGATTTCCACGGTCAAAATCCCATTGCCAAGGCCATGCTCGGCCTTGAGAAAACATCGCGTCGATCTTTTACTCTAATTCCTGCGCAAGGAGAACCAACTGCGTTGATCCACGCTATTGAGCATTGTTCCTGGGGGCATTGGCCTTGGGATCTCGTGGATTACCAGGGATGGAGTGATATGGAGCAGAAACTGACAAATTTATTGAAGGATAAGTCGTGTATTGTGATGGAAGTATCACCCCGATCCAATGTGCCAACCTTAGATCGGGTCCCATCTGGTATATTGCAGCTCATCACCAAGCTTGGGGTCGATGTGGAAAGTTCAGGTGATTTTGTGTCAAATTTTCATTCTGTATGGACGACAGAACAGTTGCACGGACACAGGAGGTGTGCTGAGATTGCAAAGGAAGTGGCAATGAAAGCATTTGAAAAAGCTGCAGACCAGGTGAGAGAACAAAAGCCCTGGTTAGAAGGCGAATTGGCAGACTGGATAAGGAGTCAATTACACAGCAAGGGGCTACAATGCCAGCCTAATTGTCATGTGGCCATAGGAAAGAATGCTGCGGATCCACATTATGATCCGGGGGACCAAGGTGATAAGATACAGAGGGGAGAGGTCCTCTTGATAGATCTCTGGGGGAAGGAAGACGTGGAAGGGGTTTTCGCTGACCAAACTTGGATGGCCGTTCTAGATAAGGAGCCTTCGCGCCGGGTGAAGGAAATTTGGACATCTGTAAGGAATGCTAGAGAAGAAGCAATCCGTTTCCTAAACGATGCGCATGCATCAGGGAGAAGAATCTTCGGGTATCAAGTCGACGACGTTTGTCGTGACGCGATTGCAAAGACTGGCTTCGGAGATTTTTTTGTACATCGTACGGGACACTCTATGGATGTCGATCTTCATGGCAGTGGTCCCAATTTAGACAATCTGGAAACCAGGGATGATAGAACATTGATTACAGGGGTCGGGTTTTCAGTGGAGCCTGGGATCTATATTCCAGATGAGGTGGGAATCCGCAGTGAAGTTAACGTCTACTGGGGTCCTGAAGGACCAGAAGTAACTCCGAAGAATCGGCAACATGAAATCTTGGCACTACTGGGGTAATCAGTCTGAAGTCACGTAACGAATACGTCGAAGTCGCACTACCAATTCCTTTAGATAGAAGTTTCATTTACTCTTTAGGCGACTTGAGACCTGCCATAGGTAGTAGAGTGTTAGTTCCATTTGGCAGTAATGAAAAAATTGGATTCGTGGTGGATTTCGCCACCAAAACAAGTCTTAAAACGGTCAAACCCATCCTTGGGTTACTGGATGACCAGCCTGCTGTGACTAGCAGTCAGATGGAGTTAGCAGTTTGGATGGCGGCCTATTATGCCACCCCTTTGGGAATGATTCTTAAGGCCATGTTACCTTCCTTTTTGACCCGTATTGCTAAAGAAAGGGTGACCCTTCTAGACAGTTTATCGCCAACAGGGAACTCTCGAGAACAAAGAATAATTGAGTTTCTCGAGGGTAGAGGTGCAATTTCTACGGATTTTCTCAGAAGAACACTGGAGATTGGCTCAATTCGCAAGGAACTTCGATCATTGGCAAGTGAAGGGATGATTGAGATTAAAACTGGTTCACCTGATGCTTCTCCAGTCAAGACTGAAAAAGTAGTGTCTATTTATAAGTGGTTTGAAGATTTAGCGGAGCTTGAGAATCTACTGGGAAGAGCCAAGAGACAATTCGAAGCTTATAGGATATTGGCTAGTGCTGGGGGGGAATTAGAATTGTCTCATCTTGTCAAACAGGCAGGATTTAGTCGAGGAGTCATTTCTGCTTTGGAAAAGAAGGGTGTGGTGCAGATTAAAGATAGGAATGTGAAAAGGGATCCGTTTGCTTACCTCCCAACCTCTGACAAAATGAAACACGTGCCTACCGAGGATCAAGCAAATGCGATCAAGATGATTTTGAATTTGTATGAAGAGAGTAAGGGGGCTTCGACATTAT
>Ga0114933_10006491_pt1 | contig 10363 bp, 13 predicted proteins | sample 4SBtaG_FD_89691 | JGI IMG/M metagenome (GOLD analysis project Ga0114933, IMG submission 89691) | Deep subsurface microbial communities from Kolumbo volcano to uncover new lineages of life (NeLLi) - 4SBTROV12_W25 metaG | ecosystem: Environmental > Aquatic > Marine > Volcanic | place: Kolumbo... | reverse complement strand
GCATGCATGAAAAACCTTGAATATAATAAATGTAATATGGCATGCTCAACACCACCAATATATTGGTCAACTGGCATCCAATAATTAATTTCATCAATATCGTAGCCATATTTTATGTTTTTAGGTGAACAAAATCTTAAAAAATACCATGATGAATCTACAAATGTATCTAGAGTATCAGTTTCTCTTACACATTTTTTTCCATTAATTACTATATTTTTCCAATCATCATGATGATCTAAGGGGTTACCTTTAGTGTCTAATTTAATTTTTTCAGGTAAATTAATAGGTAAATCTTCTTTTGGTATTTTAATAATATTATTATTTTCATCGTATGCTATCGGTATGGGGCACCCCCAGTATCTTTGTCTAGAAACACCCCAATCTTTTAATCTAAAATTAATTTTTTTTTTACCCAACTTTTTTTCTTCGAGTATTTCAATTGTTTTAATAATAGACTGCTCTGGAACCTTTAATCCGTCTAAGAAATTAGAATTAAAAATTACACCTTGATCAGTATAAGCCCTATCTTTTATTTCAAAATCTCCTTCAAAGTTTAGTGGTTTCACAACTGGAGTTACTTTGAGCTTATATTTTATTGCAAAATCTAGGTCTCTCTGGTCATGTGCTGGACAGCCAAAAACTGCTCCAAATCCATAGTCCATAAGTACAAAATTTGCAAAATAAACAGGAACTTTAATTTTTTTATTTAATGGATTAATTGCAATTAATTCTGTTTTAAAACCAATTTTTTCAGCTTGTGCAATAGACTCTTCTGTAGTTCCAGTTTTAGAACATTCTTCTTTAAATTTTATAAAATCAGGATTCTCTTCATAAAACTTAGAAATAGGATGATCAATAGATACTGCCAAAAAAGAAAAACCAAACAAAGTATCAGGTCTAGTGGTAAAACATTTTATATTATCTATAGATTTATTACCCTCGATTTTAAAATCAATTTCGCAACCGAAAGATTTACCAATCCAATTTTTTTGCATAGTGGTTACTTTTTTTGGCCACTCTTTTAGTTCGTTAAGCCCATTTAATAATTCCTCTGAAAATTTTGAAATATTAAAAAACCACTGATTTAATTTTTTTCTCTCAACAGTTGCACCTGAGCGCCAACCTTTTCCATCAATTACTTGTTCATTTGCCAAAACAGTTTCATCAACAGGATCCCAGTTAACATAGTTTTCTTTTCTATAAACTAAACCTTTTTCATAAAGTTCTAAAAAAAAAAGTTGCTGATGTTTATAGTATTCAGAAGAGCAAGTAGAAATTTCTCTGTCCCAATCAATTGATAAACCTAGTTTTTTAAGTTGAGTTTTCATTACTGAGATATTTTGATTTGTCCAATCTTTTGGATTTAAATTATTTTGCTTTGCGGCATTTTCTGCAGGCATCCCAAAGGAGTCCCATCCCATAGGATGTAATACATTATAATTTTGCATGATTTTATATCTCGCTAAAACGTCACCAATTGTATAATTTCTTACGTGACCCATATGAATTTTTCCAGATGGGTATGGAAACATTTCTAAACAGTAAAATTTTTTCTTATTTTTATCTAACTTAGATTTAAAAGTTTTATTTTTTTCCCAATATTTTTGCCATTTGTCTTCGATAATTTTAAAATTGTATCTATCCATATAGAATTTTTAAAAAAATTTACTTAGCATTTAACAATGAATTATTAGCAAATAGTTCTACCGTCAGCACACCAATTTATTTCACCGTCTTCGTTTTTATAACTCTCCGAAACTTTTTCTTCTTTTGCTTTTTTTAATAAAGCTGCTTTTCTTAAAATTCTGTCTTTTATTTCTAAATTTAAAGAGCTTTGTATTTCTTTAATCGCACAAGCATTATTAGAACCACAAATTCTTTGATGTAAAGTCACCTTAAGTCCATCCGCGCGAATTTCGTTGCTTAAAAATCTTACTGTAATTTTAATTGATTGTTTATTTTCTGTTTCTGAATACCAATCTGTAATTATCAAACCACCAGAGTAATCTACATTTGAAAAAGACATAAAATCTAATGTATCCAAACTTGCTCGCCAAAGTTCATTTGAAGATGCAAAATCAAAAACACCTCCTTTTTTTGCACCAAAAACATTTGAAACTCCAAAACCTTTTCCTTCTTCAACATTTTTTCTAGCCCTTTTTTTTCCATCAGGCTCAAAATCACCATCCCAATCAATCTTTTTACACCCCGTCGTTGTTGAAAAAAAAAGACTTATAATTAGTAAATATCTAAGAAATTTTAAAAAATTCATCGTAATTAATGGTTTAGCGCAATAAATGGCTAATTCAAAAGACTAATTTAGTGTGATATTTTTGCAACAATTACGGAAAAAAGAGGCCTTTTTATTGAAAACTAGACTTACAGATGCTTAAAAATGATAAAAAACCTCCATTCATATGAATAATTAATAACAAAGGAGAAATTATGAATAAATTAACAAAAGTTGGTTTATCAGCATTAGCTGGTTCACTTGCCGCTGTTTCAGCACATGCTGTAGATTACGCTGTAACTGGAGATGCACAAGTTGTGTACTCTTCTGCTGAAGGTAACGAAGCTGATTCAAACACTAAAAACGGTAGAGGAATTGGTGTTGATACTGACTTATATTTCACAGCAGGTGGAGAATTAGATAACGGATTTACTGTTTCTATATTCACTGCTATGGACATGGAGCAATCAAACACTGCAACATCTGGTGGATTAAACTCTTCTGCACAAGTAACTATCGGAATGGGTTCACTAGGAACTGTTCAGTTTAACGATATCTCTGGTTCTGCTGCAAACGCAATCGATGACGTTCTTCCAAAAGCATACGAAGAAGCTTGGGATGGTACATCTCATTCATCTGGATTCCATTCTTTTGGTTCGTCAACTCAATCAGGTTCAGTAGACTATAGACTACCTGCTCTTTCATTAGGAGATATGTCTATATCTTTAACTGCTACTTTAGACCCGAACTCAGGTTCAGGCCCAGCTAGTGCTGGTGGTGTTGCTGCTAACGACGATGCTGGTCAAGCATACACTGCTAAGATCTCAGGAATGGGATTAACAGTTGGTGGTGGTTATGAGGAATATGCTGGTATAAACTCTGGTGCTACATCTGGTCAAGATGGTAGCAGAGCTACTGGTTACATCTTGTATACTAATGGACCTATGTCTATTGGTTACCAAGAAATGTACCAAGACAGCCCTCACAGTACTGGAATAGCTGGTACAGCAACTGATGCTGAAGGTGCAGACGTTTCAGGTGATGGTATGGCAATTGCATTCTCACAAGATAACCTTTCAATTTCTTACTCAGAAGTTAATGAGATAGTAGAGCCTAACTCAGACACTACTGCAGAATACGAAGTTGAAATGTCAGCGTTACAAGCTACTTACACAATGGGTGCTATGACGTTGGGTATGTCTATGTACGAGACTGATAATCCAGAAGGAACTACTGGTAAATACGAAGAAACAGAACTTTCTGTATCTTTCGCATTCTAGTTAATACTTTAAGATTACTTTAAAAACCGGCCTATTTTTATAGGCCGGTTTTTTTTTATCCAGGATATAGATGCAAAGCCATCAACTTTAGTTGATTTTAATCTTTTATAATTTAAGTAATTTATACCACCGAGAGCTATAATTTTTTTCTTTGTATTTTTAGCTAACAGATTAAATCGGGCAGTATCTAAGAAATAATTGTTTTTTTTTGTTTTAAATATTGGTGCTATGAAAATACTTGTACAACCTTGTTTTTCTTTATTTTTTATCTGAATTGAGTTGTGCGCGGATCCTATTATTTCAAATTTTTTTTTTGAACTAAGATTTTTGTAGTTACACAATTTATTAAACGAAGGTATATATAATCCATCTAAACTTAGATTTAGAGCTAATTTTAAGTTGTTAGATATGTAAAATTTACGATTTTGTTTTAAGCAAAAATATTTAATTTTTTTAATTAAGTTTAAATTATAATTTCTATTATAATTTCTATAAATTAGAACAATTTTTCTATTCAATTTTTGAATTTCTTCTCTATTAAATTCGTCTATAAAGTAGTAAATTTTTAAATTATGCATAATATTGTTGATAACTTAATATCAATTAAAAAGGAAATACAGTCAAATAATAGTAAAGCTGAAATTGTGGCAGTATCAAAAACTTTTCCTTTAAGTAAAATATTACCGTTAATTAACTTTGGCCATAAACACTATGGAGAAAACAAAATTCAAGAAGCAGTTAATAAATGGACCGATATTAAAAAAGATTTTACAAATATAAAACTACACTTTGTTGGAAAACTTCAGACAAATAAAGTTAAATTTGCTTTACCATTATTTGATTATATTCATTCACTGGATAGTATTAAGCTAGCTGAAAAAATTGCTAACGAACAAATTAAAAAAAAATTTAAACCTAAAATTTTTGTTCAAATAAATATAGGAAAAGAAGAACAAAAAAATGGAATAGATATAGAAAATTTAGAAAAGTTTTACTTAGATTGTATAAAAAATTATGATTTAAACATAATCGGTTTAATGTGTCTTCCGCCAAATGATAATGATGCAAGTATTTATTTTTCAGAAATGCTGCAATTACTAAAAACTACCAATCTTAAAGAGTTAAGTATGGGAATGACTAATGATTATATTGATGCATTAAAATTTAATTCGACATTTCTAAGAATCGGGTCAAAGATATTTGGTTCAAGAAGCTAATATATTTTTATCTTTGTTTTCTTATTGATTAATTTAAGCATAATTAAAAAATCTTTTTTCTTTAAAGCAATACACCCTACTGTTGGTTTATAATCTTTGGTTAAATGTAAAAAAATAGCACTACCTTTGTTTGGAACTTTTTTTAAATTATAGTTTATTACTAAAATATAATTATATTTATAATCATTTCTAAATAATTTTTCATATCTAAATTTTTTACTTATTATTACCTCAGAATTATAAAATTTACTTTTTGCGTCATTGCACCACCCCATATTTTTTTTTATGACATTTAATTTTAATTTTGTTTCAGGTTTATTCACCCTATCAGGTCTATAATAAAGTTTTCCTAAAGAAAAAAGACCTTTGGGAGTAGCCTTATCACCTTCGATTTTATTATTTTTGGTTCCTTTTTTTCCAACTGAACAATTAAATTTGAAATCGTCTATTACTAATGTTTCTTTATTTTTTAATTTTATTAGCATAAAGTTTTAATTTATGAATAAACAAGTTGTAATCTTTGTAAATCTTAATGGACTATATAATATTTTAAATGAAATTAAGAATTTTATATCTTTCGATATACAAAATTACACAAATAAGGATGTTTTTTTTCAGGATCTAAACAAAAATAATATTTTAGCCGAATCTACAATTGTGACTAATTCAATAGAATATTTTAAATCAGATAACAAAAATCTTGATAAGAGAAATATTTTGATTTTTGAGGATTTTCCGATTCAAATAAGTACAATAATTGACCAAATTAATATTCAGCTTATTAAACAAAGATATAATTTTCAGTCAAAAATAAATATCAAAAATTATAATTTAAATTTAAATTCAAGAAAAATTTCAAAAAATCAAAAAGATTTAAAATTAACTGAACGAGAAATAGATATAATACTTTTTCTTAAAAAACAAAAAGAACCAAAAAAAATAGAAATTTTGCAAAAAGAGATATGGCATTATTCCTCTGATCTTGAAACTCATACTGTTGAAACTCATATTTATAGATTAAGAAAAAAAATAAAAGACCAATTTAATGATGAAAATTTTATACTAAGTCATAAAGAAGGGTATTCTATTGAATGAAAAAAAAAAATTTAGTTGCTAAAGAACTTAGAACACAAAAATTTAGACCAAGAATAGTTAAACCCAAAAAGGGAAAAGGTAGCTTTAAAAGAAAAAAAAAATAATTTTTTAATATTTTGCGTCTTTATAAGTGATTATATCAACATTAAAGCTTACTATAACCCTATCTTCTGAAGATAAATTTTTACCAACCGAGTGGTATAGATAAGATGGAAAAATTAACAAATTTCCCTCTTCAGCTTTAATGCTAAAACCTGATGAATTTAATTCATTATGTTTTTCAATTACAGGGTGACGAAATTTTTTAACCTCATTTGGCTCGTGGAACTGAATGTTACCACAATTATCTGGTGCCTTAACATAATAAGCTGCGCTTAAATAAGTATTTGGATGATTATGAATTTGGTTAAAACTATTTTTTTTATTAATTATTCCCCATATTTCTGTAACTCCAACTTTTTCAGGGCTAAATTTCCAGCCATATCCATCAACCATAACCTCTTTAACATATCCATGAACTGCGTTGATAAAATTGTGTGGAACATTACCTTTTTCAACTTTAAAGTTTTTAGAGTGCCACCCACCAACATTAGATCTTTGAGCTCCATCTTTATCGTTTTCATACAAATCATAAATATATTTAGATAATTCAGCGTTTAACTTTTCATAGTCTTTAACTTTAAATTGAAAAACGGGTGTAGCAAACAGTTTATGTATAAATTTATCGCTCATTTGCTTTTAATCTGGCCCCAATCTGCTGAATGACCCTTGATGACATTTCAGTGCCTTTTTCTAAACTTTGATTTAATGAATGATTATTTACGTGACCGTGTAAAAATCCAGCAGCAAATAAGTCGCCTGCTCCTGTAAGATCTACTATTTTAAGATTTTTTTTAACCCCACATTCAGCAACTTCATCGCCATTTATCGCAATAGCTCCTTTTTCTCCTCTTGTAATTACCAAAAGCTTTTTAAGTTCTTTTGAAAAGTTAATAACTTCATCAAATGTTTTAGCATCAATCAACGATATTATTTCTTGTTCATTGGCAAATGTAATATCAAGTTTATTTTTAACAAGATCTAAAAAATGAGACTTGTGTCTATCAACACAAAATTGATCTGATAAAGACATTGCTACTTTATTTGCGCAACTAATTGCTTTATCAAATGCTTTTTTTGGCTCTCCTTCATCCCAAAGATATCCTTCTAGAAATATTATTTCACTTTTTTTTATAGCGTCAGTGTTAACATCATTTTCATTAATTTTTCCTGCAGTTCCTAAAAATGTACACATCGTTCTTTCAGAGTCTGGTGTAACCAAAATTAAACATGTTCCTGTAGGCAATTCCTCTTTTTTTTTGGAGTAAAAATATTCTACTTTTTCGTTTTTTAGTCCTTCTTCATATTTGCTTCCTAGATCGTCGTCGGATACTTTTCCTATAAATCCAACTTTATTGCCTAGTTGAGATATACCTACTATTGAATTTGCGACAGACCCGCCAGAAACAGTTTTTTCTATTTTAAGGTTGGTTAATAAATTTTTGAATTCGCTCTCCTCGAAAATTAATTTCATTGTACCTTTGGTCAAACTATTTTTGGTAATAAAATTATCATCAACTTTACAGATAACATCTACAATCGCATTTCCTATTCCTAAAATCTTCATAATTAAGCTTTCCTTGTTTTTATTGGTGATTTTCTATTAGGATAACAAGTAGTACAAATTTTACAAGCTAAACCATAGCATTCTCTCGCTTTACAATACTCTCTTCCGTAATAAATTATTTGAAGGTGAAGCTTGTTCCAAAACTTTTTTGGAAACAATCTCTTCAGGTCTTTTTCAGTTTGAACAACATTTTTACCATTAGTTAAACCCCATCTTTGAGCTAGTCTATGAATATGAGTATCAACCGGGAACGCTGGATGACCAAATCCTTGAGACATAACTACACTCGCAGTTTTATGACCTACACCTGGAAGTTTTTCGAGTTCGTCAAAGGTTTGTGGAACTTTTCCTCCGTGCTTTTCAATTAACTGTTTCGAAAGCAAATAAACACTTTTTGCTTTCACTCTAAAAATACCAATGCTTTTAATTAAATTTTGAATTTTTTTTCTTCCTAATTTAACAAAATGTTCTGGCTTATTATATTTCGGATATATTTTTTTAGTCACATTATTTACATTAACATCTGTGGTTTGAGCAGATAACAAAACCGAAACTAATAAAGTAAATTTATTTCTGTGTTTTAAAGGAATTGGTGTTTTAGGGTAAATTTTATTAAGAATTTTTAAAATTGCTTTAGATCTTTTAATTTCATTCATTATTTGAAATTCAAAACATCTCTCATTGAATAAAGGCCAGGTTTTTTATTCATTAACCATTTAGCCGCCGTAAATGCCCCTTCTGAATATAGAGCTCTATCAAAAGCTTCATGATTTAACTTGATTATTTCTTTGCCACTTGAAAAAGTTACCTCATGTTCACCAATTACCTCACCTTTTCTTAATGAATTAAAATTAATTTTTTTCCCATAAGGAAAAGATTTTTTATTTAAGTATTTTTTTCCTATTAATTTATAAAATTCTTTATTTTTTCCTACAGCTATACCTTTGCCAAGCATTAAAGCTGTTCCAGAGGGATGATCTTTTTTGTGTTTATGATGTATTTCAAAAATTTTACTTAAAAAATTATTTCCTAGTGATTTTGATGTAATTTCAGTAAGATACATCAATAAGTTTATTCCCAAACTCATATTTCCAGCTTTAAGTATTGGTATTTTTTTTGCATATTTTTTTATCAAATTTTCCTCTTTTTTAGAAAACCCTGTAGTTCCAATAACTACTCTTTTTTTCAGTTTTGATGCAATTCTAAGGATTTCAAAAGTACATTTAGGAACGGTAAAATCTATTATCAAATCTACTTTTTTAAAAGCCTCTTTGGTATTTAGACTAGGTTTAATTCCATTGATTTTTCTATTTATTAATTTGTTTTCAGTTAGGGATAATAATTTAAAATTTTTATCAGATCTTGCAGATTTAATGATCTGTTGACCCATTCTACCCAAACAACCTGTAATAGCTAAGTTAATTTTTTTCATTTAAAGATAAGATATGAAACTATCATAACAAACAAAACAATTATAGCCCAAATAAATAAATTTGTTAAAAATCTTTTTAATTTTGAATTTGATCTTATAAATGCTGGTAGAATTAATATTAAAATTGCAATTAATGATATTGCAGGAACTACTTCTTCAAGTCCCATTTTTTAATTTTTCCAAAAACTTTTAGCTTTTTGAAAGAATTTTTTTATACTTGGATTTGATTTTTCATTTTCAATAACTCTAAATTTCTCAAGCAATTCTTTTTGTTCTTTGTTTAAAGAAATTGGAACTTCAGTATTAACTTGTACATAAAGATCACCAGTACCATTTCCCCTCATATAAGGCATTCCTTTACTCTTTAATCTTAGTTGCTTTCCACTTTGTGTACCAGCTGGTATTTTTATTTTTGCTTTTCCACCATCTATCGTAGGTATTTCTATAGAAGTACCTAATGCTGCATCAGCAATTGAAATTGGACACTCAAAAAATAAATGTTCATCAGATCTTTTAAACAATTCATGAGAGTAGACATTAATAAATAAATAAAGATCACCATTTCCTGCACCTCTTGAACCTGCTTCACCTTTTCCAGCGAGTCTTATTCTAGTTCCATCATCAACACCTCTTGGTATTGTTACAGATAATCTTTTTGAAGCTTGCTTCTTTCCTTGTCCGCTACAGCTATTGCATGGATTTGTAATTTCCTCTCCAGATCCTGAACATTGGGGGCATGTTTGTTGAACAGTAAAAAAACCCTGACTTGATCTAACTTGTCCATGACCTCCACACATTGAGCACGATCCCGCTTCGTGTCCAGGTTTAGAACCACTTCCTTTGCAGGTGTCACATTTTTCTGATGTTGAAAACTTAATATCCTGTTTTTTTCCAGTATATGCTTCCTCGAGAGTTATCGATAAATCATATCTTAAATCTGACCCTCTATTATTTGCTCTCCTATTTCTTCTACCACCCCCACCAAACCCTTCTCCAAAAAAATCCTCAAAAATATCTGAAAAATGACTAGAGAAATCAAAGTTACCAAAACCCCCTCTTCCTCCACCACCGTTTTCAAATGCTGCATGACCAAAATTATCATAGTTTTGTTTACGCTCAGAGTTAGATAAAACGTGATAAGCTTCGGAGGCTTCTTTAAATTTTTCTTCAGCAGCTTTATCACCTTCATTTTTATCGGGATGATACTTAACTGCTAATTTTCTATAGGCTGACTTGATTTGATCTGCTGAGGAACTCTTACTTACACCCAAGACGTCATAATAATCTCTTTTTGCCATAACTAATTATAGACAAGTAGTTGTTGGCTTAGGCGCTTTTTTCTTTATTTTCGTCTTTTACTTCTTCAAAGTCGGCATCAACAACATTATCGTCTTTTTTTCCTTCTTCTTTTTTTGCGTCTTTTGGTGCATCACCAGGCTT
>Ga0114933_10006490_pt1 | contig 10363 bp, 6 predicted proteins | sample 4SBtaG_FD_89691 | JGI IMG/M metagenome (GOLD analysis project Ga0114933, IMG submission 89691) | Deep subsurface microbial communities from Kolumbo volcano to uncover new lineages of life (NeLLi) - 4SBTROV12_W25 metaG | ecosystem: Environmental > Aquatic > Marine > Volcanic | place: Kolumbo... | reverse complement strand
TCTGACTGCGGGAAACCGCGAAAGGCTGTCGTCAGACGACTTCCCAGCCCGGACGGTATTCCTTGCGGATGTACTTCGCGGCGTCTTTGTCGTTCTTCGCTTCAAGCTTCTCGGCATCCCATTCGAGAGCCTTGCCCATCCGGTAGGAGACATTGCCCAACAGGATGGTCTCGGTCAGAGCACCGGAGTAATCGAAATTGCACAACGTCGGAGTGCCTTCCTTACACGCCTTGATCCATTCCGCGTGATGGCCGATCGAATCGGGAATCGACTTCTTCGGCGGCTCAATCTTCGCACCTTTCGTGTGCGGGAAGATTCGGTAGCTGCCGTAGTTCGCAAACATGTTCGCCTCGGTCCCGACGAACATGACGCCCGAACCGGGAACGCGTTGTCCCTCGACGGTCTTCGGAATCATATTGCCGTCGTACCAAGTGAGGTCGACCGGCTTCAGTCCGTCGCGTTCGGGGAATTTGTAGTTAACGGTCAGTCCCAGCGGACACGTTTCCGGATGGACTTCCGGGCCTTTCGCCTCACAGTGAGTCGGATGGCGAAGCTTCAACGCCCAGAACGGCAGGTCCACATAGTGGCAACCCATGTCACCAAGCGTGCCCTGACCAAAGTCCCACCACTTCCGCCACTGCGCCGGATGGTATCGTCCCGCGGCGTAGTCGCGCTTCGGGGCCGGCCCGAGCCACAGATCCCAGCTGAGTGCTTCGGGAGGCTTCTGGCCGTCGGCCGGTCGCTCACCACCGCCCCAGCCTTTGCCGACCCAGACGTGAACCTTCGTGACATCGCCGAGCAGTCCAGCCTGAACAATCTCGACCACGCGACGGTAGTTGTTGCCTGCGTGAATCTGAGTTCCCAGCTGAGTCGCGACGCCGTGCTTCTTCGCGGCTTCCGCGATGACTCGCGATTCGTGCACGGAGTGAGTCAGCGGCTTCTCGCAGTAAACGTGCTTACCGGCGCGGATCGCGCGGATCGTGGCTGGAGCGTGGTTGTGGTCGGCAATCGCGACGGTGACCGCGTCGATGCGATCGCCTTCCGCTTCGATCAGCTCACGATAGTCGGCATAAGTACGAGCTTTCGGAAAGTCCTTCTTGGCTCGAGCGAGGTAGTTGGCATCGACATCGCAGACGGCGACGATGTTTTCGCTGCCAATGTTCCCGATGCTGAAGCGAGCCTGGTTGGCCGTGCCGATGCAGCCAATGTTGAGTTTCTCATTCGCCGACCGAGACTGAGCGAGGGCTCCGCCTGTGAAAACGCCAGTGGAGATCGCGGCCGCGCCGGCGGTCGTCGATTTCAGAAAGTCGCGACGAGTGGAATTGGAACGCGTTGTCATCGCATTGTCCTCTTGAATAAAGAATCTCTAGGGGAGATTGAACGAAAGTCTGCCCCGCACAGCTCCCGCCGGCAGACAGATCAGAGTATGTTTGCGCATCGACTATGACAGTTTACGGATGAGGTCTCAAGGGGTGCGTCGGCTCACAGCGTTTTCGGCGGCTCAGTCGGCCTCGCCTTTGAATCAGCCTCGCCACGTCTCAGACGGAGATCACAATGTCTGTTCAGCGAATCCTCGACGACGCTCGCACTCACGCTGACTGGATCGTGGACATTCGCCGGCAGCTGCACCGCTTCCCTGAGCTGATGTATGAAGAGGTCAGGACCAGCCAGCTTGTCTGCGACGTCCTTGAGCAACTCGGTATTCCTTATGAGCGAGGTCTCGCGCAGACGGGCGTCATTGCGACGCTCGGGACGGGCGAGCTACCGTGCATCGGGTTGCGGGCCGACATGGACGCTCTGCCGATTCACGAGGAAACCGACATTCCGTTCCGCAGCGAAGTCGACGGCAAAATGCACGCGTGTGGACACGACTGCCACACGGCGATGCTGCTGGGAGCCGCGAAGCTGTTGCGGGAGCGCGAAGCCGAACTGAAGGGCACGGTGCGTCTGCTGTTTCAGCCGGCCGAAGAAGGCGGAGCCGGAGCGAAGCGGATGTGTGATGAGGGAGCTCTCGAGAACCCCGGCGTCGAGCGCGTCTTCGGCCTGCATGTGTGGCCTCACCTGCCGACCGGTTCGATCGGCTCACGAGCCGGCACGTTCCTCGCCGCAGCCGGCGAAATTGAAATCACGATTCGAGGCAAAGGAGGCCACGCCGCAATGCCTCACCTCTGCATTGATCCGGTTGCGACCGCGGCCAAGCTGATCACCGAACTGCAGACGATCATCTCGCGAAACCTCGACCCACTCGACTCCGGCGTCATCAGCATCACAACAGTGCATGGCGGCGAGGCTCACAACGTTATCCCGGAGACCGTCCAGCTTGGCGGAACGATCCGGGCTCTCACCAGCGAACGCTTCGCCTGGCTGCGGGATCGAGTCGTCGCAATGACCAATCAGATTGCCGCCGCCAACGAGTGCTCAGCGACAGTCAAATGTCTGGATGACCCTTACCCGCCGACGGTCAACGATGCGGGACTGTGGGAGAACGTGCGAGGCTTCGCCGCCGAGATGCTCGGCGCGGAATCCGTCCACGAAATCCCGCCGGTTATGGGCGGCGAGGATTTTGCTTTTTACACCGAGCGGATCCCGGGCTGCTTCGTCGGCCTTGGTGTGAGGAACGAAGAAACCGGCTGCACTCACCACGTCCACCACCCGAAGTTCAAAGTCGATGAGAACGCTTTGCCAATCGGCTCGGCCTTGCACGCCAGTTTCGCCCTGCGGCATCTTTGCTGAGGATGTTGGCAGCCCGGTCGTCGTTCGGATTCGAATCTGAGTAAACTGGCTGGCGATTACGAGTTTTGGGAGGAGTCTTCATAGTGACATCAGCCAGGTCCAACGGCTGCTTTGCCACATTCATCGCTCTGGCGGTGCTGTCAATGTCGGCGCAGAACCTCTGCGCCGGCTCCGTCCAAGAAGCTCAAAGACTGCTCGACGAAAAAGGCAACCAGCTTCTGGATAACGATCTGAAAGTCATCGGTGAAGCCACCGAACTCACTGATCTGGACCTCTCCCACTGCGGCCGCATTTCGGACAAAGGTCTCGCGCATTTGACCGGCCTGACGAAGCTGCGAACGATGAGCCTGATGGGATGTCGGCGGATCACGGCGGACGGGCTCGCGCAGTTGCGAAGCCTGAAGTCGCTTCAGTCGCTTTCGCTGGAGAGGATCGGTCCGGCGTTGAAAGGACTACAGCATTTGAAGGAACTGCCGAACCTGCGGTCGCTCGACGTAAGCGATAACAACACGTTTCGCGGCGAGGGTCTGGAAGAAATCACGCAGCTGACTTCGCTCAACGCGGCCTGCACACGCGGCGCCTTTAATGACGAAAGTCTTTCACGACTGTCGGGGCTCACGAAGCTGGAGCACCTCACCCTGAATGGCTGTGATCAGATCACTGATCGAGGGCTCCCTCAGCTGGAGTCGCTTGCGAATCTGAAAACGCTGCAGCTTTATGGCTGCCACCGGCTGACGGACAAGGGGTTCAACCGGCTGTTTGCAAAGCTGAAGAATCTGCGGACGCTCGACATCGCCCTCTGCTGGTGGCACGAGGGCGACTCGCTCGTACTTCCGCCGGAGCTTGTGCATCTCGATCTGCACGAATCAAAACGGCTGAAAGATGCGGCGATCGTTCAGCTGGAAAAGAAAGAGACGCTTCGAACACTCAATCTGTTTCAGTGCCTAGTGCTGACCGACAAGAGTCTTGAGGCGCTGAAGGATTTGCCGAAGCTGGAGTCGCTCAACTTGGGAAGCATTCAAGCTCTCACAGATAAGGGCCTCTCCCACCTGAGCGGCAACACCGGGTTGACTCACCTCGACCTTTGCGACAACGACAACTTCACCGGAACCGGGCTGCTTCATCTCTCTCAGATGAATTCGCTCGTCGAGGTCAATCTGTGGAACTGCCGCAACATCACTGGTAACGGCCTCAAAGCGTTTGAAAATGCGAAAGGCCTCACCCGCCTGAACCTGTCGGACTGCCGGAAAGTCGGCGATGAGGGGCTGTCGCATTTGAAGAAACATTCGTCGCTGGTCAACCTGTATCTGGACAGCTGTCAGGGAATTACGGACGGTGGGTTGGTTCACCTCAGGAATCTGTCCGGGCTGACCGAACTGACTTTGAGCGGCTGTCCTCAGCTGACGGATGCCGGGCTGGAGCCCCTGAAGTCGCTTCAGAAACTGGAGTATCTCTCGCTGGAGAATTGTCCGAAGCTGAGCGGAAAAGGCATCGTTGATCTGCAGAAGGCTCTGCCCAGTTGCAGCATCGTCCGGTAATCAGATCACATCGCGGAAAGCGTCCTCATGACAACTCGCCGAACTATCCTGAAAGGCCTCTCGCTGGGAGCCGGCAGTCTTGCGCTGTCGCCGTTTCTGAATCACTTTGCGAGGCTCAACGCGGACGATGCCGAGCGGCAGCTGCCGAAGCGGTTTGTCTTTGTCGTCAAGGCAAGCGGGCTGCAGGCCGAGTTCATTAACCCGGAAGGGCTCCAGCACGGTGGCGACAAGCTGGTCGATGAGCCGCTTGGAAAACTGAAGCTACCGGACAGCCTAGCCTCGTTCGAGCCATTTCGAGATCGGCTGACGATTCTGCAGGGTCTCAGCGGGAAGATGTGCAACTTCGGACACTCGTCGTTCTACGGAGCCCTCGGTGCCTACAAGGCAACTCTCCAGGGGCAGCCGTCGGCCGCGACGATCGACGGGCATCTGTCGAACCTACTGCCGTCGGTCTTCAACCACATCGGCCTCAAGATGGGCGACGGCAGCCAGGGCACCGCCTATCCTGCAATCAGTGCGGCGGGCAAGAACAAGCAGCTGCCGTTTCAGTGCAACCCCGAGCTGGCTTACCAGAACCTGTTCGGAAGCATCGCGTCCGGGGGGGACATTCGCAAAAAATACCAGCGAACAGGCAACGTGCTGGACGCGATGGCAGAGGACATTCGCAAGCTGAAAAAGCAACTGCCGGGCCAGGGGAAAGAAAAGCTGGATCATTACCTCAGCGGTTTTGAGGCTTTGCGAGACCGACGTCTCAAGCTGGTCTCGATGCAGGATGTGCTGAAGAAACACGCTCCCGAGGTGACGGACAAGTACACCTCGAAATACGCCACGCATCAGCTGGAGGCTCACTTCGACATGGCCTCGGCCGCTTTGATCAGCGGTATCACGAACGTCGTGACGATTCACACCGATGATCTGAACTCGTCCTACCAGGGCCTCGGCATTACTCCGAAAGTCCACTCGGTTGGCCACGGAGCGAGTAGCGGAGCGTTCTCGTCACAGGACTGCCGCAACATGATCCGCACTTTTCATTGCGATCTGATCTCTGGGATGGCCACGAAGCTGCACGCCATTCCCGAAGGTGATGGCACGATGCTCGACAACACGATTATCGTTTACGTCAGCGATAATTCGGATAAGCATCACTCGTCCGCGACCGAATGGCCGATGGTCGTACTCGGCAATATGGGCGGGCATTTGAACTCAAAGGGTCGCTACCTGGCCTACCCAGGGTACGGCAGTTCCACTCACTGTCACACGATTGGCAATTGGCTGACGACTCTGTGCCACATCGCCGGCTTCCCACAGGACCACTTCGGCCAGCCGGACTTCGCCCTGGGCAAAGAAGCGGATCAGCAGGGACCGCTCAGCGAACTGCTCGCCTGACAGAATGTGCTCGCCATTTGAAAGGAACCTCCGATGAATCAGCCCGCGCCGGAACCGATTAATCCGGAGAAGCTTCCGGAACTGGCGGCCGAGGTTATTCGCAAAGACCGCTTTCCGTACTTGGCTACGATGGACGGGCCTCAGCCGCGAGTGCGTCCGGTGTCTCCCGTTCGCACCGACGGATTCACCGTTTACGTGGCGAATCTGCGAAGCTACCACAAGACAGCAGAAATCGCCGCCAACCCGAATGTCGAGCTTTGCTACATGGACGACGGCCACGATCAGGTGAGGGTCACAGGCGTCGCCGAGGTCGTCGAAGACCGCGACCTGCTTCAGAACATCTGGAACGCCAATCCGCTGATGAGGCAGTACTTGGGAAGCCTCGATAACCCGCAGCTGATCGTCTACTGCATCCGTCCGAACAAGGTTCGCTTCATGCGCGAATGGGCGCTGGAGTACCACGACGTGCCGCTGAGTTAGCACGGTCGGCGGAATGACCCGCCGTTGCTGTAACGCAGGGGTTGGGGATTTGACTCGGTGGCTCAAGTTCACTTCATCGACTGCCATAGGCGTATTTTTCGGGTCGTCGTTCCCAAGCCTTCGCCACTTCTGTTGCGGATACGCAGGTCCGGGGACATGTCTGCAACTGCAGGTCGCGAAACTGAACGGGCCAGCATTTGCCGCAGCAATGCGACGTGATTCCGGATTGTTGTGTGAGTCCGGCAGGATGAACGGATACTCTTGAAATGTCGATGAATCCGACCCGGCCGGTCGCTCTGAGTTTTCAGATCGTCTGCTACACTCCGCACCGGCGCAGCCGAGCCGCAGAAAGCGGGCAGGAAACAGCGAACAGAAAGGAGGCGGGAGAGAACGGATTCCAGGCAGCGGCGCGGGCACCCAGCGCAACTCAGAATCCGCCTCCCGAACGATGTCCACGGAACTCGTCGAATCCGTCGAGGCAAAGACGCAGGAAATCGGTGACTGGCTGCAAACTCACCTGCACCGCCGGCAGCCGTCGCTTTTCGAGAAGCGCTGGTGGGATGACCGCATTCTTTCCTGGGCGATGGCCGACGAATCGGTCAAAGTTCAGATGTTCCGCTTCGTCGACGTCCTTCCGATGCTGAATCATCACGAGCAGGTCGCGCGGCACCTCCAGGAGTATTTCGAGGAAGTCGACGAGAAGCTGCCGAGTGCTGCTCGCCTGGTGCTCAATCATGCCGGGCCGAATACGATTCTCGGGCGGGCGCTCTCGGTCAATGCCCGCTCGAATGCGCGGCGAATGGCGAACCGGTTCATCGCGGGCTCGACCAGCGAGGAAGTGCTCAATTCGATCACGAAGCTTCGCAAGCAGGGCTTCGCCTTTACGCTCGATCTTCTGGGCGAGGCTGTCGTCAGTGAGCCCGAAGCGATCGCGTATAAGCAGTCTTACCTCGACCTGATTAACGACCTCGCCCCGACCGTCAACGGCTGGTCGGAAGACGCAACGCTCGACTGTGACGACCGCGGGCCGATCCCACGAATGAACGTTTCCCTGAAACTGTCGGCCCTCTATAGCCAGTTCCGTCCGGTCGATCCGGTGGGCACAGCCGAGGCCGTCAAGAAGCGACTGCGACCGATCCTTCGCCGGGCGAGGCGGACTTCCACTTACGTCCACATCGACATGGAGCAGTACGAGTACAAAGACCTGACGCTGGAGATTTTCAAACAGGTCCTGATGGAAGACGACTTCCGCGAATTCGCCGACGTCGGCATCGTCATCCAGGCTTATCTCAAAGATGCCGAACAGGATTTGATGGCGCTCCGCGAGTGGGTGGCCGAGCGTGGTACGCCAATCACCATCCGCCTCGTGAAGGGAGCCTATTGGGATTACGAGACCGTCGTTGCCGAGCAACATGGCTGGCCGGTTCCCGTCTTCACCGAGAAGTGGCAGTCGGACGACTGCTTCGAGCAGCTCTCTCGATTCCTCGTCGAGAACCACGAGCATCTGCGACCCGCGTTTGCCAGCCACAATCTGCGAAGTCTCGCCCACGCGATCGCCTGGGCTGAAATGAAAGGCCTGCCGAAGTCGGCATACGAAATTCAGATGCTTTACGGCATGGGTGGTGAGCATGCCGAGCTGTTTCGCGAGCGTGGGCATCGCGTTCGCGGCTACACGCCGTTTGGGGAACTGCTGCCCGGTATGTCGTACCTCGTGCGGCGGCTGCTGGAAAACACGTCCAACGATTCCTTCCTGAGGCACAGCCTCGCTGAAGATATTTCCCGGGATAAACTGATGGCCAAACCGAAAGCCTCCGACTCTTCCACCGCGACCGCCGAGCCACAACCGGCTCTGCTTCAGTTTCAGAATGAGCCACCCGCCGACTTCAGTGTTGAGGAAACTCGCGAGGCCTTCGAAGCCGCGCTGAAAGATATTGCCGAAGACTTCGGAGCCGAATACCCCCTCGTCATCAACGGCCGCTATGTCGAGACGAAAGGACAGATCGTCAGCCGCAATCCGTCGAAGTCGGACCAGATCGTCGGCATCGTCTCGTCGGCCTCACCTCGCGACGCAGCGGACGCGATTGAAGCAGCCCGCAAAGCGTTCCGTAGCTGGTCACAGGTCGAACAGCATTACCGCTCGGAGTATCTGACGCTGCTGGCTCGAGCGATGCGCGAGCGGAAGGTCGAACTCGCCGCGTGGATGGTTCACGAGTGTGGCAAGACGTGGGCGGAAGCTGACGGCGACGTATGCGAGGCAATCGACTTCTGCAATTACTACGCCCTTCAGGCAACGGACCTGCTGGCCTCAAAGGAATTCAACCTGGCCGGCGAGGAGAACACCTACTTCTTCAAACCTCGCGGCGTGGCTGTCGTGATCGCTCCCTGGAATTTTCCGCTGGCGATTCTCGTCGGCATGACAACGGCTGCTCTGGTGACCGGTAACACGGTCGTCATGAAACCCGCCGAACAGTCGTCGGTCATCGCCGCAAAGTTTATGGAGATTGTTCAGGAAGTCGGTATTCCGGACGGAGTCGTCAATCTACTGCCAGGCGTCGGCGAGGAAGTCGGTCCGGAACTGGTCAGCAGCCCGGACATCGACGTCATCGCGTTCACCGGCTCCCGCGACGTTGGGCTGGAAATCAACCGCACCGCTGCCGAGTCCGATTCACGGCAGCACGGAGTCAAAAAAGTCATCGCCGAAATGGGCGGCAAGAATGCCATCATCGTCGACGACGATGCGGACCTCGACGAGGCCGTGCTGGGCGTCGTCAAAAGCGCGTTTGGTTACGCCGGTCAGAAATGCTCTGCCTGTTCGCGAGTCATCATTCTGAGTTCGATTTATCAGAAGTTCGTGAAGCGACTGGTCGCCGCAACTCGAAGTCTGAACGTTGGCCCGGCCAGCGATCCTGCCAGCTCAATAGGACCGGTAATCGACGAGGCGTCTGTCGAGCGGATTCGCAGCATCATCGACACCGGCCGGAAGGTAAACCGACTCGTCAGCGAGTACCCGGTTGACGAAGAACTGGTCGAACAAGGTTACTTCGTGGGGCCTCACATTTTTGGAGATGTCGACCGGAGTTCACAGATCGCTCAGGAAGAAATCTTCGGTCCGGTTCTGGCCTGCATCCCGGCCGAAGACCTGGACGAGGCGATCGACATTGCCAACGACACTGACTACGCCCTGACGGCGGGTGTTTTCAGTCGCAGTCCAGCCAACCTGAAACGCTGCGCCTCGGAACTGATCGCCGGAAACCTCTACATTAACCGAGGCACGACGGGAGCTCTGGTCGCCCGGCAGCCGTTCGGCGGCTTCCGCATGTCCGGCATCGGCAGCAAAGCCGGCGGCCCCGATTACCTCGCCCAGTTCGTTCTGCCTGTAAACATCACGGAGAATACGATGCGCCGCGGCTTTGCCCCTGATGCGGACTGAGGCTCAACGACCGACTTACTGTCGGTCGAAACGCTTGCGAGGTTTCGTGAAACGTCGAAACACACCGCCGGACGTTTGAGGTCCGCTCCCGGAAATTGAGGGGCCACTTGAGCGGTTGATGGTCACGAACACCTGCGAGCCGATGTTGGGGTTCTTGCCGCCATCGGCATTTTCCAGCGGCCTGTTTCGTGATTGCTCGTCACCATGTTTCCGGCCTCAATTCTAGTGAAAAATTCGTGCCGGGGCCGGTGAATCTCGTTATCACTTCAGTCCGCGGCGGATCAGCAACGCGTCGATGTCCGGCTTCTGACCTCGCCAGGTCGTGTAGGACTCCATCGGATCCCGGCTGCTGCCACGGGAGAGGACTTCTTTGCGGAAGAGGTCTCCGTTTTTCCGATTCGCTCCGCCGTTGGCCTTCATGTGAGCAAATGCGTCGGCGGCGAGAACCTCGCTCCAGATGTAGGCGTAGTACGAGGCGGCATAGCCTCCGCCCCAGATGTGAGCGAAGTAAGCCGTGCGGTAGCGAGGTGGCACGGCTTCAATGTCGATGCCGTACTTCTTCAGCGTCGCCGCTTCAAATGCCTCGATGTCAGCGGGAATTTCATCCGCAGACAATGTGTGCCATTCCAGATCGAGGATCGCTGCGGAGAGGTATTCGAGCGTGTCGAACCCCTGATTGAACTTACTGGCCTGAATGACCTTCGTCAGTAACTCGGCAGGAATCGGCTCACCCGTTTCGTGGTGGCGAGCGTAGTTCTTGAGGATGTCCGGCTGGATGGCCCAGTCTTCTTCGAAC
>Ga0114933_10006488_pt1 | contig 10364 bp, 7 predicted proteins | sample 4SBtaG_FD_89691 | JGI IMG/M metagenome (GOLD analysis project Ga0114933, IMG submission 89691) | Deep subsurface microbial communities from Kolumbo volcano to uncover new lineages of life (NeLLi) - 4SBTROV12_W25 metaG | ecosystem: Environmental > Aquatic > Marine > Volcanic | place: Kolumbo... | reverse complement strand
TGATTGTCTCATCAGAGCATGTTGGAGTCTATCTATGAATCAGATAAACTGGATTTTATTGATATGAAAATAAAAGAAACCAAAATCAAAATACCTTCTTATGAAATTACTTCAGAATCTGCCTATCTGAATAGAAGAAAGCTTATCCAATCGGTTGGATTATTATCATTGGGAGTTGGAATCAGTGAACCCGGCTTTGGTCAAGATCAATCGGTCCAAACACTGCAATCAATAAAGAATGAAAAGTATTCGACATCTGAGACCCCAAATAGCTACTCGGATATCACAACTTATAACAACTTTTATGAATTTGGTATGCAGAAAAGTGATCCGTACATGAACAGCGGAATGTTCGAGCCTAAACCTTGGAGTGTCGAAGTCTCAGGTGAAGCAAACATAACCGGTGCATTCGATATAGAAGACTTGATTGATTTTAATAAACTCGAAGAGAGAATTTATCGTCTGCGCTGTGTTGAGGCTTGGTCTATGGTTGTCCCATGGGTAGGGATACCCTTGTCAGCAATACTGAAGAAATTTGAACCCTTATCCTCTGCAAAATATGTTTCTTTCGACACAGTCTATAGACCTGATCAGATGCCTGGACAAAAGAGAAGAATACTGCGTTGGCCTTATACGGAAGGCCTAACTATTCAGGAAGCAATGCACCCTCTCACATTCATGGCGGTAGGCATATACGGAAAGGAGCTGCTCAACCAAAATGGTGCGCCGATGAGGTTGGTCATACCATGGAAATATGGCTTTAAAAGCATCAAATCCATCAATAAGATTCGGTTCCAAGAACGCCAACCAAAAACGAGTTGGAATATTTCAGCACCGCAAGAATATGGTTTCTATGCCAATGTCAATCCTTCGGTTGATCATCCAAGATGGAGTCAAGCCAGAGAGCGGAGAATAGGGACTGGTTTTTTTGGAGCAAAACAGCCAACCACTCTCTTCAATGGTTATGCAGACGAAGTGGCTGATTTGTACCGTGGCCTGAATCTAAGGAAATATTATTAATTTAAATTCTTTCAGAACGTCCTTGGTCATTTCAATGATGTTAGTGCCTTACTTTTTGCTGACATTAAAGTCATTCGGCTATCTATCGGGATTGGGAGCAAACCCAGTAGAGACTATCATCCATGAAACAGGCCTATGGGGGTTAAGATTTTTGATGCTAACTTTGCTTCTCACACCAATTGCTTATTATTCTAAAATTCCTTCGATTAATAAATTAGGCAAACCCGTTGGATTAATGGCATTTTTCTATTTGCTCAATCATTTTTTGACCTATGCAATGATCGATCAAGCAGGAGATTTGGGAGTGATCATTGTTGATATAATTGAAACACCCTATTTGATTGTTGGCTGGGGAGGTTTTCTTTGCTTGCTTGGTGTGGCCTCTGTCTCTTTTAAAAGATTAGAAAATTGGTTCAATCAAAATAGGTCTACGATCAGTGGGCTTGTTTACACCGCCACAGTGCTTGGTGTGTGGCATTTTTATTGGCAAGCTAAGGTGATTGAAATTGAATCACTCATATATTCAATTATGGTAACTGTATTAATCGTTTGGAGATTCAAGATTTCAACAAATCGATCTAGTTAGTTCTAAACTAAAATTAGATCAACTGCTCAATTTCTCCATGACGATCATACTCAAAAGCTCTTCGGTGAAGGATTGTAATTCATAGTCATGGTCATCAAAATTGTTGTGCATGAATAGAAATCGATAATTTTTCCCGGATGCAGTAGAAATATAACCAGCCAAACATCTTACTCCATTGAGTGTCCCAGTTTTCAGCTTCATTTGTCCGAGTAATAAATTAGATCGATAGATATTTTTTAAAGTGCCATCGATTCCAGAAATTGGAAGCATGGTCTTAATCTCTGAATATTTTTTATCTTGATCAATTTTTTCTATCAAGCTCATAATGGATTCTGGCCTTAAGCTGGTTTTCCTAGAGAGTCCCGATCCATTCTCAATAAAATTTTGATAGTGCCAATCAATGTTATTTCCCTTCATTGATTCGTATAATGACTTTCTTGTATTGCGGTACTCTTTTCTTATTGAATCTCCTGTCAGACTCAAAAAAATATTTCTTGCGGTTAAGTTATCACTCTCCTTCAGCATTAATCTCAAAGCACTATCGAGATCATTTGAATATATATCAGCAATTAAGAGGCTCTTGTTTGATTTCCTTTTTCTCTTAAAATAACCATTTAGTTTACCGCCAGAATCCAACCAGATTTTCTTGAAGGCTCCAAAAAAATAATGCTCGGTTTTAGTAATTGCTAGATCGTGGTCTATTTCTGAGCATGCAGCAGGAAATAATCCATCAATCACAATCGTGAGAATTTTTTTACGCAATTGTTCTCTAAAACTTACTTGTGATCTAAAATTTCTACAATCACCAGGTCCAATCGATAAATTGTTTTGAATTTTTATACCGTCCGGAAGAAATAGGGGGCTTATGTCTATTTTTTTTGTTTTAGGATTGATAGAAAAATTTAGATCCATCTTATTTGAATTAATAATCAGTGAGGAATGCATTGTGTTGTATGGCCTCATAGGGCTTTGATCAAATGATCCGGTGGAATTCTTTCGTTGTTTAAAAAATGACAGATCCAAATAAATGCCATCAGAGATTTCGTCTATACCTTTCTCCCTAATTTCACTAACTAAGTCTTCAAGATCCCCTATTGAGAAGTTTGGATCTCCGCCTCCAACGATCAAAAGATGATCAATCTTCTTCTTATTCTTAAATTTTTGATCAATGTATGCTTCTGTTTTCCATTGAAATCTCTTGTCCAAAAGATCCATCGCAGCAAAAGCTGTGAAAAGCTTTGTCACCGAACCAGGGCTTCTTGATGTTCTTGGATTGATTTCAATCAATCTTCTATCGGATTCTGTATCTTCCAAGATGATGCTTAGTTTGCTCTCTGGTATCTGATGTTTTTTGATTAATGCTTTAACTTGGTATTGCCCAAAAACATGCGAAGAGGAAACAAAACTAATTGCGAGTATTAGAAACTTAAAGAGATCCTGGTAATTGATGATTGGGAGACGCACTCACATCATTCTATAAGATCACCTATAGCTGTCTAGTAAATTCTTGAGTGCTTTTTTGCCTGGGCAAAGTGTTTCGTGATCTATTGAATTCAATGGTTCATCAATCATATTTTCTGTATCAGTGAAGTCTTGCTGCGATTCATCGATATATAGCAAACCGGTCAGTAATTCTCCTTCTTCTGAAGCAGCCCGAATATTTTTTACAGAATCACCACGAGATTGAGGAGAATATGATTCATCAGTTTTTCTAAGGATTACTCTTCCGCCATCGTGAAGGTCAACTTCAATGCTGGAGCCCTTTTCATAGTTCACTTCAATCTCATTGAATGGAGCAATATAGTCTGTATAAACTGCTTCACGCTTGGATTCTCTTGTGCTCATATAGCTCTTGGTAGAGCCTTCGTGATCATTAAAAGTCACACAAGGTGAAATGACATCAACCATTGCAAAACCTTTGTGCATAAGTCCCGCTTTTAAAAGTGGCACAAGTTGGTCTTTGTCTCCTGAGAAGCTCCTGGCAACGAATGTCGCTCCCAATGCAATTGCAACTTGGCAAGGATCAATAGGAACCTGTTTATTGGCCTCCCCTTTTTTTGCAGTTGAGCCGACGTCTGCAGATGCAGAGAACTGGCCTTTGGTTAGCCCATAAACACCATTGTTTTCAATAATATAAAGCATATTGACGTTTCTTCTGATTGCATGAGAGAACTGACCCATCCCAATTGATAATGTATCCCCATCACCAGATACGCCAATACAAAATAGCTCTTTGTTTGCAGCATTGGCTCCAGTTGCAACCGATGGCATTCTTCCATGCACGGAGTTGAATCCATGCGATTGGTTTGCAAAGTATGCCGGCGTCTTTGAGGAACAACCGATTCCACTCATCTTTATCATCCGATGTGGAAGAATATTTAAATCAAAGACTGTCTGTATGATTGCTCCTGTAATGGAATCATGTCCACAACCTGCGCATAACGTCGACATTGCACCTTCATAATCTGTATATGTCATCCCAAGTTCGTTCTTGGGTGCATTGCTTAGGGCGATGTTGGGTTTTTTTATGTAACTCATGCTGCCTTACCTGTGGAGACTTCTTTCATAATTCTTTCTATCACATCTTTGGAGAAAATTGGTATCCCATTGTATAAGCGAATTGATTTCAGTTTACTTGAATCGCATGAGGTCTCTGTTTGTAAAAGTTTTTTAAGTTGGCCATCGCGGTTCTGCTCTATCACAAATACTCTTTCATGCGCATCAATAAATTTCTCAACCTCGTCAGAGAATGGGAACGCCCTTACTCTAAGGTAATTAAAATCATGTCCATCTTTAGACATGAGATCTCTTGCCTCTCTAATCGCATCATCGCAACTCCCAATGCTAAGAATTGCCATTTTGTTTTTCTTTTTAAAATCTTTGATTGGGCTAGGCACCAATGATTTGGCTGTCTCCCATTTGATGAGCAACCGATCTACCACATCTTGATACTCGTCTGCGTCTTCGGTATATCCACCGAATTTATTGTGTCCCGAGCCTCTAGTAAAATATGCTCCCTTAGGGTGAGTGCCCGGAATTGTCCTGTATGGAATACCGTCTCCATCGGAATCCAAATAACGATGGAATTGCTCGATCTTCTCAAGATCGTCCTGATCCAACACCTTGCCTCTGTTGGGTACGTATTTATCGTCCCATTCCAAATCTTTGATCATCCAGTCATTCATCCCGATGTCTAGATCACTTAGAACAAAGACTGGTGTTTGGAGCTGTTCCGCAATATCGAATGCATTCACTGATAGGTAAAATGCTTCCTCCGGGTTAGCGGGATAAATACAAACATGCTTGGTATCGCCATGCGATGCATATGCACACGATAGGATGTCGCATTGTTGTGTTCTCGTTGGCATCCCAGTTGATGGTCCCGTTCTTTGAACATCAAAAATCACGGTTGGAATTTCAGCATAGTAGCCAAATCCTATGAATTCGTTCATAAGAGAAATGCCGGGACCGCTTGTTGGTGTAAACGATCTAGCTCCGTTCCATCCGGCTCCCAACGCCATACCAATTGCTGCCAACTCATCTTCGGCTTGGATAACCGAGTAGTTGTTCTTTTTTGTTTTCTTGTCAACTCTGAAAGCTGCACAGTATCTGGAAAATGCATCCATCAGTGATGTAGAGGGGGTGATAGGATACCAAGAGCCGACCGTTGCACCGGCATAAAGACATCCGAGAGCTGAAGTGGCATTCCCATCAATGATAAAGTGATCTTTGGTTTTGTTTGTTGCTAGTGCTTTAAACTTTAGAGGACACTCAAAATTCTCTTTAGCATAATCATGTCCCATTTCTAACGCTTGCTTATTCGCTTCGATGAGGTGTGTTTTTGAACCGAATGTATCCAGCAATAGTTGTTCAATGACTCCCATGTCCATCTCAAGCAATGCTGCCAACACTCCAACATAAGTTGTATTCTTCATCAATGTCCTTGCTCTTGCCGTATCGAAAGCTTCGTTGCACATCTTTGCCAAGGGTACCCCTAAAACAGTAATGTCATCTCTCGTCATCAGTGTATCTCTCGGCCATGAAGAATCGTAAATGAGGTATCCGCCAGGTTCAACGGCGCTTAAGTCCTCATCATAAGTTTGTGCATTCATGGCAACCATGATGTCGACACTGCCAGATGGAGCAAGATAACCATTTTCATTGGCTCTGACTTCATACCATGTTGGAAGCCCTTGGATATTTGACGGAAAATAGTTCTTACCAACTACCGGGATTCCCATTCTGAACAAGCTTTTCATAAACATTCCATTTGCACTGGAAGAGCCTGTTCCATTTACATTCGCAAACTTCACCGTAAAATCATTGCTTTTCGGTGCACTCATCAGACAGCCTTTTTGGTTTCTTTTGCTGCATCAATTGCTTCATCGCTTGCATATGGAACCTGAAGGGTAAATTTCTTCATATCCCAAGCAGCGGTTGGACAACGCTCTGCGCAGAGGCCGCAATGAATACAGACATCCTCATCCTTAACCATTACTCTCCCAGTTTGAGGCAAGTCTTCTGATACATAAATCGCTTGGTCAAGATTGTCTGCTGGGGTTTTAATCTTTTGCCTAATTGAAGATTCTTCATCATTTTCTGTAATTGTTAAGCAATTGACAGGGCAGATATCGATGCATGCATCGCATTCAATGCATAAACTTGCAACAAAGTCAGTTTGGATATCGCAATTTAGGCACCGCTCCACTTCCCTTTTGAACTGACCTGGTTCATACCCCAGTTCTACTTCGATATTGATGTCCTTAAAACGTTTTTGCATGGGAATGGTTGGTACTTCGTATCGATCATCGTAATCGAAGTCATTGCTGTAACTCCACTCATGGATTCCCATCTTTGCGGTTACCAGATTCATTCCATGGGGCAGCCTATCAGTCAATGATTCTTTGTTGCAATACTTATGAATTGAGATTGCCGCTTGATGTCCTTGCTCAACGGCTTCAATGATATTCTTGGGCCCAAACGCTGCATCGCCGGCAAAAAATACGCCCTTGAGTGTTGATTCATATGTTATTGGATCTACAGCTGGAACTTCCCATTGATCAAATTCAATGCCAAGATCTCGTTCAATCCATGGAAACGAGTTTTCCTGCCCAATGGCTAAAATGACTGTATCGCATGGGATAATTGCTTCATCAACTTTTCTGGATTGTTTTTTTCCATCATCATCAACCGAATATTCCATTATGGAAAAACGCATGCCGACTAGCTTTCCGTCTTCGACAATGTATTCTTCTGGAGAATGGCATAGTACCAAATCAACATTTTCCTCCAATGCCGGCTCCAGTTCCCAATCCGACGATTTCATTGCATGTCGTTCCCCGCGATAAATGACTTTCACATCTTTTCCGCCAAGCCTTAGGGACGTTCTGCAACAATCCATGGCAGTGTTGCCTCCACCAATAATCAAAACTTTCTCTCCCACTTCATCAATGTGGTCAAATGCCACCGACTCCAACCAAGCAATGCCAATATGAATTTGATCGGTGTCGTATCTTCCGGGCAAGTCTAGCTCTCTGCCTTTTGGCGCTCCTGTGCCTACCAAGACTGCGTCATAATCCTCATTTAAAAGATTTTTCAAACTTTCTATTGGGTGATTCAAGTGCAGATTAATGCCCTGTTCTACAATCACATCAAATTCTTCATCAATCACATCTGGCGGTAATCTGAATTTTGGTATGTTACTCCTTATCAACCCTCCCATCTCGGGAAGCGATTCAAAAACATCCATCTCATAGCCAAGCGGAAGGAGATCATTTGCCACTGTCATTGAGGCACAACCTGCACCAATGATGGCAATCTTTTTGCCATTTTTTTGTTCGGGGACAGGAGGGAGATAGGGCTTAAAGTCGTCCTTGAGATCACCCGCAACCCTTTTCAATCTGCAAATTGCAACGGGTTCTTCGTCCACTCTGGCTCTTCTGCAAACCGGCTCACAAGGTCTGTCGCAAACCCTGCCTAAAATTCCAGGAAAAACATTCGATTCTCTATTCAGAAGGTAAGCTTGTGTATATTCTCCTTGAGCAATATGTCTGATATAGCCTGGAACGTCTGTGTGTGCTGGGCATCCCCATTGGCAATCAACGACCTTATGGTAGTATTCTGGATTTTTTGTGTCTGTAGGTTGCATGACCTGATATAGCGTTCTATGAAGGTAATATAATTCGAAAATTAAACGTAAAAAGTTTTATTTTAACTGTCTCTAACAACCCTATTGGATTAACAAAAGAGATTATATATCTAGATCCTAGAAAAAACGATAGTTTTTAATGGCAAAAATTATTTTATTGGTGCTGGAACTCCAGCCTTTTTCCTTGCGGTTCGGTCAATATTCTCCCTCTTTCGTAGACCTTAGATCCATTCACGAACGTCATCTCGATTGAGGAATCAAAACAATGGCCCTGAAAAGGGCTCCATCCACATTCGTACATGATGTTGTCCTTTGTTACTTCAAACTTGCCATTTGGATCAACCAATACTAAATCAGCCCAATAGCCCTCTCTGATATAACCCCTATTCTTAACTCCGTATCTATCAGAAACAGCGTGGCTGGTCTTTTTTACAATTGTTTCTATGGGTATGTCATTCTTTCGACTCAACTCAAGTAAAGCCAGCAATGAATGTTGCACAAGCGGTATTCCTGATGGGCAGTCTGGGTATGGTTTTTGTTTTTCCTCTATTGTGTGAGGTGCATGATCCGTGGCAATAATGTCAATGCGGTCTTCTTTTAAAGCATCGATAAGAGCCGATTGATCGTCTTCTGTTTTTATCGCTGGATTGCAAACCACCATGCTGCCCAATTCATCGTATGCATTGTCATTAAAATACAAATGATGAACACAAACCTCAGCAGTAATTTTTTTTTGGTGATCGCCTGTTTCAAAAAGTTCCATTTCCCTCGCTGTGGTCAAATGAAGCACGTGCAAATTTGAATCGTGCTTTTTAGCAAGATTTACTGCTTTCGATGAAGATTTATAGCAACACTCAACCGATCTAATATTTGGGTGCTCTCCAATCGGTATGTCATTGTTGTATTTCAATTTTGCGGCTTCTATGTTCTGCTCAATGATTGGGGTATCTTCGCAATGTGTAACAATCAGGACCGGTGATTTCTCAAAAATCTCTTCCAGTGCATTTTCATCATCAACCAAAAGATTCCCCGTCGAAGCACCCATAAATATCTTGACCCCGCAAGCTTCACCCGGTTGGAGCGACTTGATTTCATCGATGTTTTGATTGCTCGATCCCATATAAAAAGCAAAGTTTGCATGGGCTTTGCCAGCGGCAATCTCGTATTTCTGAGATAAAAGTTCTCTGGTAAGGGTTGGAGGATTTACATTTGGCATGTCCATAAAAGACGTAACTCCACCGGCAATCGCAGCCATAGATTCGGACCGGATCCCGCCTTTGTGTGTTAATCCGGGCTCCCTGAAATGAACCTGATCGTCAATCAAACCAGGAAGGAGCCATTTGCCCTTTGCGTCAATAATTTCAGTGCCATCTGTAGCAGAAATCTCTTTGCCAATTCTCTCAATCCTTCCATTCTTGATTAATAGATCTTGTTCGACGATTTTGCCTTCATTGACGATGGAAGCATTGATAATTAGTATCGCTTGATTGGTCATAGGGTTATCATAATATGGATTCAATGAATTGACTATGATTGAGCTTGAGTATCTTTTCAAAAAATAAAACATTTTATGGTTGGTATGTAGCAATAAGCTGCAGCTTGGTTTACTTCTTTGTAAATTCTATGACGCTTTTTGTTCCACAAAACTTATTTCCAAGATTGATGGAAGAATTTTCTATCAATCAAGCAGAGGTCAGTCTGACTGTTGCCAACACTCTCTTTTATGCCTCCTTTCTCTCCCCGATCTCAGGAATATTGATTGACAAATATGGTGTAAAAATTGTCATAAGGATTGGCATCATCATTATGGCTCTTATTTACAGTTTTTATCCGTTTGCAAGTTCCATTGATACCTTGTACAGACTTCATATCTTAATGGCTGTTGGTTTGGTGATGTCTGGTTTAGGGCCTAATGTCATTATCGTATCCAGGTGGTTTAGAAAACACAGAGGTAAAGTCGTTGGCATGGTGGTTGCAAGCTCAAGTTTGGGTGGCGCTACCATGCCATTACTCATCTCTCCAATCGTAAATAATCCCGATCTGGGATGGCGCTGGGGCTTTGGATTGCTGTCAGTCCTATTTTGGTTATTTGCTGTAATACCTGTATACAAAATAATACAACCCGATCCTGAGTCTATGGGGCTTAATCCGGATGGGGAAGAGTCGAGTGATGAAATTATAATTGAAGCGAAAGATACAATACCGCTAAAGCATGCTCTTTTATCCAGAGCATTGTGGTGTCTTGGAATTGGTTCTGCCTGCCTTTGGTTTTCTATTCAAGGCCTGAATAGTCAGATTTCAATCTTTTTTGAACAAGAAGCAGGATTCACGGCTCAACAATCGGTATTCCTATTCTCCATTCTTTTCTGGTTTAGCTTTATAGGCAAATTTGGATTTGGCGCATTGAGCGATAAACTTCCAAAAAGAAAAGTGTTGTTGCTGAGTTCAATTGTTCTATTCTTGGGATCATTGCTCTTATTCGATTTTTCATCTTCCGAGCTTACGCTTACAAAAAATACGACTCAGTTGAGTCTTTTTACGATATGTTTTGGTCTGGGTTTTGGCGGAAGCTTCAGCATGATCCAGCTTGTTGCTGTTGAGACTTTTGGT
>Ga0114933_10006484_pt1 | contig 10369 bp, 9 predicted proteins | sample 4SBtaG_FD_89691 | JGI IMG/M metagenome (GOLD analysis project Ga0114933, IMG submission 89691) | Deep subsurface microbial communities from Kolumbo volcano to uncover new lineages of life (NeLLi) - 4SBTROV12_W25 metaG | ecosystem: Environmental > Aquatic > Marine > Volcanic | place: Kolumbo... | reverse complement strand
GTAATCCCTTGCGACTCGTCTCCTGGAACGTGAACGGACTGCGCGCTTGCGTGCGCAAGGGCTTCGTCGACTGGGCGCTGGCGGTCCGGCCCGACGTGATCTGCTTGCAGGAGACCCGGCTGTCGACCGGCCAGGAGCCCGAGGCCCTGGACGCGCTCGAAGGCTACGAGCTCATCTGGCACAACGCCGAGAAGAAGGGGTACTCCGGCGTCGCGGTCTTCAGCCGCGTTCCGATCGTCGACGTGAAGTACGACTTCGGCGAGCGCTACGCCGCCGAGGGCCGCACGCTGTTGGTCGAGCTCGAGGGTGGGGTGACGATCATCAACGGCTACTTCCCCAACGGCTCCGCCAGCCCCGAGCGGCTGGAGTTCAAGCTCGACTACTACGCCGATCTGCTCGCCCACTGCTGCCTCCTTCGAGGACGAGGCAAGCGCATCGCCATCACCGGCGACCTGAACACCTCGCACACGGAGCTCGACCTCGCGCGGCCGAAGAACAACAAGCGCAACAGCGGCTTCATGCCCATCGAGCGAGCCTGGATCGACCGCTACGTGGCGGCGGGCTTCGTCGACACCTTCCGCATGTTCGAGAGCGAGGGCGGCCACTACAGCTGGTGGACGAACCGGGCCGGAGCCCGCGAGCGGAACGTCGGTTGGCGACTCGACTACTGGCTGGTCTCCGAGGACCTCCGCGACCACGTCCGGGGCGCAGGCATCCAGCCTGACGTGATGGGCTCCGACCACTGCCCTGTCAGCCTGGAGCTGGAGCTTTGAAGAACGCGCTGGTCCTCTCCGGCGGAGGCGCCCGCGGCGCGTACGAGTCCGGGGTGCTGCGCTTCATCACGAACGAGATCGGACCTCGGCTGGACAAGCCCCTGGCCTTTGATCTGGTGAGCGGAACGAGCGTCGGCGCGCTCAACGGCTGCTGGGTCGCCGGCCACGGCACGGGGCCGACCTCGGGACGCCGCCTCTCCCGACTCTGGCGCACCCTCGAGGTCGGTGACGTCTGGGCCTTCGACTCGCTGGACCTGCTGCGGAGCCCCGTGCGGCTCTGGCAGGCGGACCCGGACATCGGCGCCTCCTTCCTGGACGCGCGGCCGCTGCACCGCCTGGTTCGCAAGCTCTTCCCCTTCGCGGGCATGCGCCGGGCTCTCGCAGAGCGGCGGATCGACGCGGTCGTGCTGAGCGCCACCGAGGTCGCGACGGGCCGGGCCACGCTCTTCGTCGAGGGCATGGACGTCGGAGAGATCCCCTACCCCCAGGTCGGGGTTCGGGCCGTCACCCTGGGCGCCGAGCATGCCCTGGCCTCGGCGGCCATCCCCTTCCTGTTCCCGCCGATCGAGGTCGACGGGCTGCGCTACGTCGACGGCAGCCTGCGTCAGAACACCCCCCTGTCACCGGTCCTCCGGATGGGCGCGGACCGCGTCCTGGTGATCGGCGTGAAGCGCCCCTTCCGGGTGCGCTCGGAGGAGGCGCTGGCGGACATCGACGAGAACCCCAACCTCGTCTTCCTGCTCGGAAAGGTCCTGAACGCCCTCATGCTGGACCCGCTGGAGCAGGACCTCCACCGGCTCGAGCGGTTGAACGCCATCTTCGACTGGGGCCTCGAGACCTACGGCGAGGACTTCGTCGACAACTTCAACGCGGTCATCAGCAAGCATCGGGGCAAGGGGTATCGGCGCGTCAAGACCGCCCTGGTCCTGCCCCGCTCCGACCTGGGCGAGGTCTGCGCAGCCGCCTACCACGAGAGCTCGCCGCGGCTGTCGAGGGCGACGCGTTTCCTGCTCGACCTGATCAGCGACCGCGAAGGTGGCGAGGCCGACCTCTTGTCCTACCTCTTCTTCGACCGCGGCTACACGGGCCAGATCGAGCGCCTCGGCTGGGAAGACGCTCGCGCCAAGGAAGAGGAGCTCGCGGCCTTCTTCAGCCCGGACTGAGTCTTAGAGCGCTCGGACGGCCTCGAGGACCTTGTCCACGTGGCCCTTGACCCGCACGTTCCGCCACTCCTGGCGGAGCACGCCGTCGGCATCGATCAGGAAGGTCGAGCGCTGGGTGCCCATGTAGGTCCGGCCGTAGTTCTTCTTCTCGACCCAGGTTTCGTAGGCGGCGTGAAGCTCCTTCTCCGGGTCGGTGATGAGATCGAAGTTCAGGGACTGCTTCGCGACGAAGTTGTTGTGGCTCTTCAGGCTGTCCTTGCTGACGCCCAGGATGACCGCTCCAGCCGCCTCGAACTCCGCCTTGAGGTCGCGGAAGCCGCAGGCCTGGGTGGTGCAGCCCGGCGTCTGGTCCTTCGGGTAGAAGTACAGGACCACCGCCTTGCCACGCAGCCCCTCGAGGCGGACCGTTCCGGCCGTCGACTCCGCCGAGAACGCAGGCGCGGCCTGCCCCAGCTCGGGCATCAGATCTGGCCGGTGATGTCGACGATGTGGAGCCGCCGCCAGTCGCTGCCCTCGTCCGGAAGACCGGTGTAGGCCAGGAGCAGGCGCCCGCCGGCCTCGATCAGCGCGGGCTCGCCGCAGGCCTTGTGCTCGGTCTTGATCTCGACCGTCTTGGAGCCGTCCAGGCGGGTGAGCAGGATCCGGTCGTCCTGCTCCGCGGTCATCGTCCCGTAGGCGACCCACTGGCCATCCGGGGAGATGGTCGGCGCCGCACGAGCCGGGAGCCGGACGTTCCGCGCGATCACGGTGCGCTTGGAGCTGGTGTCGGTGACCGCGATGTCCCAGAGCCCCTCGCCGCGCTCGCTGGTGAAGTAGGCGACGCGCTCACCGACCCAGACCGGCCGCGACTGGTCGCCGTTGCCGCCCTTGAGCGGCTTCAGCAGGTGCTCCCCCGAAGCCCAGGTGAAGAGGTCCTCGGTCCCGTTGTTCTTGCGGGACACGGCGAGCAGCGAAGCGTCGTCGTTCCACGCGGGGAAGTGCTCCGAGGTCGGCGACTCGAAGGTGACGTCCATGTCTCCGGACTGCACCTCCCAGACGTAGACGTCGCCGTTGCCGGTGCTGTCGGAGACGAAGGCGAAGCGCTCGCCCGAGTCCGCCATCGCCGGGGCGCTCAGGTTGCCGGCCATGTCGGTGGCCTGGATCAGCTCGTTGGGAGCCCCGGCGCCCGGGGGCGCGTAGTACAGGCGCATGGTGCCGCCGGGGTTGCTGCCCTCGAAGATGAGCAGCAGAGAGGGCTTGCTGGCCCATGTCGGCGAAGCCGCCAGGTACCCGCCGCTGCCGAAGCTGCCGCTGGCGCCGGGGATCTTGAGCTCGGTGGGGGCACCAGGGTTCGCACCCTGGACCTTGGTGAGCCAGAGCTCGACCGAGTTCGACATGTTGTTGATCTCGAACGCGAGCCATTGCCCGTCCGGAGACCAGACGGGGTTCTGCACGTGGCCCGTGTCCTTCGTGGTGACCTCGCCCGCGTTCGCGAGACCGATGGCCAAGACACTCAACAGCATTCAGTCACTCCTCGATGAGACCGGCGCGATGGTCAGCGCGACCTGGGCCCATGGATAGTTTCGATGGTTGTCGAAGACCACTCCGCCGCCGACCGTGACCCCAGCGCGCAGGCTCCCGCCGACGTCCATGAAGGCGTAGCCCGCCTGGGCGGCGAAGCCGCTCGTGGTGATGCGACCGTCCCATGGGTAGTACTCGCGGTGCTCCTCCGGCACGGAAGAAACCCACGAGCAGGAATCCTCTTCCGATCCGTAGGGACAGCTCTCGTTGACCTTGTCCAGGTCGTTGAGTCCGGATGCCCGGGCGACGCCGAAGCCCAGGACGCCGTTCGCGTTCAGCCAGACGTCGCCGAAGCGGAGCGTGGGGCCGACGGCGCCGAAGCCCATGTGCATGCGATCGCCGAGGTTGGGCACGCCAGCGATGTCGGGCCGGTCCGAGCTGCTCACCAGGTTGTGGTACCCGACCTCGGCCATCACCCCGAAGCCTCGCTTGAAGCCCACTTCGAGCCCCACGCCCATGCGGGCGCCTGCCCCGGAGAAGCCGGGAGGGATCTCCTGCTCGGGCACGACCGGATCGCCGCCCATGGTGAAGGCGCCGCCCAGGTCTACACGAGGACCGACATAGGACAACGCACCCGTGCCGCCCTCGCCGCTGGGCGTGAGCTTGATGTTCACCTCCTCCAGCGATCCGGCTGTGACCGTGAAGGTCTGGGTCACCCCACCGGCCTCGAAGGTGTAGTCGCCCGGGGGCAGCAGCCCCTTGAAGGTGCGCTTCTCGGACAGCGTCTTCTGCGCGTACTCGAGGGCCGCGCGCTGGTCGGCCGCGAAGGGCATCGCCGCGATCGAGAGGGTCGGCACCGAGTCCTTGTCGACCGAACGGAGCATGACGGGGCCGTAGGCCTTGTCGATCTGCTCCAGCCAGGCGATGTCCTCCTCCTTGCCTTCGAGCTTGACCGCCTCGGCGAGGCGGGTGCGACAGCTGCCCATGTCGCCCAGGGCTCGCGCAGCCTGGGCGCCGAGGTACCACTCGTCGTAGGTGATGACGACGCCGGCCTCCTGGAGGTCCAGGAGTTGGACGAAGTTGCGCTCCACGCCGGTCCAGGCGTTTCGAGCGGCCAGGCGGTCCATCTCCTCGGAGATCTGCCTGTGCTCTGCCTCCTCGACGTCGCCGGCGAAGGCCGGGGCCGGGATCAGCAGCGCCAGGGCGAGCAAGCCACGTTGCAGGGTCATGGGGTCTCCGGAGTCACATCGACCACGGGTCGAAGAGCTGTCTTGCGTAGGGATGGGTGGGTTCGTCCTCAGGCAACTTCAGGCGCTCGATCACGCGTCCTTCAAGCATGACCAGGGCCCTCGTGCACCACCGCTTCGCGGCTGCCAGATCGTGGGTGACGAGGATACACGCTGCCGTCTCCGGCAGGTTGCCGATCAGGTCGCGAAGCACCTCCTCGCGCCGATCCGGCTCAAGGCCCGAGGTCGGTTCGTCGGCCACGATGAGGCGTGGGGACAGCGCGAGGACCCGGGCGAGCGTGACGCGTCGCTGCTCCCCGCCGGACATCTCGCGGGGCAAAGCGTGCCCGCGATGGCCCAGTCCGAGGCGCTCGAGCATGTCCTGGGCGCCTGTGGCCGCGGCGCCAGCGTCCTTGCCTCCGAGCACACGGAGGGTCTCCACGACGTGCTCGAGCGCCGTCTGCTGCGGGTCGAGGGCGCTCATCGCGTCCTGAGGCACGTACTGGTACTTGTGTCGATGCGGGAAGCGCTCGGCTTCGCTCATGGACGTCCAGTCGAGGCCGTCGATCTCGACCTTGCCCTGGGTCGCGGTCTCCAGTCCGAGCACGATGCGGGACACGGTGGTCTTTCCCGAGCCGGACTGGCCGACCAGCGCCACGACCTCGCCGGCGGCGACCTCGTCGTGGTAGTCGATGACCGCCTCGATGTCTCGCTTGGGCGACCAGGGCCACGGGCCCTGCTGCACGAAGGTCTTGTGCAGGCCGGTGATGCGAACGATCATCCGTGCCCCCCGGGGGGCAGGCGCACGACATCGTCAGCGACCCGCTCGACCGTCTCTTCGTGGTGCGAGATCAAGAGCATCCCGCACTTCTTGGACTGGGCCACCCGGATCATCAGCTCGATGATCTGTCGGGTCAGGACCGGATCCAGCCCGGTCTCGGGCTCGTCCGCGATGAGGACCTTGGGCAGAGGCGCGACGGCCACCGCCAGCGCGGTCCGCTGGGCCATGCCGCCGCTCAGCTCGCCGGCGAGGGCCGCCGAGGCGGTGTGCGGCAGCCCGACGTCCTCGAGGCACTCCCGGACGGCCTGCGCCAGGTCCGCCGGGGATGCGGGGGGGCTCTCTCGACGAAGGATCGCCAGCTCGAGCTGCCGCCCGACGGTGCGTGCCGGGTTCAGCGCCGACGACGCCGCCTGGGGAGCGTAGGTCACGAAGGCCCCGCGAAGATGCCGGGTCTCCTTGAGCAGCCGGTCCTGGGCGCGAGGACCGCCGTCACGGACGCCCTCGAACCAGTCCTTGTCGCCGGAGAGCGCCGGGTACTTGAGCGTGCCCGCCTTCAGCCCCGGATCCACATCGAGGAAGCACATCGCGGCGCGCGCCGACAGGCTCTTTCCGCTGCCGGAGGGACCCATCAAGGCCGTGATCCGGCCTGAGTGGACCTCGATGTCCACGTCCGTGACGAGGTTGCGCTCGGGGATGGCGATCGTGAGCCCCTTGAGCTCGAGGAGCGCGCTCATCGGGCCCTCACGGCCTGGGTCACGAAGACCGACATCAAGGCGACGACGCCGACGAGCGCCAGGCCCAGGAACAGACCGTGGGAGCTGGGGATGTCGAGGAAGGCCTGGTACCCGAAGTAGAGGAGATCGGCCCAGCTCTTCTCGGAGTCCCCGTGGGTGAAGCTCGGCTGAGAGTCCTGGACCGCGAGGTAGGACAGCCCGATCTCCAGGAAGACCACCTGCATCATCGTCTCGACGCCCTGGCGCATGAGCACCGGCCGCAGGTTCATACCGACGATGTGGATGAGGTAGATCCGGGCCCGCGAGAAGCCGTGGGCACGAAGGGCCTCGACGAAGCGCGCGCCGCCCAGACGAGAGGCCACGGCGGCGGCCTCGTCCATCGCCCCCGGAGCGGCCAGGACAGCCCACGTCAGTGCGATGGGGAGCAGGCTGCGCGCGTCCTTGGGAACCAGGAGCGCGACGACCAGCACCACGACCATGCGCGGGAGGGCGCCGACGACCTCGCCGAAGCCCTGAGCAGCGGCCTCGGCGCGTTGGGACCCCGTGCAGGCGAGCAGTCCTCCGAGGGTGCCCAGGAAGACGACGAGCAGACCGGCGAGCAGCGCGGGCAGGGCGACCACACGCGCCCCCTGCATCGCGTATTCGGAGAGCGGCCGACCGCTGGCGTCCGCGCCGAAGGGCGGAGCGGAGGAGAAGCCCAGGTACGCGTTCGCCATGTCGGGCGGCGACAGGTGCTCCGGCGCAAAGAGCCCCGGCACGAAGAGCACCGCGAAGCAGAGCGTCGCGAGGGCCCAGGCGAGCTTGCGGTTCACGAGACCACCCCCGCAGGGGAACGGCGGACGTGCAGCGCCGTGGCGACCTCGACGAGGGCCTGGAGCAGGAGCAGCAACGCCGACAGCAGCGCGAAGCCGAAGGCCGCCGCGAGCACGACGCCGAAGTCCTGGGAGAGCGTGCCTTGCCACAGCAGGTCCCCGAGCCCGTCGATGCGGATGACCACCTCGACGATGACAGCGCCGCTGAGCAGGTGGAGCAGGCGCGCCCGCATCTGTCCGGCCAGCGCGCCGAGGGTGTTGGGCAGCGTGTTCGAGAGCACGCTCTCGCCTCGCAGGATGGCGATCTGGACGTAGCGTTGCTTGCGCTCCTCCTCCATGAGGCCCCGCACGCCCGTCACCGCGCCCGAGAGGGCCTGGTCGGCCAGTCCCAGACACAGCGCGCCGAGCAACAGCTTCACCCGCATGGCCTCGTCGTCGAAGGCGAAGGCCCCGTAGGTGATGGTGACTACGGCGGCAGCGCAGAGCGCCAGGACCACGCTGGGCGTCAGCCCGACGGCCTGGAGGATGGCGTCGACCTGGCGCGGGATGATGCGCGCCGCGGCCCCGGCCGCGCCCACCAGGAGCGGCACAAAGGCCAGCACGACCAGCGCCGCGGTCCAGGGGATCGACGAAGCCAGCAGCTCGCCGACCGGCACCCCCGGTTGCAGGCGCCAGGAGTTCCCGAAGTCGCCGGTCATCGCGGCGCCCATCCACGTCGTGTAGAAGTGGGTGGCGCCCTGATCGAGGTTCCAGGCCTCGGCGAGCTCGGCGGTCCCACCGCAGAGCTCCGGGGGGCAGATGATGCTGGCCGGATCCCCAGGCAAGGCCCAGATGAACGCGGTGATGACCGCGGGCACGGCCACCGGCAGCAGGCAAGCCGCCACAACCCGCACCAGCGGGCGTATCCACCACCGCTTCACGTCAGCCCTTCAGCGGCTCAGGAGCCGTACTTCCAGCTGTCGAAGGCCGTCCAGTAGAAGTAGGGGCTGATGGTGTTGCCGCGGACCTCGGTCCGCCAGGCGCTCTTGGTGTCGAGCTTCCAGAGGAACAGGTACGGCAGCTCCTCCGCCAGCTTCTCGTGGAGCTTGTGGTACGCGTCCTTCGCCTCGGTGTCGGTGCGGGCCGCGTCGAACTGGGCCAGCAGCGCATCCACCTGGGGGTTCGCGTAGTTGAAGATGTTCAGCGCGCCGCGGTTGTCCTTCCGGGTGTGGAACAGGGGGTTGACGTCCTCGACCAAACCGAAGGACCACTTTCCGACGACCAGGTCGTAGTCCGTCGCCTGGCCTGTCAGCACCTTGCGGTTCCAGTCATCGACGGTGATGCGGAACTCCTGGCGGTCGAAGCCGGCTGCGCCGAGCTGGTTTCCGACCTGGGAGAGGAGGTCCGGCGCCTCGTTGTTGAGCGGCGCCTTCATGCCGATGCGCATCGTGATCGGCTGGCCGTTGTAGTGCCAGCGGCCGCCGACCTGCTTCAAGCCCGCTTCCTTCAGCAGAAGGAAGGCTTTCTCCTTGTCCGAGCGGGGCTGCGTCGGCACGGAGCGGTTGTAGTAGGGCGAGGTCTGGACGAAGGGCCCGGAGATGAACTCACAGGGGCTGTTCTGCTCGCCAGGCTTCACGCCGATGGAGAGCTGGCGCAGGTCCGTGCGGTCCACGATCAGGTTCAGGGCCTGACGAACGCGCTTGTCTGCGAGGTAGGCCTTCTCCTGGTTCACGGCCACGAACCACCAGCTGCGCAGGTCATAGGACTTCAGCGTCAGCTCGTCGGAGGCGCTCACGTCCGCCCGGTACGGTGGCGGGACCGCGATGATGCCCTGGACACCGTTGTTGAGCAGGGTGCGGACCTGGACGAGGGGGTCGCCGCCCTCCTGCAAGGTCATCTGGTCGATCTGCGGATCGTGATGGACGTTCTTGTACTTCTCGAAGACGACGCCGCGGCGCCCCATCGACCCCTTCATCGGGCCCGTGCCGACCGGCCGGTTGCTGAACTGGTGGTCGGGGCGGATGGCGGTCTCACCGAAGACATGCTTCGGCAGGATGTGGATGCCCAGGCGGTTCAGCGGGTTGTGGAAGATCTTGACGAACTTGACCAGCGCGACGTCGTTCTTCTCGGCGTCGCAGCCGGCGAAGACGGCGCGCTTCTTCTCGGCGATCGGGCTCGGAGTGCCCTCGTCGAGCATGGAGTCGATGGTGAAGCAGACGTCCTCGGCGGTCATCGACTGTCCGTCGTGCCACTTGATGCCCTTCTTCAGGTAGAGCCGCACGCCCTTGCCGCCGTCGGCGAGCTCCCATCGCTCGACCACGTCGCTGACGAGCTCGTTCGTGATCGGGTCGTGGTGGTAGATCCGGTCGAGCACGAGCTCGTGCACGCGGTTGTCGACCATCGACGACGCGAAGAGCGGGTTCATCGAGGAGGGGAGGCTCTCCTCGTAGAAGGTCAGGCTCGCGCCGGTGGCGAACGTCGCCGTCGCGGCGAGGCCCAGGGCGGTGAGCAGGGTGCGTGTGGTGGGCTTCATCGAGGCTCCGTCAGACGGAAGATATCTCAGCCGCCCGCCTGGTCGAACTGGACGCGCAAGCTGAGCGCATCGAGCTGGACCCGGGCGGCGTGCAGGCCGGGAACGATCGTCACCTGACCATGGAGCAGCTCCGCAGCGCTGAGCACGTTGCGGGTACCGGTGTGGTAGGCGGCGAGGGAGAGGAGGAAGGCGGGGTCCGCAGCGGGCCCCAGGGAGGCGTCGCGCGCCATCGTTCGGATGAGCGCGGCGTTGTAGTCGTTTCCGAGGGCGTCCTCGGTTCGGGCGGCCGCTCGCAGCACGCCGGCGCGGGCGAAGCTGGCGAACATGCGGTGGTCGGCCTGGACACCGCCCGCGGCCTGCTCCATCGCATCCTCGAGCTCACCGGACACCTGGCGGCTGGTGGTCTCGATGCAGTCGGGGTCGACGCCCTTGTCGGCGACGAAGCAGGACTGGACGGCGGCCGCGTAGAGCGAGGTCGAGGCGTGCATGCCCAGCGCCTTCTCCGGCCCTCCCGCGAGGTCCGCCATGAAGGCCAGGTCGGCGCCCGAGGACCACGCCGAGAGGAACAAGGCCTCGACCGGCAGCGCGGCGTCCCCGGCGGGGTGTTCCTCGCCCGGGAGGCGCCACGGACGGAGCAGCGCGTCGGTCTGTCCCTCACCCGCCGCAGCGACGGCGGCGGCCTCGTGCCACCACGCGGCCTGCATGAGCGCGGTGGGATCCGCGAGCTCGAGCTTCGCGTCGGTGCCCTCGACTTCGAAGAGGTAATGAGGCGCTTCGGCCAGCTCGGGCAGCCCACCGGCGCTCACCTCGCCCAGGGGGAAGAGCGCTGCGTCATCCCAGGAGCCGTAGCTGAGCTCGTCGAGCATGG
>Ga0114933_10006479_pt1 | contig 10371 bp, 10 predicted proteins | sample 4SBtaG_FD_89691 | JGI IMG/M metagenome (GOLD analysis project Ga0114933, IMG submission 89691) | Deep subsurface microbial communities from Kolumbo volcano to uncover new lineages of life (NeLLi) - 4SBTROV12_W25 metaG | ecosystem: Environmental > Aquatic > Marine > Volcanic | place: Kolumbo... | reverse complement strand
TGATGCTAATTCCTCCCAAGTATAACCATATTGAAATTGAGAAAAAATGGTATTCGTATTGGATGAAAAATAATCTTTTTAAATCAATTCCAAATGACAAAGAGCCTTTCACTATAGTCATCCCACCTCCTAATGTTACAGGACTTCTTCATATGGGCCATATGCTCAATAACACTCTTCAAGATATTTTAGTAAGAAGAGCTCGTATGTTGGGTAAAAATGCATGTTGGGTTCCTGGAACTGATCATGCTTCTATTGCAACAGAAGCAAAGGTTGTTGAAAATCTTAAAAAAAAGGGAATTAATAAAACAGATATTTCTAGAGATGAGTTTTTAAAACATGCTTGGGACTGGACTGATAAATATGGAGGAGGTATTTTAGATCAATTAAAAAAGTTGGGTTGTTCATGTGATTGGGACAGAACAAAATTTACTCTTGATGATGATATGTATGAATCTGTAATTAAAGCCTTTGAAATTCTTCATAAAAAAGGATTAATATACAGAGGTAATAGAATGATAAACTGGGATCCTGAAGCAAAAACTACTGTTTCAGATGAAGAAGTAAATTACGTTGAGGAGGATTCAAGCTTGTATTACATAAGATACTTAATAGAGGATTCAAATATTGATTTAGAAATCGCAACCACAAGACCTGAAACAATATTTGGTGATACAGCAATTTGTGTTAATCCTAATGATGACAGATACAAAGAAATTATAGGTAAAAATGCGATTGTACCAATTTGTAATAGAAAAGTACCTGTAATTTCTGATACTTATGTAGATCTAGAATTTGGTACTGGATGTCTAAAAGTTACACCTGCTCATGATATTAATGATTACAATCTTGGGATTAAACATAACCTTGAGACTATCGATATTTTTAATGAGGACGCAGCCCTTAATAGTCATGGTATGCATTACAAGGGTAAGGATAGATTTACAGTTAGAAACGAAATTGAAGCTGAGCTTAAAAAAAATAATTTTTTAATAAAAAAGGAAAACTACATTAATAATATTGGGAGATCAGAGAGAACAAATGCAGTAATTGAACCAAGATTATCAAAACAGTGGTTTCTTAAAATGAATGACATTACTAAACCTGCTATTGATAATGTCTTAAAAGATGAAAACATCAAGTTTTTTCCAAGCAAGTTTAAATCAACATATAAATATTGGCTTGAAAACATTAAAGACTGGAACATATCGAGACAATTATCTTGGGGTCATCAAATACCTGTTTTTTATTATGGTGATAATGAAGACTATGTAGTTGCTATGAATAAAGAAGATGCATTAAAAAAAATAAACAATGTTGAGACAGGCAATAAATATAAAGAAGCTGATTTAACTCAAGATAACGATGTTTTAGATACTTGGTTTTCTTCTTGGCTTTGGCCAATCTCAGTATTCGATGGGATAAGGAATCCAGATAATGACGAAATTAAATATTATTATCCAACTCAAGATCTAGTCACTGGACCAGACATCATTTTCTTTTGGGTAGCTAGAATGATAATATCAGGTTATGAGTTTAGAAATGAGAAGCCATTTTCTAATGTTTATTTTACCGGGATTGTTAGAGATAAATTACGAAGGAAAATGTCGAAACAACTAGGTAACTCTCCTGATGCAATTAAACTTATCGAGGAATATGGTGCAGACTCTGTAAGAGTTGGTTTAATGCTAAGTTCTGCAGCTGGGAATGACTTGCTATTTGATGAGTCTCTATGTCAACAGGGTAAGAATTTCACAAATAAACTTTGGAATGCTCTTAAACTTATTAATGGATGGGAAATTGATCAAAAAAAGACCCAACCAATCGAAAATAAATTAGCATTGGAATGGTACAATACTAAATTTAATAATACCCTAGAGTTGATTGACAAAAACTTTGATAGTTACAGAATATCTGATGTTTTAATGTCATCCTATAAATTGATATGGGATGATTTCTGTTCATGGTTATTAGAGATATTAAAACCTGGTTATGGAGATAAAATAGATAAAAAGTCAAAGACTGAATTAATAGAATTATTTGAGAAAAATCTTAAAATACTTCACCCATTTATGCCTTTTCTTACTGAAGAGATTTATCATAATATTCCTAATTCAAATAACTCAAATCCTTTAACAACATCTCCCTGGCCAAATAAAGAAAATTATAACATTTCAATTGTAGAAGAATTTGAGACTACGAAAGAGATAATTTCGCAAATAAGAAACTACAGAAAAGAAAAAAATATTTCATTTAAAACATCATTGGATTTATATTTTATTCCAAATGATAATCAATTAAATAATATTGAAATAATTAAAAAGATTGCAATTATAGATAAACTTGAAGAATCAACTAAAGAAAATTTTGATATGGTAACTTCATTTATAATCAAAAATTTTGAATTCTTTATTCCACTGGAAGATGGTTTTGATAAGGCTTCTGAGATTAATAAGTTAAAAAAAGAGCTAGACTATAATAAAGGTTTTTTAAAATCAGTTGAAAATAAATTGAAAAATGAAAATTTTGTTAATAACGCTCCTGATGCTGTTGTTGAGAAGGAAAAACAAAAAATAAAGGATGCTGAACAAAAGATTGAATCTATAAAAAAGTCAATTGCAGAGCTAAGTTAACTAAGCAATAATAGTAATTCCACCTTTAACTTTATCTCCGATATTAACTTTTAATTTGCAGTCTTTTGATAGAAAGATATCAACCCTGGATCCAAACTTAATAAATCCAGAGTCATCTCCTTGCTCTACATTTTTATCAACTTCTGCGTAGTTTATAATCCTACTGGCAACTGCACCTGCAATCTGTCTGTACATTATTTTACCAAATTTTTTATTTTCTATAACAACAGTTGTTCTCTCATTTTTATCAGAAGATTTAGGGTGCCAGGCTACAAGATATTTTCCTTTATGGTATTTACTATATAGTATTTTTCCTGAAACAGGATATCTATTAACATGAATGTCTAGAGGAGATAAAAAAATAGAAACTTTAAGTTTCTTGTCATTGAAAAACTCTTGTTCATCAACTTCTTCAATCAATATAACTTTTCCATCAGCAGGGCTTAATATTATTTCGGGATTTTTTAAAATATTTCTTTTGGGATTTCTAAAAAACCAGAGTATAAATAAAAATAGAATAAGTGAAAAAATTTGTAGGATTAATTTTAAATATGATGAATCATCAAATAATACTTCAAGTAATATAACATCTGTAGTTATAACAATAAAAAATAATATTATAATATTAAATCCTTCTTTATGAAACATTATATAAGGGTTATTAACAAAGATATGTAAGAAACACCCATCGCACTATCAAGTCTATCAAATATTCCACCATGACCTGGTAATATATTTCCACTATCTTTTACTCCCGCCATTCTCTTTGTTTTAGATTGGTAAATATCTCCAAAAAGACCAAAAATTGGTATTAATATTCCAAGTGAAACTGTTTTCCAAAACGGAAATATTTCTTGAATGTATAGAAATGATAAAGTGCTAAAAGCTACAGAGCATAAAAAACCACCAATAAATCCTTCCCATGTTTTATTTGGAGATACTTTAATTTTCATTTTAGTTCTTCCAAAATAAGAACCAAAAAAATAAGACATTGTATCACTTATCCAAATTAAAATAAATATTAATAGAATCGGGAATGGACTGTATGAATTGCTAGAATAAAAGGGCACCATAATCAATGTGCTCATAGTCAATAAAACATACAATTGAGGTATAGGATAATTATATTTAGGATTATTTAATTTTATTTTTATCCATAATTGGTGTGACTCATAAATTGCAAGAAGTGTAAATATGCTAAAGATTAAGATGAAACTTTTGCTACTAAACATTATTGAACCGCTAACTAAAGAAATATATATAATACCTGTAATTAACCTTGGAAAAAAATTAATCATCACTCAATATTAGATATATATCTTTGGCACTATTGCCATAGGTTAAAAAATTATCTTCATTGAGCTTATTTCTAACATTAATTGTTGTGATATTTGTAGGAAAATTATTTTTATATTTATTTTTTAATTTGGTCATTCCTTCGCTTACATCTGATACAAATTGATTTGACTTCGCTAAAATAATTACTACTGATGGCAAGTCTTCTATTTTATTACTTTTAATTTGCTTGTTACAAATAAGTATTCTTCCAGTATTAGATAATAAAAATTCACACTCTGTTACTAGTGCCTTAACATTATCATTATCTATTTTTCTAATAGATCTAATTTCAAGGTTCTTAGAAACATTAGGATCAAGTGAACAAACATTTTCTGGTTCCCACTGATTTTCCTCAATAATTTTTTCAAAAACTTCTTTTGTTGAGTTTATCTCATCAATAAAAATGAATCTACCTCCAGAATCAGTAAAGTTTTTTGCAAAAGTTAAATCATTTGAGCCATCCTTGGGTAATACTGATTCATCACTTTTTGATTCGTCATTTTTTTTACTTTTAAAAAAGTCCCAGAATCCCAAAATATCTATTCTTTAATTTTATCCTTTACTTCTTCTTTAGAGTATGGTCTCTCTCCAAGAATCTTAACTAGATCTTCTTTAAAAATAACTTCCTTTTCTAAAAGCCTTGAAGCCAAAGCAGATAATTTTGATTTATTCTTTTTAAGTATGTCACAAGCTCTTTTATATTGCTTCTCTATAATCATTGATATTTCCTCATCAATTTTTTTTGCAGTTTCTTCAGAGTAAGGTTTTGTAAAATTATAATCTGTTTGTCCACTGGAATCATAATATGTAATGTTACCTATCTTATCATTTAAACCATAAACAGATACAATTGCTCTTGCTTGTTTCGTTACTTTTTCAAGGTCACTCAATGCTCCTGTTGATATTTTATTAAACATAATCTTTTCAGCAGCTCTTCCTCCTAAAGTTGCACACATTTCATCTAACATTTGTTCTGTCCTTACAATCAACCTTTCTTCAGGAAGATACCATGCAGCACCTAATGATTGTCCTCTAGGTACAATAGTGACTTTTACTAAGGGAGCAGCATGTTCTAAAAGCCAGCTTACTATTGCATGACCAGCTTCATGAAATGCAATTGTATTCTTTTCTTCTTTAGTAATAATTTTATTTTTCTTTTCAAGTCCACCTACAATTCTATCCACAGCATCTAAAAAGTCCTGTTTGCCTACAGATTTTTTATTATTTCTAGCAGCAATTAATGCAGCTTCATTACATACGTTTGCAATATCTGCTCCAGAAAAACCAGGTGTTTGCTTAGCTAAGAACTCCACATCTAGGGCTCTACTTTTCTTGAGAGGTTTTAAATGTACTTTAAATATTTCCCTTCTCTCGTTAAGATCAGGTAAATCAACAAAAATCTGCCTATCAAATCTACCAGCCCTCATTAGGGCCTTATCAAGAACATCAGCTCTGTTTGTTGCTGCAACAACAATTACGTTAGTGTCAGTTCCAAATCCATCCATTTCAGTTAATAACTGATTTAATGTATTCTCTCTCTCATCATTAGAGCCAGTTATATTACTTCTGCCTCTTGCTCTTCCAATTGCATCAATTTCATCGATAAAGATTATAGACGGTGATCTATCCTTTGCTTGTTTAAATAAATCTCTAACTCTTGATGCACCAACTCCTACAAACATTTCAACAAAATCAGATCCAGACAATGAAAAGAATGGAACCTTAGCTTCCCCAGCAACTGCTTTTGCCAAAAGTGTTTTACCAGTACCTGGAGCACCAACTAGTAAAGCCCCTTTTGGAATCTTTCCACCTAAAACAGTATATTTTTTGGGATTTTTAAGAAAATCAACTATTTCTTGAACTTCTTCTTTGGCTCCTTCTAGTCCAGCTACATCTTTAAAAGTAACTTTAACTTCTGTATTTTGATCAAACAACTTAGCTTTTGACTTACCTATATTAAATATTTGTCCTCCAGCTCCTCCAGCTCCTCCTGACATCCTTCTCATTAAAAATATCCAAATTCCGATTATAATAATTATAGGAAGGAATCCAAGTAAAACATCCAACCATCTATTTTCCATTGTAATGAATTCAACTGAAAAGTTGAGACCTTCTATTTCTCTAATATCTTGGAGTTTTGTCTCAAATAGTTCAGGAGTACCAATCTCAAACTGATAGTGAGGTCCAGCTATGTTCTCTTGGCCTAAAAAGTTTTTAGACTTAACCCTTCGATGAATATCTTTTTCAAGTGCATTTTCAGTAAGAGTAATTCTCGCATATCTTTGATTAATAATTGCTACTTTTTCAATATCTCCATTCCTTAGATAATTTTCAAAAGATGAGATGTCAGTTTGTTGAGTGTTTTGTATACCACTATCTCCACCTAGTAGTCCAATACTTAAAATAAAGAAAACTATGGATGCATAGAACCAGTAGATATTAATTTTAGATTTGTTATTCTTTTTCTTGTTAGCCATTAATTACGCTTTTAATTCAACATTAATAATTTTTGCATCTCCCCATAAATTTTCAATATCATAGAATTCTCTGATTTCGCTTTGGAAAATATGTACTACAACATCGACATAATCAATTAGAACCCATTCTTGATTTTCAATACCTTCCATACTAAACGGTTTTTCTTTCAATTTCTTGCTAACATTCTTTCTAACCGAGTTTGCTATTGCTGCAACATGTGTATTAGACGTGCCTGTACACAAAATAAAAAACTTACAAACAGTATTTGAAATTTTACTTAGATCCATAATGTTTACTTCAATTCCTTTTACGTCTTCGATACCAAATATTATTTCATCAATTAAACTTGTTTCTTCTGATTTGGGTTTAACCATGTATATTTTCTTTTTTCAAATTTATTACTTTTAACAACATGTCTGCATCTAAGATAATCAAAGTTAATGCCACTAGGTCAACAAATGACAAAGTGAAGATGTTAATTAAATCAAAAAAAATATTAAGCGGAGATTTAATTATCGCAAAATATCAATATGGGGGTAGGGGACAACGAATGAATAAGTGGTACTCAAGTTATGGCAAAAACCTTCTATGCTCTTTATTTTACAGGCCTTTAGACATAAATGCAGATAGAACATTTCTAATAAACCAAGTAGTAAGCCTTGCGGTATTAAAAACAATAAGAAATTTTAATAATGAAAAATGCTCGATTAAATGGCCCAACGACATTTTGTCAGTAAATAAAAAAATAGCTGGAATATTAGTTGAGAATTCATTGAGTTCAGATAAAGTAAATTATTCTATAATTGGATTAGGTATAAATATTAATCAAGTATTTTTTAAAAGGTTACCTAATGCAACTTCTATTAAAAAAATCTCAAATAAAAATATTGATATTGATAGAGTAGTAAATGAATTGATTGATAGTTATAAATTTTACTTTACTAAAATAAATGATATCAAATATATAAATGATGAGTATAATCAAAACATATTTGGTAAAGAAGGGTGTAGGTTTAACATAAATGGTAAAGAATACAGTGGAAGAATAATTAGCATTTCAAATACTGGAATTATAAAATTGAATACAGGTTCAGAGATAGGAAATTACGATTCAAGAAATGTTAAATTACTTTATGATTAACTCCAATTTTCAGGATCCTCTCTCCACTTCTTTAGTCTAGTTATCTCATCATGCTCAAGGCTACCATTTGACTCTATAATTCCAACTAAAGTATTGTAATCTGCTAGTGAGTTAATAGCAATTTTTTCATCAATAAATTTTTTATTTGCAAAATCAAAATTATAAGAGAAAATTGATAACATACCCATCACATTTATGCCTTCAGACTTAAGCGCATTTATAGCATTTAGACTACTCTTACCAGTACTAATCAAATCCTCTATTACTACAACATTAGATTTATCCTCTATATTACCTTCAATTTGGTTTCTTAGACCATGACCCTTTGGTTCAGGTCTAACATATGCATATGGAACATTAAGTCTTTCAGATATCATTGCCCCAACAGCAATGGCTCCGGTAGCCACTCCTGCAATAGATATATCATCCCCATATTTATTTTTAATAATATAGGTCATGCTATCAGCTATAAATTCTCTAATTTTTGGATATGAAAGAACTAATCTATTATCGCAATAAATAGGAGATTTTATACCACTTGTCCATGTGAAAGGATTTTTGGTATTTAATTTAATTGCATTAATTTGTGTAAGAAAATTTACTGTTTGCTCTGCAACTTTTTTGTCTAATACCATTATTACAAATGTATAAAGTTTTTTTCAACCAAAAGCCTTTGATCCTTACTAACGAAATTCAAGATTTCTCTGATAATGAACCATTACTTTTTATTAAGTATACAAGTGTAGCTCAAATTATCAAAGCTTTAAAATCGTCAAAAAATAGAAAAGTATTTTTATATCATAAAGACATCGATAAACTATGGAAATCTTTTAAAAAAAAATTTCCTATTGTCGAAGCTGCTGGAGGATTAGTTGAAAGAACTGATAATAAACTATTATTTATTTTTAGAAATAATAAGTGGGATCTTCCAAAGGGAGGCGTCGAAAAAAAGGAACTTATTATTGAGGCTGCCCAAAGAGAAGTGACAGAAGAAACAGGAGTATCAGACTTAATAGTCCAAAAACAGCTATCTGAGACATTTCATATTTTTAAAAAAGGTAAAAGATTTAGACTTAAGAAGACATATTGGTTTAAGATGTCAACAAAATATATGGGAGAAACTATACCTCAAACTGAAGAAGGGATAAAAAAAATTGAATGGGTATCAAAAGAAAAAATTGATGAAATATTAAACGATGCCTTTGAAAATATTAGAATAATTGTTTTTGAGGTATTAAAGAGTGATACCCTTAGGAATAAATAATTTATAGTCGCCATTATTTCTAATTAGATCACGCACAATACTACTGCTAATAAATGAGTTTTCGGGTGATGTTAATAAAAATATAGTTTCTATATCAGTCATTTCTCTGTTAGTTAAGGCAATGCTTTTCTCAAACTCAAAATCTGCAGGATTTCTGAGACCTCTTATCATAAATTCAATATTATTTTTTCTGCAAAAATCAACAGTTAAACCATCATATGATTCAATCTTGACATTATCATAATTGTAAAATGTTTGTTTTACAAATTCAACTCTTTGTTCTTTTGGAAACATATATTTTTTGTCCGTATTATCTCCAACAGCAATAATAATTTCATCAAAGACCTTGATGGCTCTTTCTACAATATCTAAATGGCCAATTGTGATTGGATCAAATGAACCTGGAAAAACAGCTTTTTTCATAATTTAAAATTAAAAATAATTTAAAGAATTGATTCTATTTGATTATTAATTACCTCCTTTACAGATAATCCAAAAGCTTCTATTTGCTGAGGAATAATACTCTGTTTTGTGAATCCAGGAATTGTGTTTGTTTCAAGTATATGAGGAATTCCATCAACAATTATAAATTCAGATCTGGTAAACCCTTTTAACTCAATATTATCGTAGATTTTATTTATGTATTTATGTATTAAATTTTCCTCTTCACTAGAAATATTACCAGGAGTAATCTCTTTAGATTGTCCTAAATATTTAGCTCCATAATCAAAAAGTTCATTCTCACTTATAATCTCTGTTACTGGAAGAATAATTCTTTTATTGTTAGTCTCAATTACTCCGACTGAAACTTCTTTGCCAGAAAGATAATTTTCTATTAATACTTGATCGCTCTCTTTGAATGCAATTTTAATTTTGTCCTCAAGCTCATTAATATGATTAACTTTTGAGACCCCTATACTGCTTCCTCCATTATTTGGTTTAACTATACATGGTATACTAATTTGACTTTTAATCTTAGATAATTCTGGAAACTCTTTATTGGTCAACAGAATTTGTTTTGAGGAGGGGACATCAAGTTTATTTACATAATCAATGTACTTCTTTTTATCAAAAGTTAAATCTGAAACAAAACTATTGCAAGCAGTTTGAGATAAATTCTTTTTTTCAAGAATATTAGCTAAATCTCCATTCTCTCCTGGTTCCCCATGAATAATATTAAAGATTCCATCTAATTTAACAGCATCACCGTTTATTGTAAATGAAAAATTATCATAATCAAAATCAAACCTGTTGTTGTTATATGTAACATAATTAGATTCTTTTGAAATACAAACTTGATAGACATTGAGATTTGGATTATCTTTTAGATTATCATAAATGAACTTTCCGCTTTTTACAGAAACCTCATACTCAGAGGAAAAACCACCAAAAATGACAGCAATATTTTTCATATTATTTTCAAATGTAAGTCATTATATCAAAAGACAATTATGTCTTAGTATATTTACACTAAATTATCGAAATGAAAATTTTGGATCATTTTAAAAGCAACTCAT
>Ga0114933_10006476_pt1 | contig 10374 bp, 7 predicted proteins | sample 4SBtaG_FD_89691 | JGI IMG/M metagenome (GOLD analysis project Ga0114933, IMG submission 89691) | Deep subsurface microbial communities from Kolumbo volcano to uncover new lineages of life (NeLLi) - 4SBTROV12_W25 metaG | ecosystem: Environmental > Aquatic > Marine > Volcanic | place: Kolumbo... | reverse complement strand
TTATTAACCTATCAGAGTCACTTGATGCTTCTAGAAAATTAGATGAATTCGAGAATTCAAAAATTAATAAGGATAATAAAAATATTTTTATAGAAGAAATATTTGAAAGTCTGTTTAAAAATAAAAAAATTTCACAAAACAAAATTTATAACATAGCAAAAAATTTAAATATCGGAATTGTTTTGACCGCTCATCCAACCGAAGTAAAGAGAAGAACTTTAATTCAAAAATATCATAGTATCACTGAAATTATGGAGCAACGAGAATTAATGAAAAATCATAGTTCAAAAATTAAAATTTTAGAAAAAAAATTATATGATGAATTTACAATTATTTGGAATACAGACGATCTTAAAAGATTTAGACCTACTCCTGCTGAAGAAACTCGTTGGGGCTTAGCTGTAATAGAAGATAGTTTATGGGAAACGATTCCTAAAGTTTATAGAAGATTAAATGGAATTTTTGTTAAAAACATGGGAAGAAATTTGCCAAAAAATTTTAATCCTATTCAATTTGGATCATGGATGGGTGGGGATAGAGATGGAAATCCAAACGTTACATCTAAAGTTACTAAAGAGGTAATTTTACTTTCAAGGTGGGAAGCAGCAAAATTATATGAAAAAGCATTAACTAAATTAATTAGATCTTTCTCTATGGAAAAATGTTCAAAAAAAATTAGAAAAGCTGTAGGTAAATCTCATGAACCTTACAGAGTTTACTTAAGACCACTAAGAGATAAAATGAGATATACTCATAGAGCAATAGAAAATCACTTAGTGAGGAATAATCCTATTAACCAAAGTAAGTTATTGTCCACAAAAGAAGAAATTTTAAAACCTTTGCGTACAGTCAGAGAATCTCTAGAAAAAAATCAAAGTGAAAATATTGCAAGTGGTGATTTATTAGATCTAATGAGAAGAGCAAAATGTTTTGGAATAAATTTGGCTAAATTAGATATAAGACAAGAGTCGTCTAGACACTCTCAATTAATTTACGAATTGTTAAAAAAAAAATCAAATAAAAATTACTTAGAATGGACAGAAAAACAAAAAATTCAATTTTTATCAATGAATATCAGATCAAAGAAAAATATAATAAATGAATTTACATTTAAAAATAAAGAAAATTTGGAAGTTTGGTCTACATTTAAAGTATTGTCTAACGAACCAGAAGAGTGCTTAGGAGGTTACATTATTTCAATGACTTCATCTGCCTCAGATATTCTAGCTGTCTCTTTGTTACAAAAAGAGGCAAAAATTAAGAGAAAATTAAGAGTAATTCCATTATTTGAAACTTTACAGGATTTAAAAAACGCAAAATCTATTATGGAAAATTTATTCTCACTCAACTGGTACAGAAAGATGATAAAAAATAAACAAGAAATAATGATAGGTTATTCAGACTCCAGCAAAGACGCAGGTAAATTCTCTGCAAGTTGGCATCAATACAAACTTCAAGAAGAAATAATGAAATTAGCAAAGAGATTTAAAATAGATGTCACTTTTTTTCATGGAAGAGGTGGATCAGCAGGACGAGGAGGAGGACCAATACAATCAACCCTTAGATCACAACCACCAGGATCAGTAAATGGCAAAATAAGAATTACAGATCAAGGAGAAATGATACAACAAAAATATGGCTATGAGCCAATCGCAAAGTATAATCTTTGTAGTTACATAGGTGCAGTAATGCAAGCTACACTTAAGCCACCACCTCAACCAAAAGATAAATGGAGGCAACTAATTGAAAATATGGCAAATATATCAACATTGTCATATAGAAAAAATATAAAAGAAAATTCTGACTTCATTAGATATTTTAAAACAGTTACACCCCATCTCGCATTAGGAAAGTTATCAATAGGTTCTAGACCATCTAAAAGGAAAAATATTGATAACATTAAAAGTCTTAGAGCCATTCCGTGGGTCTTTGCGTGGACACAAATAAGACTTATGCTTCCAGCATGGTTAGGAACAGGGGATGCGCTAAAGTATTCTTCACAAAAAAATAACAAATCAATTTTGATAGATATGGAAAAGAATTGGCCTTTCTTTAATTCTACAATGGATATTTTAGATATGGTTATTTCAAAAGTTGATCCTGAAATATCTAAAGTTTATGAAAATGGTCTTGCAGATAACAATCTTAAAAATATAGGAAACAAATTAAGAAATGAATTTAATGTTGTAAAGAAGTTCAATAATATTATAACTCCGAATGAAATTACATATCAAAGAAATAAATTTAGAACAAATACATTTGTCAGAAATATTTATTCAGAGGTTTTAAATATTTTACAAGCAGCAGTTATGAAAAAATTATTAAAAAAAAATATAAGCAAAAATCATAAAAAATATCTAGAAGATGCAATGATGACCTCGATAGCGGGAATTGCTGCTGCCATGAAAAATACAGGCTAATTTATGGAATTATTTTTAGCTTTTGGTGCAGGACTAATTAGTTTTTTATCGCCCTGTGTTTTACCTCTTATACCTGGCTATATATCTTACATTTCTAATAGCTCACTAAATGAATTAGTTGAAAAAAAAAATATAAATCTATTACCATTAATTCTTTTTACTTTTGGATTTTCAATTATTTTTATAATTTTTGGAGCTGCATCAACTTTTTTAGGTCAAACATTGCTTCAAAATTCTTTTGAATTAAGAATATTTGCTGGAATAGTAATAATAATTTTCTCATTACAAATAATAGGTATAATTAATTTAAATTTCTTAAATTACGAAAAAAGAATACAAACTAATAATAACAAAAACTTTTATAGCCCAATAATTATAGGTATGGCATTCGCATTTGGCTGGACACCCTGTATTGGACCCATATTAGGCTCTATCTTGGTTCTAGCTTCAACAGAAGAGAGTATTAATAAAGGAATTTTACTCTTATCAGTTTATTCAATGGGATTAGCAATTCCTTTCATAATTTCAGGATATTTAATTCAAAAATTTTTAATTTTTTCTAAGAATTTTAGAAAAAATATTAATTTAGTTTCCAAAATAGGTGGATGTATATTGTTAATAACTGGAGTTTTAATTTTAACAAATCAACTTCAAGCTTTAGGGTATTATATTTTAAATACCTTTCCATTTCTTCAGAATTTCGGATAAGAATAGTTAATGAAAATTTATCAAATAGACTCTAGTGCAAGAAAACAAGGTTCTTCTTCAAGAGCGTTAGCAAAAAAACTTTTAGAAAAAATTAAAAAACCAGATGATGAAATTATTTATAGAGATTTAGATGATGAAATGGTTTTTGTTTCTGGCTTAACTGAGTCTGGAATGAAAATTGATAAAAAAGATCAAACTGAACATCATAAAAAAATGTTTGAATTATCAGATAAACTTGTAAAAGAATTAAAAGAAAGTGATGTAATAATTATATCCGCCCCAATTTATAACTACGGACCACCAGCAACATTAAAAGCATGGTCAGATCTGGCTGCAAGAGTAGGAGAAACTTTTCGCTTTAAAGAAAATGGAAGAAGGGAAGGTTTGTTAAAAAATAAAAGAGCTTATTTGGTAATTACTTCAGGCGGAACTAAACTAAATAGCAAAGAAGATTTTTTAACACCTTGGTTAAAGTTCATATTAAATTTTTTTGGTATTGAGAAAATAGATATAATTAGCGCTGATCAGATGTCCTTAGATTATGAAAAGTCTATAAAAGATGCTGAAAAACAAATTGAAAATATAACTTAGATATTAAATTTTCTTTTTAAATGTCTGAGTTTTCCTTCAGTGCTATCATAATCAATATAGCAACCTTGTAAATATCTGCTCCCTTCATTTGAGTTGAAAGCTGTTCTTCCGTGTAATAATCTATAATTATCCATCATCATTAAATCACCTGGAACTAGTTTAAATTCAATTTTGTAATTATCAGAATTATACATTTCTGAAATTTTGTTTCTAGCTCGGTAATATAAATCTAATTCTTCTTTTTCTAAAATTGGAACAAAATCCAACCTTGGACTAAATTTAACTTGTTTTAGTTCGTTATTTTCATCTAATCTGATTAGCTCCGACCAATTCTCTAGCACTACATCCTTATCAATAAATTTAAATTTAACCTTTACTCTTGTTAGAACATCATAATATTTTTTAAATTGTTTTTTAAGATCTTCTGTCACTTTGTAACCATCTACCAAAGTTGATAGACCACCATTTACATTGTTAGTAATACAATGCAAAAGTTGGATACAAGGGACAGGATTTCTGTATGGATTATCTGTATGTGGAGCAAGAGCCAAAGATGTATAAGCTAAATCATTTGGGTTTGGAACAGATTTTACATTAAAGTATTCTCCAAAGTTTGTTCTTCTTACACTTCCAATTTGATTTGCAAATTTAACAATAAAATTCTCTTTTGTAGGGACGTTTTTAAATATAATAAAACCATATTTATAAAATTTAATCAGTAAATCATACATTTCTTTACTATCAAAAATATCATCTACGTATTGAAATTTGTGAACATTTTTTAAATTTGAATCCCACTTTTCCCTTTTAATAGATTGAATCAAAAAATCATTTTTTGAAAATTCTTCAATAATTTTTTCAATTTCTAGTTTTGAATTTACACCGTCATTAAAATTAATTTCTAGAATATCCTTTGTAATTTTTGCACTTTTAACTTCTATATTAGTTTTAAGAGATGTGGGGTCAAATTTCCTTTGCTGAGTTTTTTTGTCTAAATACTCTTCATTATTAACTCTTTCTCTTAACCAAAAGGGGTGAATTTCTTTAGAAGAAGTTCCGTTATTGAATAGTATTTTATTTTCGTTTAGTTCGATCTTCATTATACCAAGCATTATTTAAAATTTAGCTTTAATCAAGAGAAATTAAATAGTAAGAGATATCCAATGAAGCAATTCAAAAATTATAAGATTTACCATACTTTTTTAAACACTCTTGCTAAAGATTTAACAAGATTTTATTATAAGAAATTAGATAAACCCTTTAAAGTTTCAAATAAGTTGAAAGGAAAAGGGTATGATCCAGTAACTAGTTCAGACAAAGCTTTTGAAAAATTTATAAGATTAAAAATAAAAAAAAAATTTCCTTCCCATCAAATAATTGGGGAAGAATTTGGATATAAAAAAAGTAAAAGTGATTTTTCGTGGGTAATAGATCCAATAGACGGAACAAGATCTTATGTCATTGGAAACCCAACATGGAGCAACCTTGTAGCTTTAAATTACAAAGGTAAGCCCGTGTTAGGTCTTGCAAATTTTCCTAAACTCAAAAAATATTATTTGAATGTTAGTGATAAAAAATCATTTGTATATGAAAATGGAAAAAAAAGAATATTAAGTGTAGCTAAAAAAATTAATTTTTCTAATGCAAAAGTAGCAGGAGCCTTCCATGGTTGGCTTTCCATACAAAAACAAAAAAAAATTCCGAAAGTTTTAAAACTAATGCAGTTTCCATGTTTTGATGCATTGAGCTACACTCATCTTTCAGAAGGAAAATTAGATATAGTTATTCAATGTTCAAATAAAATTTGGGATATTCATCCTATAATACCTATACTCAGATCAGCCGGTGCTATTATAACTACTTGGAATAATAAGGAAGCTGAGCTTGCAGGAAATATATTGGTCTCTAATAACATTAAAAACCATAAAAGAATGTTAAAATTATTGAAACCTGTTTCAAATTGATCAATTTCAATATTTAATTCTTCTTTTGTTTCAATAAAGATTGGGTTACATTTTTACTTATAAATTATAGGAGGGGAAATGAAATCTAAAAATTTATTTAAATTTTTGATTACAATTTTTTTTGTTTTTGCTGCAACGCAATCATTTGCAAAAACAATTAAATGGTCAATGCAAGGAGATAGTTTAACACTTGATCCACATGCTCAAAATGAAGGACCAACTACAATGGTATCTAGACAAATATATGAAGCACTTGTTACTAGAGGCTTAGATATGTCTATTGGACCTCAGTTAGCTACTGACTGGAAAGCAACAAATCCAACTACATGGGTTTTTAATCTAAGAAATGATGTTAAGTTTAGTAATGGTACACCGATGACATCTGAGGATGTTGTTTTTAGTATTCTAAGAGCTCAACAACGTACATCAGACTTTAAAGAATATATTAGTACTATTACTTCTGTTAAAGCACTTGATGATTATACAGTTGAGATTCAAACTAGAGAACCAAATCCAATTCTTTTGAACCAATTATCAAATATTTTTGTAATGTCTAAGAAGTGGTGTGAAAAGAATTTTGCAATGGCTCCACAAAATTGGGATGCAGGACAAGAAACTTTTTCTGCGACTAACTCAATGGGAACTGGTCCGTTTAAAATTACTTTAAGAGAGCCTAATACAAAAACTGTTTTTAAAAAAAATAATAAATGGTGGGGTAATGTTGAACATAACTTAACTGAAATACATTTACTTCCAATAAAAAATGCTGCTACAAGAGTTGCTGCGCTTTTATCTGGAGAAATAGATGTAGTTACAGATGCTCCAGTACAGGACTTAGGTCGTATAAAAGCATCCGGTGCACACAAAGTTCAAAGTACACCACAAATGCGTACAATCTTTTTAGGAATGGATCAAGCTGCTGACCAACTTAGAACTGGTAATACAGGCGATAATCCATTTAAGAAAAAAGAAGTAAGACAAGCGCTATATCAAGCTATTGATATTGAAGCTATTAAAGCAAAAGTTATGAGAGGTTTAAGTGAGCCTGCAGGAATAATTACTTTCCCAGGTGTTACAGGATACACTAAAGAACTTGATGAAAGATTACCTTATGATGTTGATGCTGCAAAACAGTTATTAGCTGACGCAGGTTATCCAGATGGTTTTGAAGTAGAACTTAGATGTCCAAATGACAGATACGTGAACGATGAAGCAATTTGTACTGCTGTTGTAGGAATGTTAGGTAAAATTGGTGTTAATGTAAGTTTATTTGCTCAAACTAAAAGTAAACACTTTAAGGAACTTAAAGACAACCAAGGAGACTTTTACATGCTAGGTTGGGGTGTTCCTACTTTAGACAGTCATTATGTATTTCATTATTTATATGAGACAGGCGCAAGCTGGAATAAAGTTAACTTCAGTGATGCTGATGTCGATGCTGCAATTAGAGTAATGGAAGGTGAAGTAAACCTAGATAAAAGAAATGCTGCAATAGCAGATGCTTGGAAAATAGTAAAAGATGACATTGCTTATCTGCCTTTACACCACCAGGTGATTTCTTGGGCATCAAAAAGAAGTGTTGATGTTCCTATAAGACCGAATAATGAACCATTATTCCGTTTTTCTAACGTAAGATAATTTAACTTATTACAAGCCCTTTTTAATTAAAGGGCTTGTAACTAAAATTTTCGCAAATTGATAAAATATTTTTTCAAGCGTCTGTTTCAATCAGCAATGGTGATGCTTGTTGTTGCCTTTGTTTCTTTTTCATTATTCAATTTTGTAGGTGACCCAATAAATAATATGGTTGGAGAAGAAACATCAGATGAGGAAAGGGTAGAACTTAGAGAGACTCTAGGTTTAACAGATCCTATATATATTCAATTTTCAAGATTTGTAGGAAATGCTTCAAAAGGAAATTTTGGTATTTCTTACCAATTAAAAAGACCTGTTTCTGAATTAATTTCTGAGAGGTTGCCTGCAACAATTGAGCTTGTTCTTATTTCTGCATTAATTGCGCTAGTATCTGGTACTTTACTAGGGGTTTATACGGGTATAAATCGTAAAGGTTTTTTAAGCGATATAATATTAGCCATTTCGTTGCTGGGTGTATCGCTCCCCACATTTGTAATTGGCATATTATTTATTTATCTTTTTGCTGTAATATTAGGAATATTACCTTCATTTGGCAGAGGAGAAGTTGTCAGCTTAGGTTATTGGACCACTGGTTTTTTAACTTTGTCTGGTCTTAAGGCCATAATTCTTCCTTCTGTAACTTTAAGTCTTTTTCAAATGACTTATATAATAAGGCTAGTTCGTGCAGAAATGATGGAAATTTTGCAAACAGATTATATTAAGTTTGCAAGAGCAAGAGGTATTAAAGAAAAAAGTATACATTATAAACATGCTTTAAAGAATGGATTAATACCTGTAATTACAATCGCAGGAATAAACATTGGTACCTTAATTGCATTTTCAATAATTACAGAAACTGTTTTTCAATGGCCTGGCATGGGATTTTTATTTATTCAAGCAGTTCAGTTTGTTGATATACCAATTATGTCAGCTTACTTAGTTTTTATTGCATTTGTATTTGTAATGATAAATTTTATTGTAGATATTTTGTATTACTTCATTGATCCAAGAATAAGAGTTAAAGCGGAGGCTGTTAGTGGATAACCATAAACTCACGTTATTAAATAGAATAAAAGACAGTGATGTTTATTTTAGTTTTATAAAATCACCAACGGCTATAATTTCTACTGTAATACTAGTCATAATATTCTTTTGTTCTTTTTTTGTTGAATTAGTAACTCCATACAATCCATTTGACCCATCTTCTTTATCTTTAATGGAGGCATTTACGCCACCTTCATGGACAGAGGGTGGTCTTTCAAAATTTATTTTAGGAACAGACGGTCAGGGTAGAGACATGCTATCTACAATTCTTTATGGATCAAGAATTTCCTTAATTGTTGGTTTTTCAGCAGTTATATTTGCTTTAGTATTAGGAGTTGGCTTAGGATTAAGCGCTGGATATTTTGGTGGAAAATACGAAATGATTATTATGAGATTAACGGATGTACAATTAACTGTACCAAGCATCTTAATGGCTCTTTTAGTAGATGGAATTGCTCGTGGAATTATTTCTAGAGAAATGCATGACGAAATGGCAATATATGTTTTAATTTTTGCAATTGGTATTTCGGAGTGGCCACAATTTGCTAGAGTTTCCAGAGCAGCAACATTAGTTGAAAAAAATAAAGATTATGTTTCTGCATCAACAATTATTGGTGTTTCAAATATAATTATTATGTTTAAGCATATATTGCCAAATATAATGAGGCCGGTTCTGGTAATTGGGACAATTGGACTTGCGCTTGCAATAATAGCTGAAGCTACTTTAAGTTTTTTAGGTGTAGGAGTTCCTCCAACAACTCCTTCTTTAGGGACACTAATTAGACTTGGAAACGATTTTTTATTTTCTGGAGAGTGGTGGATAACTTTTTTTCCAGCAATGTTTTTAGTTTTATTAGCATTTTCAATTAACTTACTAGGAGATTGGATGAGAGATACTCTTAATCCAAAATTAAATTAATGAGTTTTTTAAAAATAAACAACCTTAGTGTTAATTATGAAATGCGTAGAGAAACTGTACACGCAGCAAAAGGAGTAAATATAAATGTTGAAAAAGGTGAAATTCTTGGTTTGGTTGGTGAGTCTGGATCTGGAAAAAGTACAGTCGGTAACGCGATTATTAATCTTATAGATGAACCAGGTAAAGTCTCCAGTGGATCAATTATAGTCGATGGGGTGAATATTTATGAACATCCTGAAAATATTCTTCAACTTAGAGGAAAAAAAATAGGTCTTATTTTTCAGGATCCACAAACATCTTTAAATCCAATACTTACAATAGGAGAACAATTAATTGAAACAATTCAAACCCATTTAAAGTTAAACAAAGAAGAGGCAAAAGAAAAGGCAATTAACTTGTTAAAAGAAGTTGGAATAAAAGATGCTGAAATTAGATTTAACAATTATCCACATCAATTTTCTGGAGGGATGAGACAAAGAGTTGTTATTTCTTTATCTCTTTGTTGTGAGCCAGAACTTCTTATAGCTGATGAACCAACGACTGCTCTCGATGTTTCAATTCAGTCACAAATTTTAGATTTGATAAAAAGATTAACTAAAGAAAGAAATTTAGCTGTAATTTTAATTACTCATGACATGGGCGTAATATCTGAGACAACAAACAGAGTAGCTGTAATGAAAAATGGAGACCTAGTAGAAATTGGTCCAACAAAAGAAATATTAACCAATCCAAAAGAAATTTATACGAAAGCACTTGTAAGCTCAGTTCCTCCAACAAATAAAAAAATCAATAGGTTTAAAATTATTGAAAAGGAAAACAAAACTCAAAGTGAAACAAATATTAAAATTTTAAATAGATGGACTAAAAAAGAAATTATTAAACAAGATTTAGTTAAAGTAAAAAATTTAAGTAAAACGTTTGATGATAATTTTTTTACAGAAAGTTCTAAAAACTCTGTAATGGCAGTAAACGATGTGTCATTTAATATAAAAGAAGGAGAATCTTTTGGTTTAGTTGGTGAAAGTGGAAGTGGCAAATCAACAATAGCCAAAATGATTGTTAATTTATATAGCCCAAGTACAGGAGATATTGA
>Ga0114933_10006474_pt1 | contig 10376 bp, 10 predicted proteins | sample 4SBtaG_FD_89691 | JGI IMG/M metagenome (GOLD analysis project Ga0114933, IMG submission 89691) | Deep subsurface microbial communities from Kolumbo volcano to uncover new lineages of life (NeLLi) - 4SBTROV12_W25 metaG | ecosystem: Environmental > Aquatic > Marine > Volcanic | place: Kolumbo... | reverse complement strand
TGGCATCTTTTTCTCTTACTTTATATGGGAAAGGTTCTTCTTCATATACCTCTGCCGGCGCCTTTCCTGCATAAAAGTTATATCTTTCTAATCTAACACGATTATAAGTTTCTCTTGCTCTTTCTCTTAAAAGAGTAATCGTGTTGTATATGGTATAATATTTTGAGTGAAGTTGAGGAATTTTTAATGATTCATCATGTAGATTGTCAGGGTCAATAACAGAATCTTTCTGCCACATCTCCTGAATTTGTTCAAGGTTCATAAGGGTGTTATAGCGTCAGGTCCTAATATATTGTATACAGTATACTTGAATCTTGCCTCTGCTGTAAAGTATGTTAAGTCAGTTTCATTGGTATCAAAATTTAAAGATGATAGTGAAACTGGAAATAAATCTTGGAATTTAACAATAGCAGTATCTCTAAAATTGCTATTTAAAATATGTAAATTTCCATCACTAAAAGCATTTTGCGTATCACTTCTACTATTTTCTATAATTAAATCTTTATATTCTTGTGTTGTTTCTGGATATCCTAATCCTGTTATCCAATTATGTATTGCCATATAGTTTTCAAGATTTTCATCAACAATAAATCTTAGAGAAAAATCTTCATAAGTTATTTTATCTCCAGGAATATCAATATCTTTTAAATAAGTTGGTTGTACTGCAGTACCTAAAGTAATTTCTGGAATTCCTGCTGCGGTACAAAAAAATGATACTTTAGGCTCTTTTGATAAAGTAAATTTAAATCCTATAGGAGATAGAAAATTCCTATTTTTTATTTCTTTATCAAATATAGTTGCCATTGTTTTTATTTGTATTTAGATAAAAAAAGAGGGTCCGAAGACCCTCCTGTAAGAAATATGTGAATCTTTTGGATCACATAAGGTTTTCGACGGTAACGCGACGATAGTAGTTGTTGGTGCTTCCTTTGATTGCACCAAGAGCTGCGGTTGTTCCTTCAGCGAATGGATTGGCGACAATGCCGTAGCGAGTCTTAAATCCAATTTTTGGCTGGAAGGTGTTCTCACCAACGGCACGAACCATTTGGAGAGGAACATATGGGCAGTAGAAGAGACCAGCGTCATATGGGCTGGAACCCTTATAACCCATGACATAGTACTGATTGGCAGCAGAAGAGTTTGCCGAATAAGGATCGATATAAACACGATACTTACCATTCAGTACACCAGCAAAGGTGTTGCCGGAATCGTCAACGTTCAGGTTTGCATTAAGAGCAGGGGTGTAATCAAGAACACCTGCCATGGTGAGTGCCGAAGCAACATCAGCAGAGCAGAGGATCATGTTGCCCTTCCCTCTACGAGTCGTCTGTGCGATAGCGTTAGCATCTCTTTCCATCTGGAAAATGAGACCCTTAAACTTCTCTACAGACCAGCGACCGTTGGAGTCAACGTCAAGGTCGAAGCGACCGGCATTAGCAGTAGATCCAGTAGCAGCACCAGAAACAGCAACCTTATAGATGGTTCTGATAACTTCACGGTTGATCTCAGCAAGAATCTCAGTAGAGAGAATGTTTGCGAGTTCAGCCTCAGCATTCAGACCATGGATTGCCTTGAGGTCTTGTGCAAGTTCTAATGAATACTCTGCCTTCAGAGCACGGCTCTTAGCAGTAACGGTGACTTTCTCGATGCTGAATGCCATCTCGTTGAAAGCATTTCCGCTTTCTCCAAGACCTTCTCCATCAGCAGTGGCCATACCTTGACCAACTGGATAAGCAGCTTGAGTTCCGCCAGAAGCATTCAATGCACCTGGATTGGATCCCGATTGACCAGTTGTACCGAAACCAGCTGCTGCACCTTCGTCAGAACCGCCAGTGTAATCGCCCTGAGTAGCATCATTGCCTTCTCTTTGTGCAGAGAATGCGCTATTTGCTTCGTCATAGAATGCTTCAGTTCCACCTTGGTTGGTGTAACGGGAACGCATTGCGAAGATGAGTCCAGTAGGACCGTTCATTGGTTGAACGCCAGCAAGGTCATAAGCGACCAAATTGGGCATAGAACGTCTGATTAGGGAAATCAGAACGGGATCGAAATTATCGACATTAGCTCCAGTAGCATTGGTAGGAGCTTCGGAGAGGAATTCTCTTTCCTCACGGAGTGCTGTTTCTTGGTTCTCCAGGAGCTGGGCGGTAACCATTCTACGATGATTATCCTTGATTTCTCCCATACCCTCGTGGTTGAGGATAGGTGCCCACTTCTCCTGCAGATGCTCTAAACTAGGCATTTGCATTTGATTTTTACCTCTTTAAAAGTTTTAGTTTGATTTATAATTTAGAAATCACTTTTTGGAAACTCTATTCAGAGTATCAAGATATGATTCCATTAATCCAGTTACTGGAGTCTGAGTTTCTGTCTCAGTACTCTCACTCACGATATCTGAATCATCCGTTTGAGTACCGGTATTAGTTGGGAAATAAGATTCCCTTAAAGTTACCAGCTTCTCACGATAGGTGTCTTCACTATCAAACTCAACATTTTCGGCAAGAGAAGCGAGTTTATCCTTCTGTGAAAGTGCAAGACCTTCACAGACATCGGAGAAGATTACATCAGCAACCGACTCAGCTAATCTTTTGTTGAGAGCAATATTTCTTTCAATCTGCTCGTTGAGTTTATCTTCCATCTCATCAAGTTTTTCTACCATATTATTGAGTACATCATACTTCTCTTCAGGGATTGTTACATAATGATCTTCAAAAAGTCCTCTCATTCCGGTAAGGAATGATTCGGTCATTTCGGTCTTAAGACCGTGCTCAATTGAGAGTTGATTGTCCTTAACCCACTCTTCCGAAACATACTCAAGGTATGCATCGACTCTTTCGGTTAAGTTTTCTTTGATAGCAACAATTTCTTCTATAAGAGTTGCTTCATACTGCTCTTGAACTTCCTGCTTCATCTCGGCAACTTTTGCCTTGATTGCAGTTTCAAAAATAGTACGTGCTTTTTCTTGAAATTCTTCGGAGAGTTCTTCACCAGCGATGAGAGCATTGATATCTTCTTCGACATCATATGTCTCTTCTTCGGCAACTACTGCTTCTTCAGTCGTTTCTTCTTCAGAAACAACTTCTTCTTCAGCAACTACTGTTTCTTCTTCGGTTGTTTCTTCCTCAGAAACAGTTTCTCCCTCAACTTCCTCTTCTTCCTTTGCTACTTGCATAGGTTCAGCAGGTTTTGCACCTTTATTAACAATGTCTTTAACAGTTGCTAATGTAGGTTCTTTGAGTTTAGCAGAATCATCATCTGCTTTATAGTTTTCTGGGGTTGGGCCACCGAGATCCTCTACAGAAGGCTGTCCAGGAGTAGATCCGGACAGTTTTTGCATTGGTTCAGCTGCAGCAGCGCCTTTGGTTACTACGTTTTCCATTTCTTGTAAATTGCTACCAACGGACATTTGGATATTTGATTATTTTATTAATCTATATTTATTTATAATTTAAAGATTTAAAAGGAATTCGTTGAATAAGTTTAACTTATGCTCTTCCAATCTTCTTTGGTCAACAAGAGTATTAATTCTCTTCTGAGTTCTTTCTGCAAGTTGTTCGCGAAGAATTCCTCCTTCCCAAACCCACTCTTTTCCTTCCATAATTCCATTAACAAAAGCATCAGGAGCAGAAGGATCTGCTACAATATCAGCAGCAGTTGCTAGTTGGAAATCTTCGCCAACAACTTTACAACCACTACGATCTTCTCTTAATGATCCAACACCACGAGAAGAAACACCGAGCATAACACCTTCATCAAGAAGAGAAGATGCAATTTTACCCATTGGAGTATTAAGGATTTGTGCCTTACCTTTAAAATTATTTCCTTCTTGAGTAAGAGAAGTAATTTTGTGAGAGACTCTATCAAGATTTACGGTAGGTCCATCAGGATGACCAAGTTCTCCAAGAGCACGACCCTTACCAACAAATGTATCATTATATCTCTTTACCTCACGGGAAAGAGTCTCCATAGGATACATTCTTCCATTACGGTTCTTGAGATTTCCCTGAAGGAAAACACCCTCAATATATAATTTCTTACCGGCACCCTTGCCTTCGGTAATAATTTTTACGTTTGATACTTCTTCTGTGATAAGTTTCATTGATTTTAATTTCCGTACGCGACTTTTGCTGCTAATATAGTTGCTCCGCCCTCAAGAGTATCAGTAGGATCTTTTTCTACATACTCTACTGAATTTGCAACCATTGTGAATGAACCTACAGTATCCCCACCAGAAGTTTTTCTAGTAACTACATCAATTGCATTCGCATTATTAACTAATCTCACGAGAGTTGCATTACTAACATTTGTAGCAGATGTCAAATCAGTTTCTGCTGCTAAAACTTTAATTAACATTATTCCTCCTCTTGTGTTGTCTCAGGTTCAGCAAACATCGATGCAGCAACCGTAGGTCTTTGTGCTTCAATCTTTTCAGCAGACTTTACATATAAAGCATTTTTAATTTCATCACTAACTTCAGATGCCTTAGAATTAGTGGCAATCAAATCGATAATGTCTTCCATTAATTTTCAGTATATTTATAAATCTATTTATATTTCGCCCACTTCTGCTGAAGATGCATCAATCTCTGGTTCTATAGGAACATCCCCCAACATATTAGAATCACCATCTTGTGGCAATGGTTCTCCAGTAATAGGATCAATTGCATTTGGATCTGGTATAATTCCTGATGCAATCTCTTTTTCTATTTGTTCATCTATTTCTAACATTTCAGAATCTGTTTGACGCAATACTTTGCGGCGAACATACTCATTAGAATAATATTTTCCAATATAAGGTTCAATTGTTGCAAGAGTACCTAATCTCTCATTCATTAATTCAGATTCTTTCAATTCTGCAAACTGATTATCATATAAGAAATCATATTGAATATGATCACTAATTTTTTCCCAATCTTCTAATGAAACAATATTTTTAAGAATAAGTTGAGTTTTCAACATATCATTAAACATATTTGCAAAACGCTTTCTTAAACGTCCAACAAATTTAGCAAATTTGAGTTCATCTCTTAAAATTTCTGATGAACGACCAAGATTAAAACCACCTTCTGCAGCAATTCTTGATTCAGGAACACCCAAAGAACGATAAAGTTTTTTCTGGAAATATTCAATATCAGAAAGTTCTCCAAGATTTTGCCCACCAGGAAGAGTGGTAATTTCTGTTCCTCTACCACCTTCTCTTCTAGGAAGCCAAAAATCTTCCATCATACTCATGTGCTTGCGATCATCACGAACCTCACCAGTTTGTGCATTGTATGCAAGTTTATTACGATAACGATTCATAACTTCACGAAGGTATTGCTCCGCTTTTACCTTTGGAAGATTTCCAACATCAATATAAAAAATACGACGTTCTGGTGCTCTTGATAATCTATAAATTACAAGACTATCTTCAATCATTCTCAATTGATTAAGAGACTTAATCGCCTTATGTAAATATGAAAGAATTGTACCCTTATTTCTATCAACTAATCCAGAAGTACAATATGAAATTGCGTCTTTTGCTATTTTAACCGAATTTTTATTCTGTCTTCCAGCAGTAAATGCATTTGTATTCTTATTAGTTCCACCTGGAGAATATAAGAAATATTCTTCTATTTCTGGTGTACCAAGATTGTCTGATTCTTGATCTCTTAAATTAATTAAGGATTTATTACCTGATAATTTCTTTTCTTGACGAATATGTTTAATTTTAAGTGGATCGATATACCTTAAATCTTGAATCCCATCTTCTGGTTTCTTGAAATCAATAACTTTTAGATAATATAATCTACCATCAACATACCAATTTCTAAAAATTTCATGTGACTTTTTATCAAAGTCCATGATTTCTTTTATATTTTTAAATTCTTCTCTAATTGCAGATTTTAATCTATCACTTGCATTAAGATTAGATAATTCAATTTCTACCGGAGAATCATAAAGATCACTTACGATTGCTTCATTAACGACATCTTCAATTGCACCATCACACTCTGGATGAAGTGCCATCTCCCTATATCGTTTAATTAAATCAAATTCTGTACGATATACACCTTCTATATCAACATATTGACCATAAAATCCGCTACTAATATAATTATCAACCCCGTCCTCATTATTCTGAGGAACGGGGGAGACTATAGTAGCGGATTTTTTTTCTTTATCCTCAATAGAAAAACCAAAAAGTCTTGCCATTATAATTTAACTTGAACTGTTATTTTATTATTTAGGTAATATCCTCTCCACCTGCAGAAGCAGAAGTTCCTTTAGCAGCTTCCCACCAATGAACTTGCATCTCCACAGTGAATTCTTCTAGAGTATCAGTTGTTTCATAACTCAAATCTATCGCAGATACATTTGTTGGGAATAAGTCATAGAACTTATAAGTTCTAAGAATTCCACCGTCACGATCTAACTGATGGACATATGCATCAGATTGATACTGTTCTGGATCTTGAATACCTGTGTTATCATTAACATTATTAATGATATTCATCCATTTCTCAAACGCAGAGCGAATTGAGAAGTCAACATCGTTCATAACAGTAATAGTCCAAGTCTCGAAAGTTCTGTCTCCAGCAATCTTTAAAATTCTTCCTCTAAATGGAATTTCAATTGGAGAAACTGTAGAAGCTGGAAGAGCAGCTGCCTTCACCAAGAATCTTGCTTTAGACAAGATATCATTATCAATACTAACCGCTGTTGGGAATGCTAACTCAACCTCAAATAGATTGGGTCTAGCACCACCACCAGATATTCTGCTCTTAAAATCTTGAACCTTTCTTAAGGGAATACTATTTTGTTGTATGCGTGATGGCATGATTGTTAAACCTCTTTAATTAAAAATTGCCGATTACTTCTTCAAAATTAACACCAGTCTTAGTAGCAATGAATGTAAGTCCGACAAAATTAATTGATCTTGCTGGTTTTACATAAACATCAGCTACAAATTCATTACTATCAATCACTGAAGCAGTATTATTGGTTTCATCACATATGACTACATAATCAGTAATACCTCTCTTTGCCTGAACATCTCTCAGGAAAGGTTCAACTTCATTAACAAAATTTGCTCTGGTGATTTCATCATTGAACTCAAAGAGAGCATCTTTTGCCGCAGCACCAATTGCATCTTCAAGATAGATGAATAATCTGCGAACGTTAATACGATCAAATGCAGATGACTTACCAAGTGCTGTTTTATCACCGAAAAGAATAATTCCAGAACCTGGCGAGAAGATTACTGGATTGACCCTTGAGGTATAAAGAGTATCTCTTTGAAGTTGAGTTGGATTATATGCCAACTTAATTGCATTAAGAATTCCTCCTCTTCCAGTTCCTGCTGGAGAGAACCATGGGAAATTATCATTATCATTTCTAGCACAAAGTCCAGCCATATCGCCATTTAATGGAATATAACGGAACTTATCATTGAACCTGTCGTACATATACTTGTAACCACTATCGATTACGGCATACGAAGATGAAGGAATTGATTCTGCAAATTTAACAATATTCTTTGTTATTGTTGCAGCATCGCTTAGTGGTGCATTATTAGATAACATAGATCCACTGTATGGAGAAATAAATGCAATTGCATCTTTTCTTCTTCCTGCAATAGATGTTAAGGTATCTGCAAGAGCAATTGTTTTTCCTTCTCCAAGGCTACCAGAACCCATAAGTAAGAAATCGACATCATAAACATCACCATCTCCAAATAATTCATATCCACCAGCAATGTCTGAAAGAGCATGATCAAATCTAGTAGAATCAGTTCCAGTTTTACTTCCATCATAATCCGCACCTTCTGAAAGATCTAATGTTTTGGATCCAACTACTTTGAAGGTTAATCCGGATGCATTTTGTTCCCAATCTTTACTATCGGCTCCAGTAATGGTACTTTCTACTAAAGTTCCAATTACTGAACCAGTGCCGCCATAAACATATGCGGATGTTGCGGCAAGATACTTTCTCCAATATTGTGGAGAACCAGAAGAAAACTCCGCATCTTTTGCCTTAGAAAGACCAATATGTTTTTCAAGAATAGTCCCTGCATCTCCACTGATTGATCCATCACCATCAATAACTACAACATGAAGTTCATCATGTCTTGCACCTTTAGATTCTGCAAATGCCGTTGTTCCTGGTCTTGGAGTTATCGAACTCCAACTTAACTTATTTCCTGTTGATATAGTAATAGTTTGTTGATCAAACCAATCAACAGCTCCATTATTTTCATCAGTATCAATGGTTTTTGCAGGAGCAAATGTTGCTCCTGCTTTAAATCTATATTCACCACTATAATCTATAGGATAGTCAACACTATCTTTCTCATAACTTTCAATTTTAACTGTTAGTGTTTTACCATCTACAGATGTAGCAACCCCTTTAAGTTTTACAGTTTCATCGGCACCAGTAGATCTATTAAATCTGGTAATATCCTGAACTACTTCACTACCTAAAGTAACTCCATGAGCAGTAGTAAATGTAAGTGTTTGATCTGCAAATCCATCAATGACGGCAACTTTTAATCCATTGCCCCATGCACCCGGATGTCTTGCAATAAAACTATGGGTTGGAATAATAGTAGTATCATGTCCAGAAGCATTATAATCTTCTAAACTTTTAATTTTTATTACATCCGAACCACCTCCACCATGTCTTGCATTATAAAGTTGAGTATCATCAGCTCTAACAACTCTTAATGATCCACCATATGCAAGATATGATGATGCAACAAACCAAGTTTCATACTGATTACCTTCACTATATGGTTTCCCAAAAATACTAAGGAGATCGTTCTCGTTTTGTACCAATACTGGTGTTCCTACTGGACCCTTTTCAAAAACACCGACAATAGCTCCCATTTTGTCGGTAGTTGGATCCACTCTTCCTGTGGTTAAATCTACCTCTTTAACCAGAATCCCAGGAGATGCTAAATTTACTGGCATCTTTGTTTTCCTCGCAATCCAAATTTATCTAAAAATATTTATGGAAAAGGGTATTTTCAGTGGGGAAACAATGCATGAACTACCAATCTGGATATTCCCATTCAGGACTACTTTTTTTCTTTTTCTTCTTTATTCTCTTTATAGTGCAAGATTTGCATTCATATGAATATGAAGATGCTAATGTCTTTCTATCCTTTCTAGTTAAATAAAAATCATCTAAAAGATTTTTTACCTTACCACAAGTTCTACATTTTCTTTCGAGAAATAAAAGATGTTCTAATTCTAGTTGATCATCTAAATCCATCATCCATAATCCCACATATAACTTTTATCTCCATATTCATCCGTATACCATCTATCACCACCTTCATCCACAAAACTTCCACTTTCCAATCCAGTTTCAATAAATCCGAATGGTGCCATGTCTTGTTCTATTTGATTTCTCTGCTCTTCATATATTCTTTTACGAATATCATTGTCTGTCATTTCTTTAAAATAATCTTGTGCGACCAACCATGCAAAAATAACTAAACACATTGCCAAGTCATCATTACATCCTTCTTCTGCTTGGAAAGAATTATGTTTTTGTGAGAATGTAGTTAATTCATCGATAATCTCATAATCAACAGTTAGTAACTTATTATCTTCTAAAAATGTCTTTAAGTTGGAGCATCCCAACTTCTTAACTGCCGCTGTCATTCTGACACCAAGTTGAGATTTCTTTCCACTAAATCCAGTACCAACAATCTGACCTGCACGCCCTCTCATTGATGCCATCAATAAATTTTCATATTCTAAATCATAGTGAAGAATACTGGCAACCTGATCTCCAATATCATTTACTTCAATCAATAAATATGCATCATTATATGCCTTTCCCACTTCTTGAATAATATTAGGAAAAAGCATTGGTTTTATTTCATTATTTCTATACTTTGCAACTACCTTATAGGGAAACTCCGTAATATCAAACACGATAAATGCAGAATAATCATTGCCCAAACCGCGAGCAACATCAACAGTAATGAGATAGTTATTTTCTGGTTTTGCGTTCTCATATATGTCTAGACCCGCATTCCTTTTAATTGGTTGCTCATATACAAGATTTTTGAGTTTAGATGCATTAATAAGAGTATTGGTAGAACCTAAAAACTCACATTCAAACTCAACACGAAACTGTGCTTCTGATGTGTTTGCAATTGTTTGCTCTTTCCACTTATCATCTCTTCCAGGAACTTCTGACCAATGAACATCAGTCGGTATATATTCATTCTTATCTCTTTCAGCATCATGCCACATACGAAAGAAATGATTCATTCCGCGTGGCGTAGAAACAATAATTACTTTTGTGCTCGACCCAGAAGAAATAGTAGGATAAACAGAGGCAAAGAAGTCATCAGCAATGTGATTCGGGATGAACGCGAAC
>Ga0114933_10006473_pt1 | contig 10377 bp, 9 predicted proteins | sample 4SBtaG_FD_89691 | JGI IMG/M metagenome (GOLD analysis project Ga0114933, IMG submission 89691) | Deep subsurface microbial communities from Kolumbo volcano to uncover new lineages of life (NeLLi) - 4SBTROV12_W25 metaG | ecosystem: Environmental > Aquatic > Marine > Volcanic | place: Kolumbo... | reverse complement strand
TTTATATATATTTTGCGCTGGATGCCAAACCACAAACCAATCTAAGGAAATATCTTCCCTTTCGTCCAATCATACCTATGTAACCTCATTTCCAAGATTACTATCATGCAAAGTAGAGGGATACTCAGGAAAGGTTCTTGATATGACTACCCCCGCTTTGGTAAATTTAAAAACCCTTGGAAAGCCAATAAGGATAAAATGTAACCACGTTGGTTATTGGACCTCAAATATTATATTAGAGCCAACACACAAACGAAGGCTATTAGATAGAGTAAGTAGTGGAGAAAAAATCTCACTCCTCTCTAGCCGTTACACAGCTCATGATCTGGGACCTCAAAGTAAATTACCACGCGCACTTCATATTGCTTTGAGAAGAAAAAATTTCAGAAATTCCGACACTAAAAACGCATACTATGCTGAGGAATTACTCTACGCCAAAAAAAATTGGGAATCAGTGATAGCAGATTTATTCTTATCTTGTGAGCAACAAAGTAACCGAATGAGTGCTTCCTGTCGCACATCAATAAAGAGAATAAAGAGATTTATGCGCAAAGATTTAATGCAAATTGAGCAACAAAGAAGAAGATCTACTATTGAATAATTTTACCTCATCGAGTAAGGGACTACTGTGCGTAAAGTGATTAATCATTGGACGTCAATTGACATTAGTTTATACCGGACGGTTGATGCTGCATCAGCAAATTATATGCACTTCAAAACCTATGTTTCGGCGGGGTACATAATATGCAAGTTGGTATAATAAAGGAACGGCGACCAGGAGAATCCAGAGTTGCCATTACACCAGATACGGTAAAGAAATTCCTAGATTTAGGACTTTCTGTCCTCATTGAATCGAAAGCAGGAATAACTGCGGCTATAACAGACAAGGCTTATGCAGACGCTGGGGCAAAAATCGTCAAAACATCTGTCGAAGCCCTCTCCCAAGCAGACATAGTTCTCAAAGTTCAAAAACCAATCGTCCCGGAAAGCAAAGGCAAGAGCGAATTGAATGAAGTTGCGCTGATGAAAGATGGTGCTGTTCTTATTTGTCTTATGGAACCATATGCTAGTCATAAGCTTTTAGAAACTCTAGCAAGTAAAAGAATTACCGTTTTCTCTATGGAGTTATTGCCACGCATAACACGAGCGCAAACGATGGATACTTTATCTTCTCAATCAAACTTAGCCGGCTATAAAGCAGTACTTGAGGCAGCGAATACTTTTGGCAGAGCCTTCCCAATGATGATGACAGCCGCTGGGACCGTCCCGCCCGCAAAGTGCTTGGTTATGGGTGCTGGCGTTGCAGGTCTCCAAGCCATTGCTACAGCGCGTCGCCTAGGGGCTGTTGTTTCAGCAAGTGATGTACGACCTGCTGCTAAAGAAAATGTAGAAAGCTTAGGCGCAAGCTTCGTAGCCGTCCAAGACGAGGAATTTAAACAAGCGGAAACAGCAGGTGGTTACGCGAAAGAGATGAGCGATGCATACAAAGCTAAACAGTCGGAACTAATCGCATCAACAGTCGCTAAGCAAGATATTGTGATTTGTACAGCTTTGATACCTGGTCGCCCTGCGCCAGTCTTAGTAACTGAAGATATGATAAAAACAATGAAACCTGGATCCGTGTTAGTTGACCTAGCAGTCGAACAGGGAGGTAATTGCCCGTTATCGGTCGCCGATAAGACCATCGTTAAAAATGGTGTTTCCATTGTCGGCCAGACTAATATGGCGAGTAAGCTCCCTATTGATGCTTCCATCTTATTCGCGAAAAACTTATTAAACTTTCTTACGCCAATGATAAATCGAGATCAGAAACAGATAATTATTGATATTGACGACGAAATAATTAAAGGCTCCTTACTTACCCAAAATGGAGAGGTCCTCCAAACTTTTATGTAAACTTTTATTAATCATCTTGTATCCCTCTTTCATTTAAAACAAGAACACCAATCCATGTATCAACTGTTAATTAATGGAACATTTTTGATTTGATAATCTAAGACAAGTCTCGAAGAAAGGATATTATTGTGCAACCCGAAGGTGTCGACCCATTTATATTTGGTATTACCGTATTAGTTCTAGCCTGCTTTGTTGGCTATTATGTAGTTTGGCGCGTAACACCAGCGCTCCATTCACCATTGATGAGCGTTACTAATGCTATTTCTTCTGTGATCATCGTAGGCGCGCTAATAGCGGCAGGGCCGGCAGAGGGAAATTTGGCACAAGCGATGGGTTTTTGTGCAATCGTTTTGGCTTCAATTAATATCTTTGGCGGATTTATTGTGACACAGAGAATGCTCTCTATGTTCAAAAAGAAGCGCTGAGAGCGAGTTTCAAGATGACAGATGATATTTCAGCATTTCTTTATTTGATTTCTAGTGTTTGCTTCGTATTAGCACTCCGCGGCCTTAGTTCACCCGATAGTGCGCGCCAAGGCAATATTTTTGGTATTTCCGGAATGATAATAGCTATTGGAACGACTTTAGCCCTTCCAGAGGTACTAAGTTACGAAGTTATAATTGCTGGGCTTGTAATCGGAGGAGCAATCGGAACTGTTATAGCTCGTAAAATTGAAATGACAGCATTGCCACAGTTGGTTGCAGCTTTTCATAGTTTAGTTGGTCTAGCCGCGTGTTTTGTTGCAGCCGCAGCGTTCTATAGACCCGAAGCATACGGAATAGGGCAATTTCTAAATATTAATACTGCAAGTTTGATTGAAATGACGCTGGGGCTAGCAATTGGTGCTATAACATTCACGGGCTCAATCATCGCCTTTGGCAAACTACAGGGGATAATCTCTGGAGCTCCCCTGACTTTCAAAGGACAACATTTTTTTAACGCAATACTGGGCATTTCTATCTTTGGCTTAATAATTTTAATAGTTCTCGACCAAAATGAGGCAATATTTTGGTCGATTCTCGCACTATCTTTTTTGATTGGGATTTTAATCATTATACCAATCGGCGGGGCCGACATGCCAGTTGTCATATCGATGCTGAACTCTTATTCCGGTTGGGCGGCCTGTGGAATAGGGTTCACATTGGGTAACAGCTTACTAATTATAACTGGCGCATTAGTTGGATCTTCGGGTGCCATTCTATCATATATTATGTGCAAAGGAATGAACCGCTCATTCTTCAGCGTCATACTTGGCGGCTTCGGTGTTGAAAGTGATTTAACCAATGCGCATCAAGGCAGCGATAAAGCAATAAAGTCGGGTAGCGCTGAAGATGCTGCCTTCATAATGGAGAATGCATCATCCGTTATCATTGTTCCTGGCTACGGAATGGCGGTAGCCCAAGCGCAGCACGCACTCCGAGAAATGGGAGACATCCTTAAGGAAAAAGGCGTGAACGTGCGATATGCGATTCATCCAGTAGCTGGACGAATGCCTGGTCATATGAATGTACTCCTCGCAGAAGCTAACGTTCCATACGAACAGGTGCTAGAACTGGACGAGATAAACCGAGATTTCTCACAAACTGATGTGGCATTCGTCATTGGGGCAAATGATGTAACTAATCCAGCGGCAAAAACTGATACGTCAAGCCCTATTTATGGAATGCCTATACTCGATGTTGAAAACGCACAAACAGTTCTCTTCATAAAAAGATCTATGGCATCCGGTTATGCCGGTGTAGATAATGAGCTTTTTTTTCGTGATAATACAATGATGCTTTTCTCTGATGCAAAAAAAATGTGCGACGAAATTGTGCAAGCTTTAAATTAGTTTTCTCTCGATGATAGAAATGGCACACTTTCTATTGCTCTATGATCTCTAATTGTTCCTCCTTTGTGTCAAACGTAATGCTTTTAGATATAGCGGATACTCTTGGTGGAACTTTCCAGGTTAGCATATCGAAAGCGTCGCAATTACCACATAACGCCGACCATTCTTCACTTGTGGCGCCGCAAGACTTACATGTCCAGCTATGATCAGTTTTAGCAGTAATGGACATTTCAAACCATCGTCTAGCTTCCTTCTCGTCACTTTTCTCTTGCTGTTCGACACGGGCCATAAGGCGACACCCATGGCTTGTGATATCGTCTTGAGATATTTCGTTTAGGTTCTTGCGAGCCTCGCCCCACAACCCAGCATCCAACGCTATTTCAGCTAATATCAATTGCCCTTGCACCGAATTTGTGCATTTTACCATAACTTTTTGTAATCTTTGAAATCTTTGAAGTGATGTTTCATCAGGCCATAATTTCAGATAGTTTATTATAAGCTCTCTATGAGGATTGGAAGATATTATGTCCTCGAGCAATCGTATAATTTTACGTTCCTTTGCGGGTTTTTCAATGAGTTTAGTTCGGAGTATAGCCGCTGGGATAAAGTTTTTATCGTCTTTCAATGCGTTATCAGCATATTGAGTTGCTTCTCGGGTCATATCGTTACTTTTAAAGGCAAGCGCCCTCGCTGTATAAATAGTCACTCGTGGACCTGCGGCTACTTTCTCTGTCTTTACTTTACGACGCACCGCATCTGTCAGTGTGTTTTGGGCATTTTCCCAGTCTGATGCCTTGGTTTGAAGGTCAAATAAGGTCTCGCAAACAAATACCGAATCAGGCCGTTTTTTATATGCTTTCTTGGTGAGCTCAAGCAATCGTATTGGATCTTGATTTGCCATTGCTTGTCGCATTAATCCTAATAAGCCGACAAACTCAGTTTCATGGTCTTCACTGAGAGCATTAAAATAATTTACCGCTGCGGCCTCGTCTCCATTTAAGGTCGCTGTTTGGGCAGATAATAACCGGGTAACAGATGGGTCATTCAAAAGTTTATTGGCTTTTCTAGACATCCTGACAGCCTCATCCTTGTCTCCCGCCGCCACATCAGCCATCCCAAGTGTCAACGCTTTGTAACCCTCGAATTGATGGCGATTTTTTCTTCGATCAAGAAATGTCTTTGGAGCAGTTAGAATAATATTTAAAACATAGTAGATGAACCAAACACCAAAAAAGATTAAAGCAATAACTATAAGAAAAACGCTGAAATGCGTTTCTATCTCATAGTTAAGCCAATTTATTTCGATTTCTCCAGGGTTATCGCTTAACCAAACTGCAAAACTAACCAGCAAAATTAGTTGAGTAATAAAAAAGATAATACGGAGCATTATCAGTCACTCACTTTTAAATAACTTTGCCAGAACTAGACCTTCGAGTTTAGGAACTATAGTTTCCAGAATTGATAGGCCTTCTGCTTCTTTTAACCATCCTTTCAATTCACCCGACAGACTTGGTTCTAATTTCTTTAAATACCCAATCGCCAACTTCAAGTTACCAAATCGCAACGCTTCGACTGCAGCGTCAATGGCTATTGGGATGGATTTAGAGTCTGAACCTTGTATTTTCCGAATTTTAACTAATGACTTTATCTGAGATAATACCCCGCTAATTATTCCATTCCTTTTCATCTCTTCATGCCTTAATTGATTATATTTTATGAGCTCTAACTTTTTAAGTAATGAAGATAAATTAGGAATCCCTGTTGCAGCGTATTTATCCAACTGGTCAATATGTTTTTCTATCTCTAACTTTCCATTCGAGTTCAGGCGTAAAGACTCGAGTTGAATAATAAATGGTCGTTCTTGTCTGATGGTCGCTAACAGATGTCCCAAACTGAAGACAATCATAGGACTTTGCAGGGTTTTGTCTCCCTCATTTATTTCTCGTCTGTTAAGACTTTCAATCTCGGAAACGAGCCTGTCACTTACTACAGATACATTCTTTTCTTGTTGGCTTAACACCTGCTGAATTTCGTTGATAGTAGCCATCATAGTACTTTCTTCTCTCTCCAGAATAGCTACACGATCAATCAATGTTGTCAAAATTTCCTCTAAGCGGCTCTGGCTTTGATGTAATTGCTCCAAATTATTATAAGTCTTTATATTCGCGTTTGAGCCCGCAGCAGTATTTACATTATCCACACGCCGAAATCTTTCATTCACAGCCTCAAGCTTTTCCTGAAGAATGGTTATCTTTTCTTCTAAATCCGAAACATTATTTTCAGATACGTTGGTTTTGGCAGCATAAGTCTTGCGTTGAACCCTTTCCGCGATATCAGTATTTTTTAATATTGAACTGTCGGTGGGCTTTTCTTCTGTTGTGAGTAGTAAGCTCAAGCCAGTATTCCACACTTTTGCAAATTTAATCGGGATACTGTTCGTGTCAAAGCTTGAGTTCACGATAACATATATTAAACTCAAAATGATGATAAAGGTTAATAATCCGTATCTCCAGAATTTAGACCTAAATTTGGTCACACTGGACCTAGCTTTTTCATCCGATATTTTGTCAATACGTTCTTTTGGCAACTTTACATCTTTTGGAGCTTTTTCTTGCTTGCTATTATTTGTCATAAACAGATCGCCATCGCTCGATTAGAATTATTAATGATACGTCAGTAATTAGTATTACCTTTCCATCACAAGCGCTAACATTTCTGCATTGTCAGGCTTTTGTGCAATAAGGACCTTTTCCCATTTTAATTCCTTTAATTCATCAGCAACAGCCAAACTTATACAATATACCTTTAGGTCCTGAGCAACTGCCGTAAGCTTGGTACGTTTCATATTATCAATAAATATTCTAGCCGATCTGGGTGAATATAAAAACACCCCCGTAATTTCTTTCTTTTCGAGTGATTTGAGCATGTCAGCATTAAAAGTTTTTACTTCTTTGGCTTCATAGGTGACACTTACATCGACTTCGAAATCTAAGTTTTCAAGCTCCTGTTTGATATTATGTCTTACATGTTGGCCACTCAAATAAACTATTGGGCCGTTGGATGGATTTAAGTTTGCCGCAGTTAGTCTTATTAGATCAGACACATCACCCGATGCGGAAATAACATTTGAAAAGCCGAGATTTGCAATAAAGCTCGAAGTCGCATCACCTACGCAGTAAATTGGCAGTGACTTTTTAATAGCTGAGTCACACAGGCCAAATGCTGCATTCTTACTTGTTATCAGGGCAGATTGATATTTATTATAATCAATTTCTTCGTCCCTTTTCCTATGAATTTCAAGTAATGGCGATATTACAGATTTTATATTCAACTCTTTTAGATCGTTTGCAATCCTTTGAGAGTCTTCAATTGGCCTAGTTAATAAAATCTTCATTTCATATTTAACGCACCAAGTCTGAACCGGCTTTAGCCTTTAGGCGTTCCCCAACGTTACGACCGATAGCAACTGCATCTAATCTTGAGCCACCCCCTTCCACTTTATATAAGCTTTCCCCACCCGGAGAAACAACATAACCTATCAATTTTAATTCCCGCTCGTCACCAAGTTGAGCATAGCCTGCTATTGGTGTCTGACAAGAACCATCAAGTGTTTTTAACATCGACCGTTCAGCCTCAACGCATATCTCACTATCTTTATGATTAATAGCCTCTAGCCACTCCCACAATTGACTATCTAACTTATTTCTTGGTGTCCTACATTGGGCACCAATAGCACCCTGAGCTACAGCTGGCGGCATTTCATTTAAGGGCATTATTTTTGTAATCCTGGATTCAAGACCAAGTCTTTTTAACCCAGCCACAGCTAGAAATGTAGCATCAACATCTCCACGATCCAATTTAGATAGCCGCGTATCAACGTTCCCGCGGAAAAGAGTAATTTGAAGATCAGGACGTTTATTTTTTAAAAGCGCTGCCCGTCTAACTGAAGATGTACCAACGATACTCCCATAAGATAATTCATTTATATCTTGGGCTTTATTAGAAATAAAAGCATCATTAATCTTTTCTCTTGGCAGAATGCACGCCAGTCCTGTTCCCTCAGTCAAGTCGGTCTCTACATCTTTCATAGAATGCAGTGCTAAATCTATTTCTTTGTTTAACAAGGCTTCTTCAATTTCTTTCATAAAAAGTCCTTTGCCACCAATTTCTGCAAGAGGGCGGTCCTGTACATTATCGCCAGTCGTTTTGATTATCACTACTTCTATCGCACCCGGTTCCATTAAAGCCTCATGAGCTGATTTGAGATAGTTTTGCAACTCTAGTGCCTGAGCAATAGCAAGCTTTGATCCACGGGTTCCTATACGTATGCGAGAATTAATATTATTATATTCCATACGGGAATTGTGTAGACTGGAATGTGGGATAAAGAAAGAAGGAATGTGACTATTACCGAGAATAAATCGATAAATCCACTTTGGGATAAAAAAGATTATATTGTCCTTGGGATTGAATCTAGTTGTGACGAGACTGCGGCTTCAGTTGTTAGGAATGATTCAAAAATTCTTTCTAATGTCATATCGTCACAATTTGAGACACATCGGCCTTATGGCGGAGTTGTTCCAGAACTAGCAGCCAGAGCTCACGCGGATAACATTGACCTAATTGTAGAAGAAGCAATGAGGTCCGCGCAAATTAACTACAGTGATTTGTCAGCTATCGCTGCTACGGGTGGTCCAGGTTTAATTGGTGGTGTTCTTGTAGGCACCACTTTTGGTAAAGCCATGGCCTTCGCCAATAATCTACCTTTCATAGCTGTAAATCATCTAGAAGGACACGCCCTGACCCCGCGACTAACACATCATATAAACTTTCCTTACTTATTACTTCTGGCTTCTGGTGGACACTGCCAACTTTTGACAGTGAAAGGGGTTGGGGAATACGAACTATTAGGGTCTACTATTGACGATGCTATTGGTGAGGCCTTCGATAAGACTGCAAAATTATTAGGGCTAGGGTTTCCCGGCGGACCCGCTTTGGAAAAAACAGCTTTAAACGGTGATGGTAAAAGATATGACTTTCCAAAACCATTAGCCGGAAGGCCTGGCTGTGATTTCTCTTTCTCTGGGCTTAAGACAGCTGTTCGTTACAAAGTGGATAATTTTTCCAGTCTCACCAAACAAAATCAAGCGGATCTAGCTGCTTCATTTCAAGAAACGGTCGTATCAATCCTTAATGACCGTTGCGCAAATGCAATCTCCATATTCCAAGAAAAAAATGGTAGTAATGGTATATTCGTCGCCGCTGGAGGAGTAGCCGCGAATATGCAAATAAGAAATGGACTGACTAGTCTCGCATCTGACTATAATATGGACTTTATTGCACCGCCATTGAACTTGTGTACTGATAATGCAGCTATGATAGCATGGGCGGGACTAGAAAAGTTAAAGATGGGACATCGTACTAATTTAGATTTTGCTCCAAGGCCTAGATGGCCATTGAATGAGCTATGACAACAAGTTAATTTGAGTGATCTAATGACATTAAACTCGGTTGGGATTATAGGTTCAGGCGCATGGGGATGCGCCTTAGCCCATGCATTTAGTATAGCAGGTAACGAAGTAATGCTTTGGGGAAGAAGCGCCAAAACTATCGATGACATCAATGCAAACCATGAAAATAAAATTTATTTAGAGGGTCTTACACTTGATGACGCCATTGTTGCCACAACAAACTTAAAATCCGTATGTGAAAACGATATTCTTATATTAGCGGTTCCAACACAACAAGTCAGGGATGTCAGTAGAAAAATTCAACAATATATAAAATCGAACATTATGGTGATTAGTAGTGCAAAGGGTTTCGAACTAAAAACCGCGAAACTTATCTCAGAAATTTTAACTGAGACTCTAACCAATATAACAATAGGCATACTCTCTGGACCAACATTTGCGTCCGAAGTCATTACTGGTTGGCCAACTGCAGCTACGTTTGCTATGCAAGATCAGAACGTTGCCACCCGCTTGGCTGAAAAATTAAGTTCTACTAGTTTTCGTCTCTATACAAGCAATGATATAATCGGGACCCAAGTGGGGGGGGCGGTCAAAAATATAATTGCTATTGCGTGTGGGATAGCATCTGGGCAAGGCTTTGGAGAAAATACGCGAGCCGCTATAGTGACGCGTGGATTAGCCGAAACGGCTCGACTAGCCACAGCGCTCGGAGGTAATGCAGAAACCTTGTCGGGTTTGTCGGGTTTAGGCGACTTTTTGCTGAGTTGCACAAGCAGAAAATCACGTAATTTTAAATTTGGTGAACTGTTAGGAACTGGACATTCCTCGCTAGAAGCACTAAAGCACATGGAAGGGGTTGTTGAAGGTTTCCATAGTGCCAAACCTGTTATCGAACGTGCTTACCAATTAAATATCGATTTACCCATTTGCTTTTCTGTAAGTTCTATTCTTGCGGGAAATACGGACGTCAGTTCAAGTATTAGGGACTTACTCAACCGTCCAATACGAAATGAATAATTCAATTAAATGTACAGTTAAAATCTTTTTAAATCCATCAAAGCTACGATCATACGCCATGAAAATTTTTATTTATAGATTTGTATAGATTGATTTTGACATCTCCTTTTAGTACTTATGGTCGGCGTTAATTGTGACTGTCCTTATCGGCGCCGCAAAGCA
>Ga0114933_10006472_pt1 | contig 10378 bp, 9 predicted proteins | sample 4SBtaG_FD_89691 | JGI IMG/M metagenome (GOLD analysis project Ga0114933, IMG submission 89691) | Deep subsurface microbial communities from Kolumbo volcano to uncover new lineages of life (NeLLi) - 4SBTROV12_W25 metaG | ecosystem: Environmental > Aquatic > Marine > Volcanic | place: Kolumbo... | reverse complement strand
GAGGGCGAACTCGTGCCCGGCGTGCGTGGCCGACGAAACCGGCAAACGGTCGAACGACGCGAGGCTCAGGCGGGTTGCGAGATTCAGATGCGCTGGAGTTCGGCGATCATGTAGTCGGCGAGTCGGCCCATGTTCGAGACCCCGGCCAACCGCTCTGCCTCGCCGTTGTAGTTCGTGTTCGTGTTGAGGTCGTAGGTGTATGCCCGTCCCTCTGCGTCGACGATGAACTCGAACGCGGCGACGTGGATGTCATTGGCCGCGAGCAGTCGTTGATACGGATCCAGGAGGGGACTGTCGAAGCCGTCGATGACCTCGAAAGCGGCTCGTCGAGGCGACTCTCCAACCGGACAAGCAGCGTCGTCGATCTGACAGACATCCGCAGGGCAGAGCTCAAAGCCCTGTGAGGTGTCCACGCGAACGGCGTACGTAAACTCGCCGCCGACGAACTCGACTCGCGTGATGAACGGCTCGGGAGCTTCGATGTACTGCTGAAGAAGCGTGATTCCGTCGCGCGATTCCTCGAACTCGGGACCCTCGACGTAAGCTTCGAGGGCGGCGGTCGAGCGGAACAACTTCACCCCGAGCCCCTTGCCGGCGCGGTTGTGTTTCGTGATGAAGGGTCCATCAAAACGAGCCGCCGACTCGAGCAGCGCGTCGCGGCCGACGGTAGCGATCGTCGACGGGTAGCGGATCCCGTGCGCCTGCAGAGCGGTGTATTGCTCAACCTTGCTGACCTCGAGCTGCAACGCTCGCCGGCCATTGAGCACGCGGCGCTCATGAAGCTCCAGCCAAGAAAGAACCGCCGCGGTGTACTCGGGCGCGAAGGTGTGCCCCCTCGTATGCGACGACGCACTCATGCGGTTGTAGAAGACCCCCTTCGGAGGCGCCTCCGCGAGATCGAGCTTGCCCTCGGACAGATGCCACTCTTCGAAGTCGGCAGACCGTTCGGTCAGCGCCGCTCGAAGCGGCTCTATCCATGGCGTGTTCTCATGGAGAATGTAGATCTTCTTCACCGATGCTCCGGGTCGAACAAAGCTCGGGGCTAGCAGATCCGATGGTAGATGCCACTTCCGCGGAATCGGTCTCGAGCGCTGGGCTTGGGTCGGCGAGGTCCCCTCACCGCCACATCAGGCCTCTCGGGGCGGCCACCGTGCAGCGTTCTCAGGACGTGAGCGGGTCGCGTCAATAGTAGGCACGTCCGGGCGTTGCCCGGGTATGCTCGCCGCCACAGAGGCAGGGACCGCGGTCCGCATCGCCGTTCGCGGACGAAATGGAGAGTCATTATGAGTTTCGGACAGCCCCCCCCAAGGCGGCGGCTTTCAGCCCCCTCCCGGTCAGCCACAGCCAGCCATGGGAGGCCCCGCTGGCGGGCCACAGGCTGCAGCGGGCGATGCCGCTGAAGCGGTCAAGATCCCTTCGCTCCTCCTGATGATCTTCGGCGGCATCTCCGTCTTGTCGTCCTGCCTGGTCTCCACCGGGAGCCTGCTGAACTTCCTGTCGACCGAAGACCCGGGTCAGATCGTCGCGGCGGTGTGGGCCGTCTTCGGCGTGCTCTTCAACGCGCTCGTCATCTTCGCGGGCTTCAAGATGAAGAACCTGCAGATGTACCCCCTCGTGATGGCGGGCGCGGTGTTCTGCTGCCTCCCGTTCTGCTCGGGCTTCTGCTGCATCGTAGGCCTGGTGCCGGGTATCTGGACGATCATCGTTCTGATGAAGCCCGAGGTGAAGGCCGCGTTCACCTGAGGCAATGAGCCTTCCGGTGACAAAGGTGCGTCGGGAGGGGTCGAAGCCAAATCAGCTCCCCCCTGACGCCGCGCCGGGTCGGTCGGCTGGTTGGTAGGCCACAAGAAAAGGGCCACGATGAGCGATGCACGCACTCTTCTCGCGAAGCGCGGTCGTCGCGGCCCTCTCCCTCCTGCTCGCGCTGTCGGGGTGCGGTGACGACACCAACCCTGACGCGGGCAGTGGCGCCGCGGACGCTGGGGGCGGCAGCTGCCCCGGCGCGGTTGTCATCGGCTTCTTCACCGACCCTGACTGCACGGTGCCCGTCGGAGGACCGGGCGGCGAGCGGTCCTACGACCTCACCGCGACTTGCTTCTCCTGGGAGGGAAGCAGCGCCGCCGGCCAGAACTCGGCCACTGGCTTCCAGTGCTACCGCGACCGCGTCTGCTACGCGCAGCACGCCAACTCGCTGAGCTGCGACAGCCCCATGGCGACCAACAAAGAGGCTCGCACCGGCGCGTGTGTCGTGGACACGGAGGGGGCCATGACCATCTATGCGCGGCTGATCTCGGGTAGCGAATCTTGCCCCGAGGCCCCGGACGGCTTCGAGTGCCCGACCGGCGGAGCCGCCGCCGGGACGTTGGCGTGCAGGACCTCCCCCTGAACCTCGCTGGGCGCGTTCGCGTGAACCTGCGCAACGGGCATTCGGCGCCTCCCCCGAAGGGTTGCGGCTCTTCGCCGATCGTCGAAGCGCCGGCCCCCGGCTTGACCCACGAGCGGTGTTCGCCGATTTTCGTGCCTCTCGTCCGGTGAGCGTCTCCGGTGACGAGGAACGACCGAGGTGTTCCCGATGCGCTGCCTGTGCCCCCGAGCCTGTCGACTCGTCCCCCTCCTGGCCTTCACCTTGATCGCCTGCGGCGGCCGCGACGTGCTGCCCGACGCAGGGTTCGGGATCCTCGACGGGTCCGGGGTCGGCATCGACGCGGGGCGTGACGCGGGAAGCGACGCCGGCAGCGACGCAGGCGCCGACGCGGGGGCCGAGGTCGGCACCGACGCGGGCCCTGATCGGTGCGCCGATGTGAGCTGCACGCCGTCTGACGCCTGCCACGACTCGACCTGCGACCCCGCGACGGGAGCCTGCGTCGAGCGGGAGGCGACGGACGGTCGCGCATGTGACGACAGCGACCCGTGCACTGCCTCGACCTGCCTGGCCGGCGCGTGCAGCGGGAGCGACCCCGCGGTCGACGGAACGCCCTGCCCCTGCGGCGCGTGCGTAGCGGGTGCGTGCGGGCTGCGCGATCTCGGCCCCACCAGCCCCGCGTCCGGCACCGCGACCCCCATTTCGCTCGTCGTGCACGACACCAACGCATTCATCGGCAACAGCTACGGTGGCACCACCGGCGACGGATCGATCACCTCACTCCCCGTGGCGGGCGGGACCCCCACCGCGCTGGCCAGCGGCTTCACCGGCTACCCGCACCTGACGGTCGTCGGCGGCACCGTCTACTACACCCAAGCCGCCTCCGTCTGGCGCGTACCCGCCGACGGCAGCGAAGCCGCCACAACGCTTCACATCGGGGCGGGCGATCACTACTCGGGCCTCACCAGCGATGGCGTTCGCCTCTACCTCACCAGCGCGGACGGCGGCACCGTCTCCTCCATGCCGTTCGCTGGCGGCGCGCCCACCACGATCGCAGCCGGCGAAGCGAGACCGCTCGAGATCATCACCGACGGAACGCAGCTCTACTGGGTCGCCTCGGGCGACGGCACCATCCGCACCGCGCCCGTGACGGGCTCCTCCGCCACCACGCTGGTCACCGGCACGGCGCCCCGGGCGCTCGCGATCGACGCAGACAACCTCTACTGGACCGAGTCCACGGCGGGAGACGTCATGCAGATGGCGCTCACCGGTGGCGCGCCGACCACGATCGCGACGGGGCAAGCAGACCCGGCGGCGATCATGCTGCTCGGCGGACGCGTCTACTGGACCAACTACAACGGCGGCGTCTACGGCGACGTGCGGTCGGCCCCGATCGGCGGCGGCGCCGCCGCGACCGTCGCGGGCCGCCCCTTCGCGCCAGCGGCTCTGGCGCACGACGCCGCCTGCATCTACGTCCTACACGCCGGCAACGGCTCGGTATCGAGCGCGCCGGCCTTCTGATGTGTGATCGCGGCCCGCGCCGTCTGCTGAAACCTCGCTGTAGTGGTGATCTTCATGGATCATGACGAGGATAGAGGTGCAATGACTCTCACACGCCGACTTCAATTCTTCAGCGCTCTTGGCTTTTTCGTTTCGTTGTGGCTGCTCGCCGGAGCGGTCGTCGCCAGCGGGATCGGCGCCGCGGCCGCCCCCCCGTTCACAGCCTGCCTCATCACCATGGCGTGCGTGTTCGGGCTCGAGGCGAGGGCTCGCCGTGAGGACGACATCGCCCGCATGAACCGCGCGCCGCTGCCTTCTCGCGGGAGGCGGTCGGCGAGCTGAGTCCCGAGCGCGCTCAGGTCCCAGCGTCGCGGCCCATCGGCTCACAGGTCTGCGCCGTGGTGAGCTGGATATTGCAAAGGACCCGGTCGGCGAGGTCCCCGTGATCGGCCGGGCAGCTCCAGAACAGTACCCCCGAACCCTCGTCGGCGCAGATGGCGTCGGCGAGGTCGTCAACGAAGCAACACGGCGTCCCTGCAGTGCCGACCACACGCCGACCACAGGTGGGCGCGGTGCCGGTGCAGGTCGCCGGGCCGGCGTCTGAGCCTCCCGCGTCCACGGTCGTGGAGTCCCCACAACCGACCGCGACGAGCCCGAGAGCGATCACGAATAGAAAGAAGCGCATCGTCGAAACCTACCAGCCTGGGTTTCGACCAGCGGTCACTCTGTTGCGCCGTCTCGCTCAATCCCGGGAGCTCATTCCCGACAGACACTCGGGTCGCCGAGCGCGCCGAACTCGTCGTACATCGAGCGTAGACAGGTCACCGCTTCGCCGCAGCTCGTCGCCGCGGCAGTGCAGGTGTCGAGGCGGGCCGCGGTCGCCGGGGCGAGCGCGCTCATGGGTATCGCGGACTCGAAGAGCAGATCGTCCGACGAGAGCGGACAAAGGTCAGCCATCCGATCGGCGATCGATTGCTCCGTGGGGTCGACCCGGCTCGACAGAGCGGCCCGGACACAGTCTCGAGCGCCGGACGGGGCGGCGAAGAGCAGACAGGTGCCCTCGCCGACGCTCCCATCGCGAAGGCACTGCAGGCCTTCGACGAGGGCGTCGGTGTCCTCCTTGTCGCAGAGAGCGTGAACGATGGAGTACTCGCACTCTCCGTTCGGCTCGTGACAGCTCGACCTCAACGCCTCAGCGAGTCGTCGACACTCGTCCACGGCATGCAGGTCTGGCGTCGACGCATCGGTTCGGCCCGAATCCAGGCCCGCCGCATCGAGCCCCCCGTCGGCGGCGAACCCACCATCGACGGCCGCCGCGTCGAGGACAGCCGCATCCAGCACGGCCGCATCCAGCACGGCCGCGTCGAGGCCTCCCCCGTCGAGAGTCGCCATGTCCGCCTCACCGCCGCAGGCGGAAAACGCGCACGCCAGCAGGCAAATCCTCAGCCCATGGGCACTTGACGACTCCGGCATTCGGCCCCCTAAGCGTTACCGCTATCACTACCAGACGAACTACGAACTACACTGCGAAACGTGGATGGTCAAATCAAACCAGCCTCACCGGGTGATACATCCATCCGAAACAGCGAAGGCGCATCGTCACCCCCAACGCAGACCCAATCCCTGCGCCGCTCGTCTCGAAGCAGATGAAGTCCGAGATGCTCTCCCTCATCGCGCTCGTCGTCGTGCTCGGCTGCGGAGGGACCTCATGCCCAGCGGACCAACACTGGAGCGAGTGCGCAAACGCGAGTTGCGAAGACTGCGCCGACTGCGTGGGTGCTTGCGTCGAAGGATCCGGGGGAGAAGCCGCCCAGAACCAACCCTCCCCGGCCGAGCCGAGCGCACGGGTGTCATGCGGAAACCTCACCTGCGGCGTTGGCGAGAGGTGTGACGACTGCGGATCCGACCCGAGTTGCCCGCAATGCGACGTGTGTGTGCCCACCTGCGTGGGCTCGAGCGCTCCCGAAGGGTCGGGACGGCCGAACGATGGCCATGACTGTCCACCCGGTGAGGCCTGGGACGAGTGTGCTCAGAGCAGCTGTGAGCTCTGCGCGGACTGCATCGGCGCGTGTGTCTCGAGGGTGTCTGTAGAGGAGCGAGCCCGTCCTCCTCGCGTGCAACTACGGCGTCTTCCCGCGTGGGTGGATAGGCAGGGTGGCCGCCCTTCTGCACCTGCCACCGCGCCTCGCGAGCTCTCGAATCTGGCGGCCTGACGGCGCTTCGGGAGACGTCGGTAGCACACCCGTTGTGAGCTAGACTCCGGCCATGAACGACAAGGTGCTGGTCTTTGTCACGCTCGCTTCTCTGGCTCTGGTCGCCTGCGGTGACGGCAGCGAAGCGGGGGACAGTGGCATGGATGCTGTCCCGGACGGCGCGGCGGACGCGACGACAGACGCGGCGCCGGTCGCTTGCACGGCCGATGGTGAGTGCGACGACGGCAGGTTCTGCAACGGCGTGGAGACATGCGCAGCCGAGGCCTGCGTAGCCGGCTCCTCGCCCTGTGGAGCCGGAGAATCGTGCAACGAGGCGGAGGCACGGTGCGAGGCCATCGGTCCCCCGGGAGACGGCATGCCGTTGGGTATCCCCTCGCCTTCCTTCGACTGCACCCCCGAAGGGCCCCTCGAGCCGACGCTCTTCGTCGATGGCGACGACGCGGATTGTGACGACGCAGGGCCGGGTACGGCGGACGCTCCTCTCTGCAGCCTCTTTCGTGATGGGCGCTCAGGCACCTACGAAGCGGGCGAGGTGGTGCACGTGCTCGGCGGTCCCTACGCCGTCGACGGTGACTACACGCTGACGATGAACGGCACCGAGGCCTCGCCCGTGTACATCGTGGGTCGGGGCGCCGAGCGGGTGCGCTACGACGGCGGTGGCGAACGCGCCGACTTCGAGTGGGCGGGTTCCCATGGCTGCGTCGAGCACCTCGACTTCTTTCACATGACCCGTCACCAGATCGCGGGAGACCACCTCGGGCTCCGCGATGTCGCCGTTCACAATCCGGCGGACTCGTTCATCAACTTCAATCCAGTGGTGTCGGTGACCGGGCACGACGTGCTCATCGCCGAGAGCGAGATCTTCAACAACCGACGCATGAGCGATACCGACTCCCACGGCATCCAGGCGAGTGAAGGCTCGTTCAACGTGTGGATCCTCGACAACGAACTCTACAACAACAACGGCGACTCCTTTCAGGCCTGTCATCGCTGCTTCGGCGCACCGCCACACCACATCTACTTGGGCCGAAACATCATGCACGACGACCGTGAGAACGGCATCGACCTCAAGACGGTGCACGACGTGGTGATCTCGGAGAACACGCTCTACGGCTATGGATCCTCGGGCACATCCAACGGCGATGCCATGGTCATCGGGAGCAACGGCTTCGACGACGCCACCAACCAAGGGCCCCGACGAGTGTGGGTCCTGCACAACGAGTTCCGAGACAGCGGGACGGGCGTCCGAGTGGAAGGTTCCGAGGACGTCTGGCTCATCGGCAACGTCATCCAGGATGTGGGAGTGGGCGTGCAGATCGACGACAAGAGCCACCGCTCGATCGTCGTGGCAGCCAACACGCTGCAAGGCATCGGCGCGGGGGACGGTGTGAGCGTGTTCGGCTGTCAGCCGACGGCCCTCGTACTCGTGGACAACATCGTTTTCGACGTCGCCGAGCGGCACCTCGACATGGGTGCCTGCGACGCGGCCGCTCTTTCGGTCACCAACAATCTCTTCGCCAATTCCGATGGTTCGTTCGCCGTACGCGCTGACGGGACCCAGCACACGGATATCGCGTCCCTCGAAGGAGAGACCTTCGCGATGGACAACGTAGCTCAGGACCCGGAGTTCGAGGGCACGACGCAGGTACCCGCCGCGGGTTCCCCCGCAGTCGACGGCGGCGCATCCCTCGAGAGCTACTACAGCGCATTCCTCGCGGCGTTCGGAGCAGACATCGCCATCGACAGGGCGGGCACGGCCAGGCCATCCGGCGAGAGCGAAGACATCGGCGCCTACGAGCGCCCCTGAGAGGCACCGACCCAAGATCGGCCTACCTTCGATACGAGCCTCTACTCGCAAGCGGTCCTGCGAAACCACACCACTCGACGATGTGTGTACCGTCTGCCAGCGCCTGGCTGAGCAACGCCTGTTCGAAGAGGTCAGGCCTTCTCATCCTCGGGCTCGGATTCGGCTTCGGTGTGGGTGCCGGAGCCCCTCGGGCGGCGGCGCGACGGGTCGACGCACGCGCTCCCGTGGCACCGTCGGGGGCGATGCGAAGGCAGGGGAGTAATCGGATGTAAGCGCTCGGCGGCGAGCTCGGGGCATAGGTTGGTGCATGCGACGCTCGACCCACCACCGTCTCTCAATGGCCGTCGGGTCGGCGCTTCTGCTCGTGGCCGCCCTGCCAGGGCGCGCTGCTGCCGAGCTGACGGGGCCGCCGACGCCTCTCGATTCGCGCCGCATCGCGGCCCTCGAGGCCGTCGACGCTCGCTTCCGCCTCAATGGCTCGGCTGCCGAGTACCCGGGCCCGAATTACCGGATGCGCCAGGACGCTCACGAGCACTACTACCAGGACAAGGCGGCTGCGATTTTCGCCCTCGTGGATCTCGGCATGGCGCCACGCTCTCGGCTCGTGGAAGCGAATCGACTGCTTCGCTACGAGCTGCTCGGCAAGTGGGCGATGACGAGCCCAGGGCAGGTGCTCGGGGACTCCGGCATCTGGATGCATCGAAGCCGGAGCCTCGGGGTTCGGCTTTTCATGCTCTACGGCCATCTGATGGACGCGGACCTCGTGGCCGAGCACGAAAAGCGCTTCGGCTGGATGGTGCGGGAGCCCTTCACGAGCTCGAGCGAGAACATTCGCACGACGAACTCGAGTGCGTTCCTCCTGGCTCACGAGATCATGGGGCGCACGGGCGAAGCGACCTACCGAGCGAACACGGACTGGATGCTCGCCCATCTCCGGCGACTCGCGACGGGCGGCATGCACGAGTGGGGCGGCTCTTATGCGTCGTGGACCTTCCTGGCCATCTTGAACCTGGCCGAGTTCAGCCAGCACGAGGAGCTCCGCGAGCTGGCGACGATGTTCGTCGACCACTTCATCGCGCGACAGCTCGCTCAGTCTCACGGCGCCTACTTCAGCTCGGCGAAGGTGCGTGCCTACGCTCACTGGTCCATCGGTGAGTGGTCGTCGCCGAACACGCGGATGAGCCAGGTCTACTTCGACCCGACGGCGGCGGCGAGCGAGCACGTCTGGACGGACTTCGTCGTAAGCGGCTACCGGCCGCTCACGACGCACCAGAGTATCTTCGACGACGACCGTAGCTTCACCGGGCGCTCCTCGGACGCCACCGGCGGTGGGCAAAGCTGGCGTCACTACTTCCAGCGCGGCGAGAGCTTCCTGACGAGCGTGCACCAGACGCCGGAGCGTGCCGGCTACGTGCTGCCCACCGGTGGCACCCACGACATCATGAACGCGGTCGTGCTCGCAGGCTCGGGACGGAACCACATCATCACGCCCTACGCCTACGACACGCGCACCGCCTTCCGGAAGAAGCGCAACCTCAACCAACGCTCCTTCGCCTACGACAACGTCGTGCTCGTTCAGAACAGCGGAACGACCCAGGCTGTCTGGGCCGGCGGCGGGCGCGCGATGGGCATCCCGGCGCGCCTCTACTTCCACGACGTTTTCACCGCGGAGATCCAGAGCGGCTGGGCTTTCCTGCGGAGCGGCGATACCTACGTCGCCTGGGCGCCGACGATCGGCGACCCGCAGCGTGATCCCGAGGGCGCCGAACTGCTCTCCGTCGGTAACTGGCTGCGCTCGACCCACGTTCCGGACGACAACGGCGAGACGGTGGTGATGGAGGTCGGCGAGCGGGCGACCTTCGGAAGCTACGCCGCTTTCAAGGCGGCCATCCTCGCCCGTGGCTCGCGCCCGCGCGTGGTGGACGGCGTCGTCAGCTACACGGCCCGGGACGGCGCCGTGCTGCGCTGGCTCCCCAACCGCGTGATGGTCGACGGCGTGCGCTACGACCCGACGTCCCATCCCCGCCTCGACACGCCATGGGTCCGCGACTCGACCATCGTGGCGGGCGGCTCTCGCATCGCCTTCGACTTCGCGACGACCACCACCACGGGCGAGCGGCGACGGCTGCCCAGCAATATCGTTTTCGGGCGCTCCCCTGTGGACCCCGAGGACCCCGGACCCGCGAGCTATCCGGCGTACGGCTTCATCGATGGGCAGATGGGCAACCGCGTGACCGGCTGGGCCTACGACCACGAGTCGGACCCGACCGAGCTCGAGCTCATCGTTGTCGCATCGCCCGTGCACGACGCCGCCACGGTGTTGGGTCGCATCACGGCGGATGGCACGGCGGGGGCGGTGCGGGACATGGCCATCCGCGACTTCGTGCGCGAGCGAGTCGGGGAGGAGCCGCCCGCCGACCACCGCTTCCTTTGGGGCGGCGACGTCGCGGCGATGCTCGCTGGCTTCGGACACGAGGAGCCCGGCGAGTGGCGGGG